>PR_CR_10_Liq_1_inCRDRAFT_1001221_pt1 | contig 14778 bp, 16 predicted proteins | sample PRCRCaboRojoPR_3_FD_10241 | JGI IMG/M metagenome (IMG submission 10241)
TCAAAGTCTTGGTGTATTAGTTTTAGTGAGTAATTCGGTCTGGAGTTGATTCTAATTAGTCACTAAAATCACTTTGGCTATTCTTCTCTAGATAAGGGCAAACAGCAAGTTTCTGATGAACTCAGCACACTTTGGGTAGTTATCACGTCCGGTGAGAATGAAGCAGTATTCTAGAAAACTAGAATGGTGAGTGCAATTACTTATGAGCAAGAACTACTTCAAGTTTTGATCGATTATTTAGTTTAATAGTTAGTGCTTCTTCCAATTAAATAGGGTGTTAGGACTTGTTGTAAAAATATGCTGAACAAAATTTTGCTTTTTGTCCTTGCACTAAGTTTATGCTTGGGCTCAGAATGCCCAAGATACTACTGTCACACTGGTGGACAGAACTTCGGGGACCAGTGCATGCATCCAGTTGACGGTAACTTTGAACTTGAGATCTGTGAAAACTCTCACAGACAAAGCCCTTACTGCAATGTGCAGCCTAGCTTCCATCAGCCATTTAACTGCACTTCCAAGCCTAGGCCCTTCAAAGACCCTGTTTACCCTGGGGAGCCTTGTGTTTTCGACTCTGACTGCGTTACTAACATGTGCATTAGAAATAAATGTGCAGGTGGATCCCTGGGTGAGCAATGCACTTCGCACAGCGACTGCAGTGTTGGACTTTACTGTGGGCAGGATAGCCTATGCAGGCGGCAGAAGATAAAAGGCTTCTCTTGTCACAGTGACTACGAATGCGACAACAGACTATCTTGCAATAAAACAATGCTTGGTGACGGAACTTGCGTAGATTACTTCAGCATAGAGGACGGCGAAGGTGTGGGACTCTGCATGACTTGGTTTTCAGAAGGTGTAAGTAACCTTTGCAAGTCAGGTAGTTGTCAAAAGAACTTTACGTATGTTTTCGATGGTAACTCAACTGGAGTTGAAAATGGAGTTGGAGTGTGCCAAGAACCTTTAACTATCTCTGGAAACTACCCCAAAACATGCACTGATAACCTTGACTGTATTGGTTCAAACTCAGCTTACTCTTTGCAAGAAGGAACCTGCAGTTGTGGCATGGGGATTATAGGAACTAAGTACTGTGAAGCATGGTCAGGGGATCCTCCTTCAGCTAAAGTCAGAGAAATCCTTAAAAAGCACCTTGGAGACAATGGAATCAGAAACTGCCACACTGAAAGAAGGTTTGACAACTTCTGCTTGTCACAAACCCTAGAACCCCCACAAATCTTCAACTACACCAAAAACAAACTACTAGCCGGGGACACTGCTAGGTACCAAGAAAACGATGACTGCACTGAGGTTATCTTCAACCAAGACTACTTCAAACTTAGCGCAAACGACTTTGAGTGCAAAGCTTACAAGTGTGTAGATTCTCCTGACTGGCAAAAAGACGTGTGCATCACTTACATTGGAGGAACCAACACTTTTGGACTTAAGGAGTGTCCTGGTGACAATTATTGCAACTCAGAATTAGCTGAGGCTAATAAATGGCTGAATGTTACTTGTGAGGGTCAAAAGCCAATTGAAAAGCACTTCCCAGGGGAAAGCTGCGAGTCCAGTGATGATTGCAAGTATGGAAACTGCCAACTAGGAGAGTGTCAGGGAGTTGCTGAAGGCAAGAACTGTACTTTGAACGAAGAATGCAATCCAGGCCTGTACTGTGACCTTGACCCTTCAAGCATTTACTTCAACACAGTGTGCCAAAAACTCAAAGGTGTGGGTGAGAAGTGCAACTACGAGTATGAATGTGTAGCCTACGCTACCTGCAATACCACAGAACCTAGAGTCCCAGGGACTTGCATAAAGTATTTTTCTGTGGAAAACCAAGGTGTGGTGCCTTGTCCCGTTCCAGGGTTCAACTATATGTGCCAGAGTGGAACTTGCTATTCCCTTGAGGGCTCCTCAGTGGGAAAATGCGTTCCTGCTCCTAAATACGAAGAGTTTCCTAAAAAGTGCATCACATCAAATGACTGTGCAATAACGAACGTCGAAAATGACAAGTTCACAGGTGACTGCCAGTGTGGGTATAACCCTGGGGGCAACTCTTACTGTATGCCTTTCTTAGGGGATGAAGTAGGCAAGCACTTCTTAGGAAATGTAACTTTGTACTTGAACAGCTCAAGCATGTCAACCTGCCAAACTACAAGAAGGCACTCACTAACTTGTGCACAGCAAGTAGCTGATGAACTTGGAATAAACTCAACTTACATTTACCTCTCTAGCCTTAACTATACAAACTTCGCCAAGTATATAGACAATGACGACTGCGTTAAAAGCATATTCACATCTGACTACTGGGATCACGTGCCAGGACCCAACCCAGGACCAGGACCAGGACCAGGACCAGGACCCAACCCACCAGGACCCAATCCCAACGACGACTCTTCAATCTACTTGGTAGTTTCTACTTCTTTAGTTCTCTTACTATAATTACTTAAGAAAAATGTCTGACCCCTACGATAAAGCTATTTCTTCAGCGCTTCTGTACACTTACGTAAACAAAAACTTGAAACTAGAAAAAGAAGAAGAAGCTGAAATGAAAGAAGCACTAGAAACCTACAGAAAAAGAACTTTAGTATACGACTCGTCTGCTTTTGCCAGTATAGCATTAGCAGACATGCTTTTGCTAAGAACTTACAAAGTTTACACAAGACTAGGATTTTATATGCTTATTGGACTTCCTGTTTTAGGAATAGTCCACAGAGCTAGTAAGCCTTGGAACCTAGACTACCTAACTCTAAAACTCGGTTACAAGTACGAAAACCAACTACTTGAAGCGAACCCTTACTTAGCAGAGTTCAAAGAAGAGGTCTAAAAAATTTAAGTAATAATAATGGAAACTAGGTATAACTTCCAAGAGTCACCTTCTCCCGGAACTGACTACAGAGCCCTAATTGAAGACTCTCCCGAACGCATATCCCCCAACTTTTTAAAGCACTACACCTCACGGGAAATTCCAGACCTTAAACTAACAGTTGAAGCCCTAGAAACAGACGTCACTAAACTAAATGAAGAAGTCAAGAAACTCAAAAAAGAAAAAGAAACCCTCCAAGCCCAACTTTTACGCACTAGACAACAAAAACAAGTTCAACTAGAACAGGACGAATTCGAACAGAAACAACGGAACAGAGAAAGACAAGAGTTTTATCACCAGTCTTACACCCAAAGAAAGTTCTTTGATAAAGAATACGCAGAACTAATGAAAGAACTAGACAGACTCAAAACCAAACTTAACAAAGACATCGACAGAGAAATTGCTAATTCCACGCATAAACCCAGATTCCCTAAGCGTAAGAAGTGCTCTACTAAAAAGTTAACTTCAACCAGCCAAAAGGTGTTCAGGGACCTTACTTCAACACTGTCTAACTTAGAAAAAGAACAAGCTAGACTCAAGAGAAGAATACACTTCTTAGAAACAAATAACTAATCAATGTACATTACTTGGTGTTTTTTAAGTAAGCTCTGGACCTTGCCTGTCTGAACTCCTTGTTTGAACTGGTCAAAAGTGCCTGCGTACTCACCCCCTACAAAAACGTAAGGCATTGACTCTTGATGAGTAATTGCATGTAAAGCTTGTAAGGTTTGCTTCCGCGAATTCATTCCTTGTAAGTCCATAAACGAGTACTCCACTCCTAGGTTGTCAAGTTTTGCTTTTACTTGTGAGGTTTGTGTGCAGTTTGACTTTCCGTAAACCACTACAGGGTTGTTCCTGATTTCTTCGCGCACACGCGCTAAAGGGTCGCCTAACATTTATGGACTTATGTAGGAAGAATGCTTAATAAAAATGGGGAACCAACTTTCTTCGAGTCCTGAGTACTTTCTTACCTCTTTTAACCAGAAACTGAGTAAGTCCATCCAGTCTAAGTTCCAGTTACTAGCAAACATCCCTCAGATGAACAGAGGCAAGATTCTGAACTGCTTTTTGAACTTAGACCTGAACCTGTGTGCAGTTCACTCTTCAGGTGCAGATATTGTGTGCTTAGACGGTACCCACAAGCACAACTTCACAGTAACTGGAAACAGTTATGTAGGGGCAGCAGGGTACTCAGAAAACCAGGTAGTGCTTTCTTTGAACACTGGAGTGTTTGCACTGCTTTCAGCTTTCACACTAGCAAGCATTAAAACAATTAAGCCTGACTCTTTGTTGCCAGGAGCTATTAGTTTCCTGCAAGTGCTTGGAAGCGAGTTTGTGTCTGGGCATAGTTCTGGAATTGCTTTGATTTGGGAAATCTCTTCTGGAAAGGTTTCTCAAGAACTAAGTTCTGGGCCTCCCTATGCTCCTGTTAAGTGCTTTGCTACTTCTGAGAAGCACCAACTTGTTATACTGGGCTTTGAAGCTAACAAAGGGAGTCTTGAAGTTGAAGAAACAAGGAACGTTTTAAAGGTTTTTTCTAGAAAGAACTTAAAGTGCTTGGAACTAAGAGGCTTGAATGAAAAGTGTGTAGGAGTCAAGGCTGTTGATAAGTACAACTTGGTGGTGGGAGTGGGCGAAAGGAACATTGGAGTCTGGGATATCTTGACAGGCCAGCAACTCAGTCAGATTGGTTTACCTGACATGTACGGAAGTGCTTGTTGTCTAAGTGACTTCAAAGAATGCCTTTTAATAGGGTTTAACTCAGGACTTGGCTGGGGAGAACTTAAGTTTTCAGACAGGGACTTGAAGTATGTGGTTGATTGGAAAGGCAGAGCGGCATGGAGCAGACAAGTCAGTGTAATTAAGTACGAAGCAAGGATAGACTCAGTGGTGCTTGGAGACTCAATTGCAGGTATTGGAGTGCTTAATAACGTTTCAGTGGCTCCACCTAAAAACCCCAAGCCTCCTTTGTTCTCTCTTCAGTCTTACCAGTCTTTAAAACCAGCTATTAAAAAGCAAGAGGACTTGCCTCTTATTTCTATTGGGAATTTTTCTGTGAGTTTAACTGAAGAAAACCATGAAGACTACCAGGTTGAACTAGACACAAAGGAAACCACTCGTCAAATCAGCTATGAAACTATAGAAAAGATTAGAAACAGAGTTGAAGGGAAAAAACCTTCAAGAAAAGAAGTTTCTAAAAGTAATACTGAAGAGGTTAAAGAGATTACTGATGGTATTGTTAACAAGGCTTTAGAGGAAGTCAAACAACCCACCCAGGAACCTGTTGAGGAACCTGTTGAGGAGCCTGTCGAAGAAACCAAAGAAGAAACCAAACCTAGCCTAACTCCTTTCCAAAGGTTTCTTAACGCTAAAAAACAACAAATATTACAAGGGAACTCCCAACTCACTCATAAGCAAATAGTTATGGAAGCCACTAAGTTATGGGTCAAACTCACTAAAGAAGAAAAAAGTTCCTACGAACAAGCCCCAGATGTCACTTCTTAATATAAATAAGATGGAAAGAAGGTACCCACAATACAACTCCTTAGCTGTAGTAATAGCTCAAATGCTAGGTTCGGGAGCGATGACATACGGTTTGTACCTAGCAACTCCTCCTAAATGGGGAGCTCCTGGCAAGTTTTTACTGGCCTCAGGAGGCTTCTGTGTCTTTTTATGGAGTGTGGACGTTCTCATGGACTTTTTAAAGCACAAAAGAGTTAATTAACTACCAAGCAGAAAAGCCTTCTTCTTGTATTAACTGCACTAAAGACTTTTTCTCTGGAGTTTTTTTCTGGATTTTAGGCAGTTTGGTGTTTTTAAAGTTCTTTTTCACTTGCTTAGTTGACTTTACTTTGGTTTTAAAAGAGGCTTTGTTTTGGAGATTTATAGGTTTTGGAATTTCTTGGAAACTTTTTAAGTTAGCTTTTTTACGACTTAACTCAACAAGGTTTAAAGTAAACTTGTTGGGTCCAATTAAATCGTAGTCAGTAGAGTCGATGCTATGTTTAGAACTACTGTTTTTTTTATGGTTGTATACTTTAAGTTGAGGAGTGTATTGGTTCTCTGGAGTGACCCTGCGAGGTTTGGGTTGAAAGCAGCACTTGGGAGAAATAGCACGTGACTTGAGATTAAGAATGTCCAAAGGAGTTGGCTTAGGCAAAGACTTAGGAGTGTACCTTGAGCGAGTTTCTTTATGCGGGTGCTCGAATCTTCTGAGTTTTACAAGTCTGCTCTTCAAAAAGCATTTTTGGGAAAAAGCTTCATTGTTATTTTGATTACTAGTCAGGTTCATTTTTATGCATAACTAAGTTATTTAAGATGCGTAACGCCTCGTCCACTCCCTGGCAGTGTTTTCATACCTTGTTTTGTCAGTTTTGAAAACTTGAGCTATCTCTGGCACCAAGGGGTCGTCAGGGTTGGGGTCAGTTAGTAAAGAACTAATTGAAAGAAGTACTTTTGAAATAGTCAGTGCAGGACTCCACTGGTCCTTCAGGATGTCTAAGCAAATATTTCCGTTGGAGTTAATGTTGGGGTGGTAGATCCTTGTAGTGAAAGTTATTTTTGGAGGCTTGAAGGGGTAGTCAGTGGGGAACTGAACGCTTAGGAAAAATACTCCTCCTGAATAGGGAGAGTCTTCTGGACCCATGATTGTGGCGGTCCATTGGTACAACTCGCTATCGCCGTTTGGACCTGCACTGCAGTTTGCTGGCGGGTCCCTTTGCAAGTCCGCAAGTTCTTTCTGGATTCTTTTCAAGGCCATTTAGGATTATTAATTAGAGATTAATTCCGGACAGATCCTTTTTTTGCCGTCGTTTTTCTGGGTGGTTTGTGCAACGTTTTCCTTTACAGGGGTTTGTTCTTCGACTTCCATAGGTTGTTGTTCTACCTCAATGACTTCGCCTAGTTCTCCTTCTTCAAATATAATGAAACTTACATAGCCATCTAAACTACTCACAGCTAGTATTCTGTCTCCAAACCACGCTAAGTCAGTTAGCGACAACAAATGGCTGTTCGAAACTGCTTTTACTGGACTTAAGAACTCGCTGTTGTAAATAAGCACAGCTTCCAAAGTAGCAACTGCCCACACTAGTTTGTAGTCTAGTCCTGAGACGCACCCAGACTCACTAGCTTTAAAGTAAAGAGGGCACATTTTCACGGCTAAAGCTGCACAGCGTTCTGACTTGTTTATGTTGACGGGGTAGCACACACTAGGTACACTGAGGTTTTTCCTCATGAAGCAGTGTACTACTGGAGTGTCTGCGTACATTCCTGCAGGGGCAAGTAAAAGGTTTCCGTCTTGGCTAAAACTCAGTCTTCTGAAAAAAGCTGAAGCCGAACTTTCGTCCTGGAACAGTTTGTTTTTTTCGAAGTCCTTCACACTGTGCTTAATATAGTAGCCCTTTTTGCCTTTTTTGAAGACTTTCAAAGTTCTGTCGTTCGACATAGCTGCAAGTAAATTCCTACTTAAAGAAACTCCACTTACGAGTTTGTTGAAGCCTTCAATTCTTTGGACTACTTTGCCTGAAGAAACTTCAAACACTATTACAGAAGCGTCCATGCTTGCACTGGCAATAATCCTGCCAGTTTCGCTCCAAGCAAGGTCGTGCACTTCGCCCATGTGTCCTCTAAGTACTCTTATGCTGCCCCAGCCTTCTTCTTCTTTGTCGCTTCCAAATATTTGTTTTTTCTTTTTGGCCCAAATAACTATGCAGGCGTCGTCAGCTCCAGAAGCTATGCAGTCCCCAGCAGGACTTACTCTTACAACGTTTACGCTTCTTTCGTGGGTTCCCGCCAAATCCTCTAGGTGCTTAGCTACCAGTTGGGAGTTTTCAAAGGTAAGTTGCCACAGTCTGATGTAGGCAGAAGTGCTCATTTCAGCCCCTGCAGTCACTAGCAAAGGCACAGACTGCCTTAAAAAGTCCAGGGACATGATTCGTTCTCGGTCACCGTGCCAGTATATTTCTTGGAGTTCAAGCTTCATTTCGCGGGAATATTTAATTATTAAGACCTTACTGGTACAAGTTGGCTCAGAGTAGGGTAGTCTTCGGGGTAGAGTTCTTTGCCACTAATGAGTTCCAAAATCAGGTTTAAAACAGCTAAGTTCCCGTCTTTAAGAACTATGATGTCGAAGTTCTCCTTGAACTCTTCTACACAGAAAACTTTAGGGTCGTTTAAGAACCCTACTTTGATGGAGTTAGTATATTCAGCCTTTTCTACTTGTTTGGCGTCAGAAGGCATGTCCCCCATAACTAAAACGTGCGAGCGGATGGGTTTGTTTTTAAAAACCTTGCTTTTGTCTAGGGGGTGGATAGTGGGTTCACTGAAGCAACTAGGCTGGCCGCTTGGAGTCCACTGAATAAAGTTAGACACTATTTGGGGGGCTTTTGAAAACTGACCCAGCAAGGTTTCTATGACGTTGCCTATTCCTGCAGAAACAACTGTCATAGGGATTTGGGACTCTTCGCAAGTTTGAACAGCTTGTTGTATTCCGCTCCTGAGGAATATAGGGGAGTCCCAAACAGTTCTGTAAAGTTTGTCTTTGGTCAGATTTGAACTAAGCACAGCTTGGTTGACTTTAGAGTACCATTCCTTAAGTAGTTGTTTTCTTTGGTACTCAGGAATTTCACTAGAAGTTTCGAATTTCTGGTAGTGGGCTCTGAGTTGGTTCATGTACTCAGCAGTGTTGGAGTCAATGCTTCTGTAAAGAACTTGGTGGGTTGCTATTCCTTTTGCTCCGTTATTGTAGTACTTTGTTAATGTAAAGTCAAAGTCAGTTACCACTTGGGTGTTTTGGCACCCGGCTTCACAGAAATCTTGCATCTTAAGCATAAGGCTTCTGGGGTTGGGAACTAGTACTGACTCCTCCATGTTGAAAGGAGCAATGCTTTTTTTGAGTGTGCTGAGCTCTCTAAAACCTAATTTTCTGAACATGTTTATAACTCAACTATTAAATAATTAACACTCTAGTGCAATTTGGGAGTGGTTGCAAGTTGGTTCTTGGTAAATGACTGAGAAAGTACTTTTTACAATATTCTGAACTAAGTCAACTCTAGCTTCGTTTTCGTAGAACCTTTCGTCTATGTTGTTTTTCATAAAGTCTTCAGCAGGCTCTTCTGAGCCACACTCGAAGTAGGATGTCAAGGGGTCTTCGAAATTAGGTTCGTAAAACAAAAACAGTATGCCTTGGATTAAGTCAGCAAGAGTTAAGTCTGTGTTCCACTCGTCAATCAAGTTCAAGCAAATCCCTCCGAAGTCTTCAATGTTAGGGTGGCGTATGTCGCTTAAGCAACTAACCCTAACACTTGAAGGGTACCCCTCTAGGCATGCTTTGAACTTAAACCTTCCGTTCTTCCAAGTGCCTTCGCTAGGCTCCAAAGTGAATGTTAATTCTTGCATGCAGTCAGACAGTTCAATGGCAAACACCTGATAATTAAAAGTTTTTAAATAGTTCCTTTGCAAAGCTTTGTACTCTTTTAGCACTCTCATAGTTTTACCAGAACACATCAGTACTAAAGCACTTGCCTTCCAATTAAAATCTAAGTTTGGGTTTAACTTCTGATAAATGTCTTATCCTGTATATAACCAAAACCAGTACCCAGAAAACAACTCTCAAAGCAGGAACTCTAAGTTAGCACTTTACAACCCCAGCAAAGTCACTTCTAGAAACGACAGAAACAGATTCATAGCAAAAGTTTACTCAATCTTGACAACACAACTGGTCATTACTTCTCTATACTGCAGTGCAGTGGTGGCATCTGAAACACTCCAAGAAGCACTTATCCAAGCTTACCCCTTAATTTACGCAGCAATGATTCTTTCTTTTGTAGTGCTTTTGGTTCTGGTGTGCAGTCAGAAAGCTGCCAAAAAAGTTCCTTTGAACTACATTTTGCTAGGAACTTTCACGCTCCTAGAAGCTTACATTCTAGGATTTATTTGTGCGTTCACAGACCCTGTGATAGTGCTTGTGGCAGCCTTAATGACTGTAGGAATTACAGGGGTGCTTACTCTTTACGCTTTCAAAACCAAAAAAGACTTTACAACTATGTGGGCAGGGCTTTTTGTGCTCGTTACAGTTTTGTTTCTGTTTGGGTTTTTCATGATATTTTTTTACAGTTATTGGCTGAGGCTGATTTACTCCTTGGTGGCAGTAATAGTTTTCAGTATTTTCATAATATTTGACACTCAGCTGATTGCAGGGGGCAGGTACGGAGAGCTTACTTACGACGACTACGTAGTGGGGGCCTTAATACTGTACATAGACATAGTGGGGCTCTTTATATACTTACTGAGCTTACTAGGAGGTGTTAAAGACTAATAAACTAATAATGGGAGACCAAACTTCACTTGAAGAGACTGTGTTGAGTTACAACAAGTCTGCTATGGAGAAACTTCGAAAAAAAGACTTCGAAGGCGCACTTGGGCTTCTCAAAGAAGCAGAAAAAACTCTTTCTAAGGAAAACGATTCGGTTAAACTCCATTCGATCACACACAACAACTTAGGCTGCTTCTACAAACGTTCGAACAAGCCTAAAGTAGCTCTTATTTACTTCGAAAAAGCACTGCGACTAGAGTCAGAAGACCCTGAAGAAGTAGGTACCTTGTCAGGAATCAACCTTAATATTTGCACTTTAAAGTCTCAACAGGGCGACCACGAAGGTGCTTTGTTCTTTGCTAAAAAAGCACTTAAACAACTACTTTGGAAACTAGACGAAGTTCCTTCTTTGATCAGCAGTGCTGCTATTGCTTACTACAACGTAGCAATTGAGTTCGAGTACTTAAACAAGCTTAGTGACGCTTTCAGTACTTTCAAACAAGGCTGGGAAAAAGCCAACCACTACCTAGGCAAAGACCACCTTATAACTAAAAACTTAAAACAAAAGTATGAACAACTCTCAAAAACCACTTTCAGAATAACCACTCAAAAGAACGACACCATCAGTTTTCCTTCTTTAAAACGAAAAAAGAACTTCTACAGAAGGGTGAAACCTGACCTTTTGTCTTACGAACCCAGAAAAAAGTCTTCAAGGAAAACCTTCAAACGCCCACATCAAAGCGCGACAAAGCCCAGAATTCCTAAGTACAACTCTAACTTGCGGTCTATAAGTGAAACTCCTAAAAAACGCCAAAACAAAAGCAGTTTTTCTATGAGGAACAAAAAACTAGCAAGTATTGAAAAGATCCTAACACCTCAGATTCGAAAAAAAAACCCAGCTAAGTCAAGAAGCCCAGAAACTGAACCCTGGGTTAAGAAAAAAGCACCTAAACCCCAAATTGGAACACAAAGAAACTCCAAACCTAACGCAGAAGAAGGACTTATGCCAGTGCCAGTGCGCAGTCGCATTGACCAACTGTCCCAAAGTGTTACTTTTAACGCATGATTAAAGACTCTAATCACTTATAACTTAGTCTTTTTCTATTAACTTTAATTTAGCCTTTTGTTTCCACTTAGTTTTGATTCGGTCTGCAGGTCTGTACTGAAAGTTCTCTCCAAAAACCTTAACTACCTGCTCTCCCAAGTCCAGTACAAACACAGCGTCTTGCTTCAAAAAAGCTACTTAAGGCTTACTTTTGACTTTGTTTTCTTGTGTAATGACTCTGAAGGTCCTTTGGGTCTCTTGAACCACTATTCCTTTTTGGCCTTCGTAAGACCTGCACGCAGCCCTCCACACACCTACCATTGCTCCGTGCATGTCGGCTTTGAGAAGCTTGCCAGTTATGTTTTTTTCAGAGTAGTTTGCGTTTAGAAGGTCTTTAACGTACTCCTTCCACATTTCGTGCAAAGGAATGTACAGTTCGTACTTTTGCTCTTCAAAAGGAATTTCTAGTTTGGGCCTTCCTGGTCCTTTTTTGGGTTTGGGTTTTTTGTCTTCAATGTAAGTGTCCAACAGGAACTGTCTGTTCTTGAGGGACTCCAGAAGTTCTTCTGAGCCTAGTAGGTTTTCTACGAACCTTTTTTGCTTCATTTTAGTAATGAAAGAAGAAACTTGGCAGTACACTCTTATTGGAGCTGTGAGTGTTCTGACTGCAGTCTTTCTTGGGAACTTGTTTTTTAGGAAGCCCAAAGAGCCACCTAAACTAAACCACCAAGAACTTCAGAACCAATACTCAGAACTAAACAAACTAATTAGTGAAGACTCAGAAGAAGGCTGGGTTACAGTCAAAAACACCCCCAACTTAAAAGTGATGAGGAAAGAAACAGGCAGTTCCCCAGTAGCAATCATTAAAGCCCAAATGACCATTGAAAACACCACACCTGAAAAAGTGCACTTTTGCATTTGGGACGGAAACTACAGACGGCAGTGGGACACAGTCATTAAAGACTTTAAAGTACTCGAAACCTTTTCAGAGAACTCAGACTTAATTTACTTCTACGCACAGAGTCCAGTTCCCAGAATAGTAGCTAACAGAGAGTTCGTCCAACGAAGAGGCTTCAGAAAACAAGGGAACTGCATTGACATAGTTTACTACTCAGCAAACAGACCAGACATACCTACCCAAGAAGGCTGGGTAAGGGCCCAAACTATAATATCTGGCTACACCATCCAACCAGTTGCAGGAACTAACAACGTTTGCGTTAACTTCATTTCACAAAACGACGTGAAAGGACTAATTCCTCCAAAACTCATAAACGCTTTTGCGCCTAAAAAAGCAACAGAGTGGATTAAAAAACTGGCACAAGCCTGCAGTAACCTTAACTCTTCCAAAGTTACTTTTTATTATGAGGACCTTGAGTTTTTTGTTTTTGAGAGATCTCAAACTGTCTTTGCTTATTATACTTAGTTTGTTTGTCCTTTCTGTCTTCCCGAGCAAGTAGTTCATTTTCCTCATGACCTTCAGCTAGGTTCTTTTGGAAGTTCTGGACTACTTCTTTTTTGGAGTTGGCAAGTTCTTTGGCAGCTTTGGACCTGAGGTTAGTTTCGGACAGTTTGATTTTTTCAGCACGTTCTTGGTTTACTAAGGCTTGGGCTTGGCGTTGTTTGGCTTCTCGTTCAGCGCCAGCTTCTTGTTCTTTCCAAGCTTTTTCTTCAACTAAGGCTTGATTGGCGTTTAGGTACTGGCGTTTGAGGCGGATTTCTTTAAGTTCTTTTTGGAGTTTTTTTTGTTCTTTGAGTCGTGCTTGTTTTTTGGCGTTGATTCTTTCGTAAGCGGTGAGCATGCCTTTTTCTCGGATTTCTTGTTGGAGTTGTTTCTTTTTGTCTTCTTGTTCTTGTTTCTTTTTTCTTTGTTCTTCTTTGAGGCGGGATTGTTGTTCCCTCAAACTGGCGATTCTGGAAGCTTTGTCCATGAGTTCTTGGGACTTGAGTTCTTTGTTCCTGATGTTTTCTTCTCTTTTTTTTTCGGCTTCTTGTTGGAAGAGTTTTTTTCTTTGTTCGAGTTTTTCTTTGAGTTGGGCTAAACTCATTTCTTCTAGTAGCCCGTGTCCAACTACTTCGTTGGGGTCGAACTCTTTGGACTTGTTGGTTCTTTGACTTTCGAGTTCTCTGATTTGGTTGATGAGTTCGTCTCTTTTGGCTTTTTCGATGGCTTCTTCTTCTTTGCGTCTTTCAATGGCTGCTTGGATTTCTTGTTGGAGTTCTTCTTTGACTTGTTTTTTTTGGTTTTTGACTTTTTCTTTTTCAACTTGCACGTTTGCCCGTGCTTCGTAAAGGTCACTGGCTTTGGACTTTTTTTCTTCGAGTTCTTTTTGGTAGTTTAGTTCTTTTTCGAAAGCTTTGTCTTTGGCTTCTTCTCGCAGTTTCGCTGCAAGTAGTTGGTTTTCTTGGTGTTTTTGTTGCATCGCTTCTATGGCTTCTTCACGCGCTAGTTCCATTTCGATCTTCCGCATCTGTAACTGCTCCATGCGTTCTAGTTCGTCTTTCGCTCGCATTTCGGAACGCCACTTTTCGTACTGGGAGTCGTCACGCATGTCGACCATGAAGGATTCGAGGCGTTTGCGTTCGGCTTCTTCTTCTTTTTTGAGACGGGCTTCTTCTCTGAGTATTGCTGCTGCGTTTAGTTTGACTTCAGCAGGTTGTTGGTTGAAGTTGGGTTTTTTCCTGGGTTTTACTTTTACTTGGGTTTCGTCTTTGTCTGAGGGTAGGACTACTTTTTTGCGATAAGTTTGCTTTTCAGCCATTTTAGATTAAATTCAATTACACGCCTTGGTTAGAACTTTAAGGTCTTTCGAAATCTCTGAAAGGTAGACCCTTGCGCACTTAGGCTTGATTGCGTAGAAGTACTCTCCGTCAATTTGCATGTAAACTCTGGACTCAGTGTCTCCGAACTCCAAGTAGTAAGGTCCTGGACTTTGAGTCAGTTTATGGGCTCTTCCAGGTACTAGGTTTTCCAAGCCTAAGTCAAAGACTCCTTTGAAAGTTAAAAACTCAAGAGTCCCGTCCCGCGGTGACTGAGGCAGCCACTCTTGGCAGTGCCTAGGCTTTGCTTTGTCCCAGACAAAGTTGTCTCCTCCAGCGTAAGTCCTTGCGTTAAGTGCTAGCAAGACTGTAGTGTTGTTGGGGAGTTTTTCTTCTTCGTTTGCATTGTTGAAAATGCACTTGTCACTTTGGTAGAGTGAAGCTGTGTACTCAGTAACTCTTGGAACAGGCAAGCAAAACATCTTTTTAACTCCTTCCCAAAAGTAAACGCACTTGTTTTTGTTTTTGTTTTTAGAACGTTTTTTGTCAAATCCAAGACCAATCCTTGCGTCAAGCCCAGTGCTGAAGTAGTTAGTCATCAGTCTAGAGTATTCTTTCAATTCCTCGCCAAACTTGTTTTTGAGTTTCTCTCTAAAGAACCCCCCGTTTGCTACTGAAATCTTCTCAAAGTAACCGTCTGAGTGGACTTCTATTTCCACTTGCCAAATGTCCAAGTTAAGCGGCTCTGCAGAAGTCCATTCTTCCACGCTCTTCCTCAAACCTTCCAGATTCTTTCCAATGACTTGC
>PR_CR_10_Liq_1_inCRDRAFT_1001222_pt1 | contig 14774 bp, 11 predicted proteins | sample PRCRCaboRojoPR_3_FD_10241 | JGI IMG/M metagenome (IMG submission 10241)
GGGGGGACCGCCGAGATAACTGGGGCGCCAAATCGCAGTTCGTCATACCGTCCTCACAACTGGGTGGCGGACCCGAGTTAGGGTTACCGTCCCCAGAGCTGTCCCCAGAGCTCGTCCCCAGAGCTCGTCCCCAGAGCTCGTCCCCAGAGCTCGTCCCCAGAGCCCTCGGTCCCGGCAATTTTTCGTTAGAGTTACTGTCACCGTTATTTTGCACAGGCAAGTCACGGCTGGGCATGGGCGACAGTCCCGGTGACGCGCCGGTGCGCGCCGCTGGTCAGGGAGAATCGGCGCTGGGGCACGCAGGTGCGAAGCCCGGGCTGCGCGGGAGTTGACTCGAATGCGAATCGTTCGTATTCTTTGTTCCGTTCTTATCCTTGGTTGAGACTCCTGACATGGGCCAGTACATCCACCACGTTCCCGGTCGCATCCGTATCCGTTCCAACGCCTTCCACTGCGAGGGCGAGCGCGCTGCCGCCGCGCAGGCGGAGCTGCTCGCCATGGACGGTATCCGCAGTGTGCAGGTCAGACCGCGGTCGTCGAGCCTGATCGTGCAATACGACCCGCAGCGGATCTCCCATGCCACCCTGTTCGCGGCACTGGAAGACCTCGGCTGCATGGCGCCGGTGCGCCGCGACACCACGCATGTGCGCCAGATCGGCGAAACCTTCGGCAAGGCCCTGGTGGGCGCCGTGATGCAGAAGGCGGTGGAGCAATCCGCCCGCAGCCTGGTGACGGGGATCGTCTGACGCCGCCGCAGCCGCCCGGCGTACGGGAGGAGCGGGGGCGGCGCGACACACTCGCCGGCGCCGTGCTGTGGAGAGCTCGATGCCATATGATCACTTGCCCCCGGCGGACTGAAGTCCGCCTGCCCCAGGGTGCCGACTTCAGTCGGCGTACCCGGGGCGGCCTCGCCACGTCGGCGCTGATGCACCAGCCTTGCGCCGGGGCCGCCCCATCGCCCGGTGGCGGCGGCGCCGGTCAGCGCGCAAGGCAAGCGGCGCCAACCGTGGCAGACGCTGCGACGCAGCAGCCTTTCAGTAGTCCAGCAGGTACTCGTACACCTGGATCTGCTCGGCGCGGCGCCGCTCGTCCACGGCGTCATCGAGCCGCTCGCTGAGGACGTTGCGCTTCAGCATATCCATCGGCATGGTCGGCTGTTCTGCGAGCGCTGCGTCGATGTCAGCGGCGTTGGCGCCGAAGGCCGCCAGCATGCTGCGGCCATTGCGCTGCCACCAGGCCCGCGCATCGCCGTCGCTGACATTATCCAGCTTGCGCAGAAAGTCACGCTCGAAGGCGACTGCGAGCGCCCGGTCACGCGCCTGCTCGAGGGCGATCTCGCGGTCGCGCTCGGCACGCAGGGCCTCCAGCGCCAGGGCTTCCTCCGCCGCATCAGCGAGACGCGCACCGATCTCCTCTGCGACATCCCCGAAGCGCGCATAGGCCGGGTCCTGCACCTCCCGCAGCCGCACCACGAAGTGGCCGAGGTCCGTCGTCAGGACGTCGCTCACCTGACCCGGTGCGAGCGTTGCCGCAGACGCCGCCACCGCCGCCGGCAGGTCCGTGCCACGGACGGACTCGACCCCGCGCTCCGCCAGGATGGCGTCGAAGATTGCCTCGCGCTCGGCCGGCGTGGCGGCTGCGGCCACCTCACGCAGACGTGCCAGTCCGTCGTCAGCACCGCCGGAGACCAGCACGTCCAGGACGCGCACGGGGGCGTCGAGCTGGAAGGTCTCGCGCTGCGCGTCATAGTACGCCTGCTTCTCGTCGTCGGGGATCTTGGCAGCGCGCAGGCGACGGACGATCTCGTCCTCCACCTCCGCCAACGGCCGATAGACCTGGCGCCTGCGAGCATCCACGCGCACCAGGAAGGTCCCCAGATCCGTTGTCACGGGGCCGCCGAAGACGCCCTGCTTCAGGCTCCGCGCGAGGTGGAGCAAAGGCTTCGGCAGGTCCGCCTCGGTGACGGTGCGCCCGGCAATGCCGGCCGGGGTCGCTCCGTCGGCCAGGGCCTTCAGCACAGCCTCCCCCTCCGCCTTCGACGCGACGCCGATGACCGTCGCCCGCTCGATGGGCGCATCCGACCACCTGGCCACCAGCTTGACCACCATGACACCCAGGGCGGCGGGGATGGGCTCACTCACCTGTCCGACGTCGAGCAGTCGCACCGCAGGCCGGACCGACTCAGGCAGGCCGGCCATGGGCACCAGGCCCGGCGTCTGGTCGGGTGTCGCAGGGTCCGATTCCGAAGGCTCGGCCGCCGGCGCGGCGAAGAGCGGCTTGGCCTCCTCGGCCAGCGCCGTCTCGGCAGCGGTCACGGATGGGAAAGTGCGCACCTGAACCAAGGCCTGGTCGAAGGGATTGCGCGCCACCAGCCGCGCCACATACCAGCCTGCGGGCGTTGCGATGACGTCGGTCATGTCCCCGGGCTCAGCGTGGAACAGGGCGTCGCGAACCGCCTGCGGCAGCCGCTCGCCGCGGATGGGCTCCGCCCCCAGCCAATGGCGTGGATCATCCGGCGCCTTGGCGATGGCATCACGCAGGGCGGTGGCCGCCGCCTCGGTGCCGCGCACAGCGAGGAGCACCTCGGTGCCGATGTCCGGGGTGCGGAATGCCTCCAGATGCTCGCGGTAGTACTGCGCCACCGCAGCGTCCGGGATCTGGTACTTGTCCACATTCACCAGCGCGGCACCCGGATGGGCCGTCTCTTCCAGTGCGAGTGCAACGCGCTGCTCCACCCGCGGGTCTTCAGCAAGGCCCGCGTCCTCGGCCATGAGCGCCAGGAGCCGCTTGCGGATCATCCCGTCCAGGGCGTTCCTGCGCGCCTGGTACAGGTCCTCGCCGCGCGCACGCCCCACGCGCTGATTGAAATCCTGGACCGTCAGGAAGGTCTCGCCGTGGCGGGTCACCAGCTCGGTCTCCGGGGACAGGTCCAGGCGGAGCTCCGCGGCATTGAAGATGCCTTTCATCAGCGCGGCGTCGTCGTGCTGTATACGCGTGCGCTCGTCGGCCTTCTCCAGCCCACGGATGGCCTCTTTGGAGGGCTTGTCCCTGGGCTCGCGTGTCGGCCTGGCCCCCGCCTCATGGGCCTGCTCCAATGCCCGGATGGCGTCCGCCGGCGCGGTCGCCGCGGGTCGCCGCGGGGACTCCAGCCGGCGCCGGGTCTGTTCTGATGACTGCTCCAGGGCGTCCAGGACCTCCGGCGCCAGCTGCACCCCAGTATCAGCGGGCCCGGCGGCAGACGCCGGGCCGCTGAGGAAGGCCATGCAGGCACCGACATGGATACCGAAACGAAGGAAGCGCAGCTGCAACGTCATAAGATGCTCTGTGAACCGTCTGACGAAAAGGACCCCGCCCGGGGCGATTTCGGCACCGCACAGTAACCTTTCTGGGCTGTGCCGGATCCGCAGCGCAACCGCAGGGCTCCGAATCAGGCATGCATCAGATCAGGCTCGACGGACGCCCCTGGGCTCGGCAGTCCCCCGACGCGCCTGCAACCACAGCAGTGCTGTACGCGTCACGTACAGCAGCCTCAACGCCGGGAACCACCAAGGCGATCCGCGCAAAGGCCAGTCACTCGGCCGCGATGCCGCAGGCAGCGGCGTCCGGACCGATGTCGTTCAGTCTGAACCTCGTCGGCACGATCGGATCGAAGGTCATGGCGCCGTAGATCGGCGCGTACTCCGTCAGGTATTTGGCCTCAAGCGCGGTGCAGAGCAGGTTGCCCACTGCGTCCAGCTCAATCACATAGGGCCCCGACTGGCTCTGAATGAGGGTCACACCGACGATGACGTCGCACTTGTCTTCGCCCGCGACGATCTCGACCTGGTCGAGGATGTGGAAACAGATGTCACGGGTGATGTCGGCCGCGGCCGGCTGCGCGCTCATTAAGCCGATGATGGTGAGACAAGGAGCCGCGAGTGCGCGCTCGCGCATGATCGTCTCCTTACGATGGGGTTGTTTGAGTGACGACCTGCCCTGCCCGGCCGATTCCGCGTCAATTGGGGCAGGCGCAGCACCTGTGCCGGAGCCCAGACCACGCCTCGGGCAGACTCAGCAACACACCGAGCCCGGACACAGCGGTCCGGACTCGGCCAGGCTCGCAACTAGGCTACGAGCCCTTCCCAGGTCTCGGCTTACTCGGTGCCGCAGGCAACCGCGTCAGGGCCGATGTGGTTGAGCGTGAAGGCCTGCATACACATTGCATCGGCCTGGCAGATCGGATCGAAGGTGATGGTGCCGTAGATCGGCGCATAGCCGTTCACGTACTTGACTTCGAGCGCCGTGCAGAGCAGGTTGCCGTCGGCACCCAGCTCGATCATGTACGGGCCCTGGTTGCTCTCGACCAGGAACGCCTCGACGGCGACGTCGCAGCTGTCCTCATTGGCCAGGATCTTCAGCTGGTCGAGGACGGTGAAGCAGACGTCGAGGGTGATGTCGGCGGCGGCGGGCTGAGCGCTCATCAGACCAACGGTGGCCAGGCTGGCAGCGGCGATAGCGAATTTACGCATGATCGACTCCTTACGATTGAGTGGGTTGAGTGACAACGTGTCGCGTCTGGCGGCACCGATTGCGTTCTCTTCGGTGCCTGGAGCCTGATTCCCGAACGCTCCCCAGACGCGATACAAGATAGTTGAGACCCCAAGACTCAGCTATCGGGCATTCCCCTCTTGCAGCACCCGCTATGCCCCGGAATGTGGACGTACCTGCATGCGCCTGTGCGCCCGGATATGACTATTGAGTGACGCAGTTTGATTGACCAAATCAGTTGGCATTGCCGCCGTTTTCCGCCGTTGCGGAGACGATCCGGAGAAACCAATGACCTCCATCCGTGTAAGCCAACTGGCGGCGAGGCTTTCGGGGATTTCCATGATCGATACCCCGGGCAAATAGGGTGCCGGAATCGGAAACACCGGGAGCTGACCGCAAAGGCATGAGCGCATTGCACGTACCTGCGCTGTCCAGATTCCAGCACAGGCACCGGCCGGCGACACGAAGCGGCTCGACAGTTCCTGGCAACGGGGCCCATGGTCACTGGACGCATGGCGCTTGGATGCGCAAAAAAAAAGCGGAGCATCCTGCCCCGCCGTAGGAACGCCGACAAATCGGCGCTTTCCCTCGGGTACGCGCCCCCAAAACAACTGTGCGGTGGTCCCCGGCCTGGGCGCAGAAGGCGCAGGCAGCACGGGGCATGGGGGGCGCCGAGAGACGGTCAGCTGTGGCGGCGACTGCGTCCGCGCAGCGGCGTCAGCACGATCCCGCCGAGCCCGATCAGGGCCAAGGGCGCGAGCGCCCGCACCTGCGGCTCGAAGGAAGCGGTGTCGAACTTGTGCTTGCCGAGCACCGGCGTGGCCATGGGAGGCGTGGCCACGGGAATGGCCGGATCGATGCGGTCGTTTGGACGCAGGCTGTGGTCGGCGCTGCTGCCGCGGAGAAACCCGCTTGAATCCTTGCCCTGGAAAAGGTTGCCGCCTGCGCCGATGAGGGTCGCCTGCGCCGACCCCACCGTGGTGGTAAGCACGCGCGCGCCCGCGGTCATGGCCCGAAGGGCTGTCAGTGTCATGCGCCGATCCCCTGACTGTGTAAACGAGGTTAAACTGATACGCGCGGCGCCCGCGGCATCGTGTCCGTGGCGTTGGGACGCCCACCAAGTGTTGACGATTGCGGTGCAAACGATCTGCGATTCACAGGCGATGCGACATCAGTGAATTGACTGTCTATGACATCAGTTGTTCACTGTCTTGTGATTGGAGGATTCCTCACCTCAGATTTCGAGACGCAGCGGGGTACGCCAGTTGTCACAGTGCTCGATGCTGCGAGCGGGCGCGCTGCCGACTCCAGCGATGCGGGGCTGGCACCCTTGGGGGATCGCCTTAAACTCAGGACAATGACCCGCAGCGGGGCGTTCCGACGGCCACCCTCCCCACCACGCCGATTCACACCCAGCAGTTCTCCCACGCCCGCCATGCACGAGCACGACATCGCCGCCTGGCAGCACGGCCACGACTTCAGCACCCCGGCCGAGCAGGCCGCCGAGCAGCGCACCCGCTGGGTGGTCTACCTCACTGTGACGGCCATGGCGGTGGAGCTCCTCGCCGGCTGGGTCACGGGGTCCATGGCGCTGCTGGCGGACGGCTGGCACATGGGCAGTCATGCAGCGGCCCTGGGCCTGAGCGTGCTCGCCTACCGCTTCGCGCGCCGGCATGCCGACGACGACCGGTTCAGCTTCGGCACCGGTAAAGTGTCACCGCTCGCCGGCTACACCAGTGCCCTGCTGCTCGGCGTCGGTGCGCTGTGGCTGTTGCTGGAGTCCGGACAGCGGCTGCTGCATCCCGTGTCGATCCACTACGGCGAGGCCATCGTGGTCGCCGTACTCGGCCTGGCGGTGAACCTGGCGAGCGCCTGGCTGCTGGGAGGCGTTCACGACCATGCCCACGCCGGACATCATCACGGCCACCACCACGCGCCTGCCCGGCGGGGCCAGCGCGACGAGGGCGCCTCCGGCCCGAGCCGTGCCGGCCGACACCACAGGCTCAACGCCGCCGCCACTGCCCCAGACGGTCACCGGCACACGGATCACAACCTGCGCGCCGCCTATCTGCACGTCATCGCGGACGCGCTGACCTCCGTGCTCGCCATCGCAGCGCTCACCGCCGGCCTGATCCTCGGCTGGGGCTTTCTGGACCCGCTCATCGGCATCGCGGGCGGCCTGCTGATCGCCCGCTGGGCCTGGGGGCTGGCCCGCGACAGCGCCCTGATGCTGCTGGACGCCGAAGCGCGCGGCGACCTCGCCGCCGACATCCGCCACGCGCTGGCGGCCGAGGACGACCTCGCGGTGAGCGATCTGCATCTCTGGCGCATCGGCACCGCGAGCCACGCCTGCATCCTCTCCGTGGTCACCCACGACCCAAAGCCCGTGGAGCACTACAAGGCGCTCATGGCACACATCCCGGGCCTGGACCATCTGACGGTGGAGGTGCAGCAATGCAGCGCGGCGCGCTGTGCCGAGCCCACGGGTCAGTCCGCCCCGCGGGCAGCCGCCGACAGCGCTTGAGGACAGGTTGCACGCTCGGTCCGCGCGCCGGCGTCCAACGGCGCCGGGGCCGCGGCGCGCGCAGCCGGCACCAAGCCCTCGGCAGGCAGGGTACCCATGCGGGTCTTAGGCCTCGATACCGACGCACGCGTGACCGCGCAACGCAGACCGTGCAGCGTCCCACCGCCGAGCCCCGGCAAACCAGAACGCGCCCGCAAAAAGTAATGCGAACGATTCGCGATACTGTTAAGGTCGCAAGCTTCAGCTCTGCAATATCAACTGAGGAGACAAGATGCGCAACAACACCGCCATCGGCGCCGCCATGCTGTTCTGCCTGGTCGCCACAGCCGCCCAGGCCGAGGGCGAGCTGAACCTCTACTCGTCCCGGCACTACGACACGGATGAACGCCTTTACTCGGAGTTCGAGGAGCAGACCGGCATCGAGATCAACCGCATCGAGGGCAAGGGCGACGAGCTCATCGAGCGCATGAAGGCCGAGGGCCGCAACAGCCCCGCCGACATCCTGATCACGGTGGACGCCGGCCGCCTGTGGCGTGCCGACGAGGCCGGGCTCTTCCAGCCGGTGGAGTCGGAGCTGCTGGAGTCGCGCATCCCCGCCTGGCTGCACCACCCGGACGGCCATTGGTGGGGCTTCTCGAAGCGGGCGCGTATCATTTTCTACGACAAGGAGCGCGTGGACCCACAGGATATCCAGACCTACCAGGACCTGGCGGACCCCAAACTCAAGGGCATGGTCTGCACCCGCAGCGCAAGCAACATCTACATGCTCTCGCTGATGGCCGCGCTGATGGAGCACCTCGGACCGGAAGCGGCCGAGCAATGGGCCGAAGGCGTTTGGAACAACCGCGCCCGTGACCCCGAGGGCGGTGATACCGACCAGCTCAAGGCCATCGCCTCGGGTGAGTGTGCCATCGTGCTCTCCAACACCTATTACTTCGCGCGCGCCCTGCGCAAGGGCGACCCCACCCTGGACGCAGAGGCCCTGGAGGGCATCGGCTGGGTCTTCCCGAACCAGGAGAGCTTCGGCGCCCATGTGAACATCTCCGGCGCCGGCGTGGCCAGGCATGCCCCCAACCGCGAGAACGCCGTCAAGTTCCTGGAGTACCTGAGCAGCGAGCAGGCGCAGGAGTACTTCTCCGCCGGCAACGACGAGTACCCAGCGGTTCCGGGCACGCCGCTCGCCGACAGCGTGGCCGAGCTCGGCACCTTCAAGGAAGACACCATCAACCTGAACGTCCTGGGCGAGAATCAGGCCGAGGCCCAGCGCATCTACGACCGGGTCGGCTACGAATGAGCGCCCACTGATCGCTGCGGCTTCCCGCATCGCCGGCACCCGCAGCAGCCGGCCGCGGGTCATCACGAAAGCCCTGGTTGCGCTTTTGCGCACCGGGGCTTTCTTGCGCTTGGCCTGAAGCAGCACGCTGAGGCAGCAAACGCTTTCTGTCCCAAATCGTGGTGACGGTATACTGGATTCGGCGCAGGCGGGTCCCGCAGCGATCAGCAGCAGTCCAGAGTGTGACTGTTCGCAGGGACTCGCCTATCCGATAATTCTGTATACCGTCCCCGTATTATGGTAAGTCTGTGTATAGAGTGTCCTTTGTTTTTTCCCCGTATTTTCCCCGTGTTGAACGCCGTGTCAGTCGGCCCGGCTGGGCAACTGCCCCCCACCCGATTCGCCTGCGGGCCGGCGCCCCGGCGGCTGCAGATCCCGGGTGATCCGCCATGGTCCGGGGTGCGGTAAGCGTCTATCCTGACACCTCTTCGCGCACGGGCTGGCCAGCCCGGGGCGCACTGGCCTCCCCATTCCAAGAGGACCGTCCATGGCAACACTCAAGGTGAACGGCAAGCCGGTGGAGGTGGATGTGGACGCATCCACGCCCCTGCTCTGGGTGCTGCGGGAGCAGCTCGGGCTCACCGGTACCAAGTACAGCTGCGGCATCGGCATCTGCGGCTCCTGCACCGTGCACATCGACGGCGCGGCGGTGCGCGCGTGCACCCTGCCCGTCTCCGAGGTCAATCCCAACCAGGAGATCGTCACCATCGAGGGCCTGTCCGCCAACAACGACCATCCCGTACAACGGGCCTGGGCGGAGCTCGACGTGCCCCAGTGCGGCTATTGCCAGCCCGGCATCATCATGACCGCCGCCGCCCTGCTGGCGGAGAATCCGCGCCCGTCTGACGCCGACATCGACGCGGGCGTCACCAACATCTGCCGCTGCGGTACCTTCAACCGGGTGCGCCAGGGCATCCATCTGGCCGCCGAGCTCAAGCAGAACGGGGGTGCGTCATGAGTGCTGACCCGATCACCGTTTCCCGCCGCGAGTTCCTTATCCGCAGCACCGCCGCCGGCGCCGGTTTCGCGCTGGGCCTGACGCTGCCCGCGCTCGGCTGTAACGCCGTCGCCGCAGAGGACGCTGCGGGCGGTGCTGACGAGGTACCTGAGGTGAACGCCTGGGTCGTCATCCACCCGGACGACACCGTGGTCATCCGCATCGCCCGTTCGGAGATGGGCCAGGGCACCCTCACCGGGCTCGCGCAGCTGGTGGCCGAGGAGCTCATGTGCGACTGGTCCAAGGTGACCACCGAGTATCCGACGCCGGGCGAGAACCTGCGCCGGGACCGCGTCTGGGGCAGCTTCTCCACCGGCGGCAGCCGCGGCATCCGCGAGAGCGAGGCCTATGTGCGCAAGGGCGGCGCCGTCGCCCGGCAGATGCTGATCCAGGCCGCCGCGGAGGCCTGGGACGTGCCGATGGACGCGTGCACCGCCGCCGACAGCGTCATCACCCACACCCCCAGCGGTCGCACCACCACTTACGGCAAGGTGGCCAAGGCCGCCGCCGAGCTGTGGCCGCCGGAGCATGTGGCGCTCAAGGACCCGGCGGACTGGCAGCTCATCGGCAAGCCCGTGAAGCGCCTGGACACCGTCGACAAGCTGCACGGCAAGCAGGTCTACGGCACGGACCTGGTGCTGCCCGGCATGCTGAACGCCGCCATCAAGGCCTGCCCGGTGTTCACCGGCAAGGTCGAGTCCTTCGACGCGGACAAGGTCAGGAGCATGCCGGGCGTGCGCGCGGTGGTGGCCGTGGGCGACAACGCCGTGGCCGTGGTCGCCGACACCTGGTGGCAGGCCAAGACGGCGCTGGACGCACTGCCCATCAGCTGGGACAAGGGCCCGCACGCGGATCTGAGCAGCGCGGACATCGACAAGATGCTCGATGAGGGCCTGACCTCGGACGAGCAGGTCTTCGTCGGCAACGCCGGCGGCGATGCCAGGCAGGGGCTCGCAGACGCGGCGCAGACCATCGAGGCCGTCTACGCCTACCCCTACCAGAACCACGCCACCATGGAGCCCATGAACGCGACGGCGGTGTGGACGGAGGACCGCTGCGAGGTCTGGTGCCCCACGCAGGACGGCATGGCCGCGCTGGAAGCCGCGGCGGACGCCGCCGGCCTGCCCATCGAGCAGTGCGACGTGCACAAGCTGCACCTGGGCGGCGGCTTCGGCCGGCGCGGCGCCTTCCACGACTTCGTCACCCAGGCCGTCAGCATCGCCAAGCAGCTGCCGGGCACACCGGTGAAGCTGCTCTGGACCCGCGAAGAGGACATGGCCCACGGCCACTACCACCCCATCACCAAGTGCAGGCTTGTGGGCGGCCTCGACGAGAACGGCGACCTCGCGGCCCTGCATGTTCGCATCTCGGGCCAGTCCATCCTGGCGGCGGTGCGACCCGGCTGGATGGCCGAGGACGGCGCGGACCCCGTCACCTTCCAGGGCTTCCATGCCGACGGCGACCACGCCATCAGCTACAGCGTGCCGAACCTGCTCGTCGAGCACGCCATGCGCAACCCACCGGTGCCTCCCGGCTTCTGGCGCGGCGTCAACATCAACCAGAACGCCATTTATCTGGAGTGCTTCATCGACGAGCTGGCCCAGGCCGCGGGCAAGGACCCGCTGGACTTCCGGCGCAAGCTGATGGCCGATCACCCCAAGAGCCTGGCCGTGCTCGAGGCCGTGGCCGACAAGGCCGGCTGGGGCCAGGCCGCCGCAGACGGCGTCCACCGCGGACTCGCCGTGGTCAAGACCTTCGGCAGCTATGTGGCGGCCTGCGCGGAGGTATCTGTGGACGGCGGCGAGGTCAAGGTCCACCGCATCATCGCCGCGACGGACCCGGGCTATGCCGTCAACCCACAGCAGATCGAAGCCCAGGTGGAAGGCTCCTTCGTCTACGGCCTCTCCGCCCTCTTCCACGGCGAATGCACGCTGGAGGACGGCGCCGTGGTCCAAAGCAACTTCCACGACTACCCGTCCATGCAGCTGAAGGACATGCCCAAGGTCGAGGTCATCGTCATGCCCTCGGGCGGCTTCTGGGGCGGCATCGGCGAGCCGACCATTGCGGTGGCCGCGCCGGCGGTGCTGAACGCCATCTTTGCGGCAACGGGTAAGCGGGTGCGACGGGTGCCGTTGAAGCACCAGGATCTGAGTTGACGTGCATAACGCTGATGCTGCCCACAGGGTGTTTGAATCGGGCCGTCCCGCCGTGGGACGGTGTTGGCAGCGACGGTGTCCTTCTGGCTTCTCTGCTGTTTCGTCAGCTCACCACGTTGCGTGGTTGGCCGGCGGCGCAGGCGCGCAGGTTTTCCACCGTTGTCTGCAGGATGCGGCCAACGGCTTCCCGGGTGTTGAAGGCGCTGTGCGGTGTGATGACGACGTTGCGCAGGTGCGCGAGGACCTCGTTGGCAAGCAGGTTGTCGAGCTGGTGGTGCTGCTCGTAGACGGAGCGCAGCAGCTCGGCCTCTTCGCGGATCACCGGCTCCTCGGGCAGAACGTCCAGCCCTGCGGCGGCGATCTTCTTCTCCGCCAGGGCGCGCGCCAGGGCGCGGGTGTTGACGAGTCCGCCGCGGGCGGTGTTGATGAGCACGGCGCCGTCTTTCATCTGGTCGAATTGCGGCCGGTCGATCATGTGGTGCGTCTTCGGGCTTTCGGGTACGTGCAGGCTGATGACGTCCGCGCGCGCCAGCAGCTCGTCCAGGGGCACATAGTCGAACCCGAGACGCCGCGCGGCCTCTTCGTTTGGCGCCACATCGAAGGCCAGCACCGGCATGCCGAAGCCGCGGGCGATGCCGATGGTCTCGCGGCCGATGTCGCCGGTGCCGACGACGCCCATGAGCTTGCCCTTGAGGTCGAAGCCCTGCAGGCCATGGCTGTCGAAGCGGCCGCTGCGGGTGCGCTGCACGGCCTCTTCCAGGCGGTGGCTGATCATCAGCAGCAGCCCGAACACGTGCTCGGCGACGGTATGGCTGCCGTAGGTGGGGACGTTGGACACGGTGATGCCGCGCTCGCGACAGCGCGGGAGATCGATGTGATCGACACCCGTCGAGCGCGACGCCACCGCGCGCAGGGCCGGCAGCGCGTCCAGCACTTCGGCGCTCAGGGAAGAGTAGATGAAGGTCGACACCGCCTCTGCGTCGGCATGCGATGCGGCGTTGTCGGCGCTCAGGGCCTCGGCGGTGAAGGTCAGCTCGTGGTCGTCTGCAAGCGGCGCGAAGGGCTCACGCTCCCAGCCTTCGGTCTCGAACACATGGATTTTCATGCAGCGGGTCTCCGTCTGCCGTGTGCTGCGCTGCCGGGCTTCGGCAGCAGGCGCAGCCGGGTGAATCAATGGACCGGCTTCAGCAGCGACCGTGCCAGGCTCCGCAACAGCCGCCACGCCCGCGCTGCATGCCGGTCGGAGGTCGGCGCCGGCCGCGCTCGGCTGCCGCGGTGAGCCCCCCGCGGCGGGCCGTGCGGCGCGGTGCTTATGCACCGCGGGTTGTGCATCTGCACCGCACCCGGCAGGCATGGGTACCGCAGCCGCGGCGCGCGGGGCAGGTCCGCTGCGGGCTGCCGCGCTGAGGGCGCGGCGCCACGGCTGCACGCGGGCGGCGGTGCGCGCAGGTGTTCAGCCCGCCGTGCCGCCCCCTGCGGGCGGGATGTTCTGGTTGTGCCGGAAGAGGTTGTCCGGATCGTAGGTGGCTTTCACCGCCGCGAGCCGGTCGTAGTTGTCGCGGAAGGCGGCACGCACCCGGTCCTGTCCCTCCGCCTCCATGAAGTTCAGGTAGGCGCCGCCCGCAGAGTAAGGGTGCAGCGCCGCCCAGTAGCCGCGCGCCCAGTCGCGGATGGCGGCGTCATCCTCCGGGCGCTCCGCGACGCCGGCGATCATCGATGACCACAGGCAATCCCGGTAGCCGAAGGCCGTGGCGTCGGGGGCGACCCGGTGCACGGCGCCGTCGACGGGATACAGGTGCATGGTGGACAGCGGGGTGGGCATCCGCCGCGCGTGCTCGGTGTGCAGCGCGATGGCCTCGTCCGGCAGCTCGCGGACGAAGTCGCCTTTCCAGTGCCAGCGCAGACCCGGTGGGTAGAAGCCGTCGAACAGGCTCTGCAGGGTCGGATAGGGCATGGGGCCGATGTGCTCGAAGGCCGGCGGCACGGCATCGCGCAGCGGCGCCAGCTCCGCATCCAGGTCGTCCGGGTCGCCGAGCCAGCACCACATGATGGAGCAGACCTGCTGCCCATGCAGCGCCGCGGGGAAGGGCTTCGCCGGCGGCACGGTCATGAAGGCGAAGAAGCCGTACAACGCTTCGGGCGCCGCGGGCAGGAAGGCCCGATAGCGACGCAGCACGGCCTCGGCATCCTGCATGTGCCAGAAGCTGGGGCCGGCCTGCACCTCGCCGACCTTGTGCAGCTGGAACAGGAAGGAGGTCACCACGCCGAAGTTGCCGCCGCCACCGCGCAGGGCCCAGAACAGGTCCGGATGCGCATCGGGGCTGGCGGTCAGGGTGCGCCCGTCGGCCAGCACCACCTCGGCCTCCAGCAGATTGTCCACGGTGAGGCCGAACCTGCGGCTCAGGTAGCCGTGACCGCCGCCGAGGGTGAGCCCCGGCACGCCGGTGGTGGAGATGACCCCGCTGACGGTGGCGAGGCGATGCTCACCGCAGGCCCGGTCCACGTCGCCCCAGGTGCAGCCGGGACCGACGCGCACGCTGTGCTCCGCCGGATGCACGGCGAGGTCGTCCATGGATGACAGGTCCGCCACCAGCCCATCGTCCACCACCGCGAGGCCGGCGCCGTTGTGGCCGCCGCCGCGGATGCCGAGCGGCAGTCCCTGGTCACGCGCGAGCTGCACGCAGGCGGCCACATCCGCCTGGTCGGCACAGCGGGCGATGAGCGCGGGATGCCGGTCGATCATGCCGTTGTAGACCCTGCGGGCGGCCTCGAAGCCGGCATCGCCGGGGCGCAGCAGATCGCCGTGGAGGCGTTGGTCGAAGTCGTTGATGGCAGCGGCGTCAGGCATGGGAGCGCTCCTGGTGCAGTGGGATGGATTGCTTGGCTCTGACCCCTGCCGATGCAAGCCACGCGCCCGGAAAGCCGGGCCGCGCAGCCGCAGGCGGACCCTGCGTGCTCCCCCACGGGCGCCCCCCGGCCCGAGTGCGCCAGGCCCCCTGCACGCGATGCGGCCTCATTCCTGCATACCGTTGCAGCCCGATGTCTGGACATCGGGATTCGCTCAGCATCCGGGGCGAGAAGCCGTCGCCACGGCGGAGCGCTCCGGCCGGGCACAGCCCCCAGGCAGGCAAATGCCCGCCGCCATCGACCCCACCCAGGAGGCAGCACCATGGCCGCTCCCAGACTTCCCGGCTCGCGCCAGCCGCTCTCCCGGCTCCACCCCGGCGGGGACGGCCC
>PR_CR_10_Liq_1_inCRDRAFT_1001224_pt1 | contig 14766 bp, 14 predicted proteins | sample PRCRCaboRojoPR_3_FD_10241 | JGI IMG/M metagenome (IMG submission 10241)
CGCCGGGGGCAACCGACGCAGTGCAGGGTTGGCAGCCGATGGAGGGGTAGCCGCGGGCCACAAGCGGATGCTTGGGCAGGCGGTTTTCCTCCATGTAGGTGCGGATATCTTCGGGGGTCCAATGGGCCAGCGGATTGACCTTGAGGCGCTCTGTGCTGTCCTCAACCTCGAAGAAATCAAGCGCGGCGCGGGTGGCCCCTTGGAAGCGTTTGCGCCCGGTGATCCAGCCGTCGAACCCCTGCAAAGCGGTATTCAAAGGCTGGGTCTTGCGCAGGGCGCAACAGGCGTCGGTATCACGTCGGTATAACGTCTGTGTCGGGTCTGTGGCGTGCAGGGCCGCGTCACTGGCCCGGATCACCCGCACATCGCGCAGGCCCAGACGTTCGCTGACCTCCTGCTGATAGACCAGCGTTTCGGTAAAAAGCATCTGGGTGTCGATGAAGATCACCGGCGTGTCGGGTTTGGCCACGGCCACCATGTGCAACAGCACCACCGACTCGGCCCCGAAGCTGGAGACAAGCGCAAGCCTGCCCGCCTCCGGGTCGCGCAAGGCATGCGACAGCACGGAGGTGGCCGAGTGGTGCCGGTAGCGCGCGTTGAGCGCCTTGGCCCGTTGGCTCAGATCATTCGGCGGCATAGGCCTGTGCCTCGTCATAAAGGGCAGCCTTGAAGGGGGCCATGCCAAGGCGGCGGTAGGTTTGCAGGAAGGTTTCCTGCGGCCCGTCCCGATGTGCCAGATAGGCATGGACCAGCCGTTCGATCGCCGGGATGATCTCATCCGCCGAGAACCCCGGGCCGGTCCGTTGGCCCACCTCGGCGGTCTCGGTATGATCGCCGCCAAGGGTGATTTGGTAATTTTCCACACCCGCCCGGTCGAGGCCCAAAATCCCGATGTGGCCCACATGGTGATGCCCGCAGGCATTGATGCAGCCCGAGATTTTGATCTTCAGATCGCCGATTTCATGCTCCAGCTTCAGCTCGTCAAACCGGGTCGCCATCTGCTGGGCAATCGGGATCGAGCGCGCCGTGGCAAGGGCGCAGTAATCCATGCCGGGGCAGGCGATGATATCCGAGACCAGACCGATATTGGCCGTGGCCAGCCCGTGACGTTTCAGGATGCCGTGAATGCTGGGCAGGTCTGATTTATGGACATGCGGCAGGATCACGTTTTGCTCATGGCTGATGCGCAANTCATNATGGCCATAGAACTCGGCCAGATCGGCCATCACGCGCATCTGNTCGGCNGTGGCGTCNCCNGGNGTNGCACCATGTGCCTTGAGGCTGATTTGCACNATNGNGTAGCCCGGCNCACGGTGTTGGGCCAAGTTGGTATCGCACCACGCCCGATAGATCGGATCGGTTTGATAGGTGGTCTCGTGCAGCGCCGTGGGCGCCTCCTTGAAAGAGGGGGCGGCGAAGGCGGCTTTGATGTCCTCGAAAAGCTGCGTGTCGATGCCGGTGAAACTGGGGCGGATGACGGCGAAGCGTTCGTCCACCCGGGCGCGGATATCGTCGATACCGTGCTCATGCACGGTGATCTTGATGCGCGATTTGTACTTGTTGTCGCGACGGCCCAGCAGGTTCCAGACGCTGACCACAGATTCAAGATACGGCAGTAAATCGTCTTGGGCCACAAAGTCATTCAGCACCTTGCCAATCATCGGTGTGCGGCCAAGCCCGCCCCCCACGATCACGCGGTAGCCCAACGCGCCATCCTGTTCGACGATCTGCAAGCCGATGTCATGGGCGCGGGTCACGGCGCGGTCATTGGGGCTTCCGGTTACGGCGATCTTGAATTTGCGCGGCAGGAATTGAAACTCCGGATGGTCGGTGGACCATTGGCGGATCAGTTCGGCCACCGGGCGCGGATCGGCCAGTTCATCGGCGGCGGCCCCGGCGAAGTGATCGGCGGTGACGTTGCGGATAGTGTTCCCGCTGGTCTGGATGGCGTGCATGTTCACCTCGGCCAAGGCATCCAGCATGTCCGGCACATCGCGCAGCTTGGGCCAGTTGTACTGGATGTTCTGGCGGGTTGTGAAATGGCCATAGCCCTTGTCCCAACGCTCGGCCAGATAGGCCAGTTGGCGCATTTGGCCGCTTTTAAGCGTGCCATAGGGGATCGCCACGCGCAGCATGTAGGCATGCAGTTGCAGGTAGAGGCCATTCATCAGGCGCAGGGGCTTGAATTCATCCTCGGTCAGCGCGCCGGAAAGGCGGCGCTCGACTTGCTGGCGGAATTGGCGGTTACGCTCGGCGACAAAACCCGCATCGAAATCGGAATAATCATACATCGGTCAGCTCTGCCTGTTTTCCATGGGGGTAGTTCGAGGGGCCGGTGCGGCGGAAATCCTCGCGGAAGTGAGTGGGCTCGGGGCCGTTGGCGCCGGGGGCCACATCGGCGAGGTAAACGCCGACAACGGTTTCGGTTTCCGCCTCGGCTTGAAGCTGGCGGAGTTGGGCGTGGGCCTCATCGGTCAGGACTTCGGCGCGTGACAGGTCGCGGGTCCATTCATCGTCTTCTGTGAGGTAGACGACATCGCCTTCGACAAGGGCATTGGCGGTGACGACCTTGGGGGTGAATTCACGAGGCATGTCAGGCAAGCTCCTGTTTGTTTTGCGAAAGTTGGGCTTGGGCTGCGCGTGGGGGCAGGCCGTAAACCATGAGGGCAGGGCCGGTGACATTGGCCGCATCAAGGTCTTGGGTCAGCTGGTCAAGCGTTGTGGAGAGCAGGCGTTGATCGGGGCGCGAGGCGTTTTCGACCACCGTGACGGGGGTGGTGCGCGCCGCGCCATGCATGATCAAGCGGCCTTGGATAAAACGCGCGGCGCGTTTGCCCATATAGATCGCGGCCACCTCGTCGGGGCGGGCCAGTGCCTGCCAATCGTGATCGGCAAAGCCCTTCATGTCATGGCCTGTCAGGATGCGGGCCGAAGCATTGCGGCCCCGTTGTGTGAGGCTCTGGCCGATGCTGGCAACACTGGCCGAGGCGGCGGTGATACCGGGGACAATGTGCCACGCGATGCCTGCGGCCTCGACCGCGTCGATCTCTTCATCCAGGCGGCCAAAGACCGTGGGGTCGCCGCCCTTGAGGCGGACCACCTGCGCGCCGGTGGCGGCGTGTTGGGTGATAAGGGCGTTGATCTCGTCTTGGGTCATGGAGGGACCAAACCCCTCTTTGCCCGCGTTGATCAACGTGGCCTCGCGCCGGGCGAGTTCGAGGATATCAGGCGTGACCAAACGGTCGTGGATCACCACATCGGCGGTATCAAGCGCCTTGCGGGCCTTGAGGGTGAGAAGCTCCGGGTCACCGGGGCCTGCGCCGACAAAGGCGACATGGCCTTCGCGCTCAGAGGCGTTTTCATGTTTGTGCAGAAGAGTTTGCAGGCTGTTGTGAACCTGTGCTTCACCACCCTCCTGCATGGCTCGCGGACCTGCGGTGAAGTAGAAATCCGCCCAGAAGTCACGGCGGCGGCGGCCCATGGGCAGCACTTCAACCGCTTTGCGGAAGGCCTTGCCGATGCGGGCCAGTGTGCCAAGCGTTGCGGGCAGGCGCGCCTCCAGATCGGCCTTGATGGCGCGGGCAAGGACCGGTGCCGCGCCTTCGGTGCCGATGGCGACGGTGACAGGGTCACGGTCCACGATGGCGGGGGTGATAAACTGGCTGTCTTCGAGGTTGTCGACGATATTGACCAAAGCGCCGTCGGCGCGGGCGATGGCGGCGGTGCGCGCGTCCTCGGTGGGGTCTTCATCAGCCGCGTAGAAAAGGGCAGCGCAGAGTGTGTCGCCGGGGGTCATGGTGCGGCGATGTAACGTTAAGCGGCCCGCTTGTGCCCATGTTTCGATCTCGGGCGTGGGGGTGGGACTGTAGACAGTGATGTGGCCTTCGGTCTTGAGCAGCAGGCGAAGCTTTGCCAAAGCGGCCTCACCACCACCGGACAAGACGATGCGACGCCCCTCAACGGCAAGAAAGATGGGAAAATGTTTCATGGCTCAGGCCCTGCGATCCGATTGACAGTGATGCCAATATAGAATTTATTCCCATTTGAAGGCTATATAGCCTATGAATTAAGAACAAATGTTCCATACAGCGGCGCGCGAATGGGGCGTGTTCCATGAAAGAGGAAAAACGCGAATGGCTGTTCGCCTAGATGAACTGGATCGGAAAATCCTTGTGCAGTTGCAGCGCGATGGCGGGCAATCTTTGGACGAGATTGCGAAGATCGTCGGAAGCTCAAAGACCCCGGTGTGGAATCGGATTCGGAAAATGCGTGAGGCGGGAATCATCAAGCAGCAGACCTTTCTGCTGGATGCTGAAGCGCTTGGCTATGAGGCGTGTTTCTTCGTCTTGATACGCACGTCAGAGCATGATGCAGCTTGGCAAGGCGCCTTCTTGCAAGCGCTTCAGGATCGTCCCGAGGTGCAGGAGGCACACCGTCTGGCGGGAGATATCGACTATATCCTCAAGGTGCGGGTGACGAATGCGCGGGCCTATGACACCTTTTATCAGGCGTTGATTTCAGAGGTGAAGGTTCACAACGTCACGGCGCTTTTGTCGATGGAAGAGATCAAATCGACCACCATGCTGCCACTGGATACTGATTAAACAGCGGCTTCCAAGGCGTTGATAATCGGAGAAAAATCGCCTTCCTTGAGGCTGGCGCCGCCGACAAGAGCACCATCCACATTGGAGACAGCGAAGATCTCTGCGGCGTTGCCGGGTTTGACCGAGCCACCATAGAGAATGCGCATGTCTTGGGCGGCTTCACCAAAACGATCGGTCAGGGATTTACGAATAAAATCATGGACTTCACCGATCTGGTCCAGCGTGGGCACCTTGCCGGTTCCGATGGCCCAGACGGGTTCATAGGCGATGACGGTATTGGCGGGTGTTGCGCCCTCTGGAGTGGAGCCGGTCAGCTGATCGCCAACGATTTCAAGAGTCTGGCCGCTTTCGCGTTGTTCGCGGGTTTCGCCGATACAGATGACGGCAATTAACCCGGCATCATGCGCGGCTTGTGCCTTTTGACGAACCAAATCATTGGTTTCATTGTGATTTTCACGACGCTCGGAATGGCCGACAATAACGGCGGTGCCGCCTGCGTCCTTGATCATCGGGGCGGAGATATCGCCGGTATGCGCACCAGACGCCTGAGCGTGACAATCCTGCGCCCCAATATCTAGTGGTTTACCGGAGGTTAAACCCGCTGCCTGCATCAACAGCGTGGCCGGGGGACAAATCAGGATATCGACGCTTGGGGCAGTGTGGGCTTCGGCGATGGCGCTGAGGTTCTCAAGCGCCGCGCGGGTGCCATTCATCTTCCAATTGCCCGCGGCAAGCTTGCGTGTCATGCGTGATCTGTCCCGTGATTATTATTGTTTTGCAAGGGGTTGTGAGGCGTTGCTCACATCCCTTCAAATTTGATGGATTCGCCGCAGCCGCAGGCCTCGGTCACGTTGGGGTTGTTGAACACGAACCCCGATTCCAGAAGAGAGGTTTGATAATCAATCTCGGTGCCGAAAAGAAACATCTGCGCCATGGGGGCGATCATCACCCGTGCGCCATCCTGTTCGACCACTTCATCGTGCGGATCGACCTCGGTGACATACTCCATGGTGTATTCCATGCCCGCACAACCACCCTTCTTGACGCCGATGCGCAGGCCTTGATGGCCATCTTTGTCCATCAGCTTGGCGATCTGGCCGGCGGCGGCAGGGGTCATGCTGACCGCTTGTTTGCCGGGAATTCCGAACATTAGGTTTTGCCTCCAACCATTTGAGTTGCTTACATAAAGCCCAATTCAAGACGGGCTTCGTCGCTCATCATGTCCATGCCCCACGGCGGATCCCAGACAAGTTCCACATCGACTTGCTTGACACCGGCGACCGGTTCGATCGCCTCGGCGACCCATCCGGGCATCTCACCTGCCACGGGACAGCCTGGCGCGGTCAGGGTCATGATCACGCGCACGGCGTTGTCCTCGGAAATCTCGATCGTGTAGATCAGGCCCAGATCATAAATATTCACTGGAATTTCAGGGTCATAGACCGAGCGGCAGGCTTCGACCAACTGATCGTAGAGCGGGTGCTCCGTGCTGGAGGGCGCGATCAGTGGGGCACCTTCGAGGGGTTCGGGGCTATGCGTCATGATACGTTCCTGCGGTTATCCTGACAGAACATATAAGATTTATAGCTCGCGGCGTCCAGTGCAGCAAAACACTTCGTACGGGTCGTACGAAAAATCCTGAGTTTCGTACGAAAATCGCCGGGGGCAGATCACCCTTCGTACGAGTCGTACGAAATTGTGGTGTCAGCCCTTGGATTTTGCCTTGGCCGCCGTGGTTTTTCGCCGGCGGATCGGGGCGGGACGCACGCGGCTTTCGATCTGGTCGTAAAGCCTGCCGACGATGTTTTTTCCGGTGGAGTTTTCGATGCCCTCGAACCCGGGGGAGGAGTTGACCTCGAGGACCTTTGGTCCCGCCTCGGAGCGCAGGAGGTCGACCCCCGCCATGTTGAGGTTGAAAGCCTTGGCGGCGCGGATCGCGGTTTCGCGTTCTTCCTTGTTGATGCGGACCGATTTGGCGGAGCCGCCCCGGTGCAGGTTGGAGCGGAAATCACCATCGGCGCCGGTGCGCTTCATGGAGGCCACGACCTTGCCGCCGATAACGAGGCAACGGATGTCTTCGCCCGCCGCTTCCTTGACGAAATCCTGAACAAGGAAATTGGCCTTCAATCCACGGAAAGCGTCGATCACGGATTCGGCGGCCTTCTTGGTTTCGGCCAGAACCACACCCTTGCCTTGAGTGGACTCGAGAAGTTTCACAATCAGGGGCGCGGTGCCCACAAGGCCAATGAGGTTGCCGGTATCCTTGGGCGAGGCGGCGAAGGCGGTGTTCGGCATGCCGATCTTGGCGCGAGCCATGATTTGGTGGGCGTAAAGTTTGTCCCGGCTGGCCGAGATCCCGTCGCTGCCGTTCACGCAATAGGTGCCAATGGTTTCGAACTGTCGGATGATGGCGGTGCCGTAGGGTGTGATCGACGCCCCGATGCGCGGGATCACCGCATCGAACCGCGGCAGGCGTTTACCGTCGTAATGCACCTCGGGGGCCATGGCGTTGATCGCCATGTAGCAGCGGGTGGTGTTGATCACCTCAACCGAATGGCCGCGTTTTTCGCCTTCTTCGACAAGGCGTCGGGTGGAGTAGTTGTCTTCGCGGGACAGCACGGCGATGCGCAGGGCACGGTTGGGTTGCGCCGCGCGCATCTTGGAGGTGTGGTAGACGTCGTAGCTGAGTTCGGGTTGCAGGAANCGGTCGGTCGCGACGATCGAGATGTGATCCTTCAGTGCCTGACGGCCAAGAAGCATTCGCGACGTCATCGACGAACGGTTGGTGAGGGTGATCTCAATGGGCCAGGCATCCCCATTCACCGACAGGGTGCTTTCGATGACATAGCGCAGTTCCTTTTCGCCGTTCGAGGAGGCGACCTCGCGCCGGTCAATGATCGGGGCGGAACAGGGGATCACCAGATCGTCGCGCCCGGGGATTGGGTGCACGGTGAAGCGCACCTTGGGTTTGGAGCTTGGCCCGAAGGTTTCGATGTCAAAGGCGTGCAGCGCGGATGTGCGCGCGCCGGTATCGACCTTGGCGCGCAGGGCAGGCACGCCCAAGTCGGGTAAGCTGATCCACTCCTCCCAGCCGAAATTCAGGGGTTCGGTGGGGGTGTCGCTATCGCTCATGGGTCAGCCTTCTTGTCATGGGGCGCGATTTGCCCGATATGGGCGCACGCAGCGTATGAGGGTCAGATGACAGCATTATTCGGCTTCGAACTCAAGGCCACTGATGGGGAGGCCCGCACTGGCGTGATTTCCACACCGAGGGGCGAGGTGCGCACACCGGCCTTCATGCCGGTGGGGACGGCGGCGACGGTGAAGGCNATGTTGCCCGAAAATGTGCGCGCCACGGGGGCCGATATCCTGTTGGGCAATACCTATCATTTGATGCTGCGGCCCACGGCGGAGCGGATNGCCCGTTTGGGNGGCTTGCATCGCTTCATGAACTGGGAGCGGCCCATCTTGACCGATAGCGGCGGGTTTCAGGTGATGAGCCTTGCGGGGCTGCGCAAGCTGAGCGAGGAGGGTGTGACCTTCAAGAGCCATATTGATGGCTCCAAGCATGAGTTGACGCCTGAGCGGTCGATGGAGATTCAGCAGCTTTTGGGCAGTGATATCGTGATGTGTTTCGATGAATGCCCGGCGCTGCCTGCCTCGGATGAGGAAGTGGCGCGTGCCATGCGCTTGTCGATGCGGTGGGCGGCGCGGTCGAAGGAGGCCTTTGGCGATCGGCCCGGTCATGCGCTCTTTGGGATCATGCAGGGGGGCGTGAACCCGGAGTTGCGCGAGGAATCGGCGCAGGCGCTGAAAGAGATTGGCTTTGACGGCTATGCGATTGGTGGGTTGGCCGTGGGGGAGGGGCAGGAGGCGATGTTCGGGGTTCTGGACTATTCGCCGGGGTTCCTGCCGCAGGATAAGCCACGGTATTTGATGGGGGTGGGCAAGCCCGATGATATTGTCGGCGCGGTCAAGCGCGGGGTGGATATGATGGATTGCGTTTTGCCCTCGCGGTCGGGCCGCACGGGGCAGGTCTTCACCCGCCACGGGCAGCTCAACATCAAGAACGCGCGGCATCAGGACGACCCGCGCCCCTTGGATGAAGAGTGCACCTGTCCCGCCTGTCGCAACTATTCGCGCGCCTATCTGCATCACGTCTATCGCAGCCAAGAGATCATCAGTTCGATGCTGCTGACGTGGCATAACCTGCATTATTACCAGCAGATCATGGAGGGGATGCGGCAGGCGATTGCCCAAGGGCGGTTTGCCGAGTGGGAGGCCGCGTTCCACAAGGGCCGCGAGGCCGGGGATATCGAGCCGCTTTAGGCGGCTTCGCGCTTTTCCAGTCGGGCCAGTTCCTGATCCGTGAGGCGGCCAAGGCCGTCGTCGATCCAGGTGGTCCACACCGTGCGCCATGGTTGGTTGACGCATTGCAATGTGCGTTCAATGACGCGGTGGCGGCCCTTGTCGATGAACCGAAGTGTTGCGGTCCCGGCTGTTCCCGGCGAGGGATCGGTTCCAACCACGGACCATTTGAACCCAACCTCATGCGGCGGTTCAAAGCACCAGTATTCGTGTTTTTCGGTGAAGGTTACCCCGGGCTGCATCTCGGCGAGGATATGCGTGATTCTTGGGTGATCTGTTTCTGAGATGACCTTGTTCTTAAGGTCGGAGTGGTAGAGGTGTTCGCGCCCCTGGGCGAGGGTGAAACCGTCCCAGAGCCTTTGCTGCGACAGGTGGCTTCTGGCGCGGCCTTTGAGCGGGTGGCGATTGGTGTAGAACAGTTTGTCGGACCACGTGGCGTAAAGCAGGCGGTTGATCGCGAAGCCGATGCAGAAAAAGACGAAGACAAACCAGAGGGCCGATGGGCCCAATAATCCGTACAGCAGGTTCGCGCGATCATAAACCGTGCCGAGGGCGGCAAAGAGGATCAACGCGATGGCGTTGGATTCCATCGAAAAGCGCGCAAAGGGCAAACACAGCGAAATGAGCGGCATGAAAACCCCAACCCCGATCATGAAAGCCAAACCCGCGATCAAAGGGAAGGGAAGGCCATAGGGGCGGGCGCTGTAGGAATGGAAGGTGAGAGCACCCGCGGCAAAAAGCAGGATCAGGCAGAGCGCATAACGGCGGCGGTCACGATAAAGCCGCGACTTGAGGGTCCGGATCATGGGCGTTTGACCATCTGCGCCCCTTGCAAGGACCAATCGCGGCGGCCGGTGAGGCGGGCACGGAGGCTGGCCAATGTGTCGCGAAAGGTATGGCCAAGGTAAAAGAACAGGCGTTGCCCCAAAGGAACGTTTTCAAAGGCTTGGCTGTAGGTGACGCGGCATCGGCCCTCGTCCAGCTTGGTCAGACGGATGTCGAACACCGCAGTTGGTGTTGGCGAGCCTGACATGGCTTCGGTGCGAAAGCGGGCGTGGGTTGGATAGGTCTTTTCCTCGTAGGTCACGGTGGCAAGATCATCCTTGGCAGCCCCGCGGCGTGGCAAACTCAGGGCGAAATCGGCGGTTGAGCCTTCGGGGGCGGGCAGGATGGTGGCGCCGGGCCAGTAATACTCGGAGATCTGGCCGGGTGTCGGGCAGAGGCGTGGCCAAAGCTCTTCGGGGGTGCCGGGCAGGGTGAGAAAGCCGGTTTTCGGCGCCACGTCGCGGCGGGCAAAACCGCTTAGCCAAGGGCCGTAAAGCAGACGTTCGATCACAAGGAACAGGGCCAGCAAGACAAGGCAATCGGCCCAGAAGGGCGCGTCGACGCTGCGCAAGAACGGTTGCAGCAAGGCCATGACGAGGAAGGTCAAAAGCCAGAGTTCAACCACGGGCAGGAGGCCGGGCAAAAGCAGTGTTATAACAATCAATGGCAGGCCGATCACGAGGATGAGCAAGATAAGCCATGTGAGCGGGCCAAGGACAGGGTGATAAAGCCCCTCGGGAATGTCGATCGGTGTTGTAAGCCAGGCCAAGGCGATCATGACCGTGAAAATCACGCTGGCAAGGAGGAAACGTCGGTATTGGCGGGCAATGCGTGCAAACATGATAAGCGTATTGTTGATTGATGAGACACGCGCAGATTGTCCGACGATTGATTGTGGCAAGCCTTGGGTCGCAACGGGACAGTTTGCGGGCCGTTTCAAGAAATTCGCCTGCCTGCGCGGCGCTTTGCGGGAATTGACGCGAATGCAGGACAATGAGGCCTTGTGGCCGCCCCCGCGCGGGCAAACTATGGTGTAATTGGTTGAAACGGGTGGGCCTGCGCCCCAAGTTAACACCTAGGAAACGCGGAGGTGGGCGCGGCTGCCTGTGACAGGGGCCCGGATCACCTGCCAAGAACGAAGGAAACGAGCATGCAAGAGCCTCTCAACGCATCTTACCCCGTGCTGCCGCTGCGCGATATCGTGGTGTTCCCACATATGATCGTGCCGCTGTTCGTGGGCCGTGAAAAGTCGGTCCGGGCACTGGAAGAAGTGATGCAGGACGACAAGCATATCCTGCTGAGCAGTCAGATCGACGCCAGCGAGGATGACCCTGCGAGCGATGGAATTTATAACAGTGGTGTGCTGGCCAATGTGCTGCAACTGCTGAAACTGCCCGATGGCACCGTCAAGGTGCTGGTCGAGGGTGTGTCGCGGGTTCGGATCACCGAGTATCTGGAAAACGACAACTATTTCGAGGCGCGGGCGGAATATCTGACCGAGATGCCGGGCGATCAGGCGACGATTGATGCGCTGTTGCGCACCGTCAGCGACGAGTTCGAGCGCTATGCCAAGGTGAAAAAGAACATCCCCGAGGAAGCGTTGGCTGCGGTCAGTGAATCCGAGGAACCCGCGAAGCTGGCCGATCTGGTGGCCGGGCATCTGGGCATCGAGGTGGAGCAAAAGCAAGACCTGCTTGAAACGCTGAGCGTGAGCGAGCGTTTGGAGAAGGTCTATGGCCTGATGCAGGGCGAGATGAGCGTTTTGCAGGTCGAGAAGAAGATCAAGACGCGCGTCAAAAGCCAGATGGAGCGCACCCAGCGTGAGTACTATTTGAATGAGCAGATGAAGGCCATTCAGAAGGAGCTTGGCGATGGTGAGGACGGCGAAGGCGAAATTGCCGAGCTGGAAAACCGCATTGCCGAAACCAAGCTGTCCAAGGAAGCGCGTGAGAAGGCCGAGGCGGAACTCAAGAAGCTCAAGAACATGAGCCCGATGAGCGCCGAGGCCACGGTTGTGCGCAACTATCTGGATTGGATGCTGTCGATTCCGTGGGGCAAGAAATCCCGCGTGAAGAAGGACTTGAGCCGCGCCGAGAAAATCCTTGATACCGACCACTATGGCCTTGAGAAGGTCAAGGAACGGATTGTCGAGTATCTGGCGGTGCAACAACGCTCGAAAAAGCTCAAGGGGCCGATCATGTGCCTTGTGGGCCCTCCGGGTGTGGGCAAAACCTCGCTCGGGGAGAGTGTTGCGCGGTCGACAGGGCGCGAGTTCATCCGCATCAGCCTTGGCGGCGTGCGCGACGAGAGCGAAATCCGTGGTCACCGCCGGACTTACATCGGGTCGATGCCCGGTAAGATCATTCAGGCGCTGAAAAAGGCCAAGACGACCAACCCGCTGATCCTGCTCGATGAGATCGACAAGATGGGGCAGGATTTCCGGGGTGACCCGGCGAGCGCCATGCTGGAGGTGCTGGACCCCGAGCAAAACGCGACCTTCGTGGACCACTACCTCGAAGTGGAATACGACCTGAGCGATGTGATGTTCCTGACCACGGCGAACAGTTACAACATGCCGGGGCCGCTTCTGGACCGGATGGAGATCATTCCGCTGGCGGGCTACACCGAGGATGAAAAGCGCGAGATCGCCAAGCAGCACCTGCTGCCCAAGCAGATCAAGAACCATGGCCTGAAGAAGGGTGAGTTCGATCTGACTGACGCGGCGCTGACCGACATTATCCGGCATTACACCCGTGAAGCCGGTGTGCGGAACCTTGAGCGTGAATTGGCCAAGGTTGCGCGGAAAGCGGTGACCAAGATCATCAAGAAAGAGGCCGAAACCATCAAGGTGACGCCGGACAACCTTGGTGATTTCCTGGGCGTCAAGAAGTTCAAATATGGCCTTGCCGAAGAGAAGGATCAGGTGGGGGTTGTCACAGGCCTTGCCTATACTTCGGTCGGAGGCGAGTTGTTGAACATCGAGGCGGTGCGCCTGCCCGGTAAGGGCCGGATGAAAACCACCGGNACGCTNGGCGATGTGATGAAGGAAAGCATCGACGCGGCCTCAAGCTATGTGCGGTCGATCAGCCCCGAGATTGGGGTGAAGCCGCCGAAGTTCGAGAAGTGGGATATCCACGTGCACGTCCCCGAAGGCGCCACGCCGAAGGACGGGCCAAGTGCCGGTTTGGCCATGGTCACCTCGATCGTGTCGGTCCTGACGGGTATTCCGGTGCGCAAGGACATTGCCATGACCGGTGAGGTCACCTTGCGGGGCAATGCGCTTGCCATTGGCGGCTTGAAAGAGAAGCTGTTGGCGGCCTTGCGTGGCGGGATCAAGACCGTTCTCATTCCGCGCGAGAACGAGAAGGACCTGACCGAGATCCCTGACAACGTGAAAGAGGGCTTGGATATTATCCCCGTGGATCACGTGCGCGATGTTCTGAAACTGGCCTTGGTGCGTGCGCCCGAGCCGGTGGAGTGGGACGAGGAGGCGGAAGAAGCCGCCGCTGCCGAAGCCGCGCTGAAGAGCGGAGAAGGTGCGGGCGCAACGGCGCATTAAGGCCTGTCGGTAAAACGCATCAAGCCCCGTCGGAGTATCCGGCGGGGTTTTTCCCTTGGCTCTGGTCCTTCTGTCGCTTGAGGCGGTTGCCTTGGCGATCAGGACCCCATGCCGATGAGCATCAGCGATACGGTCAACATGGCAAGAAGGGCCTGCATGTCAGCCGACGAAGAGCTTTGCGTGGTGTCTTCGACGACCACTTCAGGCTCGACTACGGGGTCTGAAAGGCTTCCCGCGGTCGCGGGAGCGGCAAGGCTGAGGCTTGCGGCGCAAACGAAGGCTGCAATAGTTTTTTTCACGTTAGAATTCCCCCAATTAGAGTGTGTGAAATTTAGCGCCGTAGTGCACGAAGCGTCAACCGATCCTTGGCATTGTCGACCTTATTGCAGTACGCTGTTGCGTATTGAGCAACAATTGAGGCCGATATGAGCACGCGCAGCAAAACAACTGCAACAACACGGACAAAGAGCCCGACAAGCCGTCGCAAGTCGACCAAAGCGCCCGTGTCCCGCACACGCAAGACGGCCTCTGCTGCCGCGAAGAGCGGTGCAAGCAAACCTGCGTCGCCGGCGGCCAAGGCGACCGTTGTCACCGATACGACACCGACCACGACCGCGCCAATGATGAAGAAGAGGGAACTTCTCGAGCTCGTTGTTGAACGGTCGGGCGTGCGCAAGAAGTTTGCCAAGCCCGTTGTCGAAGCGATGATGGCGGTTTTGGGAGAGGCGATTGCCGAGGGCCGTGATTTGAACCTTCCTCCCATGGGCAAGATCAAGCAACAGCGCACGAAGGACGCATCGAACGTGCGGGTGACGGTGGCCAAGATTCGCCAAAACAAACCCGATAGCGACGCGGCAAGCGATAGCGGTGAAGAAAAACCGAAGCCGGGTGTTGCAGAGGCCGCTGAGTAACGCTAATGAACCGCGCAACGGGTGATTAGCTCAGTGGTAGAGCGCTTCGTTCACATCGAAGATGTCAGGAGTTCGAATCTCTTATCACCCACCATGGATTAAGAAAGGCGCGTTCCGATACCGGTGACGCGCCTTTTTTGTTGTCAGTTCTTTGGGTCAGTTGTCCGATTATTCTGGAATTATCGGGGCTGCACCACCGCCACCGCCAGCCGTAGCAAGAGCCGTTATGAAAACGATGCCAAGCAGGATCCACAGGGTCGCCTCTGGTCCAAGACTGCCTTCTGGCACGCTGCCCTGTGTCGAAATAGTAGATTGTTGTATCTGCTCGACACTCATCTTGGCGCTTTCTTGGGCCTTTACAGCACCTGTGAAGGCAATGAGAACGGCAAAGGTCGTTGCGGTTAAAAGATTCTTCATGATGTCCCCCAATTTGGTTGGCCCTCATGAGAAATACTGAAAAAACAGTACTTTATAACCCTTATCTCAACAAGGTAGTTAA
>PR_CR_10_Liq_1_inCRDRAFT_1001225_pt1 | contig 14738 bp, 13 predicted proteins | sample PRCRCaboRojoPR_3_FD_10241 | JGI IMG/M metagenome (IMG submission 10241)
GGCACCAGAGGCCAGCGCTTGATACACTTCCGCACCGGGCAGGTTTTGCACCGAGGCACCCAGTTTACCAAGGGCTTTGCCGCCAAGGCCGGGCATACGGAACTTCAGGCCATTGAAATCTTCAGGGCCTTTGATCTCTTTCGAGAACCAGCCACCCGCCTGCGCGCCTGTGTTGCCCGCGAGGAACGACTTGAGGCCAAAGATCTGGCCCAGTTCATCGTGCAGGGCATGGCCGTTGCCGTGGTAGTACCAATTGGCCAGTTCCTGCGCGGTCATGCCGAAGGGCACCGAGGTGAAGAAGGCATAGGCCGGGTGCTGACCCACAAAGTAGTAGTCGGCACCGTGGTACATGTCGGCCTGACCGGCGGTCACGGCGTCGAAGACCTCGAAGGCGCCCACGAGCTCGCCCGCGCCTTTCACATCAACGGTCAGCGACCCGTCGGCCATGTTGTTGATGTTGTCGGCAGCTTTTTGCGCGGCGTCGAACACGCCGGCAAGGCCACGGCCCCATGTGGTGACCATGGTCAGGGTGCGGTTGCCCTGCGCATATGCCGGCGCGGCCAGCGATGTCGCGGCAGCGGCCGAGCCGCCCAGCGCGGTATTTTTAAGGAAAGAACGGCGATCCATGAACTAAATCCTCCCAGATCATTTGATGCACGCGGCCCTCCCGGCAGCGTGCGGATCGTTGCAAGTGGGCCGACCCTAGCGCGGGCATTTCGGCATGGGAATACCTAGTACTGCGTAGAGCGCCGCTAAAATGGTAAGGAAATCTGACCATCCCCGGCCAATTTATGCAGCCAGCGGCGCAATCCTCTGGGATTCGCGCCCGATTCGGCGTATCGATTCGCCCCATGCGACGCCTGCGCGACATGATCCGCCTGAACTATGGGCAAAAGCTGTTTTTGATCGCCACCCTGCCCTTTGTCGTGGCGGCGGTGGTGATTTCCGTTCTGGTGACCTTGCAATCGCGGCAACTGGCCGAACGCGAAATTCAACAGCTTGAGGCACAACTGATCGCCGCAAAGCGAGACGAGTTGCGCAACTACCTTTCGATCGCCCGCAGCGCCATCATCAACACCTATGGACGCGCCGCCCCCGATGATGAACTGGCCAAGCAATTGGTCACCCAAACCCTGTCTGCCCTGCTGTATGGCCAAGACGGATATTTTTTCGTCTACGACTATGACGGCAACAACCTTGTCAGCCCGCGCGAGACCGACCTGATTGGCGCCAACTGGTCTGGCATGACCGACCCCGAGGGCGTGCCCATCACCGATGAATTGATCCGGCTGGCGCGCACCGGCGGCGGTTATCACAGCTATGACTGGCCCAAACCCTCGACCGGGGAAGTGGCGCGCATGATCACCTACGTGATTGGCTTTCAGGATTGGCGTTGGGCCGTGGGCACGGGCGTGTTCGTCGACGATGTAAAGGCAACCGTCGCCGCTTCGCGCGAGCAGGTGGAGGCGCGTATCCAACGCACCTTCCTTTATATCGGGGCGATTACGCTGACCGCCCTGCTGGTGGTCTTTACCTCGGGCCTGTTCATCAACATTCGCGAGAGGCGTCTGGCCGATGCCAAGCTGAAACGCCTGACACAGCGCGTATTCGACGCCCAGGAAGAGGAGCGCAGCCGCGTTGCCCGCGAGCTTCACGACGGCATCAGCCAGATTCTGGTCGGCGTGCGCTATGCGCTGGATGCCGCCAAGCGACGGCTTTCGATGGGCGATGCCCGCGCCTCGGAAAACCTTGACCGGGGGATCGAACATCTCTCGGGTGCGATTCAGGAGGTCCGCCGCATCAGTCGTGATTTGCGCCCCGGCGTATTGGACGATCTGGGCGTCGGCCCCGCCATCAAGGCGCTTGCCGAGGATTTCGGCGAGCGGACTGGTATCAAGGTCGAATTCGAAACCGTGGTCTTCCGCAACCGTCTGGACGACGAGGCCAAGATCGCCCTTTACCGCGTCGCGCAAGAGGCGCTGACCAATATCGAACGCCACGCCCGCGCCAATACCGTGGTAATCGACGTGCGCGGCCACAAACACGGGGCCACATTGCGCATCTCCGACGACGGCTGCGGCATCGACCATGCGCAATCGGCCATGCCTGCCACGGGGCTGGGCCTGCGCAACATGCAAGAACGCATCGAACAGCTTGACGGCACGCTGCGTATCCTGTCCAGCAAGACAGGCACCGTGATTGAAGCCACCGTGCCGCTGACCCATATGCTGACCCCGCAAGACACCACCACTCCTGAAACCAAGGCAAGCGCATGACGACCCCCACCCGCATCGTGATCGTGGATGACCACCCGATGGTCACCGAGGGCATCCAATCCATTCTCGAAAGTTATGAGGATATCGAGGTTCTGGCTTGTCTTTCGGACGGGCAAGAGATCATCGACCGGGTCCAGGAACTGGCCCCGGATGTGATCTTGCTGGATCTCAACATGCCGGGCGTGGGAGGCCTTTCCGCGACGGAAATGGTGCTGGAAAAACGCCCCGATACCCGGATCCTGATCCTGTCGATGCATGACAGCCCGGAATACATCAGCTCAGCTCTCAGCCACGGCGCGATGGGCTATGTCCTCAAGGACGTGCCCACCGACGAGATCAAGCGCGCGATTGACGCGGTGATGGAAGGACAACGCTATCTTTGCACCGGCGCGAAGGGGTCGCTTGCCCCGATGGGCCAACCGGGCCGCGAACAACTGACCAACCGCGAACAGACGATCCTTTTGCAACTGGCGCAGGGCAAATCCAACAAGGAAGTGGCGATTGCCTTGGATATCTCGGTGCGCACCGTGGAAACCCACCGCAAGAACATCAAGCGCAAGCTGGGCATCAGCTCCACCGCCGGCCTGACCCGCTATGCCATGGAACACGGGGTGTTGCAGGGGACGGGAGTGAGCCTCTGAGGGCACCCGCTGCGCCATCGTTAGGCGCATTTGTCAGGACGTGCTACCCTGCCCGTTGCGGCCCAAGCGGAAGGACAGGTCATGCCCCTCAAAGATCACTACGACAATGCGCTCAGCACCTCCTCGCAAGCGGCCCGCACGGCTTATGACGCGGGGCTGGCCGCTTTCCTATCGGGCAATTACGGCGCGGTGGAGCATTTCGAGGTGGCAGTCGCAGCGGACCCCGGCTTCGCCCTCGGCCATGCGGCGCTGGCCCGGGCGCGGATGATGGGCGGCGACATGCCCGGGGCGAAAGCCGCAATATCCACCGCCCAAACCCTCACCGGCAGCCTGAGCGACCGGGAACTGGCGCATATCAACGCCTTCGCCCTGATCCTCGGCGGCCAACCCGAGGCCTGTCGCGAGGCGGTCAAGGCTCACGTCAGCGTCTATCCGCGTGATGCCCTGATCGCACAGCTTTGCACCAATGTTTTCGGCCTTATCGGATTTTCCGGCAAAGTCGGCCGCGAGGCCGAGCTTCTAGCCTATACCGGCGCGCTTCTGCCGCATTACGGCGAGGATTGGTGGATGATGTCCATGCATGCCCTGTCGCTATGCGAAACCGGGCAGACGGAGGCTTCGATCACCCTGATGGAACGCGCGCTTGCGATTGAGCCGCGCAATGCCCAAGGCTCCCATTTCAAGGCCCATGCGCAATATGAGGCGGGCGAAACCGAGGCGGGCCGCGCCTATCTTGAGGAGTGGATGACCGGTTATGATTCCCGTTCGCTCCTGCATGGGCATCTTAGTTGGCATCAGGCGCTTTGGGCTCTTTCCGAAGGCGATGAAGCAGCGATGTGGCGCGTGGTCGATGCCAATGTCGCGCCCGGTGTCACCCATAGCCTGCCGATCAATGTGCTGACCGACACCGCGTCGCTCTACTACCGCGCAGAATTGGCCGGGATGGATGTCTCGCCCGACCGATGGGCCGCGCTCAGCGATTACGCGGCGCGGTTTTTCCCCGAGACCGGGCAAAGTTTTGCCGACCTGCACGCCGCCCTGAGCCACGCCATGGCCGGACAAGGCGCGCGGCTTGCCTATATCGCGGAAAGCGCAAAAGGCTTCGCCGGGGATTTGGTGCGCCCCTTGGCGCGCGCTTTCGGGGCCATCACGCGGGAAAACTGGGCCGAAGCGCTGGACGAGATGACCCCGGCTTTGGCCGAAAGCGAACGGCTGGGCGGTAGCCGCGCACAGCGCGACCTGATCGAACTGACTGCCATAAATCTTCTGCTGCGCCTCGAACGCCCGAAAGAGGCCCGCCGCATGCTGGCGCTACGGCGGCCCGAACTGGCCAAGGCCCCGCCACTGGCGGCCTGGCAGTAGACCCCGGCACCCCAAGCGCCGGGGCCGTGGTGTGGCTTAGCCCACCGGCGCGCCATCCTTGCGCCAGACGGCCACGATGGACGAGCGGGGCAGTTTGCCTTCGCCATCGGGGAACGGCGCGTCGGGGTGTTGGATGCCCACGAACATCGTCCGGCGATCCGCCGACCATGTCAGCCCCGTCACCTCCGAGCCTTTCGGCCCGGTCAGGAAGCGCGCGATCTCACCCGAGACCGGATCACCTACCAGCATCTGGTTGTTGCCCATGCCCTCGAACTCGCCTTCGTTGCTGTCATCGCCATCGGTCTGAATCCAGACCAGCCCGGCGCTGTCGAAGGCCATGCCATCGGGGGAGTTGAACATATTCCCCGCCGTCACATTCTCGGAGCCCCCATAGACATTGTCATAGACCTCCGGGTTGCCCGCCATGACATAGAGATCCCACTCAAACGTATCGGCGGCATGATCGTCATCGGCAGGCCGCCAGCGGACGATTTGACCATATTTGTTGGTTTCACGCGGGTTGGGGCCGTTCACCGGGGTTTCATCGCCGCCCGCATTGGGCTTCACGCCCCGGTTCTTGTTGTTGGTCAGGCAGCAATAGGCCTCGACCGCGTGGGGGTTGGCGGCGATCCATTCGGGGCGGTCCATGGTGGTGGCCCCCACCGCCGATCCGGCTTTGCGCGCGAAGATCAGCACTTCGGCCAAGCTGTCCATGCCCGTGGTCTCGGGCGTCAGGGCCAACCACTCCCCGGTGCCGTCCTCGTGGAACTTGGCCACATAGAGCGTGCCATCGTCCAACAGCCCTTCGGTCGGCCCGCCGGGAGTGTAGCTGCCGTTGGAGACAAAGCGATACAGGAACTCGCCCCGTTCATCATCGCCCATGTAGACCACGACGCGGCCATCGGGGGCCAGCACCACCTCGGCGTTCTCATGCTTGAAACGGCCAAGGCCGGTGTGCTTGACCGGGGTGCTGTCGGGCTTGGCGGGGTCAATCTCCACGACCCAGCCCGCGCGGTGCGGCTCATGCGGGTTTTTCGACACGTCGAACCGGGCATCCCACTTGTGGTAGTCATAGCCCCAGCCATCGGTGCCGATGCCATAGCGGGCATAGCCGGCGTCCAGTTGCACGGGCTTTTGATCCTGCGCCTCTTCGGTAGAGCCAAAGTAGCCGTTGAAGTTCTCTTCGCAGGTCAGGTAGGTGCCCCAAGGTGTGCGCCCCGAGCCACAGTTATTGAGCGTGCCAAGCGCGCGGGTGCCGGTTGGGTCGGCCTCGGTTTTCATCAGGTCATGGCCTGCGGCGGGGCCTGCGATGTCCATCGGGGTCAGATGGGTGATGCGGCGGTTATAGGGGCTGTCTTGGACAACCTGCCAGCCGCCCTCGCCCCGGGTCACCTCCATCACCGCGACGCCTTGCAGTTTTTGTAGCTTTTCAACATCCTCGGCCCCGGTCGGCACGCCCTTATCGGCGTGGGGCAGGTTGACGTCGCGGTTGGTGTATTCATGGTTCACCGCGATCACCTCGCGGCCATCCACCACGAAGCTTTCCATGCCATCGGTGTTTTCGCCAAAGACGCGGTCGGCCGAGGCCGCATCGCCACCCGTCGCGTGATCGAAGGCGGGCGCATCCGAAAACAACGGATCCCCCCAGCGGACCAGCACATCCCATTCATAGCCCTCGGGGACGTGAATGGTGTTGTCGGTCTGAATACCAATCGGCGTGAAGGCGAAACGCCCGCCCTCTTTCGCCGCCGCTTGGCCCGGAACCAAGCCCGCGCCCATCACCGCAGCGCCTGAGCCGAAGGCCAAAAGCCCGCTCAGAAACCCCCGCCGCGACAGCGCCGCCTCGACCACCCGGTCGAAGTCGCATTCATCGGGGCGCGGGAAAGTCATCTCGTCCCAGTCATCTGCCGAAATCTTGTTCAGGTCCACGTCTTTCATGGTCATCCCCTGTTTGGTTGGAGTGAAACGCTAGACCAGAACCATGCGCGATTCGCGTAACAAGGCTGCGTCACAGGTGTTTTGACCAAAGAATGCTGCGTTGCCGCGCCGGTTCAATATGGATGAGGGGCGCTGCCCCGTTTGGGCCTCAATCGCTCCCCCGGAGCGATTGCAAGACGGCCCAAACTGCCCGGGGTGTTTGCGCCAATAAAAAATCCTGCGGGATCGGCGTCTTCTTGGCAAAAATACTCTGGCAGAAAGCGGTATCAGCGCAAAGCGCGCAATAAATGCAAAGATCACGCCTGCCGCGCGACACTTTTTTCGCAAAACGCGGTTGACGCCCCCTGCCCCCGCTCCTAATGTCCCGCGCACGCACACCAAGGAGTCGGCCTTATGGCATCGCTAGTGGTAATCGTAGGAACATGGCGCATGGGCCGGTAACGGACACCATAATGGTCCCCCATGCGCCCCCGAAAACCTCGGGGGCTTTTTTGTGTGCAGACAATGTATTGACGTCATGAACGGAGCAAGCAAATGACACGTCAGATGACCGGAGCGAAAATGGTGGTTCAGGCTTTGAAGGATCAAGGCGTGGACGTCGTATTCGGATACCCTGGCGGGGCTGTCCTACCGATTTATGACGAGATCTTTCAGCAAAACGATATTCGCCATGTCTTGGTGCGCCACGAACAGGGCGCTGTGCATGCCGCCGAAGGCTATGCGCGATCGACCGGCAAGCCGGGTGTGGCGCTGGTCACCTCGGGGCCGGGCGCCACCAATGCGGTGACCGGCCTGACCGATGCGCTGATGGATTCCATTCCGATTGTCGTTTTGTCGGGTCAGGTGCCGACCTTCATGATCGGCAACGACGCCTTCCAGGAGGCTGATACCGTCGGCATCACCCGCCCCTGCACCAAGCACAATTGGCTGGTCTCGGACACCAAGGCGCTGGCCGATACCTTGCATCAGGCCTTTCATGTGGCCACCAGTGGGCGGCCCGGTCCGGTTCTGGTGGACCTGCCCAAGGACGTGCAGTTTGCCAGCGCCGATTACACCGCCCCGCGCGAGGCCAAGACCAGCCATTATCAGCCGCAGGTCAAGGGCGATCTGGAGGAAATCACCGAATTGGTCGAGGCCATCGAGACCGCCAAGCGCCCGGTGTTTTACACCGGCGGCGGCGTGATCAACTCGGGCCCGGCGGCCAGCCAGCTTTTGCGCGAATTGGTCGAGGCCACGGGCATCCCCATCACCTCGACCCTGATGGGCCTTGGGGCCTACCCCGCCTCGGGCGACAAATGGCTGGGTATGTTGGGGATGCACGGGCTGTACGAGGCCAACATGGCGATGCACGACTGTGACCTGATGATCAACATCGGGGCGCGGTTTGACGACCGGATCACCGGCCGTGTCGATGCCTTCAGCCCCAAGTCGACCAAGGCGCATATCGATATCGACCCGTCGTCGATCAACAAGGTGATCAAGACCGATATCCCGATCATCGGCGATATTGCCCATGTACTGGAAGACGTGTTGAAAATCTGGAAATCGCGGGGCCGCAAGGTCAACCGCGAGGGCCTGCAAAAATGGTGGACGCAGATCGAAGAGTGGAAAAAGATCAACTGCCTCGCCTTCACCCAGACAGGCAAAACGATCAAACCGCAATACGCCATGCAGCGGCTTGAGGAGCTGACCAAGGGCCATGATCGCTATGTCTGCACCGAGGTGGGCCAGCACCAGATGTGGGCGGCACAATACATCGGGTTTGAGGACCCCAACCGCTGGATGACCTCCGGTGGCCTTGGCACCATGGGCTATGGCTTCCCGGCCTCGGTCGGTGTGCAGATGGCCCACCCTGACGCCTTGGTGATCAACGTGGCGGGCGAAGCCTCGTGGCTGATGAACATGCAGGAAATGGGCACCGCGGTGCAATACCGTTTGCCCGTCAAGCAGTTCATCCTCAACAACGAACGCCTCGGCATGGTCCGCCAGTGGCAGGAATTGCTGCACGGGGAGCGCTATTCGTCAAGCTGGTCCGAGGCGCTGCCCGATTTCGTCAAGCTGGCCGAGGCCTTTGGCGCCAAGGGAATCTTGTGCCAAGATCCCGCCGATCTGGACGATGCGATCATGGAGATGATCAACCACGACGGGCCGGTGATCTTCGATTGCCTTGTCGAGAAGCACGAAAACTGCTTCCCGATGATCCCCTCGGGCGAGCCGCACAACAAAATGCTGCTGGGCGAGAACGCCTCGACCAAGGATGCGATCAAGGAAGGCGGCGCGGTGCTGGTCTAACCAGCGCCGAGCTGCATTCCTTGCACAAAAGGATCACCTGTTGAAACTTCTCTTGCACAAGATCTCGGGCCGCAAATGGAAGCCAGCCAAACCGAACAGCCGCTGGCAGGATAATCCACGGTTCGTCGAGTATTTCCAGACGCAGATGAGTACAGCCCATGAAACCGGCTATGCCGGGGCCTTGCGCTCTGCCACGGGAGACCGCCCTTTGCCCCGGGCTGTTTCGGTCGGCGCGGGTAAGGGCAACAAGGAGCGTGCGTTGGTCAAGGCCGGGCTGGTCGAGCACTTCGATCTTTACGAGGTATCCGCCGACCGCATAGCTGAGTCACAAAGGCTCGCCGCCGAGGAAGGTCTGTCGGCGAATTTTGACGAGCATCTGGCCGATGCCTTGGAAGAGGACATCGTGGAACGCTACGATCTTGTGCTATGGCTCTCCGCTTTGCATCATATGTTCGATGTCGATAAAGCCTTGGAATGGTCTGTGCGCGCCTTGAAGCCCGGCGGGTTCCTGTTGATTTACGAATACGTAGGCCCGACGCGCTTGCAATGGCACCCGACCGAGACACGATGTGCACGCCGGTTTCTAAAGGAAAACCACGATCTGGTCGGCGTCGACCCCAAACGAGTGCGCCGCGGCACGACATTCCGCCGTTACAAGCAATTCCTGCGCGACCCGTCCGAGGCACCGCAAAGCAACCTTATCCCTGCGGCCTACGAACGTCATACAGGCGAAGCAATGCAGATTCTCGGCGGATCGGCAATACACCTATGTGGCGGGTTCGTCACCGGGCTTGAAGATCAAGACCCCACGATACATGACCGCGTGATCGCGCTCGATAAGGATCTACGTAACCAGGGCCACTATCATTTCGGCTACGGTCTTTGGCAGAAACCCACCTGAGCAGCGCCCACAACAACCGGAGACAGAGCATGTCAGCCCTAAAAATCAAAAAAGGCTCGTCTAAGCATTCGGCCTATAACCTACGGCCCAATTTCTCGGACGTCAGTGAAACCCACACCCTTGCCGTGATCGTCGATAACGAACCGGGTGTTCTGGCCCGCGTGATCGGGTTGTTCTCGGGGCGAGGCTACAACATCGACAGCCTGACCGTGGCTGAGGTGGACCATACCGGCCACACCAGCCGGATCACCATCGTTACCACCGGCACCCCGCAGGTGATCGAGCAGATCAAGGCACAGCTGGGCCGCATCGTGCCGGTGCACGAGGTGCATGACCTCACCGTGGACGGCAAATCGGTGGAACGCGAATTGGCGCTTTTGAAGGTTGAAGGGGACGGCGACAAGCGGGTCGAAGCCTTGCGTCTTGCCGATATCTTTCGCGCCAATGCCGTGGACAGCACCCTTGGCAGCTTTGTCTTTGAGATCACCGGCACGCCGGACAAGATCGACGCCTTCGCCGAGTTGATGCGCCCCTTGGGGCTGACCGAAATCGCGCGTACCGGCGTGGCCGCCCTGTCTCGCGGGATTTAAACGGGCATCACAGAGGCCGTCGCTTAACCTGTCGATCTATGCAACTTGCCAGGAAACGCCGCGACCTTGCGGCGCGGGTGCCAGGGGAACAACCTTGCCGGAATTCCTGCGCCGGTTCGAACGCCCCTCGCAGGGGGCAGCCGTGCCATGGCGCTCGCCTTCGCGGGCCAGATCAACGGCAAGCGACGGGTATTGCTCACTCGCCACAACCTGCGGGTTGCTCACAATCCGCATGCGTTTGCCTTCACTGACATCGAAGCGCACCAAGTCACCCGGGTCCAGAGACCTGCCGGCTTGCACCTTTGGCTCTGCCCCATCGTAATAAGCCAGATCGCCATGGTCCTCACACCAAATGACAGCGCGATTCTCTTGGCGATCGCTCCAAAGAACGACTCCGTACATTTTCCCCTCACAAATTCTTCCTACACACGAATATTGTCCTGACACGAGGGTGAAATGTGTAGTGAAAGTTTCGTATCGATATGAACTTATTTGTGTCAGATTAGTGGCACAATGACGCGTTTTAGCGTCAAATATGGCGTGATTTGGGCATCTCGCCATTGGCCCCTCCGAAAAAAACACGTATACGTTGATCGTTATACGAGTCGAGGAACTGCAGCAGGACCACCAGTATGGGCCAACCGAATGCCAGCCCTACACATGCCAAAAGAAAAGACCCTGCCAAGCTTCGCGGAATGTTCGGGCGGAACCTGCAAATCCTTTCGGCCCCCTACCCATCGATCTCGGCGCTGTGCCGCAAGCTTGGCATCAACCGCACGCAATTCAACCGTTACCTCGCGGGGGAGAGCTTTCCCCGCCCCGACGTCCTGCATCGTATCTGCACGTTCTTCGATGTCGACGCCCGCATCCTTCTGGAACCGGTGGAAGCCCTGACCACAACGGCCAGCGACCTGCTCAACCACCCTGACCTTGAAGGGTTCTTCGGGCGCGAGCCATTGGACATTCCGGAAAGCGTCTTTCCAAGTGGTTTCTATCAATTCGTTCGCCGCAGCTTCATCGACGAAACACGCTTCGTGCTTGGACTGATCTTCGTAAAGCGGCGCGATGGCTATACCTTGCTGCGCGGCTACGAACCGCGCGAGGCGATGCGCCTTCAGGGGTTGTCGGTGGCCCCCCCGAACCGGGAGTTTCGCGGCCTCATCCTGCGCCAGCAGGAAGGTGTCATGGCGCTGGCGACCCACCGTGACACCCTCTCGTGTTCATTCAACTTCCTGAGCCGCCAATCCTCGTTCCAGCCCAACATCTGGGAAGGCTATGCCGCGCGCACGATCCGCGAAAGCGTTTCGGGCAACAGGGCCACACGCATGGTCTATGAACACCTTGGCCGCTTCTCGGATCAGGTGCTAAAAACCGCGCGCCGGGCGGGCCTTGTAACCCAAGATGCGGTGCCGGAATACCACCGGCGGCTCTTGCGACTGGATCAGGAATTTCGATAAAACCTGTCGCCTTGAGGAAACTCAGGTCGTGAACTGTCGGTTTCACCGCGCGTTTTTCTGGTGTCTGGAGGTTATACCAACATCCAGGAGATCACGATGACGCAGACCGTCACAGACCTGTCGAACGTGCGCAACAGCGTGGAAAAGGCCAATGGCCTGCCCAATGAGCACTATATCGACGAGCGGGTCTTCCAAGAAGAAAAACAGGCGCTTCTGTTCTCGCAATGGGCCGGTCTGGCCGTCGCCGCCGATGTTCCGGAGCCCGGCGATGCGGTGCCGATGGAATTCCTCGGCATGCCACTCTTGCTGCTTCGCGACAAGGAAGGTCACGTGCGGGTGTTCCAAAACATCTGCCGCCACCGTGGCATGATCCTTGTGGAAGAGCCGCGCAAGATCGAAGGTGCCATTCGCTGCCCCTATCACTCGTGGTGCTATTCGACCAAGGGCAACCTTGTCTCCACGCCCCATGTGGGCGGCCCCGGCCACAACACCCACGAGGCGATCAAACGCGACGATCTGGGTCTCATTGAAGTCCGCAGCCATATCTGGCGCGATGTGGTCTGGATCAACGTGTCGGGCGATGCCCCCGCCTTCGAGGAGGCCATGGCCGACGTCATGCAGCGTTGGGCCGAGTTTGAACTGCCCCTCTACCACGGCGGCCACGACAGCCGGTTTGAACTTGAAGTGCAAACCAACTGGAAACTCGCGGTGGAAAACTACTGCGAAAGCTATCACCTGCCTTGGGTCCATCCGGGCCTGAACAGCTATTCCAAGCTGGAAGATCACTACAACATCGAAAAGCCCGGCGAATATTCGGGCCAAGGCACCATGGTCTACCGCCAGCTCACCAACGAAAACGGCGAAAAATTCCCCGATTTCGCAGATGTCGGTGCCAAGTGGAACGAACAGGCCGAATATATCGCCGTCTACCCCAACGTCCTTTTGGGCACCCACCGCGACCACGCCTTCGCCATCATCCTCGAGCCGAAAGGCCCAGAGAAAACCGTGGAGCATATTCACCTCTACTACGCTGTTCCACAAAGCGACGAGGGCCTGCGCATGCGCAATACCCAGCTTTGGAAAACCGTGTTCGAGGAAGACATCTTCGTGGTCGAAGGTATGCAACGCGGCCGGCACGCCGCCAATTTCGACGGCGGCCGCTTCAGCCCCGCCATGGATGGCCCAACGCATAACTTCCACGACTGGGTGGCAAGCAAGGTCGAAACCCACCGCGCGAAAGCAAAGGCCGCAGAATGAAGGATCTGGACACCCGCATGATCACCGCCCACGAGGCCAACGACCGCATGGCGCTGATCAAGCTCTATGCCGAGGCCGCCAATGGTGCGAATGATCTGGATGCCTCGTGCTTTTACCTGACGCATGCCTATGTCTTCGCGCTGGAAGCCGGTGCGCCACAGGCCAAAGACCTGCACGCGCAACTGGTTCAACACGGGCGCGAGGCGTAACGCCTCGCGCACCGCCGCGCCAAAGGGCCAAGGCTTTTCGAAAAGCCTTGGCTACGCAAATTCGAATTTGCGTCGCAAGCGCCTTCGAAGGCGCTTGAAGGAAGGCGTTTCGAAACGCCTTACAGCTTCCGCGCCACGATAAACCTCCGTGGCGGGGTCTTGGCGGGGTAATCGCCGGTCTCGATAATCTCGAACCCCGCCCACCGGATTGCAGCCGCCAAAGCATCAGGGCTCAAAAACGCCACGCCCCCCGGGGCCTTGCCGAAAAGCTGCATAACCGGCAGCACCGGGCGCAGATACCACATGGCCTTCAGGCATGGGGTTTTCGAGATGAACAGCCCCCCGGGCTTCAGCATCCTCACCACCTGCGCAAGCGTTGCATCCAGATCATCGACCAGATGCAGCAGGCTGAAGGCCATGACCACGTCATGCGCCCCGCTGGCCAATCGCGGATCATCAATGCGGGCTTGGAGTATCTCGATGTTGTCCACCCCCTCTGCCTCGGCCCTCTCGCGCCCGATGCGCACCATCTCGGCAGAGGCATCCGTGGCCAGTATCCGCGCCACCTTGGGGGCCAAGGTCAGGGCCGTCGTAGCCGTGCCACAGCCGATCTCGAGCACGCTGTCACCGGGCGTCAGATGGCTCGCCACCCGCTCAAGCGTCTGCTCATAGGCCGCTTGGTCGCCCACCGGCATCGCCGCATAGCGGTTGGCGACCTTGTCCCAGAATGCGTTGTTGCTTGTCATGTGGTCTTTCCTTTGCCACCCCTGATAGCGCGGCACGCCGCTCAAGGATAGCACGGGACCACCTGAGCGACATTCATATCGCTGCGGCTTCTTCCGCCCCGGCCTCACAACTCAACCGATAGAGATGCCACGTCGCATGGCCCAGAAGCGGCAGCACGATGAACAGCCCCAGAAACCCCGGCAACATCGCCAGAAAAGTCACCACCGCGATAAACCCCGCCCAAGCCAGCATCGGCACCGGGTTGCCCATCACCACCTGAAAGCTGGTGATCATGGCGGTGACAAAATCCACTTCCCGATCCAGCAAAAGCGGCAGGGCGATCACCGTGATGTTGTAAAGCAACAGGGCAAACCCCGCCCCCACCAGCGTGCCAAAGCCCAGCATCGTCAGCCCCTCGCGCGTCAGATACACCTCGTAACTGCTGGAAATATTGGTCATCGTGGAAAAGCCCAGGAAAAGGGCAAAGATCATATGCGCCAAGAAAAACCAGAACAAAAACAAGATGATGATCACCGCGCAGATCGACGGCAACTGTCGCTTGCCCTGATAGAACACCACTCCGAAAATCTCGCTGCGTTCCAAGGGCAGGCCCTCCTGCAACCGATGGCTTACCTCGTAAAACCCCACCGCCGCAAAGGGGCCGATCAGCGGAAAACTGACAGCGGCGAAGATCAACCAATAGGTCTGCCCGGTGACCCATGTCACATAGGCCATGATCCAGCCCACCGCCACATAGACCCCTGCAAAAACAATGGCATAGCCGGGCGCGCGCTTCATGTCGGCCCAGCCTCGGCGCAGGGCCTCGCCAAGCATGGCAAACTCAACCGCACCCATGTCCGGCACGCCTAGCGGCTTTTCTGGCTGCATCTTTTGTCCTCCCGTTGGGGCCAGACTAGCCAAATTGCCGCAGGTCACAAAGATAGAATTGAAATTCAGGTTATCGCGAGCCGCTGACCCGGCCAATCGGTGAGCTCGTGATACGCCTGCGCCAGCCGTAAAAGCCGCCCGTCGCCGCCCCTCGGTCCGATCAGTTGCACGCCCATCGGCAGGCCGCATTCACCAAAGCCC
>PR_CR_10_Liq_1_inCRDRAFT_1001227_pt1 | contig 14724 bp, 15 predicted proteins | sample PRCRCaboRojoPR_3_FD_10241 | JGI IMG/M metagenome (IMG submission 10241)
CCTAACGCACCAGATCCCATCCGAACTCTGAAGTTAAGCGGCATAAGGCGAGGTTAGTACTTGGGTGGGGGACCGCCAGGGAATCCCTCGTGCTGATAGCCAAACTTTTTAGCCACAATTTAAAAATACTTTAGCCAGCGGAACTCGTAGAACTCTTCTTCTTTCTTTTCAATTTCCAACAACTCAGACTTGATTTTTTCGTTTTCTTGGATGAGTCTTTGGATTTCGCTGTTGTAGTCTGCAGACTCAGGCTTCTCAGCTTCTTTAACTACTCGGCGGAGTCCGTCTACTTCTTTCAAAACGTCATACAGGTCCCTGAATACTTATTACTCTTCTTTGAGTCCCAAACTAGAAATTTCTTTTTCTACTTGGTTAATGCAGTACTCCAAGTATTTTTCTCTGTCTTCTCCTTCACTACCAGTTGTTATTTCTGAAATCTTAACTATGTGTCCTGCCTTTTTCATGTTATTAGTAACTTATTAATTATCACTAACAAAAAATCGAATTAGCAGCTTGCAAAAGGGGCGAGTAGTACCCTCTTCCCTTGCCACTCCGGGTGCTTTCCCTTGAAGGAACAGACCCTACAGGGTTGAGTATTGGGTCGTGCCTGACTTCTGCTTTCCTTTCTTGGAGTTCTCCTTCAAAAAACACATAGGCGTCTTTTTCGAATTCCTTGTTGTTTTCAGGCTTCTTGCTGTGGGCTAACTGCCATTCGTAGTACTGCTTCAGCTGATCTCTGTCAGCTGAGCGCTTGCTTTTTTCGAGCTGTTTGATGTACTGTTCTTCTTGTGCAGCTTTTTGGGCCATTTCGTGCTGGAACTTATTTTCTTCAACTTCTCTTTGCCTTTGTTGTTGCTTAAACATGATTTGTTTTTCTAGTTCTTGCCGCATTTGCTTTTGGGCTTCAGCTTTTTGGAACTTGATTAGTTGTTCTTTACTAGCTTCTTCTTCGCGAGTTTTAGCTTCATGGTCAATAGTTCGTTTGCGAATAAGTTCTTCAATGGGGTCAGAAGTTTTGTGAGCATTCCTTCTTTGAGGAGATTCTCTTGCATGCAACTGGTACTGTTGGAAAGCATCTACTTGCTTTTGTTGTTGGTGTTTCAGTCGTTTAAGTTCTATTGCTTGGTCTAAAGCTTGTTTTTGGAACTCCCTCATCTTTTGTTTTTGACTTAGTTGCATTTGCTTTTCTTGCCTGAGTTCCTCTTCTATTTGAGCAAGTCTTTGCTTTTCTTGTTCTTTTTCAAAGCTTTTTAAGTTGTTGAGGTACTGTTGCCGCATTAGGTTGCTTTTGTAGTTTTCTTGAGCAACTTCTTGCTTGGCCTTTTGGTAGCCTCTTTGGTCAAAAGGCTCACCTTGTCCAGGCACAGGGTTGTAGTTTGGTGCACCATTATTGAAAATGTTACTTTGTGGCATAGGGGAGTAGCCACGCTGTTGAGGGGGTGCGTAGTGACCTAGGGGTTTCATTCCCCCTTCCCTCAAATAAGGCTTTTCGTAGTCCATTGTTTTATTAATTTGAATTCATTTGAGTATTATTTTTGAATATTAAAGTTAGTGAAATGGAATCTTTGAAGAGTCGATGTAGCTCTCCAGTGCCCTGATATCACAAGTACTTCTTGTTTCAAAAACCTTCTCTGGTCACGGAATGCAATGCTTTTATCTTTCTCTGGAAGCAAGGGTCAATCATTTCTAACCCAAGAAACATTGAAACCACTGCAATGGATATAACTACCATAAACAGAATGTACTTTCCGAAGAAGAAACCCTGAAAAGCCAGTATGAAGCAAACCAAAAAGTCGTTATGAAACTAATTCTTAAGTACTTGGACAACTTATTCCAAAAGTTGGTTTTTCCAAGCACTCTTGAGTTCATTACTAAACTTACTTCTCCTCCACAGAAAGACTCAAATTATTCTTTGGTGACTCTGCCCGAAAGGAAAGACATCTCAAGGTTTTGGATTTGATACTCAAATCTAGTTGGAATATTCAGTTTTTCAGGCCCAATGAGTCTGCCAGCGTTCTGTGAATCCTCATTATGCTTTCTTATCTTTCAAGCAACCCTTCGTCAACCTTACCGAAAATGATATCCTCAATTGTTAAGTAACTGTTTTGGTAAGAAAAATAAGTCCAGAAGCGCCAGAGAAACTTTCTAGTAAATACTGGTTCATAGTTATTATGGTTCATTTTACCATTTAAGTCTTATTAAATCTATCTTCTAGGAACTTCGGGCACAAAGTTTTGGTTGCGCTCAGGTCCAAAGACTGAGGTGCACTTAGCCATAACGGGCGAAGCCCTTGAAATAGCGTCAGTCATGTAGAAGTTGTCAATGAAGTCGCTTAAAACAGTCCCGTTGACTTCTTTTTTGGCAGGTTTTGTAATCCAGTTTATAACATTGTAGGGTTCTAAGTAGTCGTACTTGATAAGGTGAGGTGCAAGTTCAGCAACTCTGTACCTAACTTCTTGCAAGTTGTCGTATGGCAAAGTTTGACCCAGAACTTCACTAAGTGCTCTTAGAATTTCCCAGTCAGCCCTTCCTTGTCCAGGAGGTGAAACACACACTTTCCCCAGCACAGCTCTGCCGTCAGTGTTTACGTAGGTAGCTGACTTTTCAGTAAAAGCTGCACCCGGAAGAATCAAATCTGCTCTGTAAGCACCTTCGTCGCCATGAGTTCCTTGGTACACCACAAAAGCGTCATCAGGAATTTCTTCGGGATGGAAGTTGTCTGCCCCCAGCAAGTACACGAACTTTGGCTTAAGGTCTGGGTTGAACTGGCTGCTGATTCCAAGCTCAAGGGCTCCAATGCTTCCTACACTGTGGTGCAGCACGTTGATGCCATTCCAGTTTTCTTCTTCTTGAATGAAGTTGTATTTTTCAGCAAGTTCGTGAACAAGTGCCATGATTCCTTCGCCGTCCTCTCTTTGCAAAGTGTGTGCAGAAACTATCACCATGGGCAGCTGGGCCTTTTCAAGTTTCTTGGAGAATGGGTGGTTTCCTGCAATAATTTCTTTAAGGGTGTTTGCAGAGTTTCCTAAGTGGCTAAATTCATAAGTGAGTTGCTCACTAGACCCAATCACTCCAACAGGTACATCTGCATGCACAACTTGTCTTCTGATTCTGGAGTTCAGCACTGGGGACTCGATTCTCAAGTTAGAACCTACAACTAAGATGCAGTCTGTTTCTTCCAGTCCAATAATTTTGGAGTTCATTAAGTAGTTGGCCCTGAAGTCGGGTGAAGTCTTGATAGTGTGCTTTCTAGCTTCAATGTTTTCACAGCCCAGTCTGTACATAAGGTCTCTGAAAGCAGTAATAGACTCAACGTCCATGTGCTCTCCAATATAACCAACCATTTCTTCCCCTGTATGCTTGTTGATTTCATCCGCGAGCATTTCAATAGCATCTTGCCAAGTGACTTCTTGAAAGTCTCCGTCACTGGTTTTGCGAAGGCAAGCGTTGATTCTTTGTCTCTTCAAGCCGTCAAAGGAATGTCTGGTTCTGTCGTGAATCCACTCTTCGTTAACTTCTTCGTGAATTCTGGGAAGGATCCTCATAACTTCTGGACCTCTGGTGTTGACTGTAATGGGCGGGGTAATGGAGTCTTGCACGTCATAGGAGTGAATGTATCTGAGTTCCCAAGGCCTAGCTGTAAATGCGTAAGGAGCGTTAGTTAAGGCTCCAACTGGACACAAGTCAACTAAGTTTCCAGAAAGTTCACTTGTAACTAGTTTTTCAATGTAAGTTCCAACCTCAGTTTCTCTGCCTCTCCCAGTAGTTCCTAGGACTGGCGATCCTGCAACCTCCTCAGAAAACCTTACGCAGCGAGTGCAATGGATGCACCTAGTCATTATTGTTGAAATCAAAGGCCCTAGTTCTTTATCTTCCACAGCACGTTTGTACTCAAGGAACCTGCCTTGTCTGTAGCCGTAAAGAACACTTTGGTCTTGCAAATCGCACTCCCCTCCCTGGTCACAAATAGGGCAGTCCAGTGGATGGTTGGCTAGCAAAAACTCCATTACTCCGCCTCGGGCATTAAAGGTCTTTTCGGACTGGGTGTTGATGCGCATTCCTTTGGACACTGGCATAGCGCAAGAAGCTATGGGTTTAGGCATGTTTTCGACTTCGACTAAGCACATTCTGCAGTTGCCTGCCACTGCAAGCCGTTCATGGAAACAAAAGTGAGGAATAGTCACACCTGCTTTTTCGCAAGCTTGCAGAATGGACAGTGAGGGTTCAACTGATATTGGGCTTCCGTCTATAAAAATTTCAATCTTGTCAAGTGTCCTTGCTGATGAACGGAACCCACGTGCTATTTTCGATGCTAAAGCAAGCATATTTATCTTAGCGCCGAATTTAACTATTTAAATCAACTTAGTTACAGCACTTGAGTATGCGTTTGAAAGGCGTTGGAAAGCCTGTCCCGAAAGTGGATGGGAGTTTTTGTCAGGGTGGATGCTTTTTGCAAGTTGCTTGTAGTTCCAGTTACTTGCTTTTTGGAAGTACCTGGCAACTAAGAACTCTTCTGTGCTGCAAAGTACTTTGTAAACACCAAAAGCTTGTTCAAAGGAACACTCTCCTTGGAAACTTGGACTTTCCATGAACCTCCTGGTCATTTCTTGGGCGTTGTAGTCTATTTGAGGTTCGCAGGCTAAAACAGCTCCGTTGGAGACACTAGCTTCAGCCATCATTTTGCGTTTTGCTTCTTCAAAAAGTTCTTCTTGGAGTTTTGCCTGGGCTTCTTCAGCAGCTTTTTGTTGCTTTTTGATGTCTTGTTTTCTTCTCATCCGCGCTTCAATGCCGCACTGCTTGCACCACTTCTGTTGTCGGTACTTTAAAGCGTCAGCTTTCCAAGTATGACCAAACTCACACTTGAACTCTAATACAACGTCACATACTTGGTCAAGGCACTCTCCGCCTTTGTCTCTGGCAAAACTCTGGGCTTTCTCCAAAATGCGTTTGCAAGTGTGGCACCAGTCCTCTGAAGCCAAAGAAGTTTCAAAGATATGGCCAACTCTGCATTTGAAGAAAAGCCCTTGAAAGGGATGTTCACAAGAAGCAGACAAGCAAGTCCCTCCTTGTTTTGCTGCAAATTCTTGTGCTTCTGGTAGCAGCCCGTTTTGCAACGTGCATTCCTCTCCAGAGCACCAAGTTTCTTCACAAATCTCAAAAGCTTCGCCCGAATGAGACTGTTTTCTAGTGGGGAAGTAAAATCCCTGGTTTTTAAGAGCAAAGCTTGAAAGGTTTTCTGAGTCAACCCTGAGTCGGGTGTCAGAATTTTTTCGTGAACGGCAGTTTGCCAAATTGGGGAAGAATTTTTTTGAGTCTGAATTTCCTTGCATCGTTACTACTTAGTAACAACGTGCCGGTTCTTCCCGGCTCAAGAAAAAATTCAAAAACATTATTAAGTCCAGCCCTATTTAAGATCAGAACTTCCCAGTTTAATTGGTAAAAACTATTTGCAGCGTTTTCCATCAGTGCTTATACAAAAAATGTCTAAAAGAGAACTGTCTCCTATAGAAGAAAGCAAGAGTTCTTCGAGCGATTTCAGTTCGGGTTCCCTTGAACTCTCCTTCGTACTTGCTGAGGATGACCCCAAACAGGTTTCTTTTTTGTATAACTTAAGCACAGACACTCCTGAAAGCGTTGCGGATGAGATGCTTCAGGAGCTCTGCATTACAAGTTCCCACAAGCCTTCCATAGCTGCACTAATTAGGAACCAAGTCCTCGCTGGAGTAAGACCTAGCAATAATTCTAGTCAGCAGAAGGCTCACAATTCTGTAAAGTCATACGTTCTCAAAAACTACGAACACTTAAGCAATGAGAACTACCCTATACTTGGAAAAACCACCCCTATCTATGACAAAAACCTTGTAAAGAAACTCCAAGGCAAAGTTGCAAAGGCCTTAGGTGTAAGTATTCAAAGGACTGGAGTTTTTTCAGAGAGCTTTGAGGCCCTTGTCAAGCAACTCCAAAGAAAATACCAAATTGACCCTGATGGCATAATCACTCCTAAGTTTTTGAGGTTACTCAAAGAAGAAAGCAGAATCAGGCCTACCTTCCACTATTAAGTTAAGTATATAGTGTTATGAATGACTAACAGCCAACAGACTGCTAGCTTCGTGGTAACACATTATTGTTGCACACGCTCAGAACAGTGCTAATGATTATAAATGGCAAGCCACTAAATTCCTTAGAGTTGTTTTCAAATAAACAATTAAATATTGCGAAATTACTGGACATAATAACCTAAATATGATGAGGAGACAATCTTGTTCCGGGGATTTCAACACGGCACAGTTCGTGTTTAACCTAATGCAGAATTTTCCGAAACAAACCTTAGTCATAGACGTGCGAGACCCACAAGATTTCGACTTTTGCCACATCCACAGCTCTATAAACATTCCTTACTCAGACAACTACTCCGACTTCCCAGACATCAACGAACTTAAAGACCACATCAGACACGGAGGGTCGATTTTCGAAAGAAGGAGAAGGATGCTGATTGTGATAGTCTTCAGTCCCCCTGCAATAGTATTTGCAAGGGCTGTGCACTATATTTTGAGAAGAGACAAGTGCCGCGAAGTCCACATTCTAGAAGAAGAGCTAGCTACTTTCGGTTACAAGTACAGCTTTCTCTGTGAAGGTCTGAAAAGTGAAGTGTGCAAAAGACCAGCACATGGCTACCCTAGCGAAATTTTGCCCTTCCAGTTGTATCTAGGGGATCATTACCACGCTGAAGATCCCCTGGTCATCCAAAACCTTAAAATCACCCATATCATAAACGCAACCAACAGCTGCGAAGCTAAGTTCTTAAACAAAGGAGTCCTGTACCTCAGACTTGGAGTTGAGGACCTTGAAACTGAGGACCTTTCTAAGCACTTTTCAAAGGCTTATGAGTTCCTCACTGAAGCACTGAGTAGTGATAAAAACAGGGTTCTAGTGCACTGTGCCAGAGGAATCAGTAGGTCTGCTACTATCGTTATAATGTTCATTATGAAGTCAATGAAAATTTCATACGACGAAGCCCTTTCTTTTGTGAAGAAGCACAGAGAAGTGGTGTGCCCTAACGAAGGCTTTGAGCAACAGTTGAGAGCCTGGAACTCTGAACTCAAAGAAGACCTACACGATACAAAAACTGAGTGCAAAGTAATGATCGAATAAGCTTAATTACCCTAGAAGTCTAAAAATGCTTTGGGAAGTTTCTTTGCCTAGGTACACCTTTTCCACCTTAGCAATGTACTTTTCTAAATGGGGGTCCCTTTTCAGGCTTGGTTGGTACTTTTCTTTTAAGTACTCAATCAGGTTGTGCTGTTCAGATGCCAGTGCTTCAACTAAGAACTTAGAAAAGTTCATTAAGGGCGTGTCGAGATACCTGAACTGGTCCAAAACTCTTTTTGCCAAGTCTAGGTTTTTAAACCCCAGTAACAAAAACACACACCGAGAAACAAACAAATCTGTTTCAGAAGGGTAGCCTCTGTCAATCAGTACCTGCAGAGTGCGAACTATTTCGCGCAAGTTAGACCCTGCTACCCAGTACACAAGTGCCTGGCCTAAGTTGCCTTCGTCGTCCAAAGCTCTGGCCACCAGACCGAATATTCTTGAGTCTTTACAGTTCTTTGCTAGTTGTTTAAGGAAGTTAGAGTCTTCGGGAGACCTTAAAAGGTTGTAAACGTACTCAACTTGTTCAAAGTCAGGAGTCACTTGTTCGGCTGCCTTGACGGTCATGTCTAGGAGTTGTTTGGCAGCTTCTGGGTTATCGTGTTTCAGTAGAAGTGAACTTCCGTTTAGGGAGAGTTCAGAAGCTTCTTGGTGTTTGTTTTGTGCTAAGTACCTTTTGGTGCGGTTTATTATGTTGATTCCGCACTCGTAAGACTTTCCTTCTTCTAGTAATTTCTTTTGCTTCTCTAAAAACTCCATTTATTAATTAAGACTCAGCAGGGCTGTCTTCCTCAACCATGTCTTTGATGTCCACTATGTAGGCTTTTATTGCACTTAACTGCAGTATAGAGTTTTTGGCCCTTGAGTTGTAGTCGTTGGGGTCAATGATTTCTTGGCCTTTTTCAATGTCTCTGTCGTGCCTGATCTTTTTTTCTTCTCGCATGCACGTTTGATACAGGTTCTCTATTGCAGTTAAGATGCAGCCAAGTTCAAGGTCTTTTTGCATGGTGCCACTGCTGGCGTTTTCAACTTCTTTTTGGATGTCCAAGCGCTGGTTGTCCATTTCTTCTATGGACTTCTGGAGTTCAGCTATTTGGATGTTGAGTTCCAGTATTTCGTCTTTGGTTTCTTTTTCGTAGATGTCTCTTTTCCGCTTGACTTCCTGGAGTTCTTCTTCAAGTTTGTGTCTTCGTGAGTTTAAGTCTGCGTAGGAGTTCTTGAGGGTGCTGTACCTCCCCAGTATGTCTGAAATGTCTCCGAACTCGTCAGGGTTCTTTTCTTTTACTTTTTCTAAAAAGTCTTCGTACTTCCTCATTTTTGAAACTTGTCTGTCCATGACAGTGGCTTTTTCACTGAGTTCAGCAATTTCGCTGTTTAGTTTTTCAATTTCTTTTTCTTTGATGCGTTTCTTTTCGTTTTCTTCGTTGTACTTTTTTCTGGATTTGGTTTCTTGGAGTCTTTTGTCTTGGAGCGCTTGGTTGGAGTAGATGAGTTCTTGCTGCAGGTTCAAATCTTGATCTTTCAAAAAGGCTTCTTTGTCTCTGAATTCAATTTCTCTTTCGCGTTCTTGTTCTTTGGCCTGGTCAAATTCTTCTTTGACCTCGTAAAGCAGTCTTCTCTTTTCTAGCAGTCTAGTTGAAGTCGAAGTAGTTTCAAACACTGAAGCCTTTTTGTCCATTTTACAATTACTTACCTTTTTAGGTACTTGTGAATCGAGTTACTTTGAACCTTGCGTTTTTTAGGAAGAACTTCAGTGCAGACTTGGGTGTGGGTGTTCATCCAGTTTTCAGACTGAGTGAATTCTTTGGCGCACACAGGACACCTTTGTCTGAATAGTTTGATTCCTGGTTTTTTGCAGGTGCTTTGGGAGCTTTGTTGGCTCAGGTAAAAGTTAAGGTCTTTGTCTTTTTCTTTGCCGTGCAGCAGGTTCCTAACTCTGAGTCCCACAAGTCTAACAGGATCCAAGGGGTAAAACGACCTAAGTAGTTTAGAGGCTTCTTCAAATATTTCTTCCTTAGTGTTGATGTAGTGCTTCAAAGTTAGCTCCTTTGAAAACTGTTCGAACTTAAAGTTTTTTAAAATGATTCCAACGGTTTTAGCAATGCAGCAAGTTTCACTCATTTCTTCTGCTATTTCTCTGCTGAAACTCATCAGCATGTTTTCTAAGAAGCAAGTGCTTTTGGTAGTTCTAAAGGTTTTAGACAAACTAATCATCTTTTTTTGTTCCTTTTCTGAAGGATGCTCTGCTGAGCTGATTCCTAAGGCTGAACTCACTAAAAACTCAAAACACCTTTCAGTGAACCCCAGAAATATTTCTAGTTTCTTGTTTAAAATGTCTCTGCAAGTGCTTACTCCTATTCCTTTCAGCAGACCCTCTGTGGTGTATCCTATAAAAGGCACCTTCCTTACACTTAAGTTCGATAAAAAGTCAACTATTTCTTCTCTGTTGAATTCAATGTAAAACTGTCCGTTGGGTTTATTCATTTCACTGCCGATCTTAGCAAGCATCTTATTGGGCGCAATTCCAGCTGAGCACGTAAGGCGTGTGGCATCGTAAACTTTAGCTCTGATTTCTTGGGTTATTTTGAGTCTGCCTGCTTTGTTGTTTTCCTCTCTTTCTTCCAAAGCCTTAGTTACACACAAATAAGCCTCGTCAAGTCCAGCACTTTCAAACTCAGGGTCGTACTCCCTAAATATTTCTCTGATAGCACTTGCTTCGTCAAAGTACTTTTGTCTGTTCCCAGGAAGTATGATTAAGTCCTCACAGAGCTTTTTCGCAATGAAGCAAGGCATAGCACTTCGAATTCCGTACTGGCGCGCAACGTAGTTAGCAGTAGAAACAACTCCAGAACCCACTGCAACTGGTTTTTCTTGTAGGTTTGGCTCGTCACGTATCTCCACTTGGGCATAAAACATGTCCATGTCTATGTGGATCCAGGTTTCTTCAAGGGTTCTTTCGTCTTCGTACTCTTGTAGTTTGGCAGCTATTTGAACAGAGGCTTCTTGGACTTTCAGGGGATCTTTTAAAAGTTCTTGGATCCTTTCCTGAGTGCTTCTGGCTTTTGAGTCAAGTTCTTCCTTTTTCCTTTGTTCGAGTTTGAAGTACTCAGAGTCTTTGGAGAGTTCATATATTATTTGATTAATGCGTTCTCTGTCAATGTTTTTCATGCCGGCTTTTTCGCCGGTATACTTGACACCTACTTCCATTTCAATTAGAAGACAAGAAATCTTAGATATTAGAGGCCTAACCGACCAGTCCTAAACTATAGGAAGAGTAACTAAACCTCTATTGTTGTAGCACCATCATTCATTATGTGTGCATATTTTTATAAGTGACATTTATTTAAATTTAAACACTCCAAACACAAAGGGTTTTGTTTGTGCTGGTCAATTTCGTAAAACTTCTCTTCCACAGTTCTAAGGTAGACTTGGAGTTCTTTGAAGTACTCTGAGGACTTGAAGACGTCTGAAGAAGAAGGACCTGTGTTTTGGAGTTCTTGGAGTAAACTTTCAGAGACTGTTTGTTCTTCTTTAAGTTTTCTAAGCAGTGCTTCTTTTTTGTACTTCAGTGAACTTTTGTAAGATTCTTTAGTTGCAAGTGAATCTTTAAGTTCGTGGATACGGGTTTCGAGCTGGTTTAGTTGTTTTTGGCACTTAACTAGACTTTGTTCCTGAGCTTTTACTTCTGAGTCTACTTGTTCAGTGTAGGACTTAATTGTTAGGGTGTAGTACTTTTGTTTGAACTGGTTGAGTTTGCTTTTAAAGTTCTCTAAGTGCCTGTCACTTGACATTTAAGTAAACCTATTAACTTACAGTATTTAACTTTTTAGAAACACTTGCACAACCATTTGGTTTCGAATGTAGTAACTAGCTAAAGTTTGGTCGTCTTTCAATTCCCTTCCTCCAAAGAACATTCTAATTTTCGTAGGGTCCAGTTCTTCCTTTTCGGCATACATCTGCTTGAGCTGGGAAACAGGTATCATGCTTTCAAGGTCGAAATCTACATCTTGTTCTTTGCCAGGCCTTCTGATCTTGACTTTGATGCTTTCGTTGACCACAGGTTTGGGCTTAGCTGTTTTCTGTTTCTTTTCGTTTGCAAAGGCTACCGGGTCGTTTATTACAAACGCAGGGACTTCGTAAACATTCCCGTTTGTGTCTTCACACAGCGAGATGTTTCCGTTGCGCATAGTGATGCCTGCCATTTGGAGCAGAACTGCGGCTGTCTCGTGATCTGCTTCAACTGCACTTTTGATGGCCATCCAAACGTGTCTGCGGCCTGTAGTTCTGGTGCGCCAGAACTCCTCGCGTTTATTTTCTAATTGTTGTCGGGTAATCGTGGCACTCCAGGCTGGGGAGATTTTGCAGCCACTTCCTGCTGTTTGTCCGTTAATTTCTTGGTAGTCTTTGCCAATGCTGAATTTGGAACGAGTAACACTGTCGTCTGGTTCACTCCTTGTACAATGGTTCCCCATTACTATACTTATAAAGCGGGTGGCCAAAAATGCCGAAATCATGTAGGAATTGAACTGGTGGCGCTAAAGTAAGGTTATACTCAAATGCTTTGAAGAGTTACTTAGGAATTGCTTTAAAAATCCTTAACAAGTCCTTAACAAGTTTTTAAGTTAAAGAAATTATGGTAAAACACCCCTCAGAACATGATTTTTGTCAATAAAATTAGTTTTTAGGAGTTTCAGATTTAGCGTCCACCTTGAGCAGTTCGCGCAGAACCTCTTCGCGTTGGTCTAGGTACTCTTTGTAGCGGGGATCCCTTCTGAGTTTGAAGTAGTCCCTGTAGTCCCTTCCCAGTGCATAGAATCCGTAAGCTGAAGCCACCACTACCCCTGTAACTACAACTTTATGGATAGCGTTAGCTGACACAAACCCAACCTGTTCCACCTTTGTAAGTATTCTATCGAATAGTCCCATATTATAAACCCGTCTCACTGAAAGGATTCAAGTGCTTGGAATGCCTAGTTTAAAACGTATATAAAAATGAAAGAGCTGGAAAAGGAAATAGAGATGCTAGTTCCGCCTAAAAGCACTAAAAAGGAGTCCTCGCCTCTGAGTTACATACCTGTAATCTATTTAATTATATCAGCCACCACCCTACTTTCAACTCTGGCTGCAAGCTGTTTAACGAACCAAAAAGAGTGCTTTGTATACTTAGGACAGTTGCCTGTGAAGAAGCCATACATTTTCCAAGCAGGTATGTGTTTAGCTGTTTCATTTGGAATAGGCACAGTCCTTGCGTACCATACTCTTCTTTACTACAAACTCAAAGAAAGACTTCAGGAAAACAGGAACTTACTAGTAGTTTCTAGCTGTGTGTTTGGAGTGGTGTCACAAGTAAGCTTGGGCATGTTTGCAGTATCTGGAAGTGAAAAGGGAGATGTGTCTAAGAAAACTTTAGAGTTGCAAGAAGATATTAGTTTAGTTGTCTTTTTAACTAGTTCACTTGTGCATGCTTGTTCTAGTTTAGGAATGTTTGTTGAGTGCCGTCAAAGAGACGTTTTTTTGCTGAAACAAGACTGGATGAAGGCCAAAGGTTTGCTTTTGGGGGTTATGGTTTTGGTGAGTTTTGTGCACTCTTCAATACTTATATACTCTGATGAAAGACTTGGAAACTTCTTAGCACCCCTTGCTTACAAAATTCTGTCTTACTCTTTGTTTCTGTGCCACTTAGTTTACATGGGGACTTTTTACTTTGACTTAAAAGAAGTTTCGTGCAGGTTCGAGTTCCACAGCACTGAAAAGTATATGCACTTAGGAGCTTTATAAAGTTAGGTGAAGGTTAATTAAGTCAATAAAATGGGTAGCACATGTTCTTGTATGGGAAAGTCACAGTTAGATTTCCAAGAGAATTTAGATGTAATTGACATGGACAAAAGTTGCAACTCTTCCTACGTCCAAGCTTCAGCTAGGTCTGAAAAAGAAGATAAAACCGATGTGCTAGAATTAGTCATAAGCCCGGCCACGGATTCAAAATTCGATGAAAAGCAAACTAACGAAACTGTAAAACTAGTTGAGTCGAGACTGCCTACTTTTTTGTGGGACTCTAATGACAACCTTCCAGAAAAATTAGGCGATATTGAAAAGTCCGGCAAAGGCACCTACATAGGGCAAAAAGACGAAAAAGGGAGGAAACACGGAAGAGGAATTTTTGTGTGGGAAGACGGAGCCAAGTACATAGGTTACTGGAAACACGACAAAGCCAGCGGAAAAGGCAGACTTATTCATGCCGACGGGGACGTTTATGAAGGAAACTGGGAAGAAGACAAAGCACAGGGCAAAGGCAAGTACATACACTACAACGGAGCAGTTTACGAAGGAAATTGGGTAGGTGACATGCAAGAAGGCTACGGGATAGAAATTTGGCCAGACCACGCTGTTTACAAAGGCTACTACAAGCGAGGCAAGAAGCACGGAGAAGGAGAGTTTACTTGGAGTGACGGCAGTTGGTACAAAGGCGAGTTTTTCGATAACAAAATTGAAGGAAAAGGAATTTACGTTTGGAGAGACGGAAGGAAGTACGAAGGCGAGTGGAAGGACAACAAGATGCACGGAACAGGGAAGTTCACTTGGCCAGACGGAAGGGAGTACGTAGGGGGTTACGAGTACGATAAAAAAGAAGGTTACGGAGAGTTTAAGTGGCCAAGTGGGAAGTTTTATAAAGGCAACTGGAAACTTGGCAAGCAACACGGTAACGGAGTTTTTAAGGATGGAGACGGAGAAATTAAGAAAGGGGTTTGGAGTAATGGTAAGCGTGTAAGTTAATTCGTAAATGGAAGAAAACAAAGTCGAATTAATTCAATTGAACGCAAATGANCCCCCTGAAAGCCCTAACATTGACTTTTCTGAACAAAGGGATGAACTAAGAAGGTACCTCGATAATCAAAACACCCCCATTCCTACTGACTTGCTGGCTTTAGCCCGAAACACCTTTGCAGAAGAGATTGACTTGGAAAACAGACACCTGTCTTTAAATGCTTGGGAGCACTTTAAAGTGATTCTGAGTTGCTTTCAGAACTTAAAGGTTTTAAACTTACTAGGCACAAAGCTAAATGCAGAAGCTACTAAGGTAGTTTCGCCTGCTTTTGCCTATTTGCATTCTTTGATAGAACTCCATTTAGAAATAAATGCTATTGGAACAGGCTCACATGACTTAGGACTAGGTCTTAAGCACACCAAGAACTTAGAAGTTTTAGTGTTGTATGACAACAACATTTCGGGTATAGCCACTTTAGCTGAGAGTGTTTACGAGATGAAAAACTTAGTTACTTTGAACTTGTCAATGAACCCTATAGGAGATTCAGGGGCAATTGAACTTGCTAGGAATATTAGAAACCACCCTAGTTTAAACGACGTCCACTTGTTCAACTGCGGAATAAATGACCCAGGAGGTGAAGAACTCTTCCAGGCCTTTTGGACAATGCGTAACTTATCCAGGGTGCTTTTAGGAGGCAACCTTGGAATTTCCGATAAAAAAATCAGGAAAATGAAAAAGAAACTAGGAGGAGTAATCCACTTTGGAATTGAAAGAGGAAATTGCAGTGTTTTTTAATAATAAATGATATT
>PR_CR_10_Liq_1_inCRDRAFT_1001228_pt1 | contig 14716 bp, 19 predicted proteins | sample PRCRCaboRojoPR_3_FD_10241 | JGI IMG/M metagenome (IMG submission 10241)
GGCTCGCGAGGGCGGCGGCCGCGCTCCCCGCCAGCAGGGAGAACAACCGCAGACGCCAGCCGGCCACGCCAGGTACGGGCCAGGCAAAGGTGTTGGCCAGCACCAGCCCACGCAGGGCCTGCGGGCGCCGCCGCGCCGCGGCTAAACCGATGGGTCCACCCCAGTCGTGGGCGACCAGCACATAGGCGTCCAGGCGGAGGGCGTCCAACAGTGCCGCGATGACCTCGGCATGTGCCTCAGGGGCCAGCGGCCGCGGCGGCGTCGAGGAGCGGCCGAAGCCGGGCAGGTCCGGCGCGATACATCGACGCTGCGGGCGCAGCCGGCGGATGACGCCCCGATACAGGAAGGACGAGGTCGGGTTGCCGTGCAGGAAGACCAGCGGCAGGCGCCCTGCCCCAACGGCTGCGGCTGGCCCGTCGTCCACGCAGTGGAGTCGGTGAGCGCCGACCCTGAGCCAGCCGCCTGCGACAGGATCGGCGGCTGCCAGGGCGCCGCTGACCGGGCCAGGGCGTCGGCCGCGATGCACGCTCCGGTACCACCGGCCCTGTGGGCGCCATCGCCCGCCCGGCGCGGCGCGCCGCTCAGGTCCCGGACACCGCTTCGCCGCCGGCGTGGTGCGGTCGCCCATAATGCTCGTCCACCGCCGCCGCCAGTCGGGCCGTGACGGGCGCGTCGCCCTGCAGGCTCGGCGCGTCCTTCAATTGCTCGGCACCGGCGTGGGTGTGCACAGTGCGCTCGGCCCAATCGATGCTGTCCACGCGGTCCACGGGCAGCAGGACCCGCGTCGACATCGGCAGCCAGGACCTGTCCACCACGAGGTAATGCACGGCCCAGGCTGCATCGTCGACGATGACGTCATCGACCCGGCCGACCTGCACCTCGCCCGCGTCGTCTGCGCCGCGCTCCCGGGCGAGGACCCCATAGCCCATCAACTCCCGCAGCGAGCGCAGTCGCTCGCTGCCGTCATCCCGGGCGGGCACCGGCTCGGCACTGTCCGGCGCCTCCGGCACCAGGGGCGCGGGCTCGATCATGGCCTCTCGGGCGCCGATCATGGACGAGGGCAGGGGATAATCGCCCCACAGCCCGCTGCCGAGCCAATAGTCGGGCAGTCCGTGGAAGGCGTTGAGACCCTGCTCGTAACGGCGCGATACGGGGGCATCCGCATCCAGCGGCGGGCCCTGCTCGATCTGCGCCCGGGTGAGGCGCACCGGCAGCCGGCGGCTCGACCAGTCCGGCGTATCCAGCTGCGCCGGCGACACCAATACCTTGCGGCCGGGCAGCCAGCTGCGGGTATCCGCGACCATCCAGCGGACGGCCCATTGGTCTTCATCGAGCAGGAAATCCCGGCAGCGGCCGATCTCCCCATCGGTGGCCTCGAGGCGGTAGCCTTCGGGCTCGGCGAGCGCTATCAGCATGCTGACCTCCAGCGTCTAAAGTGTAAGGCGATGGCCGCCGGTCCCACGGGGCCCGCGCCCGGCCGGGCGCAGCACCTCCCGTCCGGCAGCTGTGACGATGACGGATGGGCAGGGCCCATGCAGGGGCGCGGCACGGAGCAGGACCGTCCGCCGCGGCCTTCGCTTGCTGCCGAAAGCAAGCAAAGCCAGGGCCAGCGTATCGAAGCATTTCGTTCATGGCCCGGTGGCGCTGCCCAGGTCCGGCAGCGGCGCAGGCGACCCCCAGGCGCCGGTGCCTATGCACCAATCCATGGTTGATGGCCACCATTGCGGGGGTGAGCGGTGACGCAGCCGCCGCGGTGGCGGCGGGCCGCGTTGCGCAGTCGGCGGTCGGGTGTTTGCCACCGCAGAGACCGCAATGGATGCTCACGGCTGCGTCCGTCGGTGCGTCGAGCGTACAAAGGCGCCCGCGACTGTCACACTGCGGTATGCAACCTGCTGCAGGCTCGGGGAGAGCCGCGGGAGAGAGCCCATGCGCGAGCAAGATCACGGCCGCCACGAGCGGCACGACGACCATCAGCAGCATCACAAGGCGATGATCGCCGACTACCGCCGGCGGTTTTGGATCTCGGTCGCGCTGACGCTGCCCATTCTGCTGCTCTCGCCCCTGATCCAGTCCTTGCTCGGGCTCACGGACACCCTCGCCTTCCCCGGCGACGACTATGTGCTGCTGGGGCTGGCCACCGCGGTGTTCCTATACGGCGGCTGGCCCTTCCTCGCCGGGCTGGTGTCGGAGCTGCGCGGCGGCGCGCCGGGCATGATGACGCTCATCGCGCTGGCCATCACCGTCGCCTACGGCTACTCGGCGGCGGTGGTGCTCAAGCTCGAAGGCAAGGTCTTCTTCTGGGAGCTGGCCACGCTGGTGGACGTGATGCTGCTCGGCCACTGGATCGAGATGAAGTCCGTCATGGGCGCGTCCGGGGCATTGGAGAGCCTGGTGCAGATGATGCCGGACCGGGCGCTGCGCGTGCGTGAAGACGGCGGGACCGAGGAGATCCCTGTCAGCGAGCTGCACAAGGGCGAGCATGTGCGGGTGCGCCCCGGCGAGAAGGTGCCCATCGACGGCACCATCCTCGAGGGCAAGACCAGCCTGAACGAATCCATGCTGACGGGCGAGTCGCGGCCGGTGGAGAAGCGCGCCGGCGACGAGGCCGTCGGCGGCGCCATCAACGGCGAGGGCAGCATCACCATCGAGGTGCAGAAGACCGGCGCGGACACCTATCTGTCACAGGTGATCGACACCGTGCGCCAGGCACAGGCGTCGCGCTCGCGCACCCAGGACCTCGCCGACCGTGCCGCCGCCTGGCTCACCTACATCGCACTCACCGCCGGCGCGCTGACCTTGGCCGCCTGGCTCGGCGTCGGCCGCGCCTTCGACTTCGCGCTGGAGCGCATGGTCACCGTGATGGTCATCACCTGCCCGCATGCCCTGGGGCTCGCCGTCCCGCTGGTGGTGGCCGTCAGCACCAGCCTGGCCGCCGGCCGCGGCCTGTTGATCCGCGACCGGGCCGGGTTCGAGCGCGCGCGCAAGCTCGACGCCGTCGTCTTCGACAAGACCGGCACCCTCACCGCCGGGCGCTTCGGGGTCACAGGAGTCGCCAGCTTCGGCAGTCTGCAGGAGGACGAGCTGCTGCGCCTCGCCGCCGGGCTGGAGTCCCATTCCGAGCACCCCATCGCGCAGGGCATCGTCGCGGCGGCGAAGGACAAGGGCATCGAGATCCCGGACGCCGCCGATCTCGAGAACCTCGCCGGCCGCGGCGCCAAGGCCCGCGTCGAGGGCCGCACCATTCATGTGGTGAGCCCCGGCTATCTGCGCGAGCAGGAGATCCCGCTGGACGGCAACGCGGTGGCGGCCTTCCGCGAGAATGGCAACACCCTGGTTTATGTGCTGGCGGACGAGCGCCCGCTGGGCGCCATTGCGCTGGCGGACATGATCCGGGACGAATCCCGCGAGGCCATCGAACGGCTCCAGCACATGGGCATCGACTGCATCATGCTCACCGGCGATACCGAGGCCGTGGCCAAAGCCGTCGCCGGGGAGCTGGGCTTGAGCGACTACTTCGCCGAGGTGCTGCCGGACGAGAAGGCGGCGCGCATCCAGGAGGTCCAGCGCGATGGGCGCACAGTGGCCATGGTGGGCGACGGCGTCAATGACGCCCCGGCGCTGGTGCAGGCGGACCTGGGCATCGCCATCGGCGCGGGTACCGACGTGGCCGTGGAGTCCGCCGACATCGTGCTGGTGGAGTCCGACCCGCGTAACGTGGCCGATGTGATCGAGCTCTCCCGCGCCACCTACGGCAAGATGATCCAGAACCTGTTCTGGGCCACCGGCTACAACGCCGTCGCCATTCCTTTGGCCGCGGGCGCCGCCTACGGCATCGGCGTCGTGCTGAGCCCGGCGGTGGGTGCCGCGCTGATGTCGCTGTCCACCGTCATCGTCGCCATCAATGCGAAGCTGCTGGGGCGCTTCGAGCCGTCCGCCGGCCCGGGTTGAGACGCACCGCGCAGCCGCGCGCCGCGGTCGCACTGCCCCGGCGCGCGACGGTGCGAAGCGACGGGCGGCCCCTTGCAGCCTTCGCCGTACTCGCCAGAGTTGGTCATCCGCGACGGACATAGGCCCCGCTGATGTCGGCATCGGCCGGTTTTTGCCCTGGATGCAGTTGGTCCGCCGACAAGTGACTGCCGTCAGGTTGCGGGCCGCGGGCGTGCTTGCGCGGGGACTGCGCCGTGTTAGCCTCACACCCTCTGCGGATGACCCAGGCTTTCGCTCGGCTTCTCCCGCCGACGAAGCTGGGGTAAGCTCTAGGGCCTGCGACAGGTTCCACCTGCATCCGCAACGCTTCGCACGATGAGGTATCCCGTGCAGCCAGCCGAAACCGCCAGCGCCGCAGATACGGGCGGCGCTTCCCGCCCCGGTCTCCCCCACTTCGCGCTCACCTTCGCCGTGAGCCTGCTGCTCTGGGTGCTGCTCGCGGGCAGCCTCCAGCCACAGGAACTGCTCGCCGGTGCGATGGTCGCCCTGCTGGTGACGCTGGTGGCCGCACCCCGGCTCGGCATTTTCACCGGCATGCGCTTCTCCATTGCGGCGCCGGTGCATCTGGTGCTGTACCTGGGGCGCTTTTTCGTCGCACTGGTGGTGGCCAACTTCGACGTGGCCCGCCGTGTACTGGCGCCGTCGCTGCCCATCCGCCCGGCCGTGGTGGAGGTACATACCGACCTGCGCTCGGCCCTCGGGCGCATGCTGCTGGCGAACAGCATCACGCTGACCCCGGGCACCCTCACCATCGACGTGCACGAGGACCGCCTGCTGGTGCACTGGATCGACTGCCCGCCCGGCACCGACCTGCCGCAGGCGACGGCGGCCATCGCCGCGGGCTTCGAGCGGCACATCCGGGGGTTCCTCAAATGACGCTGAATGCGCTCGAGATCATCGCCTTCGGGCTGGTGGGCATCGCCCTGGTCATCGGGCTGCTGCGGCTGGTGCTGGGGCCGGGGGCAGCGGACCGCATCGTCGCCGCGGACACCCTGTCGGTGACGGCCACGGCGGGCATTGCCGGCTTCGCGGTGTTCTTCGCGACGCCGCTGTACCTGGATGTGGCGCTGGTGTTCGGTGTGCTGGCCTTCGTCTTCGTCGTCGCCATCGCCCGCACCATCGAGGCCAATTGGGACGCGCCCGGGCGCACCACCGACACCGAGGCAGAGCGCCCATGAGACTCATCGCGGACCTGTTCCTGCTCCTGGGCGCGGCTTTCCTGCTGCTCGGGGCGCTCGGCATCCTGCGCATGCCCGACGTCTACAACCGCATCCAGGCGGGCACCAAGTCCGTGACCCTGGGCGCCGTGGCCTTCCTGCTGGGCGTGGCGCTGCTGCACCCGGCCTGGTGGGCCACAGTGGTCTGCATCGCGGGCTTCATCCTGTTCACGAGCCCTGTCGCCAGCTCCACCATCGCCCGGGCGCTGTTCCTTGCGGGCGTGCGCCCCTGGCAGCAGGACGACGGCCCGCGGACGCCACCGGCGCGGCAACTGACTGACGCCGCCGGCACGGAGTGACGCCATGATCCCCGACGTCGATCTGGACCTGCAGACCCTGTTCGCGCTGGTGATGGTCGCGCTGGTGCTGGTGTCCGCCGTGCTGGTGCTGATACTGGACAACATGATCAGCGCGGTGGCCGCCTCCGGCGTCGTGTCGCTGGGCGTGGCGGTGCTCTTCGTGCTGCTGCACGCCCCGGACGTGGCCATGACCGAGGCCGTGGTCGGCGCCGGGCTCTCCGGCGTGGTGCTGGCGCTGGGGCTGCGGCGGCTCGGCCTCTGGCAACTGGACGCGACCGACACTTCGCCTGAGCGTCGCGGAGGTAAGCCGGATGCGTAACCTTGCCTCGCTGGTCTTCACCGCCGGCCTCGCCTTCCTGCTGCTGGTCATTGCGGCCCAGCTCGGCTTCGGCGAGCCGCCCATGCGCGTCGGCGGCGCCATCCTGGAGCAGGCACCCGCCGAGGTGGGTGCCGCCAACATCGTCACCGCGGTGCTGCTGGGCTACCGCGGCATCGACACCCTGGGCGAGCTGTCCATCCTGTTCGCCGCCGCCACCGCCACCGGACTGGTGCTGGTGCGCGGGCGCAAGGACTGCGGCCACGGCACGTCGGACCCGCCCGGCGGCTTCATCCTGCGCACCGGCGCGGACCTGCTCTTCCCGCTGCTGCTGGTGGTGGGCTTCTACATCATCCTGCACGGCCATCTGACGCCGGGCGGCGGCTTCCAGGGCGGCGTCATCCTGGCGGCGGCCTTCTTCGTGCTGGTGCTGGCGCGCCCGGGTGCGGACGGCTCCGGGGGCACGAGCCACACGGCCATCGCCTTCATCGAGGGGCTGGCGGGCGCCGGCTTCATCGCCATCGGGCTCTGGTCCCTGTGGGACGGCGGGGAGTTTCTCGCGCCCCTGCTGGGCAAGGGCGTCATGGGCGAGCTGCTGTCCGCCGGCACCCTGCCGCTGCTGTCGCTGGCGGTGGGGCTCAAGGTGGGCGCAGAGCTGGCGGGGCTGATGACCCAGCTGGCCGAGCAGCCGGCGGGGCCGCAGCACCCGCATCCACAGGCGGAGGACCGGGGGTCATGAGCGCGATGGGGCCTGACAGCCTGAGCTTCGTGGTGGTGATGTACGTCGGCGCCTTCGGACTGCTGGTGATCGGCGCCATCGGCATGGTCATGTCCAATCACCTGTTCCGGATGGTGCTGGCGCTGGTCATCGCCGAGGCCGGTGCCAACCTGCTGTTGGTGCTGAGCGGCTGGCGCGACGGCGCGCTGGCGCCGATCCTGGGCACCCACGCGGCCGACGTGCCCATGGTGGACCCGGTGCCGCAGGTGCTGGTGCTGACGGCCATCGTCATCGGCGTCGGCGTGCAGGCACTGGCGGTGTCGGTGCTGCTCAAGATCCACCGCATCTACGGCACGCTCGACGTGCGCGCGCTGCGCCGGCACCTGGAGCTGGACATCTGCCGCGACGCCGGCATGGCGCCGGAGGGCAGCCGCGAGGCGCCGGCGGGTGAGCGGCCCCTCCCGCCGCCCATCCCGGTCGCGGACGCGTTGCGCACAGCTGCCACCGACCAGACCGGAGCCACCTCATGACCGGCCTGTTCTCCATCAGCCAGGGCCACAGCGTGCTGCCGGTGGTGCTGCCGCTGCTGGCGGCCTTCCTGATGCAGCCCCTCGGGCGGGTGGCCAGGCCCCTGGCCCTGCTGCTGGGGCCGGCGACGCTGGCGCTGAGCGCCTACCTGCTGATCCGGCTGTGGCTGGCCTATGGGGATGCACCCTATGCGCTGGCCATCGGCGGCTTCGCACCGCCGCTCGGCATCACCTTCTACGTGGACCGCCTGGCGCTGCTCTTCGCCACCGCGGTGCCGGTGCTGACCCTGCTGTTCTGGTCCCGCGGCGAGGACGATGCCGACCCGCTGCGGCGCGACGCTGTGATGCTGCTGCTGGCGGCGGCGGCCACGGGGCTGGCGCTGTCCGGCGACCTGTTCAACATCTACGTCTTCTACGAGCTGGTGGCGGTGGCGAGCTTCGGGCTCGTGACCCTGCGCGCCACGGGTGCGGCCTACATCGCCACCGTGCGCTACCTGCTGCTGTCGGCCCTGGGCTCGGTGCTGGCGCTGGTGGGCATCGCCATCGTCTACCTGCAAACCGGCACCCTGAGCCTGGCCCAGCTCGCCATGCTGGCGCCCGATGCGCTCCAGAACCCGCTCGGGCTCGCGCCCTTTGCGCTTTTGCTCATCGGCTTCGGCGTCAAAGCGGAGCTGTTCCCGGTGAACACCTGGGTGCCGGAGGTCTATGCGACGGCGCCGACGCGGATCAGCGCGCTGCTGGCGGGGCTGGTGTCGAAGCTGGCGGTGATCGTCGTGGTGCGGCTGCTGGTGCTGGCCTTCGACGGCACCGGCGCGACGCAGCTCATGCTGGCGCTGGGGGCACTCGGCTTCGTCACCGGCGAGCTCGCGGCCTGGCGGGCGCGGGACCTCAACCGCATGCTCGCCTACTCCAGCATCGGGCAGCTGGGGCTCGTCTTCGTCGGCTTCTCGCTGGGGGGCACCGCCGGCATGCTGGCGGGACTGGCGCTGGTGCTGCATCACCTGATCATCAAATCGGCCCTGTTCGCCCTGGCCACCCGCTGGCGCGGTGCGCTCGCGCGCCTCACCGGCGCCGCCCGCTCGGCACCTGTGTCGGCAGGTCTGGTGGTGCTGTTCGCGCTGTCGCTCATCGGTGTGCCGCCGCTGCCCGGGTTCTGGGCCAAGCTGCTGCTGGTGCTGGGCCTGGTGGAGCTGTCGACGCCGCTGGCCTTGGGTGCGCTGGCGCTGGTGCTGCTGGGCTCCGCGGTGGAGGCCAATTACCTGTTCCGTCTGGTGGTGCGGCTGTACGCCCGGCCCGACGACGCGTCGACCCCGGCCTTGCCGAAGCCGAAGCTGCTGGACTTCGGGGTCGCCTCCGCGGCGGGCGTGCTCCTGCTGGCGGCCACGGTGTCGGTGGTGCCGGTGTCCGGCTGGCTGCGCGGCGTCGCCGACCAGGCCGCAGACCGCGCCGCGTACATCGACACCGTGTTCCCGACGACGCTGGTGCAGAGCGGCGCCCGCTGAGCCCCTGTAACGAGCCAGATCAACCGGCGGTCGCCGTCACGCCTTCCGGAGAGCCCACCCGATGCAGTTGCCCGCCCTGCCCCTTCCGGCCCTGCCCGCGCTCCCGTTGCCTGGCGCCCTGACGCCGCTGGACCTGCTCTTCGCAGCGGCCGCGGCGACGCTGCTGCTGGCCCTGCTGCTGGGGCGCTGGCGCATGGCCGGGCCGCTTATGGTGATGGGCTACGGCGTGCAGTTCTGGCTGCTGCTCGAAACCGGCACGCTGCGCGGCGAGCCCATGACGGCGGCGATGCGCTTCGAGATCCTGGGCCACGCCCTCGGCTGGCGCTACGACGCCCTGTCCTGGTTCTTCGCGATGATCACCATCGGCGCCGGCTTCGTGTCCGCCTGGTACGCGGGCGGCGGCTGGCAGGGGCTGTATCGCAGCCAGGGCCACGGCCCGCGGCTCTTCCACGTGGCGCTGGCGGCGAATGTGCTCTCGATGCTGCTGCTGGTGGGCAGCGGCGACTTCCTGTCGCTGTTCATCGGCTGGGAGCTGGTCAGCTGGGCGAGCTTCCTGCTGATGGCGGTGGCCGGCGGCATCGCGGCGCAGGCGGCGCTGCGCTATGTGACCTATGCCTTCGCCGGCGCCATGGCGGTGCTGGGTGCGCTGGTGCTGATCTACGGCGTCACCGGGTCCTTTTCGTATGCGGACTTCGCCGCCGCGGTGCCGACCATAACCAACGGTCAGCTCTGGGTGCTGGTGGCGCTGCTGGTGGGCGGCTTCGGCGTCAAGCTCGGGCTGATTCCGCTGCACCTGTGGCAGGCGCCGGCCTATGCCGAGACGCCGGGTCCGGGCTCGGCCTTCCTCGGCGCCATCTCCGCGCGCATGGGGCTCTATGCCATCGTCGTCGTCTTCGTGGCCCTGGTGGGTATCGGGCGACTGGTGCAGATGGAGATCCCCTACACCTTCATCAGCGCCCGGGAGCTGCTCTGCTGGATCGCGGCGCTGACCATCATCTTCCCGACCTACACGGCGCTGCAGCAGCACGACGCCCGTTACCTGCTGGCCTGGCACGGCATCGGCCAGGGCGGCTACATGCTGCTCGGGCTCTTGGTGGGCACCGCCAACGGCTCCGCCGGCGGGCTGCTGCACGTGTTCAACTACGCCATCACCCAGGCGGCGCTGCTGATGGCGGTGTTCGCAGTGATGTACCGCACCGGCACCGCGGACCTGAACAAGCTGGGCGGGCTCTTCACCCGCATGCCCATCACCTTCGTCGTGCTGCTGATCGGCATCATCAGCCTTGCCGGGCTGCCGCCCATGGCGGGCTTCGTGTCCAAGTGGCTGGTTTACCGCTCGCTCATCGCAGCGGAGATGCCGTTTTTGTTCGTGGCGTCGGTCATCGGCACGCTCGGCACCATCCTGTCGGTCTACAAGCTGATCCACAACATCTTCCTGGGCCAGCTGCGCCTTGAGCACGAGCAGGTGCGCGAGGCGCCCGTCAGCCTGCTCGCGCCCATGCTGGGGCTGTCCACGGTGATCTTCCTGGCCGGCGTCTTCCCGGGACCGGCGCTCTCCTGGGTGGCCGAGGTGCAGCGGGCGCTGGGTCTGGAAGTCATCAGTTACACCCTGGGCGGCGTCGAGAGCCCGCAGGGCAGCATCGACATGGTCTGGCTGGTGGGGGTGCTCTTCGCCGGCTTCGGCGTCGGCGCACTGGTGTTCTACGGCTTCGGCGGCAAGTCGAAGCGGGTGCACCAGCTGGACAACTACGCCGGCGGGCATTTTCTGACCGCCGACGTGCGCTATCACTACAGCGACAACTTCTACGCCGGCCTGATGCACCTCATCGGCGGGCTCTACAAGGGCGGCTTCCGCTGGCTGGAGGGGACGGTCACGTCCACCGTGGACATGCTGTCGTTCTCCACCGTGGGGGTGTATCGGTATGTGCAGCCGACCTTGTTCTTGCTGGCGGCGGCAGCGGTGATGCTGGCTTGGGTGGTGTTGTAAGCTCGACGCAGCGGATGACCTGGTCGTGCCCACTGTCCTGCGCATCAGAGGGTTTCGGTTCCATTTCTACTCGGATGAGGGCAACGAGCCCCCGCACATCCACGTGCGCTGCGGGGACGGCGAATGCAAATTCTGGCTGGACCCGATCAGCCTGGCGCGCAATCGCGGTATCCCGCCGAAGCTGCTCCGTGAGATAGAGAGTCTGGTCTACGAAAGGCAAGTCTTCCTGAGAGAGAAATACCATGAGCATCTCCGCGACTGACGGCGAACCCTGCGCCATCACTGCCTGGGCGGAGCGACGCATGATCTATGTCGAGCTTACGGATGGCAGGGTCATCGGCTTCCCGGCGGACCGCTTCCGGATACTCCACGGGGCGTCCGACGAAGCGCTCAAGCAGGTGCAGGTCGAAGTATCAGGGCACGCCCTGCGCTGGGAAGCACTGGACGAAGACCTGACCGTGGCCGGCATTGTTGCAGGTCGGTTTCAGCTGCCGTTGCCGGATGCGGCGACATGAATGCGCGGGGGCGTTTTGCTGGTTCCAGGGCTTCGATCATCCCGTCGGCCACCACCTTGTTCGCGGTGGCGGCGGCGGTGGTGATGCTGGCCTGGGTGGTGTTGTAAGCGGGCGAGCCAGGCCGGTGCCGATCGCGATACCAGTACGATGCCGACCGTTCACGTCGTTCAGGGTCCGCACCGGTTTTTCTTCTACAGTTTCGACTGCAACGAGCCACCGCATGTCCATGTCCAGCGCGAGCGCAGACTCTGCAAATTCTGGCTGGAGCCGGTCAGCCTGGCCAGGAACGCTGGCTTCACGGCAAAAGAGCTGAACGCGCTGCGAAGGACCATCCTGGATAACCTGGCTGGCATTCAAGAGGCATGGCATGAGCACTGCGGCTGACCATACAGAAGCGCGCCTCCGACAACTGCATGTCACCGACGACGAAATCATCGCCGAGCTCACCGACGGCCGGACGATCAGCGTGCCCCTGGCCTGGTCGTGGCGACTGTCCGATGCCACGCCCGAGGCACGTCAGAACTTCCAGATCCTCGGCGACGGACAGGGTGCGCACTGGCCGGATGTCGATGAAGACATCAGCGTCGCAGGCATGCTGAGCGGTATGCCGGCCCCGCGGCCGCAGAAGTCACCGGCGAAAGACGCGGCCTGAAGCCGCCGCCTCAGACTGCTCCTGGGGCTCGACGGCCTCCAGGCGACCATCAACCAGGCACGAATCGCCTCACGAGACCACGTCGATGCACTGGCAACACCTCCTGATCGAGCTCACGCTGATGCCGCTGATCGCCTTCATCGTCGGCATGGCCATGGTGCTGATGATGCGCAGGATCGGCGCGAAGCTGCAGCGCCGGGTCGGGCCGCCCTTCTTCCAGCCGCTGTACGACATCGTCAAGCTGCACAGCAAGCAGACGCAGGTGTCGCACGGGCTGATCCACGAGATCGGCATCGTCATGGCCATCGGCGGTTTCGTAGCCGCGGAGACCCTGCTGCCGGTGCCGGGCATGAACGGCATCGCCGAAAAGGGCGGGCTCATCGCGCTCCTGTACATCACCATGATCCCGTCGCTGGGGCTCGCGCTCGGCGTCGGCCAGTGCGCGAACCCGAACGGGTCCATCGGCATCTCCCGCGCCCTGACGGCGATGCTGGCCTACGACATCCCCTTCGTCATCGTCGCCTTCGGCGTGGCCTTCATCTATGGCTCCACCAACCTGGTGGAGATGATCGCCATGCAGCAGGCGGGCGGCATCGCCACCTGGGGCATCGTGCAGAATCCGCTGCTCGCCATCGCCGGACTCATCGCCATGCAGGGCATGCTCGGCAAGCAGCCCTTCGAGATCTACGTGGCCCCGGCGGAGATCGCCACCGGACCGATGGTGGAGATGGGCGGCAAGTTCCTGGGCGGGCTGTTCGTGATGCAATGCTTCCAGCTCTACACCGCCGGCGTCCTCTACACGACGCTGTTCCTGGGCGGCGGCGAGAACTGGCTGACCTTCCTGATCAAGGTCTTCGCGGTGGTGGCGATTCCGATGTCCATCGCCTACCTGTTCCCGCGCTACCGCACCGAGGACGTGGTTCGGCTGCTCTGGACCTGGCCTACCATGATCGGGCTGCTGGGTCTGGCGTTTCTGATGACCTGAACGACCTGACGGAGCAAAACCCCTGCACACCGGAGGCGACATGCTCTTCACAGTCGAAACCGAGCGCGAGGACGATGGTCGCTGGATCGCCGAGATCGAAGCCATTCCCGGGGCGCTTTGCTATGGAGCCAGTCATGAAGAAGCCGTTGCGAAAGTCGAGGCGCTGGCACTCAGGGTCTTGGCGGATCGGATCGAGCACGGCGAGCAGCCCGTAGAACCGATTACGATCACTTTTGCGGCGGCATGAGTCGCTGGCCCTCCACAAAGGCCAAACGTGTGTTGGCGGCGCTAGTCAAGATTGGATGGGGCATCAAGCGACAGAGCAGCTCGCACCGGATACTGGAGCGCGATGGTTATCCAGACGTCGTATTCGCGTTCCACGACCGTGATGAGATCGGACCCAGAATGTTGGCACGCATTGCGAAGCAGACCGGGCTCACACCAGAAGACCTATGATCGGCGAGCACCGCTGGCCGGGGCATCCTTCACGAGGCTGAATATGACCAAGGCACACCAAACCGATCAGAAGCAGCTCGCCCGCGCGGGCGACCCGCTGCCGGTGAAGGCCGGTAAGCGCACCAACCCGCTCGCCCATGTCTTCGACGAGCTCATCGCCTTCGCGCAGTCACGCTCGCTGTTCATGCTGCACTACTGCACCGGCTGTGGGGCGGTGGAGCTGCCGCCGGCGATGACCTCGCGCTTCGACATGGAGCGGCTCGGCATCCAGCCCATGGTGACGCCGCGGCAGGCGGACATCCTGCTGGTGACGGGCTATGTCTCGGTGAAGACCTTAAAGCGCGTCATCCTGACCTATGAGCAGATGCCCTCCCCCAAGTACGTCATCGGCATCTGCTCCTGCACCGTCAACGGCGGCATGTACTGGCAGAGCTATGCGACCGCCAAGAAGCTGAACGACTATCTGCCGGTGGACATGTACATCGCCGGCTGCATGCCGCGACCGGAGGCGGTCATCGCCGGCTTGCGCGAGCTGATCGAGAACATCAAGAACGGCGAGGGCAACGCCTGGCAGGACTATTACCGCCGTTACGATTATTACCTCGGCAACCAGCAGCGGCTGTTCGGCGAGACCTGGCAGACACCCACCGACATCATCAGTGAGGCGGAGCACTACGGCCAGCTCGGCCCGGAAACGCGCGGCGAGCACACGGCGCTGCTGGAGCAGCACCAGAAGCCGCTGGAGGCGCTGGACATCAAGCTTTCCATCGCCGAGCTGGAGCAGCAGCGTAACTGGCGCTCGACTGGGTAGGAAGGCGCCGAGGAAAGACGCGAAGGCGAGGACGCGGGGAGAAGAGGCTCGCGCGAAGACGCGAAGAAGACGGCGCGCGGATGCGGAGCGGTATGGACGTAGAGGAAGTCTCTTCCATTGTGGTGGATACGGCGTTTCGGCTGCATCGGGATCTTGGGCCGGGCTTGCTGGAATCGGTTTACGAGGCCGTGCTGGCCCGGATGCTGGAGAAGCGTGGCTTGCGGGTCGAGCGTCAGAAGCGGGTTGCGTTCGACTTTGACGACATGCACTTCGATGAAGGGCTCCGCATCGATCTGCTCGTCGCCGACTGTCTGGTGATCGAGGTCAAATCAGTGGAGAAGTTACTGCCGCTACACATGAAGCAACTGCTCACCTATTTGCGCCTGATGGATCTGCGCGTCGGCTTGGTGATCAACTTCGGCGCAGCGACCTTCAGGGAAGGCGTACGGCGCGTCGTCAACAATCATCATGAACTTACAGCTTCAACTCTCCGCGTGAATCAATGACAAGGACCCACGCCATGAACCTCTCTACATCAGGCCTTGGTCATAACTCCGACCATCTCGCGAGAATGGACCCGGGACGCAGAGCGTCCGCCCTTGCTCCCACGCGGGAGCGTGGGAGCCAGCGCCGGCCCTGTGGCCGGACCTCCGCTCGACGCCCTGCGTCAAATCCAGACCCCTCGCGTTTACGCGTGCCCTCTTCTATTCGCGTCTTCGCGTGCCCTCTTCAGACCCGCGCCTT
>PR_CR_10_Liq_1_inCRDRAFT_1001230_pt1 | contig 14707 bp, 12 predicted proteins | sample PRCRCaboRojoPR_3_FD_10241 | JGI IMG/M metagenome (IMG submission 10241)
GCAATGGATGAACAAGTGGGAGACCCGCTGTGATCTCAATCTGGCGGAAACCTGCGTCGCCAGTTTGACCCTGGCCGAACTCATGCAGATCGCGGGCAAGACCCAGTCGATGCCCTCCGACCTTGCCGAAATGAAGATGACCTATGGCGCGATCACCGGGTCCGACGGCCTGCGCCGGGCGGTGGCGTCCCTGTTCACCGATCAGGCGCCGGAGAATGTGCTGATCACCCATGGCACGATCGGGGCCAATCACATGGTCTACCAAACGCTTGTGGAACGTGGCGATCATGTCGTGGCGATCACCCCCACCTACCAGCAGCATACGGCGATCCCCCGGTCAATCGGTGCCGAGGTGACCGAGGTGCCGCTGCGCGAGGCGGACGATTGGCAGCTGACCCTTGATGCCCTGCGCGCCGCGATGCGGCCTGATACCCGCCTGATTGCCCTGACCAACCCCAATAACCCCACCGGGGCCTTGCTGGATCGTGAACAGCTGGAGGGACTGGTTCGGATCGCCCGCGACAGCGATGCCTGGATCCTGTGCGACGAGGTTTATCGCGGCACCGAACAGGGCGACACGATGCCGTCGATCGCCGACCTCCATGACAAGGGGATCAGCACCGGGTCGACATCGAAAGCGTTCTCTCTGGCGGGGCTGCGGCTGGGCTGGATCGTGGGGCCGACAGAGCTGTTGGCGCAGGCCGAGATTCATCGAGACTATACGACCATCAGCGTGGGTATGGTCGATGATTATTTCGCGACCATGGCCCTCGAAAACGCCGATACGATCCTTGCCCGGTCGCAAGAGATCGTGAGGCGCAATCTGGCGATCCTGATTGATTGGGTGGCCGGTGAACCCCGCGCCCGGATGGTTCCGCCCAACGCGGGCACCACGGCGCTGATCGCCTTTGACACGGACATGCCCAGCTATGAACTGTGTGAACGCATACTGAGAGATACCGGCGTCATGTTCACTCCCGGTGCGGTAATGGGGATGGAGGGTTATATCCGGATCGGCTATGCCTGCGAGACGGAGGTGCTGCGTGCCGGTCTGGGGCGCGTCTCCGACTGGCTAAGCCGCCGATAACAGGAGAGATACATGCCCTTCACCCTTGCCACCTGGAACATCAATTCGGTCCGCCTGCGCGAGGGGCTGGTCGCCCGCCTGATGCGTGAAGAGGCGCCCGATGTGCTGTGCCTTCAGGAGTGCAAGTCGCCGGTCGAGAAGATCCCGATGGATCAGTTTCAGGCGCTTGGCTACACCCACATGGTTGCGCGGGGGCAGAAGGGTTATAACGGCGTCGCGATCCTGTCGAAGCTGCCCATGAAAGAGGTCGGTAGCCAGGATTTCGCGGCCCTCGGTCATGCCCGCCACATCGCCGGCCAGCTGGAAAACGGTGTGACGATCCACAATTTCTACGTGCCCGCCGGGGGGGACAAACCCGATAGGGCGATCAACGAGAAATTCGGCCAGAAGCTGGACTACCTGACCGAGATGCGGGACTGGTTCCATGACGACCGGCCAGAGAAATCCATCCTCGTAGGCGATCTGAACATCGCCCCGCGCGAGGATGACGTGTGGTCGCACAAGCAGCTTCTGAAGGTGGTCAGCCACACGCCCATCGAGGTGGAACACCTTGGCCAGACGCAAGAGGCCGGGAATTGGGTCGATATCACCCGGCAGGATATTCCCGATGGCCAGCTCTACAGCTGGTGGTCCTACCGGGCCAGGGATTGGGACGCCGCCGACAAGGGCCGCAGGCTGGATCACGTCTGGGCTACGCCCGACATTTCCAACGCCGCCCATTCCAGCCGCATCCGCCGCGACGTGCGCGGCTGGGAGCAGCCCAGCGACCACGCCCCGGTCTTCGCGACCTTCGATCTTTAAAGGCTGCGCACCGCCTCGGCCACGGCTTCGCCCAGCGTGCGGTGGGCGGGCGCGTCGAAATGGACACCGTCGGTGTCGCTGACCGAGATCACCGTGCCGGCGTCCAGGAAGGCCGCGCCACGGGCATGGGCAAGGTCGGCATAGGCCCGGGCCAGGTTCGGGGCGATGGCCCCGGCGCCGGTGAATTCGCCCCTGATCGGGCCGGTTTCAACAACCGGTGGCGGGCAGATCAAAAGAACACGAAAGGGTCCGTGGCGCGCCTGAAGGTCGTCGGTCAGGGCGATGTCCAGAAGACCCGCCGCCCCGGCGGTGATCTTTTCGACCGAGGGCGCAAACCGGGTCTTGAGGTCGTTGGTACCCAGCATGATCGCGACCACGTCCAGCGGCTGATGGCTGGCCAGCGCCATGCGCAGCCCCGTCTGCCCGTTCATGTTCGGCCACATCGCCGGATCGTCATGCTGCGTGGTGCGGCCGGGCAGGCCGTCTTCCACCACGTGCCAGTCGGGGCCGAGATGTTCGGCCATCACCGTCGGCCAGCGCGTGCCGAACCGAAACGAGCGTTATGGTCCCGGCTTGGCATTGGTGTTGTGCCGTGGGTGTTGCTGTCGCCAAAGGTCAGGATCGTGGGCATCTGGTCCTCCTGTTCGCTTGCCAGACTGCCCCGGATTGCGCGCGGACGAAACCCGCCCCTTTCCCTTTGCGCCATTCCCCCCCATATAGAGCGCGACACTCCAGAGAAGCGGAGAAAAGACATGCTTGAACTTGGACAAGGCAACGCGGCCCCGGCGGGCGATCTGATCAAGGACGGGGGCGACGCGACCTTCATGGCCGACGTGGTCGAAGCGAGCCAGGACGTGCCCGTTATCGTCGATTTCTGGGCGCCCTGGTGCGGCCCATGCAAACAGCTTGGCCCGGCATTGGAGGCGGCTGTCACCGCTGCCGGTGGCAAGGTGAAGATGGTCAAGGTGAACGTGGACGAAAACCAGCAGATCGCCGGGCAGCTCCGCGTGCAGTCGATCCCGACCGTCTATGCCTTTCACAAGGGGCAGCCCGTCGATGGGTTCCAGGGCGCGCTGCCGCAAAGCCAGATCGACGAATTCGTGAGCAAGCTCGTCGCGCTGGCCGGGGGCGAGGATGACGGCGGCATGGCCGAGGCGCTTGAAGCGGCCGAGCAGATGTTGGCCGATGGCGCCGCCGCGGATGCCGCTCAGACCTTTGCCGCCATTGCGCAAGAAGACCCCCAGAATGCTGCCGCTTTCGGGGGCATGGCCCGCGCTTACCTGGCCATGGATCAGGCTGAACAGGCCGAGGCCGTGATCAACGGCGTGCCTGCCGAAATCGCTGATGCCCCGGAAATCGAGGCTGCCCGCGCCGCGATCGACTTGGCGCGCCAAGCCGAGAAGGCTGGCCCTCTCGACGAATTGCGCGCCAAGGTCGAAGCAAATCCCGACGACCACCAGGCGCGTTTCGATCTGGCTACCGCGCTGCATGCCACGGGCGACGCCGAGGGCGCAGTGAACGAGCTTCTGGACCTGTTCCGCCGCGACCGCGAATGGAATGACGGGGCGGCCAAGACGCAGCTGTTCACGATCTTCGAGGCGCTCAAGCCCAACGATCCGGTTGTTCTGAACGGGCGCCGCAAGCTCAGCTCGATGATATTTGCCTGAGGGCGTTTGCCCGAGACAGGCTTCGGTCTAACTTGAGCGTCATGGCGAACCTCCCTGACCTGCCCCGGACCATCCCCGTCTTCCCGTTGCCGGGGGCCCTGCTGTTGCCGCGCGCGCAATTGCCGCTGCACATCTTCGAGCCGCGCTATCTGGCCATGCTCGAAGATGCGCTGAAGACTCCGGAACGCCTGATCGGCATGGTCCAGCCCTGTAGTGGCGCACATGACGGGCCACGCCTGCACAGCATTGGCTGCGCGGGGCGTGTTACTGCCTTTTCCGAAACCCATGACGGGCGCTACATGATCACCCTGTCCGGACGGTCGCGCTTTCGTATCCGTCAAGAGGTCGAGGGTTCACCCCCTATCGGCGCTGCGAGGTGGACTGGTCCGGCTTCGAAGCCGATCGCGGCCAACCCGAACCGGATGCGGGTTTCGACCGGGACGGCCTGTTCGCGCTGCTCGATCGCTATTTCACCGAAACCGGGCTGAGCACCGATTGGGACAGCCTGAAAGAGGCCGAGCCGGAATTGCTGATCAATTCGCTGTCCATGCTCCTGCCCTTGGACCCCGAGGACAAGCAGGCGCTTCTTGAGGCGCCGTGCCTGTCCACACGTCGTGAGACGCTGGTGACCCTGATCGAATACGCCCTGCGCGGCGGCAATGACGAGATGATGCAATGACCGAAATTCCCGCGGCACAATTCGACCGCAAGATGCTGGAGGCGCTGGTTTGTCCGCAGACTCATGGCCTGCTGACCTATGATGCGGACCGCCAGGAGCTGATCAGCAAAGCGGCCCACCTGGCCTTCCCGATCCGCGATGGCATACCGGTGCTGTTGATCGACGAAGCGCGTCCGCTGGACTAGCTTAACCGCGCATGGATCTGGGCAGGTCGCCGGTCAGGCCGCCGCTTCGCGGATGAAGCCGCGGCGCAGGCCCGGCATCGCATTGACGGCACCCATGCCGATATCTCGGACCGTCCGCAGCAGCGGGTTGTCGTTTGAAAACAGCTTGTTGAACGTATCGGTCGCAAGCGCGAGTGTCGCCGTGTCGAAGCGGCGCCATTGCTGGTAGCGGGCCAGGACCTGCGGGCTTGCGATGTCTTCGCCGCGTTCTCTGGCCTCGGTCAAGACTTCGGCCAAGGCGGCCACATCGCGCAATCCGGCATTCAGACCCTGCCCGGCAATCGGGTGCATGCCATGGGCTGCATCCCCGACCAGCGCCAGCCTGTCGCCGACGAAGGCATTGGCAATGGTCAGTTTCAGCGGATAGGAGAACCGTTTGCCCTCCAGCGCGATCTCTCCCAGGAAAGACCCGAAGGCGGGGCGAAGCGCGTCAAGGAACCCTGCCTCATCCATTGCCATGATGCTTTCTGCACGGGCGGTGGACTCGGACCAGACGATCGAAGACCGATTTGCGGGCAGCGGAAGGATCGCCAGCGGGCCGTTGGGCATGAAGAACTGGTGCGCGATCCCGCCATGGGGCTTTTCATGGCGCACGGCGCAAACGATGGCGGTCTGGCCATAGTCCCAGCCGGTGCGGCGGATTCCCGCGCGGCTGGCGGTTCCGCTGGCGCGCCCATCACAGCCGACCAGAAGACGGCCGGTGATCGTCTTGCCCGAGGCCAGCTCGATAGTCGCGTGATCCATTTCAACGCTTTGGTTTACAACGGTTTCACCGTTGATCTGTGTGATGCGTGGTTCGCTCGCCATCGCGTCCAGCAGGGCGATGCGCAGGTAGCGGTCTTCGAGCATGTAGCCCATCGGGCCTTCCTCGATCTCCGCATGGTCGAAATGCAGCATCCACGGGGCCGGACCTTCGCCCGCGCGCCCGTCGGTGACCTTGATTTCCAGCATCGGTTGGCTGTTCTCTGCGACCGTCTCCCAAACCCCGAGACTGGCCAACAGTCGTTTCGAGGCCAGCGCCAGCGCGTAGCCGCGCCCGTCGAAATCGGCCAATTTCCGGGCCGTGTCGGGCAAAGCATCGATCACGGTGACGGTCAGCCCGGATTGGGCGAGGGCGAGGGCCAGGGCCGGCCCGTTGAGCCCGCCGCCGACGATCAGGATATCCGAGTCGGGTGTCATGGGGCGCAATATGCGCTGCGTGGCGGGATTGTCCATGCGCCGCTTGGCCGCTACGGTTTCCGCAAAACGGGGTTAGGCAGGAAACGCAACATGCAGGATCTGCGAGGCAAGAGCGCGTCCGAACTGGGCCGGGCGATCGGGGCGGGGCAGGTCGATCCCGTTGATTTGGCGGAAGACTTCCTATCGGCCATTGCGTCCAGCCCTTTCGCCGGACGCATCTTTGCCCGCACCACGCCAGACCGGGCCCGGGCCGAGGCCCGCGCGGCAAGTGAGCGGGCACGCCTGGGCCAGCGACGGTCCCTTTTGGATGGCGTGCCGATCAGCTGGAAAGACAATATCGACAGCGCTGGGGTGGCCACCGAGGCCGGCAGTGCCCTGCTGGAGGGGCGGATGCCCCTGAGCGACGGCGTGGTCTTGCGCAATGCCACGGCGCAGGGGCTGGTCTGCCTTGGCAAGACCCATATGACCGAGCTGGCCTTTTCCGGCCTTGGCGTGAACCCGGTCACGGCGACGCCGCCAAATGTCCACGACCCCGATGCCGCACCGGGGGGGTCGTCGTCCGGTGCGGCCAGTTCCACGGCGTATGGCTTGGCCGCAGCCGGGGTCGGGTCCGACACCGGCGGCTCGGTGCGTCTGCCGGCCGCCTGGAATGACCTTGTGGGGTTCAAGCCCACGCACAATGCTCTATCGCTTGCCGGTGTGGTGCCCTTGGCTGCGCGCTTTGACACGGTCGGCCCGTTGGCCCGCACCACCGAGGACGCCGCGCACCTGTATGCCGCGATGCAGGGGCAGTCGGCGCCCGACTTGCGGGGGGCTTCCCTGTCTGGCGCGCGCCTTCTGGTTCTGGAAACCGTTGCATGCGAAGACGTGCGCGATGCGCCCGCTCAAGCCTTTGAAGGTGCCGTGCCGAAGCTGGAACAGGCGGGGGCGCAGATCAGCCGCCGAACCATTCCCGCGGTGGCCGAGGCGCTGGACATGGCCGGGATCCTCTACACCTCGGAATGCTACGGCACCTGGGGTGCGGCGATCGAGGCGGCCCCGGAAAAGATGTATGCCCCCGTGCGTGAGCGTTTCGAGGCGGGCAAGGCGCATGGTGCGGCCGACTACGTGGCAGCCTGGCAGCGGCTGGACGCGTTTCGCCGGGACTTCGCCGTGGCGGTGGCAGGCTTTGACGCGGTGATTTTCCCCTCGGTGCCGTCCGTGCCCCCGAAAACGGCGGACTTGCTGGCTGATGCCGAGTTGTTTGCATCCGAGAACATCCTCGGCCTGCGCAACACGCGGATTGGCAACATGATGGGGTTGTGTTCCATCACCTTGCCCACAGGTGAGCCATCCTGCGGGATCATGTTCAACGCCCTGCCCGGGCAAGACCGACGGCTGCTGGGCATTGCAGCGGCGGCCGAAGCCGCGCTGGCCTGACAGAAAAGCAACAGGTTTCCGGTCCAACCCCCGAAAAATCGGCCATATTTCTGGACAAGACAGCGGCGAGGCGTCTATTTTGATGGAAAGCGGCCCGCCAATGAGGCCGCGTCTTGAGGCAGATATGGTGTACCCCGAGCGGTTTTCGAACCTACCGGCATATGCGTTTCCGCGTTTGCGGAGCCTGCTCGACCCGCATGAGGCGGGCGGCGAGCCCCTCGCCATGACCATTGGCGAGCCGCAGCACCCGTTCCCGGCTTTTGTCGGAGACATTCTTGCCGAGAACCTGTCGGGTTTTGCGAAATATCCCCCCAATGACGGCGCCCCCGAATTGCTGGCCGCGATTACCGGCTGGCTACAGCGCCGTTATTCCGTGACGGTCACACCGGACCGTGTCATGGCCCTGAACGGCACCCGAGAGGGCCTGTACAATGCTGCGATGGCGCTTTGTCCGGAAACCAAGAACGGCAAGCAGCCTGTGGTCCTGACACCCAACCCGTTTTATCAGGTCTACGCCGTCGCGGCCCTGTCGGTCGGGGCAGAGCCGGTTTTCGTGCCCGCCACGGCCCAGAGCGGGCACTTGCCCGATTTCGCGGGTCTCGCACCCGATGTTCTGGATCGCACCGCGATCGCCTATGTCTGCAGCCCAGCCAATCCGCAGGGGGCCATTGCCAGCCGCGCCTATTGGGGCGCGCTGCTGGAGCTGGCCGAAAAACACGATTTCCGTGTTTTCGCGGATGAATGCTATTCGGAGATCTACCGCGATGCTCCGCCACCCGGAATACTCGAGGCGGTTGCCGATACCGGCGCCGATCCCGAGCGGGTCGTGGTGTTCCACTCCTTGTCCAAGCGGTCGAACCTGCCGGGCCTGCGGTCGGGTTTCGTGGCCTCGGGGCCCGAGAACATCCGCCGCATCCGCCAGCTGCGCGCCTATGCGGGCGCGCCCCTGCCGTTGCCCCTCCAGCGGGTCGCCGAGCGGGTCTGGTCCGATGAAGAGCATGTCGAGGAAAACCGCGCGCTCTACCGCGAGAAGTATGCCCTTGCCGACAAGATCCTGGGCGATGTGCCGGGCTATGAGGGGCCTGAGGCAGGGTTCTTCTTGTGGTTGCCCGTCGAGGACAGCGAAGCGGCGGCCCTGAAGCTCTGGACCGAAACCGGGGTGCGCGTCCTGCCCGGCAAATACCTGAGCCGCCCCGGCCCGGACGGGGATCCCGGCAATGGATTCATCCGGGTCGCGATGGTGGCCCCGAAACAAGATGTAGAGCGCGGACTCATCCAGATTCGCGCCTGCCTGTATGATCGAGCATGAGGAAGAACATGGCGTCCTATCAGACCCGGCAACGTGATCCGCTACTGGACAGCAACATGCAGGCGGCGCTGGAAAAGCGCGGCAAGGAGTTGCTCGGTATCGGCCTTGTGGTTCTTGGCGTGCTCGTGGGGATGATGTTCGGCTCTTACTCGCCGGACGATCCCAGCTTCATGGCTGCCACGGATGCACCGGTGCAGAACTGGCTGGGTCGTTTCGGTGCGATGATTGCCGCGCCGGTCTTCATGATCATCGGCTGGGCGTCCTGGGGTATCGCGGCCCTGGTCGCCGCCTGGGGGCTGCGGATGGTCTTTCACAGGATGCCGGTGCGGGCGCTTGGCCGCCTCGTGTTTGCACCCATCGCCGTGGCGCTCTTGGCGATATATGCCTCGACCCTGACCACCGGGCCGGATTGGGTGCATAGTTTCGGCCTTGGCGGGCTGTTCGGCGATACGGTGCTGTCCATTGTCCTGACCATCCTGCCCATGTCGCCCAGCTGGGGCATCAAGCTGATGTCGCTTGTCGCGGGTCTGGGTGTTCTGGCGCTGGGGGCCTATGTGCTCGGCTTCACCTGGCGAGAGATCAAGGCCCTGGGCCGGTTCCTTCTGATCGGCCTGATCCTGGCCTACAGCTTTCTTCTGCGCGCGCTTGGCCGTGGGGCCAGCGCATCCTTTCGCGGCGCACAGGCGCTGCGCTCGACCATGCAAGAGCGCCGGGACCAATCCCGCGCCGAGCGTGCCGAATACGAGGCTGAAATGGCTGCCGCCCGCGCGATCCCCGAGCCGCGGCAACAGGCCGGTCGTGAGACCCCCGTGGTGCGCGCCAACCCACCTATGGGGCGCCGCTACGAGGAATTCGACCCGATCGACGACGAACCGCAAAACACCACGCCGGAAACCGGCGGCGGGCTTTTCGCGCGGATGCCGTCGCTGCTCAAGCGGTCGTCCGACCCGATGCCCGAACCCGAGCTCGTGGAGCGCAGCGTCCCGTCCGGTGATCTGCCCATCGCCGATGATGACCGGATTCGTGCCCGTATCAGCGATGCCATCCGGGCCCGCAGCGGCGGGGCAGATCCTGTCACCCCCAAACCCGGTGTCAATCCTGCCGTCACCGCCGCCATCGCGAACCGCCGCGAACCGCAGATTTCTCAGCCGAGTGGCCCGCTGCCTCTGACATTGGGGGCGAACCAGACGCAGGGGCTCGACCTGCCGCCAGAACCACCGCTCCATTCTGCACCCGAAATGCAGCCTGAAGCCGAGACCGAAGCCACCCGGGCACTGACCGCAGAGCCGCTTTTCGACACCGAGGCGCCCAGGGCGCCCCAACAAACGGGGACTGAACCGCGCAAGGTCGTGCAGCACCCTGTCAAAAAGCCGGTTCAGCCTTCGACACAGGCCCGCGCCGAGGCTCAACCCAGCCTGAAATTCGACGACACACGCCCGGCCTATGAAACGCCGCCATTGAATCTGCTGGCCTCGCCCGACGAGATCACGCGCCATCACCTGTCCGATGAGGCGCTGGAGGAAAACGCCCGGATGCTGGAGACGGTCCTTGATGACTACGGCGTCAAGGGCGAGATCGTCAGCGTCCGCCCCGGCCCCGTTGTCACCATGTATGAACTGGAACCGGCGCCGGGTCTCAAGGCCAGCCGCGTGATCGGCCTGGCCGACGATATCGCCCGGTCGATGTCGGCGCTCTCGGCCCGTGTCAGCACCGTGCCGGGTCGCAGTGTCATTGGCATCGAACTGCCCAATGAGAACCGCGAGATGGTGTCGTTCCGCGAGATCCTGTCCACGCGCGACTACGGCGATGGCAACCACCGCCTGCCACTGGCGCTGGGCAAGGATATCGGGGGCGATCCGATTGTCGCCAACCTTGCCAAGATGCCCCACCTTTTGATCGCGGGGACCACCGGGTCGGGCAAGTCCGTGGCGATCAACACGATGATCCTGTCGCTGCTTTACAAGCTGTCGCCCGAGGATTGCCGCCTGATCATGATCGACCCGAAGATGCTGGAATTGTCGGTGTATGACGGCATCCCGCACCTGTTGTCGCCGGTCGTGACCGACCCGAAAAAGGCGGTTGTCGCCCTGAAATGGGTCGTGGCCGAGATGGAAGAGCGCTACCGCAAGATGTCCAAGATGGGCGTGCGCAACATCGAGGGCTATAACGGCCGCGTCGCCGATGCGCTGGCCAAGGGCGAAATGTTCAGCCGCACGGTTCAGACCGGCTTCGACGATGAGACCGGCGAACCCGTCTTCGAAACCGAGGAGATGGCCCCCGAGAAGATGCCCTATATCGTCGTCATCGTCGACGAGATGGCCGACCTGATGATGGTTGCGGGCAAAGAGATCGAAGCCTGCATCCAGCGCCTTGCGCAGATGGCCCGGGCCTCGGGGATTCATCTGATCATGGCCACGCAGCGCCCGTCGGTGGACGTGATCACCGGCACGATCAAGGCCAACTTCCCCACCCGGATTTCCTTCCAGGTGACCTCCAAGGTCGACAGCCGGACCATTCTTGGCGAACAGGGGGCCGAGCAGCTTCTGGGCATGGGCGATATGCTCTACATGGCGGGCGGGTCCAAGATCACCCGCGTGCACGGCCCGTTCTGTTCCGATGAAGAGGTCGAGGAGATCGTCAATTACCTCAAGGCCTTTGGTCCGCCCGAATACAAGGCGGGAGTCGTCGAAGGCCCCGATGACGAGAAAGAGGCCAATATCGACGCGGTTCTGGGGCTGGGTGGCAATACCACCGGCGAAGACGCGCTTTACGATCAGGCCGTGGCCATCGTCGCGAAGGACCGCAAATGCTCCACCTCCTATATCCAGCGCAAGCTGGCCATCGGCTACAACAAAGCCGCGCGGCTGGTCGAGCAGATGGAAGATGAAGGTGTTGTTTCGGCAGCCAACCACGTCGGCAAGCGCGAGATCCTGGTGCCCGAGCAGGGGTAGCGTCTAGCCGGGCTGCGCCTGTGCTATTTGCCGGTGAATGCCGCGCCGGGGTCAATCAGCCCGAGGTTATCCGATAGCCACGGGCATGAAATCGCTTAACAGCGGCCGATGGCGCAGTTTTCCCCCTATCTGACGGGTGAAACCTCGCCCGCGCCACACTAGGTAGGACACATGAGCAATATCACACGACGCCTTCTTCTTCTGGCCGCCCCGTTGGTCATGGCCGGGCTGGCTGCTAGCCCCGGGCAGGCCCAGCAACTGTCGCTGAACGAGATTTCAGCGTACCTGAATTCCTTCGAAACCGCCGAGGGGGAGTTCACTCAGGTCAATCCCGACGGGACGATCTCGACCGGCAAGATCTTCATCAAGCGTCCCGGCCGCGTGCGGTTCGAATACAATCCCCCAGAAGCGGCGATGGTCATCGCCGGTGGCGGGCAACTCGCGGTGTTTGATCCGCGCTCCAATACCGGGCCGGACCGCTACCCCCTGTCGGAAACGCCGCTCAAGATCATCCTTGAACGCAACGTGGACCTGTCCCGCACGAACATGGTCACGGCCCATACGAGTGATGGAACAACCACCAGCGTGACGGCGCAGGACCCCGACAACCCGGAATACGGCAATATCCAACTGGTTTTCACCGGCGATCCGGTTGAATTGCGGCAATGGGTGATCACCGATGATGTGGGCAATCAGACCACGGTGGTACTGGGTGACCTCGCAAAGGGGGGACGGGTGCCGAATATCCTGTTCAATATCCAGGCCGAGATGCGTGACTGGCCGAACTGACCGGCCCTTTACCACGGCAACGGCGCGCTGGCGTGTTCAACGGTGTGCGCGGCAATTGCGCAGTTGCGCCTCGTACATCACGGCGCGCTGCGCCACCTCGTCTGAGATCCGCATCAGCCAGGACTTCGCGCGGTAGCTGCCCCGGTTAAACCCGGTGCGGCCCTCATGATAGGCGAGGTACTGGTTGCGGGTGTCATTCAGGGCGACGCCGGTCTCCTTGACGGTCGCGGTCATGTACCAGCCCATGAAATCCGCGGCGTCGCGAATATCCGTGCGCCGTGAGCCGCGCCCGCCGCGGTCGCGCTGATATTCCTGCCAGGTGCCGTCCAGGGCCTGGCTGTAGCCCAGGGCCGAGGATTGCCTGCCGGTCGGAATGACGCCAAGCGCATAGACATGCGGCGGCCGGTTGTCGGCAATGAATTTGCTTTCCTGGTAGATCATGGCCATCAGCACATGGGTTTCCACACCCCAGTTGCGTTCGGCGTCACGGAAGGCGCGGGAATAATGCGGCCGTTCCGTCAGGATCGAACAGGCGTTATCAAGATTGCGCGGCGCACTGCTGTCCCGGGCGCCACAGCTGCCAAGGATCAACAAGACCAATCCGACGCGAAAGAGTCTGCTCATCTGCCTCTCGCTTTTTGTTTTATTGGGGCGAGTGTAGCCGATCCGCGGCCGTCTGGGAACCGGTCATGTGGCGCTCATGGTCAGTCCTGCGGGGATCTGCGCATCACGAGACGGGCGCCGGAACCCTCTGACCGTCAGTGCACTGTTCACAGACTGTTTCCCATGATTTTTGCCCGCGTTCATGGACATCGGGCGCCGAAATTGTCTAGTAACGGCCAAGGGGCTGAACGATGATGCTGAAAACGCGCGCCAAATACTATCTTGGACAAGTGGTCCGTCACCGCAAACACCCGTTTCGCGGCGTTGTTTTCGATGTGGACCCGGAATTCGCCAATACCGAGGAATGGTATGAGTCCATCCCCGAAGAGGCGCGCCCGGCCAAGGATCAGCCTTTCTATCACCTCCTCGCCGAGAACGATCAGTCCTACTACGTTGCCTATGTCTCGGAACAGAACCTGATCGCCGACTATTCAGGCGAACCGGTCGACCATCCCGACCTGGGCGAATTGTTCGGCCCGTTCGAGGATGGGTATTACCCGCTGCATTTCCAACTGAACTGACGGGTCAGTAGCCCAGCGCGATGCCGTCCTTGCGCGGGTCGGACGCGCCTTCGAGAACGCCATCGCCGCGGATTCGAATCGCCTGCGCCCCGCCGATCGGGCTATCCGACCACTGCAGGTCATGGCCCCTGTTCGCCAGGTCCTGTGCGACCTTCTGACTATAGCCGGTTTCCAGCCGCAGCGTCCCGTCCTCGGGGAAGGCGCGGGGGGCGTCGATGGCGCTTTGCGCATCCATGCCGAAGACCTCCATGTTGGTCAGCAAACGCGCATGACCATTGGGTTGGTAGGCGCCGCCCATGACCCCAAAGGGCATTTCAACCCGGCCGTTACGCCGGACCATGCCGGGAATGATCGTATGCATCGGGCGCTTGCCCGGTGCGGCCTCGTTCGGGTGCCCCTTTTCAAGCGTGAAGCCCGCGCCTCGGTTCTGGAAAAGTATCCCGTATTTCTCGGAGGCGAGGCCAGACCCGAAACTGTGGAAGATCGAATAGATCATCGACACGCACATACGGTCCTTGTCGACGACGGTGATATAGACGGTGTCCTTGTGGACGGCCTCGGCGCCGGGCAGCGACGAGGGCAGGGCACGGGCCGGGTCGATCAGGGCCGCCAGTGCCTTTGCGGTTTCCATCGACAACATGCGATCCGGTTCCGTCATGTAGGCCGGGTCCGCGATGAAGCGGTCGCGCGCATCATAGGCCAGTTTGGCCACCTCAGCCTCGATATGGGCCCGGTCCGCGCCCAGAGGGTCCATCGCAGCCAGGTCGAATTGCGACAGCATGTTGAGCATCAGGATCGCGGTGGCGCCCTGGCCGTTGGGCGGATGTTCCAGCAGCTCGACAGGCCCGTAGGTGCCGCTTACCGGGTCGGTGTAGTCACACCGCACGTTCGAGAAATCCTCCAAACTGTGCAGGCCGCCAAGGGCCGTGAGGCTTTGCACCATGTCGCGGGCCACCTCGCCACCGTAGAACCCGGCGCGACCGTGTTTGGCCACCTGCCGCAGAACCTCGGCCTGGCCGGGCGAGCGGAACTTCTGCCCGACCGTCAGGGGGGTGCCGTTGATCAGGTAATGCTGCTCGCCTGCGCCCCACAACGTTCCCGCCGCGCGGGCATAGTCGAAGGCCACGCGGGGGGCGACGGGCACGCCTTCCTCGGCGTAATGGATGGCGGGGGCGAGGATATCGGGCAGGCCGAGACGTCCGTGATCTTCAGAGAGCCTGCAGAAGCCGTCAACGGCGCCGGGCAGGGTGATGGCGTCAACCGATTGCAATCCAATGTTGGCGCCTTTGCTGCGCGCTGCTTCGGCATCGAAGCCTGCCGGCGCGCGGCCCGACGCGTTCAGCGCCCGAACCTCGTCTGATCCGGGCAGGGAAAACAGGCAAAAGGCATCCCCGCCGATGCCCGTCGATTGCGGCTCC
>PR_CR_10_Liq_1_inCRDRAFT_1001231_pt1 | contig 14705 bp, 12 predicted proteins | sample PRCRCaboRojoPR_3_FD_10241 | JGI IMG/M metagenome (IMG submission 10241)
CTGGGGACGCCGTCCCGCGGGACACCGCCTTGGGCGCGCAACGACACTTGAGTGTCGCCTGAATGGTCTCGCAGCCCCCGGCAATGTCGCCTCGTCCAATCATCGTGCTCGCCTCCGGTATCTGTGCACTGATACTGACCATGGGGGTGGCGCGCTTTGCGTACACGCCGATGCTGGCCTATATGCAGCCGCAGACCGGCATGGGTGATGCGCTCGCCGGCTGGCTTGCGGGCTGGAACTACCTCGGCTACCTGTCCGGCGTGCTGCTGGTGACCCGGCTGAAGGATCTGATGCTGAAGGACCGCCTGTATCGCCTCAGCTTGCTCCTGGCGGTGCTGACCACGGCGATGATGCCGCTCGCCGACTCTGCGCTCATCTGGGGCCTGAGCCGCTACCTGGCGGGACTCAGCACCGCCGGTGGCCTGATGCTGGGCTCGGGGCTGATCCTGGGCTGGCTGATCCGCCACGGACACCGCAACGAGCTCGGGCTGCATTTCAGCGGGCTCGGGCTCGGGATCGTGCTGGGTGGGCTCCTGGTGGAGCTGGCTGCGCCCCACGGCGACTGGCGCGATCAGTGGTGGCTGCTGAGCGCCGCCGGGTTAGTGCTGCTGATCCCCGCCTGGCGTTGGCTGCCGCGGCCCGATCAGGGCCCGCAGCGCCAACCGGGTGCCGGCGCAGCCGCGGGCGAGCCCGGGCCGCTCTGGTTGTGGCTGCTGCAGGCGGCGTATCTCTGCGCCGGCTTCGGCTATGCGATCAATGCCACCTTCACGGTGCTGATCACCGAGCAGCAGCCGACGCTGAGCGGACAGGGCGGCCTGATGTGGCTGCTGGTGGGGCTCGCCGCCGCACCGGCGCCGATTCTCTGGGACCGGCTGGCGCGCCATTGGGGCTATCTGCGCGCGCTGCAACTGGCCTATCTGCTGCAGATCATCGGCATCCTGCTGCCGGTCTTCAGCGGTTCCCTGACGGCGGCGGTGGCGAGCTCGTTGCTGTTCGGCCTCACGTTCATCGGCATCGTCTCCCTGGTGCTGACGATGGTCGGGGTGCGCTACCCGGCGTATCCGGCGCGGATCATGGCGCGGCTGACGGTGGGCTACGGCGTCGCGCAGATCGTCGCCCCGGTGGTTGCCGGCGAACTGGCCGAGCTGAGCGGCACTTTCAACGGCTCGCTGATCATGGTCGGCGCCATCATGGTGATTGGGCTGCTGTGCCTGCTGGCGATGGGACGCGTGGCGGCCCGCGGCGACGGGGGCGACAGCAGCCGGGCTGACGGCAGGCTGGGCAGCCGGCGCGCGAGTGCTGGTGGTTGATGGGCGATGACGGTGACCTGGGGCAAATTCAGTACCACAGCCCCGGCGGCCGCCAGCGCGGCGACAGCGGCGGCGGCCGCCGCAACACCGGGCTGGCATGGTCCACGGGCAGCCGGGGGCGGCGCGGCACCAGAGCCATGAGCCGGCGCACGCGGTCCGCCGTGTCCGGGTGGGTACGCAGCAGTGAGGGCTCCGGCACGCCGCGGCCGGGCATGAAGATCTGCTCCCAGTAGCGCCCCTGATAGCGCTCCAGCTTGTCCAGCGCGGAGGCGAGGCCCGCCGGGTCGCCGGTGAGCTCGGCGGCGGCGAGGTCCGCCTCGTACTCGCGGTTGCGCGACAGGGCGAGCTGCACCAGGGCGCTCAGCGTGGGCGCCGCCAGCAGGATCGCCAGCGCCAGCCAGGGCATGTCCGCCCCGGTGAGCAAGGCCGTCGGCAGGCTCAGCAGGAACAGGATCTGCCCGAGCAAACCGAACGCGCCAGCCACCCGGCTGACCAAGTCCGCAAAGGCCATGACGGCGAGGTCACCATTGGCCACATGGCTGATCTCATGGGCCAGCACGCCGGCCTGCTCGCGCAGGTCCAGTCGCCGCAGCAGGCCGTCGGACACGGCCACCAGGGCGTCGTCGCGGCTGCCGGTGGCGAAGGCGTTCATGACCCGCGACGGGATGTAATAGAGTCTGGGCACCTCGGGCAGGCCGGCGCGGCGGGCAAGCTCCCGCAGCAGCGCATAGTGCTGCGGCGCTTCGCGCGGGTGCAGCAGCCGCCCGGGGTAAAGCAGCATGACGAGCCGCGGCGAGGCCGCCGGGTTGGCGAGATAGAGCCAGGCCGCCAACGCCAGCGCCAGCACCACCAGCGTGACGCCGCCGACGATCCATGCCAACAGGCCCAGCAGCGCCGCCAGGGTTGCCACCAGCAGCGCCGATTGCAGCCCGTTTGCCCAACTGTGGGCCGGTAACCGTCGTGCGTCCATGCACCAAAAGTTGGGGACAACCACCGCCCGGACAAAAGCCGATGCCGACCGGCGCGCCGCGGGCGCCGATGCCCTGGCGTCAATCGACGGACGCCGAGCAGATCCTGCGCCCGGACTGGCTGCCGGACTGACCCCGCGCACGGCCCCAGCCCGCCGCGCGTCGCATCCCCGACAAGCGGCCGTCGGCGCTGTCGCAAAGCCCCCAGCGCCCGCCGGGCCTGTGCTGACAAGCGCTTGATTCGCAAGCCGCCTGCAGGCTGGCCCGTCATTTGCTTCGCCTCGCTGTAACACCCTTGTGGAGCAGGCCGATGCAGACCGACGCCGCCGCCACCCGCCGTGAGCCCCGCTCGCTGATCACCATCAACGACACCACGCTGCGCGACGGTGAGCAGTCGGCGGGCGTGGCCTTTTCGCTGGAGGAGAAGCTCGCCATCGCCCGCGGGCTCGATGCCCTCGGCGTGCCGGAGCTGGAAGTGGGTATCCCGTCCATGGGCGAGGACGAGCGCGAGGCCATCCGTGCCACCGCAGACTTAGGGTTGCATGCCCGTCTCATGGTCTGGGCACGTATGCTGCCGGCGGACATCGCCGCCTGCCGCGGCCTGGGCGTGGGCCTGGTGGACCTGTCCATGCCGGTGTCGGATCAGCAGATCGCGCGCAAGCTCGGCCGCGACCGCAACTGGGTGCTGGCGCAGATCGCGCGACTGGTGCCGACGGCGCTGGATCTGGGGCTCGGCGTCGGCGTCGGCATGGAGGATGCCTCGCGCGCCGACCCCGATTTTCTCAAGCAGGTGGCGGAGGCCGCGCAGCGGGCCGGCGCGCGGCGGGTGCGCTTCGCCGACACCGTCGGCCTGCTGGACCCCTTCGGCACCCGCGAGCGTCTCTTCGACCTGGCCAGCGCCTGCAGCTGCGACATCGAGATGCACGCCCACGACGATCTGGGGCTCGCCACCGCCAACACCCTGGCGGCGGTGCGCGGCGGCGCCACGCATGTGAACACCACAGTCCACGGCATGGGCGAGCGCGCGGGCAATGCGGCGCTGGAAGAAGTGGTGGTGGGCCTGCGCCACGTGCATCAATTGGATACCGGCGTGGACCTGACCCGGTTCGAGGCCCTGTCCAGGCTGGTGGCCACCGCCTCCGGCCATCCGGTGGCCTGGCACAAGAGCCTGGTGGGCGACGGCGCCTTCACCCACGAGGCCGGCATCCACGTGGACGGCCTGTTGAAGGACCCCCGCAACTACCAGGGCATCGACCCCGCCGAGGTCGGCCGCTGCCACCGTCTGGTGCTCGGCAAGCACTCCGGTCGTCATGCCGTGCAGATGGCCTACGCTTCGCTGCTGGCCACCGCCATCGACGACAGCCAGGCCGAGCGGCTGCTGCCGCTGGTGCGCCGCTTCGTCACGACCACCAAGCACGCGCCGCAGGGCGATGACCTGCGCCGCTTTCTGGATCAGCTCGCGGCGAGCGCGCCGGCGCGGGGGGGCGTATCCGCCGCCGCCGACACGGCGCTGGACGCCACCGCCGAGCGCGCGTGAGCGCGCTGGCCCGCAGCCGCGCATCAGCGACGCTGGCATCGAGCCCACAGGCCCACGCAGCCACGACCCGCGCCATGCTGACGCGAGCCTCCCAACGAGCGCTCCAACGAGCAACGAGCCCGCACCCGGCCTTTCGCACCCACAACCGCCTGGAGACCCGCCATGACCGACGTCACACCCGCGACCCTGGACGCCTTCGACGATGCCCTCGATGAGCTGGAGAGCGCAGAGGACTTTCTCACCTTCTTTGCGGTGCCCTTCGATGCGGCCATCGTGCACGTGAACCGGCTGCATATCCTGCAGCGCTTCCACGACTACCTGGCGGCGGAGGACGACACCCCCTCCGACCCGACGGCCCGCTTCGAGCGCTATGCCGCGCTGCTCGGCGCCGCCTATCAAGACTTCGTGGGCTCCGATGCCCGCACCGAAAAGGTCTTCCATGTCTTTCGCATGCAGGCGCCGCGGTCCGTCAGCGTGGGGCTGGACCAGCTGCTGGCCGGGCGCGCCGAGGCCGCGCCCGAGGCCCTCCGGGCAGGCACCGCCGATCATGCGTCCTAAGTTCGACTTCGGCGCCGAGGTGCGCGTGCTGCGCAACGTGCGCAACGACGGCACTTTCCCCGGCGAGCCCACCGGTGCGCTGCTGGTGCGCCGGGGCAGCACCGGCTTCGTGCGGGACGTCGGCACCTTCCTGCAGGATCAGATCATCTACACGGTGCACTTTCTGACACAGGGCCGCATCGTCGGTTGCCGTGAAGAAGAGCTTCAGGGCGCCGCCGAGCCCTGGACACCCAGCCTGTTCGAGTCCCGAGAGAAGGTCGCCGCCCGGATGGCGCTCGGCGCCGGCGGGCGCGTGTTGGTGGCGCCCGGCACCGTCGGCGAGATCGCCCGGGTGCTGCGGGGCAGCCCGCGCGCCGACGGCAGCCCGGGCGATGTCGCGTACTACGTCGACTTTCCCGGCTGCAACACCCTGCAAGTGCCGGAGGCCGCCCTCGAGCCGCCGCCGAACATCGCTCCGGAGAATGCCGCATGAGCCCAGCCGCCACCGCGACCGCCGCTACCAGTGCCGCCGCAGCGTCCGGCCCCGACGCCGGGGCCGCATATCGCTACCATCTGCTGCGCGCCGCCACCGAGCAGTGCCAGTGCAATATTCCGGCCTTGAACGAGGCCCAGCGTGCCGCCGCCGAGGCCCAGGCGCAACGGACCTTCGCGCTGGAGCGTCTGGTGCTGGGCTCGGACGAGGCCGCCGAGGTGGTGATTGCGGCCGGCGGCGTCGAGCAAAGCCTCGCCGCCATCGCCGCGCGCTTCGAGACCCCTGAGGCGTTTCACGCAGACCTCGCCCGCAATGGCCTGGATGCGGCCGGGCTGCGGCATGCCCTGCGCCGGGAGCTCGCCTTCGACGCCGTCATGCAGCGCGTCGGCGGTCGTCACAGCGCCGTCACCGACACCGACGTCCAGCGCTTCTACGAACTGCACGCGGAGCGCTTCCGGACCCCCGAGCGCCGACGCGCCCGGCACATCCTCATCACCGTCAATGCCGATTATGCGGAGAACACACGCGACGCCGCCCACGCCCGCGCCACCACCCTCGCCGCCGAGCTGCAGGCGGCGGGCGACGGCACGCCGGCGCAACGCTTCGCCCGCCTCGCGCACCGTCACTCCGAGTGCCCCACGGCCATGGAGGGCGGCGCGCTCGGCGACATCGTTCGCGGTCAGCTCTTCCCCGAGGTGGACGCCGCGCTGTTCGCACTGCCCGCAGGGTCCATCAGCGCCCCGGTGGAATCGCAGATGGGCTTCCACATTCTCCTCTGCGAGGGCATCGAGCCCGCACGCGCCCTCCCCTTAGGCAAGTGCGCGCGCGCATCCGCGCGGCGCTCGAGCGCCGCCGCCGTCGCGCGGCGCAGAAGGCCTGGCTCGACAGCATCGCGGCCCCTGCGGCATCGGGCTGACCCGACACCGCCGGCACGACCGTCCGGCGGTGCTCTTCAGGGACACGCCCATTGTTTGACGTCGCCCGCGCGAATCGGGTCGGTCCGCCGGTGTTGGTGGCTCGCGCGGCTGCGCATGCAGGCGTGGGGAGGCGGCGGTCTCAGACGCCGTGGCGATGTTGGCCCGGAGGGCCGCGCCTCAGCGCCTGGCATAGTGCGCGCGCTGCGGGATGACGTTGCGGATGCCGCCGCGCGGGTCCGGCACATCGCCGTGGTAGCGGGGCAGCACGATGACATGCAAATGATCGATGCTTCTTCCCGCGGCTCTGCCATTGTTGTTGCCAACGGTATAGGCGTCGGGGCGCGCTGGTGTAGAAACGCCAGCTGCAACACCGCCTCGATCTGGTCCTTGGGCCTGTCGCGCAGATAATCCCGGTTGCGCATCTCCCGGTAGAGGGCTCCCAGATCGGTGGCCTCAATGGCAGCCTTCACGCCCCGCAGCGCACTGAAATAGTCCGCCTCTTCCAGGGCGTCAAGATCGAAGATGGAGACGACATGCCTTTTCGGGATGAGCAAGGCGTGCCCGGGATTCACGGGATGGGCATCGAACACGCCCACGAAAGAACGATTCTCGAATATGAACGGATCGGCCTCACCGCGACTCACACGGCAGAAGTAACAGTCTGGTGCCGGCTCGGAGTGGTTCATGGCAGCGCCTCGGTGCAGTCAAATGGATGGCTCGATACCCGGCGTGGGTCGATGTCTGCTCAAGCAACCCAGACCCGCGCATTGCGAAACAAGCGCAGCCAGGGCCCATCCTCGCCCCAGCCCGCTGGGCACCAGGAATGCTGGACACTGCGGAACACCCGTTCCGGATGCGGCATCAGGATGGTGACGCGCCCATCCGCATTGGTGAGGCCGGTGATGCCGCCGGGGGAGCCGTTGGGGTTGGCGGGATACCGGCTCGCCGGCTCGCCGCTGGTCTCGACATAGCGTACCGCGGTGCAGGGCGCCGCGGCGGCGAGGTGCCCCGCGTCGCGGAACTCGGCGCGGCCCTCGCCGTGGGCGATGGCGATGGGCAGGCGCGAGCCGGCCATGCCGGCGAGCAGCACCGAGGGCGAGTCCAGCACCTCCACCAGGCTGAGCCTGGCTTCGAACTGCTCGCAGCGGTTGCGCACGAAGTGCGGCCAGTGCTCGGCGCCCGGAATCAGCGCGCGCAGGTTCGCCAGCATCTGGCAGCCGTTGCAAACACCCAGGGCGAAGGTATCGGCGCGCGCGAAAAAGGCCTGGAATTGCTCGCGGGCGCGGGGGTTGAAGAGGATGGTCTTGGCCCAGCCCTCGCCGGCGCCGAGCACGTCTCCGTAGCTGAAGCCACCGCAAGCGACAAGGCCCTTGAAATCCGCGAGATCGCAGCGGCCGGCGATGATGTCGGTCATGTGCACGTCGATACAGTCGAAGCCGGCGCGGTGGAAGGCCGCCGCCATCTCCAGCTGGCCATTGACGCCCTGCTCGCGCAGCACCGCCAGCCGCGGCCGCACGCCGGTCTTGAGGTAAGGCGCGGCGACGTCGTCCGCCGGCGCAAAGCTCAACACCGCATGCAGCCCCGGGTCCTCGGCGTCGATGCGGGCGTGCGCCTCGTCGGCGCAGTCGGGGTTGTCGCGCAGGCGTTGCATGCGCCAGCTGGTCTCGGACCACAGCCGCTGCAGCTCGGCGCGGCTCGCATCCAGCGGGGTGTGCAGACCCTGGCGGATGACGATGCGCTGCAACGCCGTCGGGCGGCCGATGACGGCCGTGCAGTCCGCCAGGCCGTGCTCGCTCAGGCGGGCCAGCACCGCCCCGCGCTCGGAGCGGCGGATCTGCAGCACCGCGCCCAGCTCTTCGCTGAACAGGGCCGCCACGGGCCGACGCGCCGGCGCCGCGTGGCCGCCCGCCGGCAGCAGCGCCAGGTCCACATCGATGCCGCAGCGCCCGGCGAAGGCCATCTCGGCGAGTGTGACCAGCAGCCCGCCATCGGCGCGATCGTGGTAGGCGAGCAGGCGGCCTTCGTCGTTCAGCTGCTGGACGGCGGCGAAGAAGCCCCGCAGCAGCGCCGGGTCGTCGAGGTCCGGCGGCGTGCTGCCGAGGCGCTGGAACACCTGCGCGAGACAGGAGCCGCCGAGCCGGTCCTGTCCCGCCCCGAGGTCCACCAACAGCAGATCCGTATCCTCCAGCGCCAGCGCGGCCTCGGGCTCGGCCCGCAGCTGCGGGGTGAGACCGCGTGAGGCGTCCGTCACCGGCGCAAAGGCCGACACGATCAGCGACAAGGGCGCCGCCATGCGGTGCTCGCGACCGTCATCGCCCCGCCACAGGGTCTGCATGCTCATGGAGTCCTTGCCCACGGGGATGGCGATGCCCAGCGCCGGGCACAGCGCCTCGCCCACGGCGCGGACCGTGTCGTAGAGGCGCGCGTCCTCGCCGGGATAGCCGGCGGCGGCCATCCAGTTGGCGGAGAGCTTGATGTCACCGAGCTGCCCGATGGGCGCGGCGGCGATGTTGGTGATGGCCTCGGCGACCGCCATACGACCGGCGGCCGGGGCGTCCAGCAGGGCCAGCGGCGTGCGCTCGCCGATGGCCATGGCCTCGCCGGTGAGCCCGTCGTAGTCGGTCAGGGTCACGGCACAATCCGCCACCGGCACCTGCCAGGGGCCCACCATCTGGTCCCGCGCCACCAGGCCGGTGACCGTGCGATCGCCGATGGTGATGAGGAAGGTCTTGGCGGCCACCGCCGGCAGCCGCAGCACGCGGCACACGGCCTCGGCGAGGTCGATGTCGACGACGTCGAAGGCCGCTACGGGCGCCGGCCGCCGAGCCACGTCGCGGGTCATCTTGGGCGGCTTGCCGAACAGCAATTGCATGGGCATGTCGATGGGCGTCTCGCCCAGGTGCTGGTCGGTGAGCCTGAGCTGCGCCTCGGACGCGGCCGTGCCGACGACGGCGTAGGGGCAACGCTCGCGCTCACAAATGGCCGCGAAATCGTCCAGGCGCGCCCGCGCCACCGCCAGCACATAGCGCTCCTGCGCCTCGTTGCACCAGATCGCCATGGGCGCCATGCCGGGGTCGGCGTTGGGTACCCGGCGCAGCTCGAAGGTGGCGCCGCCGGTGCCGCCATCGGCGCCGTCGTGCACCAGCTCCGGCAGGGCGTTGGACAGGCCGCCGGCGCCGACATCGTGGATGAACAGAATCGGATTCTCGTCGCCGCGCGCCCAGCAGCGATCGATCACCTCCTGGCAGCGGCGCTGCATCTCCGGGTTGGCGCGCTGCACCGAGGCGAAATCCAGATCCGCCGCCGAGGCGCCGCTGGCCATGCTGGAGGCGGCCCCGCCACCGAGGCCGATGAGCATCGCCGGACCGCCCAGCACGATCAGGGGCGTGCCCGCCGGGAAATCCGCCTTCTGCACATGCTCCGCCCGGATGTTGCCCAAGCCCCCGGCGAGCATGATGGGCTTATGGTAGCCGCGCAGCGCCATGCCGCCGTCGGCGGCGGGCAGCCGTTGCTCGAAGGTGCGGAACCAGCCGGCGAGGTTCGGCCGGCCGAACTCGTTGTTGAAGGCGGCGGCACCGATGGGCCCCTCCAGCATGATGTCCAGCGCCGCGACCATGCGCCCGGGCTTGCCCCAGTCCTGCCCCGCCTCCCAGGGCTGGCCAAAGTCCGGGATACGCAGATTGGACACCGAAAAGCCACTCAAGCCCGCCTTGGGCTTGGCGCCGCGGCCGGTGGCGCCCTCGTCGCGGATCTCGCCGCCGGCGCCGGTGGCCGCCCCGGGGTCGGGCGCGATGGCGGTGGGGTGGTTGTGGGTTTCCACCTTCATCAGGATATGCACCGGCTCCGCGCTCGGGCGGTACTGGCCGGTCGCGGGCTCCGGCAGGAAGCGCCGGCCGGGCCAGCCGACGATGACGGCGGCGTTGTCCTCATAGGCCGAGAGCACGCCCGCGGGCGAGCAGCGCGTGCTGTGGCGGATCATCTGGAACAGCGAGCTCGGCTGCGGCGCGCCGTCGATGACCCAGTCGGCGTTGAAGATCTTGTGCCGGCAGTGCTCGGAGTTGGCCTGCGCGAACATCATGAGCTCGACGTCGGTGGGGTTGCGGCCGAGGGCGCCGAAGCTCGCCACCAGATAGTCGATCTCATCGTCGGACAGTGCCAGGCCCAGTGTGCCGTTGGCCGCCACCAGTGCCTCGCGTCCGCCCGCCAACAGGTCCACCCGTCCGAGGGCCTCCGGCTCGGCCTGGACGAACAGCGCCTCGGCATCGGCGAGGTCGAACAGCACCACCTCGGTCATGCGGTCGTGGAGCTCGGCGGCGGCCNCCCGCAGGGCCGCNTCATCCAGGTCGGTGGTTGCCTGCAGCCAGTAGGCGACGCCCCGCTCCAGGCGCCTGATCGGCNCCAGGCCACAGCGCTGCGCGATCTCCGTTGCCTTGGACGACCAGGGGGAGATGGTTCCGGGCCGGGGCACCACCAGCAGCAGCCGGCCGCCCGTCTCCTTGGCATGGGCATCGACATCGGCTTGCGGCCCATAGCGCAGCAGCGCCTCCAGCAGCAGACGCTCGTCCGCGCTCAGGTTGCGGGAGAGATCCGCAAAGTGCACCAGCTCGGCCGTCAGGCGCGTCTCCGGCAGGCCGGCCGCCCGCAGGCGCTGCGTCAGCTTGGCCAAACGAAAGGCGGAGAGGGCGGGTGCGCCGCGCAGACAAAGCATCGCGATAGACTCCGGAGACTGCGAATCGATGCCGGCATGATACGTGAGCCCCCGCCGCCGCGCCGATGCCGGTCACCCCGGCGCGCCGGCGGCGATGGGATCGCCCGGCGCCGGGTGATCGCCGGGCGTTCCCATCGCGGTAGACTCGGGCACCGTGTCGGCTGTCGGCGGTACCGCGCCGCTGTGCAGGACCGCCAGCTTTATCATGAGATTCGAGCCCCAAGCCCATCATGTCGAACATCCGAGCCTACTCCCAGCGTCTGCTGCCACCCTTNTCCGGCGTCGTGCAGATCGNCCAATCGGANCGCGCGCGGGCGCAGAGCTTCGACGGCGTCAGCTGGGAGGTGCATTACGTGCCGCGGCGCGGCCAGACGCCGGGCCAGACATCGGGCCAGGCGCAGATGCCGCTGGGCTACGCGCTCGATCGCGGCTACTACCGCGTCGCCCACTTTCAGGGCGACCAACTCACGCCCTATGTGCTGCCGGCGGTGCTCGACGCCGCCCAGGTGAGCGCATGCATCGACGAGCTGGCGACATTTCTGCGCTCGGCGACGGTGCCCTTCCCCGCCGCGGACGTGTTCGAGTACTGGCTGCTGGACGGCCGGGACGACGCCCCGCTGGCGTTGCTGTTTTCCTGCTGTGAGGCGTCGCAGATGTCCACCTATCCAACCAAAAGCGGCTGGACGGCGCTGCCCCACTCGAAGCTGCGCATCGACTCGACCCCCGAGGAGCAGGCACGTCAGGAGCCGCCCGTGAATCACCGCTTTCAGGACATGGTGACCCAACGCGCCGGTGCGGCGCCGCGCTGCGCCTGGTTCGAGCGGGCGCCCGGCGACGGCGGCGACTTTCCGCCCCTGCTGGTGCGCGAGGACTGGCGCTCGGACCGGGAGCACGATCTCTGCCAGCGCTACCTGCTGCGCACGGCGCCCATCCTGCTGCTGCTGCAGGGCCTGCGCCGGGAGGACCGCGAGCGCCTTGAGGTGGCGGCCAAGCACCACGCCGTGGAGGTCGATCGGCACTATCCGCTGTATCCGCAGATCAACGACGAGAAGCGCATGGCGGCCATCCGCGTGGAAGCGCGCCTGCGCCGGGGCTCGCCGGAGCGCACCGAGCCCGGCGCGCCGAAGCAGCAGGCGCCGGCGCCGCTGAGCAAGGACATGCGCATCCTCGAATGACACCCGTGGCCGCCGCGCCGAAGATACCGGCGCGTCGTCAGGGCATTGCCGCCGCGGGGGAGCATGCGAGAATACGGCGGCGGCGCGCGCCGCGCCGTTCATGCAACGATCCAGCCCAGCCGAGGCCGCCAGCGATGACCAGCGAATCCATGACCTACCGCGATGCCGGCGTCGACATCGACGCCGGCGAGGCGCTCGTCGAGCGCATCAAGCCTGCGGTGGCCACCACGCGCAGGCCCGGTGTGCTCTCCGGGCTCGGCGGCTTCGGCGGGCTGTTCGAGCTGCCCCAGGGCTATCGCAACCCGGTGCTGGTGTCGGGCACCGACGGCGTCGGCACCAAGCTCAAGCTGACGGTCGCCGCCGGGCGCCACAGGGGCGTCGGCATCGATCTGGTGGCCATGTGCGCCAACGACATCGTCGTCTGCGGCGCCGAGCCGCTGTTTTTTCTGGACTACTACGCCACCGGCAAGCTCGCTGTCGACACCGCCGCGGCGGTGGTCGAAGGCATCGCCGAGGGCTGCAAGCGCGCCGGCTGTGCGCTCATCGGCGGCGAGACCGCCGAGATGCCCGGCATGTACGATGCCGGCGACTATGACCTCGCCGGGTTCTGCGTGGGCATCGTCGAGAAGGACGCCATCCTCGAGCCGAGCCGCGTCAAGCCGGGGGATGCGCTGATCGCGCTCGCCTCCAGCGGCCCCCACGCCAATGGCTTCTCGCTGATCCGGCGACTGCTGGAGACGAGCGGCACCAGCCTGGAGCAGCCGCTCGATGCCACCGCTGAGGCGCTCACCACCCTCGGCGATGCCCTGCTCGCCCCCACGCGTATCTACGTCAAGCCGGCACTCGCGCTGATCCGCCACGGCGGCGCGCGTGCGCTGGCCCACATCACCGGCGGCGGCATCACCGAGAACCTGCCGCGGGTGCTGCCGGCGGGCACCAAGGCCGTGGTGGACCTGCGCACCTGGTCACCGCCGCCCGTCTTCCGCTGGCTCCGGGACACCGGCAACATCACCCAGGCGGAGTTGCTGCGCACCTTCAACTGCGGCGTCGGCATGATTGCATGCGTGCCCGCCGAGCGTGCAGCGGGCGCCTGCGGCTTGCTGCGCACCGCCGGGGAGCAGGCCTGGATCATCGGCCGGGTGGAGGCGCACCGGGGCAGGCCTGTCGTCGAGTACGCCGGTGGCCGTTGATGCGCCGCGACCCCGCTTGCCCGTGGTGGTGCTCATCTCGGGTGGCGGCAGCAATCTGCAGGCCCTCATCGACGGCTGCCAGGCCGGCGAGCTCGCCATCGACATACGCCTGGTGGTGAGCAACCGCGCCGACGCCTATGGGCTGACACGCGCTGCCAGCGCTGGCATCACAACCCGGGTGCTGAGCCACAAGGACTTCGGCAGCCGCGTCGAGTACGATCAGGCACTGGCCACACTGCTCGGTGGATTCGCCCCTGGGCTGGTGATCCTCGCGGGCTTCATGCGCATACTCACACCCGCCTTCGTGGCTCGCTTCCGTGGGCGCATGCTCAACATTCATCCCTCGCTGCTCCCCAAGTATCCGGGTCTGCACACCCATCAGCGCGCCCTGGCGGCCGGCGACAGCGAGCACGGCGCCACCGTACACTTCGTCACCGAGGCACTCGACGGCGGCCCGCCGGTGCTCCAGGCGCGGGTACCGGTGCTGCCCGGCGACGACGCCGGGCGCCTCGCCGCGCGGGTGCTGGCGCAGGAGCACCGACTCTACCCGCTGGCGGTGCGCTGGTTCGCCGCGGGTCGATTGCGCCTCGACGGCACCGGCCGTGCGCTGCTCGACGGCCGGGCGCTCGATGCGCCGGTAGACCTCACCCGGACAGCCGGCGACTGAGCCGCGCCCGTCGACGCAGCGCATGTTGGACCGAGCCAATGCGTAACTCGAAATTCCAGAATCTTGACCCCACAAGCATCGACGTAACCGAACTGTTTCGGCGCAGGCATTGAGCCCGAACCGGCAGCCCGACTCGGCATTCCGCAGCCATGGCCCATCTCAANCTCAAACATCTGCGCTATTTCTGGTCCGTCGCCAGCCACGGCTCCATCGCCCGCGCCGCAGACATCCTGCATCTCACCCCACAGACCATCAGTGGTCAGCTGCGCGAGTTGGAGGAGCAAGTCGGCGCCAAGCTGTTCACCAAATCCGGACGCGGGCTTGCGCTGACAGAGACCGGACGGCTCGTGTTCTCATACGCGGACGAGATGTTTCGCATCGGCGACGAGCTCGAGGACGTGCTCGCCGGACGCACCCCCGGCGGCGGACTCACGCTCAACGTCGGCGTGGCCATGGTGGTGCCCAAGCTGCTCACCCACCGGGTGCTGGCACCGGCTCTGAGCATGGACGAGCCGGTTCGACTGCAGTGCGTCGAGCGCCCGTTGACCGAGCTCCTGGCGGACCTGTCGGTGCACAAGCTGGACCTGGTGCTGACCGACAGCCCGCTGAATCCGGCGCTCAGCATCCGCGCCTACAATCATGCCCTCGGCGAGACGCCGAGCGTGTTCTGCGCCGCCCGCCCACTCGCCGCCCGGCTGCGCGCCGACTTTCCGCGATCGCTGGACGGCGCGCCCATGCTCATGCCAAGCAACCACAGCGCCCTGCGCCGGGCGCTGGATCAATGGCTCGACCGCCTGGACATCAAGCCGCAAGTGGTGGCAGAGATCGAGGATCGCGCCCTGATGAAGACCTTCGGCGAGGCCGGCGCAGGCGTGTTCAGCGTACCTCAGGCCGTGGAAGACGACGTGCTGCGGAAATACGACGTGGAAATCGTCGGCCGCAGCGACGAAGTCACCGAACGGTTCTACATCATCTCGGCCGAGCGTCGCATCAAGCATCCGGCGGTGTCGGCCATTACCGAGACGGCGCGCAGCGGACTCTTCTCGCACCGCCAACCGCTGCCCGCATCGGTGCGAGCGCAGGCGGCGGAAAGCGACCGCTGAACACACCGGCGGGTATTCGGCGCGTCGTCCGCCGCCGTCGGCGCACCCGGCGGACGCCGCGCGCTTGTGCCGGCGCCAATCCGGACTCCCTATGCACGAA
>PR_CR_10_Liq_1_inCRDRAFT_1001232_pt1 | contig 14700 bp, 11 predicted proteins | sample PRCRCaboRojoPR_3_FD_10241 | JGI IMG/M metagenome (IMG submission 10241)
AAGGGCTCTGGTTTATCTTTCTGTGAAGGACCGCTGCCAAGAAAGCATAGTGACTAAAAACTTAGAAGGCCACGGGCGCCGGAACTGGAAAACCTCGCTGATGTTTTGCATGGCTTTGAGCTTTGTGATATTTGCAGGGGTGGGTTTCAGACTCCAAGGAAGCATGATAAAGAATACCCTTATGTCCACTTTGGGGGGAGACATTTATGTGATGGCGCCTGAAAACCAAAGAGCTGGCTTGGCTGAACAGAAGATTAGGGACTGGATTGAGAATGTTTACAAAGTAGAAAACGGAGAAAACATTAAGGACTACAGCTTTGTTACCTACGACCTAGACAGCATGCCTGACATAAGTTCAGTGTACATTGGAAACATCTGTGGGTTCCCTTCTACTAGAACTAGATTTAGAGGAGTTGAAGAGAACTACTTAGACGCTGTTTACGAAGAATTTTACGTACCTATAGAGGGCGACCCAGCCATTGAGTACCCTGAAAGAGACAACGGAAACCCTGACTTTTTTTACGGACTCTACACAGACGATGACTTAGTTTCTTACTTGGGAGACTACGACTACTACGACGTGCTGACTGGCAAGAGCCAAGAAATATCTAGACAAGTTTCCTCTACAGAAATGCTTCCTGTAAAGTCGATAGTGGCTGAAGGGCTGAGGGAGTTCCTTTCAATCACAGCAGACACCCCTATACGGTTTAGGGTTTACTACAACTCCTGGGACGAAGACGTGCTTTTCAGAGGCAGAGTCAGAGGAATGGCCCAAAAAGTCCCTGGGTTTACTTTTTCGGGCTACAGGTACATTGGGTTCAGCCACCAAGCCCTGGTTTCGATTCCCCAGTTCAGAGAAATTCTGGATGTGATTTACCAAGACAAATGGCCGGAGGAACTTGATCAAGTTCCAGAGGGAACTTCTTACGAGATCCCTAAGCAGTATCTCCTGATAAAGACCAAAGACGAACTGTCCAAACAACAACGCGAAGTACTTAGCAATGGAATTAGGAACTTCTTCCAGTCTGACGACTACACCTTAATTGACGTCCAGGCCCTTAAAGAAACAGCCAACTTGACTGTGGTGCTGATGGAAATATTCTTTATAGCAGTGGGAGTCATTGCCTTTATTTTGGCTTTCTTTTTGCTGTGGACGAGTTTCACAGCCAATGTGCAAGAAAATTCTTGGGAGTACGGAGTGCTTAGATCCATTGGACTGACTGCTCCACAGTGTTTGCGTGTTTACATGTACGAGTCGCTTTCACTGACCCTTGCTGCTGCCTTGTTGGGTTCTTTCACAGGGGTTATGGTGGCTTTGGTGCTGAGTATCCAGTTCAACTTGTTTGTAGAGCTGCCTTTATCTTTTGAGTTTCCCTTTTTGATGTTTTTCACGATGCTTGTGTTGGCAGTTCTTACAGCAGTGTTTGGAAGTTACATTCCTGTTAAAAACATTGAGAAACATAAAATTTCATCTATTCTTAGGGGAATAAACTTCTAACTTAAGGTTAAATTAAGCATCTTGGTCTGCAAAAGACAAAGGCCTTCGTTCCATCTTGGAAGTCATTTCCACAACGGAGTTGTCTGCTGTGTCGGTTTTTCTGGACCAAAGAATCAAAGTCCTAGCAATGAGTCTGACGTTTTCACTCACCAGCACTTCGAACAAAAGAGTCAGTGAAAAACACTCTACCCACAACCCAACTAGTCCAGAGTAGTCCTTGTCTTCTTCTGCAAGCACTCTGTAAACGTACACAAAAACAAGCACTGCACTGCTTGTTATGTTCAGTCCCACAAACAAGTACCCAAAGCAGTGCTTGTACCTCTGGAAACTCCCTTTGACTTCAAACGTGTTTACTAACAAAAAGTAGCCCACTAGGTAAAACACAAACCCAATCAAGCAAGAAAGCACTGAGTAAACCAAGTCCTCTTCTTCAAAGTCCTTCATGTTGTCTAAGTCCCTTGAGTCCCTTTCGTAAAAGATTCCAGTCACCAACAACTCTGAGTAAACTATTGTGAAGATCAGTGCCCAACGAGCCGTGTTGCTGAACCGCATGTACCTTTCTTTCGGAACCAGCCACCCCGTAATCAAGTACTCTTCCAAAAAGTAGCGGATGATTTCTTTGCTTTCGCCACTAGGGTACCTGTTGTGTATGTCACCTCTTATGGGCCTTGGAACAGTGTCCCTAATCACACTTATTAAACTTCCGAAGAAAAACACAACTGATAAACTAAGCCAAAACCAAAGCATGTTGAACTCCGAAAACTTGATTCTGGTGTCTTCTCCTAGTTGGTCTTCCTTTATTTCAATTTCAAAGTCACTACATTCCTTTCGCTTTGCAGTAACTAAACATAGAAGCAGAGCAAGTACTTTCCAATTCATTTGATTTAAATAAGAATTCAATATGACTCTCTAACCGATTCTTAGATATAATAATTACTGATGAAAGCCAAGGATGGAGACTCTAAAGGTCCCTGGGGGAAAACCCTGAACTCAGCAAGGAGCCACTCAGAGATGCCTTTAGCACTTGGAAAACTACGCAAACGCAGTTCTGAAGACAAGTCAGAAAACTCTTTTAGCCAAAGCCAAATTAAACTTCTCAAAGAAAGGCTAGAAAACACCCAGTACCTAAAGGACACCTACGAAAAGTCCCTAAAACAAAAGTCTAAAAGAATAAAACAATTAGAGAAGTTACTTGAAGACTGTGACTGCTCTTGCAAAATCAAAACTATCAAAATAGACAAACTCCAGGACACCATTAGCCAAATGACCCAAAAACTCAAAAGCCAAAACCAAGCTTTTGAAGAACTCGAAACTCAGTACAAAACCTTAGAAACAAAACTAACTCAAGAAAACCAAAAGACCAAACTCGAACTCCAAGAATCCTCTTCAAAGAACCAAGAACTAATCAGGAACTTGATTTTTTTAGAAGAAAATAACCAACAACTAAGGTCCGAACTCAAAGACAACAAAACTCTAGAAGACACTCTGCAAAGAAACAATCAAAGCATTGTTAACTTAGAACGCAAACTGAGTTACCTCAAACAAGACTACGACCAAGTAGTTAAACAAAACAAGTTCTTGAAGTCTTTGGTAGAAAACAAAGAGTCAAGTACTTTGGCCCAACTAGAAAACAGACTGCTCAGTAGTGAGATGAAAATTCAGGAACTACAGAGCACTTCTAAAAAACGACCCAAGAAGTCTAGGTCTTCAAGGGCTTCTCCTCTGCACTCTAAGTACCGACAAGCTTTTAAGTGATGTATATTGGAACTAACTAGTTAACTTAGACTTAAGAGCTTGGAGTTTTTCCAAGTCCTTAAAAACAGCAGACTTTTGGGACTGCAAAGACTCGTTCTCATTTTGCATTCTTTGAAGTATGAGTTCGCTTTCTTGGAGTTTTTTCTTAAGGTTGAAGTTGTCTTTTTGGAGTTTTTTGAGGTTTTTGGTTTTGTCAGAAATGTTGGTTTTGAAGTCAGAAAACTGCTGGCTGCTTTGGACAACGTGGTTTTGGAATTCTTCGAATTTCTGTTTGTACTCAGCAAGGGACTCCTTGATTTTTTCTTGTTCTTGGTCAGGAGGGGCTTCTAACTGGGCTTTGTACTCCTCAACTTCTTTGGTTTTTTCGTCAAGTAAGTTCTGGAGTTGTTTGTCCTTTTCTTCGATTTCTTTAACCATTTCTGTCATCTTTTCTTTGAGCATTTCGTGCTGGTTGACAAGTGCCAGTCTGTGCTGGTTGGCTTCTTCGTACTTCTGGGAGAGTTCGTTGATGGCTGTTTGGAACTTCTTAGACATCTCTACTCGGTCTTGTCTTTCGTCTTCGGCAGCTTTGCGGGTTTGGTCTACTAGAGCTTTGTTTTTTTTTTGGAGTTCTTGCCACAGGGACTCTAGTCTTGCTTTGACTTCTTTTTCGTGGGCTACTTCTTTGTTGAGTTTCTGGTGTTCTTGAGAAGCTTTTTCGAACTCTCTTTTTTGGCGCACAAGTTCCAATTCGTGTTTGTTCTGGTCCTTGAGTTCCTTAACTAGTCGTTCATATATTAATTGGAGTCTTTGCTGGGGGTTTCTTTTTCCTTCGTACAAGTTCCTTATTTCCTGTGAAACCTTTTTTTCGAGCTTTTCTAATTATTACTTACTTAGTTTCCTTTGTTCGTCAGCCGGCAAATTTGTATTCATTTTTATTAGTTATTAAACTGCCTTTGTAGTCTTCTCTTCAACAGAGAAGAAGAAGTGGTGTTTTGTACTTGAACAGAATTAGGTTTAAGAGCACATTCGTCTCTCACGTTAATTACCTCAACTTCGGACTCCAAGAAACTTAAAATGGACTCTAACTTGCCAAACAACATAGAGTAGGAAGGAGTCAGGTCCTGACTAACTGGAGTAAACAACTCAGTAGCAGTTGAGGCTGACCGGGGTTCTGACACATTACTCAAGTAGTAGCCCAAAGAAAGAGGCGACGAAGTAGGAAACACCACTGGCCTTCCAGGTTTCTTATTTACTGTGTAGTCTCTTTTCTTCACTCTGCCCACAAACTCTTTGGTCGGGGTTTCTAGAGGGGATAAAGAATACTTCCTTTGTTTCATTTATATCTTATTATTCTGAACACCTAAATATGGGAGACCAGAAATCCACCCAATGGAAAAGGCAACTCAACCAAGCCATTAAAACCCTGCAAGACCTCAATTCCCAGTACGACTCAGCTGTGGCTCAAAAAGGAGACAAAGAAACTCAACTCGAAGACCTTAAAAAGGAGTTCATTTCCCTAAACAAGTCTGTTATGCAGCAAGCAAAAACTGAGCTGGAGGAACAAGTCAACCAAACTCTAACTGAGTTCTCACTTCAGTACGACCAAATAGTTGAAAAACTCAACCAAACTACACAACAAGAAACCTACAAACAAGTTCCCACGGTAAACGCGAGGCCATTTGCCCAGAAAGTCTTTGTGAAGAGGTCGTCTTTGCTGAACAAACTTCTTAAAAACAAAGACTTCAAAACCCTTTACCACATTTTCTTTGCCTTCATGATAGTGATGAGTTTGGGCGAAATGATGAAGAGGTACATGGAGGAAGGCAAACTCCTTGACCTGAGTTTAGTTATTTGGGCCTTTGGCAAGTTAGAAGTAACCATGACTTGCTGGTTAGGAGTTTTCTTATCTAGTTTCTTGGTGATCCCTTTAGTCCGGGCAATCAACCAAAACAAGCTGAAAAGGCACGTCTGGGTAACCCTTTACAGTGCGTTTCAGTTTTTGTTGTACCTGGTGCCCTGCACAGTCACAATCAAAAACTCCTTGCCTATTGCTTCTGCAATGATAGTTACCTGCGAAATGACCAGGATCTCTATGAAAGTCCACTCTTACTTGCGCGAAAAACTCCTGTTTGGCATTCCTGACAACGAATACGCCCATTACATTCCTGACTCTCTAAAGCAAAAAGGAGTTAGTTTTAACCACCTCAACCCTCCACAAATCACCATTGAAGACCCCTTTACAGAGGTTAAGAGGTTTCTGTTCTTTATGTTTGCGCCAACTTTGATATACAGAGACAACTACCCAAGAATCTCAGCTACTCGGAGGTGGAATAAAATCTTTATAAACACCCTGAACTGCTTTGGCACCATTTTTTACGTTTACATAATATTCCAAACGTTCTGCATTCCTTTCTTCGAAGACAGTTGGCGCAACAACTGGAGTCTTAGGTTTGTACTGACTTCTCTAGAAAAGTCCATGGTCCCAGGCACTATGCTTCTGATCCTGGCCTTTGTAGGAGTGCTCCACACCTGGCAGAACCTTTGGGCTGAACTCATGCGTTTTGGAGACCGCAAGTTTTACGAAGACTGGTGGAATGTAACAAGTTTTGCAGCTTACTACAGGAAGTGGAACATCGTAGTGCACGAGTGGCTGTACAACTACGTTTACCAGGACTTCATTCGGTTTACCAAAGGAAGGATTTCCCAAATAGTGGCTTTCTTTTTTGTGTTCTTGATATCAGCTTTTATACACGAAGTCATCATAGCTGTGAGTATGGGGTTTTTCTACCCGATTCTGTTGATAATGTTTGGGGGTCCTGGAGTGCTTTACGCCTTTTTGCCCAACAAAGAACTGAGGTCCTTGAACATCTTTGTTTGGTCGATGTTCTTTATAGGCAACGGGTTCCTAATAATGTTTTACAGTTGGGAGTACTTTGCACGGAACAGCCTGGACTTAAGACCTAGTTACAGTTGGATGGCACCTATTATTCCCCACTCTTGGATTGATTTCCAGCATCTTTAATAACATAATGAGCACTGGAACTTACAAATGGGTCTTCCTTTTTACTTCTTTCGCTCTGGCAACCATGAACACTTTCCAGTTCTTCGGTAACAACTAAGCAGCTATAGGCTTTGTAGCTTCGGAAGGTCACTTTTTGGAGGACGTAGGCATAACTCCTGAGCTTTACGGAGTTCTTACAGGTCCTGTGTTTTTGATTATGTTTTCAGTAGCTATTTTAGTCCACGTATGGCACACTTAGGGCCTTTACTTAGACAAAGTCAAGCATGTCAAGTGGTTCCTTCTGGGATTCAACGCAATTTCTTCCTTGGGCTGCTTGGGGTATGCATTTACCCAAGAGTTCTGGGGGGTGGCTGGTTGTGTGACTTTAATTGCATTTGGCTCGGGAGGAATTGTTCCAGCTTCTCTCAAAGAAGTAGGCAAACTCTTTTGTCCCTCTAGAAGGTGCTTGGCAGTAGGGATCTTCCAAACCAGAATAAGTGTAGGAATGTCTTTGGCTTCTCTAGGACTTATCATGGCTTCACACTTGGGCTGGAGACTTGCTTATGCTACTATTGGAATCATAGGCCTTTCGGTGGTTCTTTTGAGTTCATTCATCATAAGAAACGATAAAGTCCAGGAGCCCCTTTTGGACAAGCCCAAACCACCCTCAGTTTTGGACAACTTTAAGTTTCTGCTTAAAAACAAAACTTCAATGCTGGTTGTAATTGCTGCTATGTTCAGGTACTCTGCTGGGTTTGTCAGGGCTTTTTTCACTCCTATATACTTAACTGCTCAGTTTAGTGGGTACTCTCACGAGTTCTCAGTTGTCAACTTTGTACTGAACTTAGTAACTCCAGTGTCAATTTACTTAGGGGGCAAACTGGCTGAGTACAAAGAAAGCAAAAACCAATTTGTTTGGACACCACTGATTTGCAGGTAAGGAATATGAAGTTTGACTAACTTAGTGTGTGTCCCCTTTGCAGTATACATGCACTTCACAGAGTCTTTTGCACTGGCAATGGTCTGCAACTCTAGCTTTTACATAGTGGGAGAAATGTACGTGTCTCTGAACTTGTCCATTTTACTCAACGTGACTCCTAACAACATGCATGCTTTCCGTAAGAATTACTTAGAGACTGGAGTCTTCATGTGTTTGACAGTTGCTTCAGGAAGCATTGCTTGCTTAGTAGTAGGGAAACTCTACTACAGTTTGTCGGGACTTGCCCTAGGACTAGTTTTAGCTCTAGGAGGAGGTCACTTTTTCTCAGGAGTCTTTTTCTTGCTTTCAGGGCTGTTTTATTACAAAGACAAGCAAAACAAAGAGTTCTGTGATTAATTCCTAATTTACTTAAGTTATTGAATTGTTGAACAAAAATAATGATGTCGCCTTTTTTCAGAGCACTGCTTTTGGCAAGTCTTTTTGCAGTAATCAGCTCAGAAACTACCTGTGAAGACCTGGGGTACACTGAGAGTAATTACGATACTTACATTGACCACTACGGCTACACCAACCAGACCTTCAAAATGAGGTACTGCTTCAAGGACAAGCATTGGAGAAGCGACCCTAGCAATCCAGGACCAATCTTCTTCTACTGTGGAAATGAAGCCCCAATTACAACCTTCATAGCTGCCTCTGGGTACATTGACTACCTTGCTGAGGACATGGGAGCCTTGGTCATTTTCGGGGAACATAGATACTTCGGAAAGTCTATGCCTTTCGGTAGAGAATCCTTCACCAAGAAAAACAATACTCGCTACTTATCTCCCCACCAGGCTTTAGGAGACTATGCTTATTTGCTCTCAGTTCTTAAAAAATCTTACTACAATGCTCCAGTCATAGCTTGGGGTGGAAGTTACGGAGGCATGCTTTCTGCTTGGTTCAGAATGAAGTACCCCAACATTGTCCTGGGCTCAATAGCAGCTTCTGCACCCATCATGCACTTTGAAGGCACTGTTGACCCTGAGCTGTTTTATGAAATCGTCACAAACGACTACGCAAATGCAGGTCCAGAGTGTTCAGCTATTATAGCCAAAGGGTTTGATAGTCTCCAAAAGTTCGTTAAGGACCCTAACGTTTACTACGAACTGAGAGAAACCTTTAATGTTTGTGAGGAAATCATAGATGAAAGCGATGCCCAGAAAATTATCGACTGGCTTGAAAACGCCTATGTTTACATGGCTATGACTGACTATCCTTACAAAACCAACTTTTTGAACCCTATGCCCGGAAACCCAGTTAAAGTAAGCTGTGATGCTTTCCAAAATATCACTCTTAATTCTGGAGCTTGGGACGTTCTCAAAGCCATGAGGAAGTCAGCTGAAGTCTACTATAACTACAAGGGAGACAAAACCTGCAACAACATCAGAGGTGGAAACAGCAACCTGGGAGAAGAGGGCTGGGATTACTTGTCCTGCACCACCCTTGCCATTCCCAACGGCACAGGCAACAAAGACATGTTCCCTAGCAACCCTTGGAGCAAGTCTGCTTTAGACTCTTACTGCATTGCTGCTTGGGGAGTGAGTCCTCAATACAACTACGCAGCTGACTTCTACGGAACTTCAGAGCAGCCAGTGAACGTCTTGCAGTACTTCTCCAACATAGTGTTTTCAAACGGCTCCCTCGACCCTTGGCAATCAGGAGCTGTTTTGATGAGTGTAAGCGAAAACGTGATAGCTTTTGTGATGGAAGGCGCTGCTCACCACTTAGATCTAAGAACACCTAACGCAGCCGACCCCATTGAAGTGCACCAGGGAAGAGAAATCGAAAAGCTAGCTATTCAGCACTGGCTGGGAATTGACGCTTTGGAAAGGTCTTCTTAATAAGAAATATGGCTTCAAGTGACTTAGAAAGTCTTAGAAACACCCTTAATGGGGATTACTCAATTACACAAAAGACCAATGCTGTGTTTGACCTTAGAACAATAGGCACCCCTGAAGTTTACCCCTTGCTGACTGAAGCTTACTACCAAAACAACTCTGACTTGCTAAGACACGAAATCTGTTACGTACTGGGCCAAATTGGCAACGAAGACTGCTACGAGTTCTTATCTGGTGTTCTGAAGGACGAGACCGACAGTGTAATTAATCGCCACGAAGCTGCAGAGGCCATGGGGGCTATAGGGTCTGCTAAGTTTTTGGACATACTTAGGCAGTACCTAGACTCGCAACATCAAGAGATTTCTGAAACTTGCCAGTTAGCCATTGAAAGAATAAACTGGCTGAGGAGCAAAGAGAAGGTAAAGAACTCAGACTACTTGTCTGTGGACCCCACTCCTCCTTTTTCGGAAGACTACACAATCGAACAACTAACTGAAATCTTCAACGACACATCTCGGAGTTTGTGGGACAGGTACAGAGCACTTTTCTCCCTCAGAGACATAGGCACTTCCGAAGCAGTGCTGGTCATAGCCCAGGGCCTCAACAACCCTAGCTTTTCGAACTTGTTCAGGCACGAAATAGCTTTTGTATTCGGGCAGCTGCGAGAAAAGGCTAAGGCTGCACTTCCTGCCCTAGTACAGGCTTTGGAAAACCCCTCCGACGCCTACATTGTGCGCCACGAGTCAGCTGAGGCAATAGGAAGCATCACAGACCAACAAGAGTACTTACAGATCCTAGAAAAGCACAAAAGGGACCCTGCAGAGCCGGTGGCGTCCAGTTGCTACATTGCACTGGACATCTCTGACTACTGGTTTTCAAGTAATTAATTAATGGATTCTTCTATCATTTGGATAACATCTGGGTTTTCCAAAGCAGCAGCAACTCTTTCTTTGTCGTTGACTTGCTTGTCAACTACTTATACCTTACTGTCAGCTTTAGTTAAGTGGGAGTCTTCCTTCAAAATAATGTCTACTTTGAGCTTGAGGTCAGGAAGGTCCTTTTTGATCTTATAAAGCATGCTTAGGCCAATATTGTTGGCAAAGGAACAGTGAGGCACAGTGGGGGCCCAGTATATTTTAACCTGGCAGGAGTTTTCGAAGCACTTTACAAAGATGTCTTCTTCCTTAACTACTTCGAGTTCTTCCAGGGTCTGGGGGGCTTCGGGGTCCTTGATGCTGCCTACTGCGTCTATTATTTTGTCTCTTAGGATTCTTTCTTCTTCGTTCATCTTTATTAGTTAAGTAAAAGCTCATAGTCGAAGAATGTCCAGCACACCAAGAAGAAAGACAAAACTCTGCATAACCTGAAGGACAACGAAGACCTTTGCAGCATAGCACTCTACAGCAAAAAGTTTGAAATGCAAGCAAAGAACCAAAAACTAAATATGAAGCACTTAGACAACGCGATAAAAACTTTGCAGACGCCATCTACCAGAAGAGAATTTTAAGTGCAACAGAAAAAGACCACTTCGCAACAACCCTTCGCTAAAACCAACAAAAGGCCTAAGGGCTCGTCAAAGTAATGATAATAATAGTTAAGTAAAAGCTGTTGTCTTTACCACTGTGGAGTTTTGCTCCTGGAAGGGACTAGGGGGTTCTGGACTTAGTTCGAACAAAGAAGACACCTTTTTTAGTCTTTTCTGCACTTTCTGTGCTTGTTCTTTGTTTGACTTCTTAAAAGCAAACCTAAAAAGTTCCATCTTTCTGTTCAAGTCCCCCTCAAAAGGCCAACTTAGTTTTTTGCACCTCACGTAAACCACAAGAAGCACTAAGTTAAGTAGCATTCCTGTCCAAAACAAAACATTTTCCCAAACTGCTCCTAAGTCAACAAACAACCTTGCTGTTCCTAGTGAATTCACCCAAAACACGCCTGCTGAAGACGAAATGTTTAAAATGTTCATCATTTCAAGGTTGTAGGGTTTCTTCCTTCCAAGCAAAACTACTTTCGAACCAAGCAAAACACTGTACACTACCATGTAGGCTTCAGGAACCACCAATTCTAACTTTTTAAACAAAACTAAAAAACACTCACTGCACATACTTAAGTAAACGTACTTAGCGTCAAGCAGTATGTTAAGTTCGTTGAGTTGGTTGTGCTGTGAAAAAGGTTTGGAGTAAACTACAAACCAAGTAAACAAACATACTACCAGTAACTCAGGAATCGCATAGGCTAAGTGCTTCCCTTCCCAGCAGGCCATTGAACAGTCGTAAACCAAAAACCTTCCTCTGCAAAAGAAAATGTTCGTTAAGTTGCTAAACAGTCCTACGTAAACCAAGTCCACCACTACCATTTCAGTGACCCCTAGAAAAGGTACCTTCACTCCTAGTTTTTTGCAAAGCTTCATCAAAGCAACTCCCAGGAACACTGAATTAGCTCCAAAAAAGGCTACCCAAAAAGCCACCGAGTGCTTTGAAAAAAAGTCGTCCAAAAGCAGAGCTAGTGTTTCTCCGAATAAGTTACTCCAGGCTTTACCAACTAAAGCACTAGGCATGAGCCCTAAAAGTCCAGAAAACTCCATCAGAACCCTTGCCATAGCTAATAGATCGTAGAAACTCAATTCTGCTCCTTTCTGGGGTTCTTCGTACTCTACTTTGCTCCATTGATTGTAGTTTAAGTAAATACTAACAAACAACACTGCCAAAACAACAACTGAAACAAGAGAAAACACTGAGTTAGGCAGTTCCCAAGAGTTTCCTCCCTCACACTCATAGTTGTTTAGTGCTTCACCAGGAACTTCTTCCGAACCGTCAAACCACAAAATAGGCTCCTGGAAAGAAAACACCTGACTGCTGGCCGGCGAAAACAAACCAACTTCTTGAATGGTCCATCCAGACGAGCTTTCTTGGCAGTTAACTATCAAGTGGTCCATTGCTGCTCTGTCGTTTGAAAACTTGTCAATACTTACTCTGCCCGTAACTCCTGTGAACTTAACATTTCTTATAGCTGACATCATTACAGAAGGATTCGAGTAGTCAAGTCCCCTGGCAACTAAGTACTCAAGTGCCTCAGCCCCGGCCATCACAGCATCAAAAGCAAAAGCTGAGTAGCCGTTTGCTTCAGTTCCAAAGGTTTCTTTGTAAAGTGTTTTTACGTGGTTTCCGAACTCTCCTTGAAAAGCAACTGGAAACAACATCAAAGCTCCTCTCAATACTTCTCTGACAACTGACTCCCGAGTAGCGTTGTAAGACTCAGTTTGTCTTTCATTGACCAACTCATCAAAGAGCCAGCCCACCGCGATAAACTGGTAACCTAAGTGACCTAGTTCGTGCATTCTAACAGCAATTTTTCTGATGTCATTCATGAAGCAGAAAACCACTACTACTTTGGTTCCAGAGTTCCTTAAAGCTTTTAGTTGCTGGTCAATTTCTCCTTGAGTCCACTGCTGGGAATTGTCTGGAAGCTTGTTATGGGGCTTGTTAGGGACTTGGATGTTCTTTTTTTGGGCTTCAAGTTCAAAAAAGTGGTTGAGTTCCCTTGAGTAGGGGTTATCCATGTAAAGAACACCTACTTTAGTCCAACCAAAGTTCTGAATTACCAGTCCCAGTATTACTGAGACGTAGGAGTCTGGAATGTTGACTCGTGCGTAGTAAGGAAACTCTGCACTTGAAGAAAGAGACCGCAAAGTATTTGAGTGGCCTATTGTAGGGATTGTGAAGGAGTGATTGGCAAACACCCTCAAAATTTCCACAGCTAGTTCTGAAATTGAGGGGGCCACTAAAAAGTTCTTCATGGCCTGCTTTTTTTCTTGGAATTCTTTAAGTGCAAAGCTTTCGTTGTACTGAATGCCTCCAAAGTTCAAGGATGTTTTTTTGAGCTGGAAAGAACCTAAAAGACTTGACTGGTTGTTAATGTAGGACACACTTAAGTCTGAACCTTGTTTCACAGGAACCAAAAAGTCCAAAAAGTTGCCTTGAGGCGACTCCAGTCCGTCATCGTGACAGAAGTTAATTGGTTTGTATTCTTGGATTTGTTTGCCTCCTCCTGGCCAAATGATGTCTTTTGTCAAAACCAACTCTCTAGAGTTTACTTTACCTACTTCTACGCTTCGGGAGTTCTGAACGTTAAACAGAGTGAAATTAGGCTTCAAAAACTTCCTGGATGTTAGGTTTAAGCTTTGATCCAAGCACTGCAATAAAAGATGTCTAGTGAGTCCCTTGCACTGCTGCAAAGAGTTACTGGCTAGTTCAAAAGAATTTAGGGAAGCATACTTGAGTTGGAGAGGGCCATTTAACAACAAAGAAGAATTGGAAAAGCTCAAATTAACTTCATTGAGAATAATCCAAATGTAACCCTCGTCCATTTGCTGTCTACTTGCAGCTTCGAGTAAGTAGTTGGTGGTTTTTTCGTTTGCATGCACTAGTATTGCATTGCTTTCGAGGAACCTTATTTGGCTTAGTAAACTAAACAACTTACTTGACTCAGAGTCGTTAGCTAAAGGCAGCACTTCAGCAGCTTCTGAAATTAACTGGTCACAAGCTTCTCTGTTTTCAAGAGTGTAAATGATTCCGTACTTACTTAAGTTGAGCCACTCCAGGACAGTTTTAACTACCTGAGGAAATTCTTCGCTAAAAAGGGACACTGAAAACTCACTTGGAGGAGAACTAACATAACTGAGTCGAATGTGGGGAGAGTAGACCTCAGTAGCAAGTTGTCCGAGTGCAGTTGAGTAAAGGTAAGAGCTAGTGAAGTCAAGGTACACTTGAGAGTAAGACAGTTCTTGGATACTCTGAAGAGAGGAAACATTTGCCAGAGTGAAGTTGTTTGGAGGAATGCTTGAACTGTAGGGAGAAGCCACTAGTAAACTTCCGAAAGAGAATTCCAAAAGGCTGAGAAACAAGTTTAGCTTCATATTAGTATCTAGAAGATTTAAAGATACAAACTTTACTTATTTAGTTGTTCTTGCAAAGTCAGTCCCAAAGGGTGCGAGATGTTGAACTTTCTGTATTCTTGGATGAGTTGTTGGATCTTAGGTTTGTCGTTAGAACTGAGAACTTGCTGGGCTCTGGAACTCCACTCGTTTACAGCCAGTAGTTGGTTTTCTAGTTGCTTTAAAGTGTCGTGTTGTATGTTGAGTTTTTTAGCCCTTTCTAAGTTGTTGTACAGTTGCAAGTACTCGCCGTTTTGGGTTTTCTGGACTTCGTTCAGAATGGTTTCGAATTGTTCTATTTTCTTGCGGAGTTTTTCAAACTTTTCGAACTTAGAGAACTGCTCAGGAACCGACTCTAGGAAAACTTTATACTCCTGCAGAAAAGCTTTACTACTGGAAAGGGCGTGAAGTTGGTTAGTGTAATAGTTTATAGAAGAGTGGAGTTCCTCCAACTGACTTACCAAACTGTCCAAAATAGGGTCGTTGAAAGCCAACCCCTGTTTCAGAAGTTTCTTGATGTTCCGTGAAGAAGCCTTGAGCCGAATGCACTTAAGGGCCTCGCGTGCCCAGTCTCTTTTTTGCAAAAGACGCATTAAACAGTCCCTTTCTTGCAAAACTACAGGAAGTGCTTCGTACTCTGCCAAAGCCTTTTGCATCCACAAGTCCAAAAGACCCTGCTCTTCCGAAACTTGTTCCAAGCCTTGCTTGAGCAAACTATCT
>PR_CR_10_Liq_1_inCRDRAFT_1001233_pt1 | contig 14664 bp, 11 predicted proteins | sample PRCRCaboRojoPR_3_FD_10241 | JGI IMG/M metagenome (IMG submission 10241)
TCTGCGTCGACCCGGCCCCGCCTGTCACCGAGCGCGATGCCGACGGGTCGGACCTGCGCACCACGGCGATCCTGCAGCCCGGCCGCGATTTCCTCGAAGAGGCGGGCGTCTGGACCCATTTCGCCCCCCATGCGATGCCGCTTCAGATCATGCGGATCATCGACGCAGGCGGCGTCGAGGCCGAACCGCGCGTCACCCGCGAATTCGACGCCGACGATATCTCGGACCGGCCCTTTGGCTGGAACCTCCCCAACTGGCTTTTGCAGCGCGAGCTTCTGGCGCGGCTTCTGGCGCGGCTCGAAGAGTTGCCCAACGTGCGCTTTGAAACCGGTGTTGCGGCCACGGACCTCTTTACGCGCAGCAGCGAGGCACGCGTGCGCCTGTCCGATGGCCGAAGCCTGCGCGTCAAGCTGGCCATCGCGGCCGATGGCCGAAACAGCGCCCTGCGCGAAGCGGCTGGCATCGACGTGTCCACGACGCGCTACGGGCAAAAGGCACTGGCCTTTGCCGTCACCCATCCGCTGCCACACCAGAATGTCTCGACCGAGATCCATCGCACCGGCGGTCCCTTCACCTTGGTGCCCCTGCCCGATCACGAGGGGCAGCCGTCCTCCGCCATCGTCTGGATGGAGGAAGGCCGCCGCGCGCTCGAGTTGATGGACATGGACGTGCCCGATTTCGAGGCCGCGATGAACGCGCGGTCCTGCGGCATCCTGGGCCCGCTCACCCTGGCCTCGCGCCGCACGATCTGGCCCATCATCAGCCAGCATGCCGAACGTCTGTCCGCAGAACGGCTGGCCATAGTGGCCGAGGCCGCCCATGTGGTGCCGCCCATCGGCGCGCAGGGGCTGAACATGAGCCTCAAGGATCTTGCGGCGCTGTTGGAACTGGCCACGGCACATCGTGACGATCCGGGCACGGCAGAGGTACTGGATACCTACCATCGCCGTCGCATCGCCGATATCCGCGCGCGTGTCGCTGGGATCACCCTGCTGAACCGCACCTCGATGCTGTCCCGGCAACCGCTGATGGATGCCCGCGCGGCGGGGCTCAACGCGCTCTACAGCCTGGGTCCCGTCCGCAAGACGCTGATGCAGCTGGGCCTGGGCGCGCGCGGCGCCTGACCAAGCGCCCACAGGCGCGCCGGTGTCCACCGCAGGCGGTCAGGCGCCGGGGACGGCCTGCCACAGCCAGGCACCATCGCTGCGGCGGCTGCGCGTCACGCGCGCCTCTTTCAGCAGGTGGTTCAGGTGCCCCACCGCCTCGACCAGGGCAAGGCCATATTCGCCCTCGCCAATCGTGCGCATGAACAGCGGCTGAAAGCACTCTGCCGCCGTTCGGGGGCTTTGCAGGAACGCCATCAGCCGATCCAGCGCGCCATGGTGATTGTCGATCATCTGGCGGAGCCGCAGGGGCAATCCGGTAAAGGGCAGCTTGTGCCCGCCCAGAACCAGGTGATCGGGCCGGGCATGGGGCAGGAAGCGTTCGCAGGTCTCCATCCAGTCGCCCACCGGGTCGGCCATGGGCTCTGTTGCGTAGACGCCCAGGTTCGGGCTGATCGAGTGGAGGATTTGGTCGCCCGCCAGCACCAGCCCGTCGTCCCGGCTCCAAAGCGTCAGATGCTCGGGCGCATGGCCGTTGCCGATGCGGATGTCCCAGTCGCGCCCGCCCGCGCGCAGCCTGCCGCCCTCGGCCAAACGGGTGAAGCCCAGCGGCATCGGGTAGACCGTGTCGCAGAAGTTGAAAGGCCGCTCCTGCATCCGCTTGTCGAAAATCGCAGGATCCATGCCCGCCCCGCGCCAGAACGCCTGCGTCTCCTGCGTCGGTGTCTCCTGCACGTCGAGATGCAGCATCCGCGCGAAAAGCCACGCGGTGCGCGTGGTCAACAGCTCGGCGCCGTGCTCGGACTGGAACCAGCCCGCATTGCCCACATGATCCGGGTGATGGTGCGTGACGATGACACGGCGCACGGGCTTGCCGCCCAGGGGCCCCTCCATCAGCGCCGTCAGGATCGCGCGGGACCGGCGCGAGGACATGCCGGTGTCGACCAGCGTCCAGCCATGGCCATCGTCCAGAGCGTATAGGTTGACGTGGTCCAGCTTCATCGGCAGCGGTAGGCGCATCCACAACACCCCCTCGGCCACCTCGATGGCCGCGCCCTCTGCGGGCGGGTCGGTCCAGGGGGTGCGGATCAGCCCGTCGCTGCCATCCATCATGCTGCCAGGTCGTCCTCGGTCACGTCATAAAGCGCCTTGGCGCCCACGCGCGCCTCGGCCAGCCGTGCCATGTGTTCGGGCAAAAGCCGCTCCATGTAAACCCGGGCAAGCCGGGTACGGCGGCCATCGCCGCCCTCGGCCATCGCCGCGGCCAGGTGGTAATGCGCGCCCAGCACCCGGGCAAAGCCGGCAAGATAAGGCACAGCCCCGGCGAAACGCTCGTTCAGCTCGCCCTGTCCCACAAGCCATTCGGTGGTCTCGCGCAGGGTCTCTGCGGCCTCCCACACGGGGCCTGCCAGATCGGGCAGGCTGTCGCGGGCCGCTTCGGCCCCGGCGACGATCTCGTCGATCAGGGCAAAGGCCGCCTCGCCCCCGTCCATCATCTTGCGCGCGACAAGATCCATGGCCTGGATGCCGTTGGTGCCCTCGTAGATCGCGGTCACGCGAACATCGCGGGAATACTGCGCCGCGCCCGTTTCTTCAACATAGCCCATGCCCCCATGGACCTGCACGCCCAACTCGGCCACGCGGATGCCGGTTTCGGTGCCAAAGGCCTTGGCAATGGGCGTCAGAAGCGCCGCGCGCGCGGTCCAGTGGGGGGCGCCAGTGGCCTTTTCCATGTCAATGGCCACGCCGCAGGCCAGCGCGATGGCCCGCGCGGCAAAGGTATCGGCCCGCATCACCGCGAGCATCCGGCGCACATCGGCATGATCGACGATGCTGCCCTTGCCCTCGGGCCGGGGGGTGCGGCCCTGCTTTCGGTCCCGCGCATAGGCCAGCGCATGCTGACAGGCGGCCTCGGCCACGCCGATGCCTTGCCCGCCCACGCCCAGGCGCGCGTTGTTCATCATTGTGAACATGGCGCGCATGCCGTCATTGGGCGCGCCGACCAGCCAGCCGGTCGCGCCTTCGTAGCTCATCACGCAGGTGGGGCTGCCATGCAGGCCCATCTTGTGCTCGAGGCTCACGACCCGCAGGTCATTGGCCACACCCGGCACACCGTTTTCATCGGGGATCTTCTTGGGGACAAGGAACAGGCTGATCCCCTTGGTGCCCGGCGGTCCATCGGGCAGGCGCGCCAGGACAAGGTGACAGACGTTCTCGGTGAAATCATTGTCGCCCCAGCTGATATAGATCTTCTGCCCGGTGATCGCATAGGTCCCGTCGCCCTTTGGCTCGGCCTTGGTGGTAAGCGCGCCCACGTCCGATCCGGCCTGCGGCTCGGTCAGGTTCATGGTGCCGGTCCATTCGCCCGAGACGAGTTTGGGCAGGTAGAGCGCCTTGATTTCGTCGCTGGCGTGGTGTTCCAGCGCGTCGATCTGGCCCTGGGTCATCAAGGGGCTGATCTGCATCGCCAGACACGCCCCCGCCATCATCTCGTTCACGGTCGTCGTCACCGCCATGGGCAGGCCCATACCGCCATGGGCAGGATCAGCCGCGATGGCGACCCAGCCGCCCTCGGCGATGGCCTTGTAGCCCTCGGCAAAGCCCGGAGACGAGCGCACGACCCCGTTCTCGAGCCGCGCCGGATGGGTGTCGCCATTGCGTTGCAACGGCGCCAGAACCTCTTCGCAGAACTTGCCCGCCTCGGTCAGGATGGCACCGGTCACGTCCGGCGTGGCCTCGGCAAAACGGTCGGTCGCGGTCACCTGGTCAAGGCCCACGACCCCGTTCAGGATGAACTGGAAATCATCGACGGGGGCACGGTAGGTCATCGAAAGGCTCCTTTCGCAACTTGGCAGCGCGCCAAGCGGGGTATAAGCGTCGGAATTCCCATCGAGAGTATGCGCAGACGTCCTCTCATCAACCCCGAACGCGGCGTCACGGATCATGACGGACACGGCAACCGAACGGCTAAAGGCGGATGACCGCGGGATCGCTCGGGCGATCACGCTGCTTGGCAACGGCCAACTCGTAGCCCTGCCCACCGAGACGGTCTACGGCCTGGCGGCAGACGCCACGAACGGAACCGCCGTGGCCGGGATCTATGCCGCGAAGGACCGGCCCAGCTTTAACCCGCTGATCGTCCATGTGGGCAATGTGGACAGGGCCAGGCAATTTGCCCGCTGGACCGACAGCGCCGAGATCCTGGCCAGCGCCTTCTGGCCCGGGCCGCTGACGTTGGTGCTGCCCCTGCGGCCCGATGCAGGTCTTTCGGGCCTGGTGACCGCCGGGATGGACAGTGTCGCCCTGCGGGTGCCCGCGCATCCCGTCGCGCAGACCCTTCTGGGCCGGTCGGGGCTGGCGCTTGCGGCGCCCTCGGCCAATCCGTCGGGCCGCATCAGCCCGACGACGGCGGATCATGTGCTGGCCGGGCTCGGCGGTCGGATCGCGGCGGTGCTGGACGGCGGGGCCTGCGGGGTGGGGCTCGAATCGACCATTGTCGGGCTGACGGGCGCGCCGGTCTTGTTGCGCCCCGGCGGCCTGCCTGCCGAGGCGATCGAGGCGGCGCTGGGGCACGCCCTGGATCACGCGCAGCCCGGGGCCGGGATCACCGCACCGGGGCAGATGACCTCGCATTATGCGCCTGGCGCGCCGGTGCGCCTGAACGCGGCAGCGCCCAGCTCGGGCGAGGTGTTCCTGGGCTTCGGTGCGATGGCGTGCGATCTGAACCTGTCCGAAACCGGCGATCTGGTGGAGGCCGCGGCCAACCTGTTTGGGCACCTGCACCGGCTGGATGCAGACGGGCGGCCCATCGCCGTGGCCCCGATCCCCGACACGGGCCTTGGGCGCGCGATCAACGACCGGCTACGCCGCGCCGCCGCGCCGCGCGACTGAGGGTCAGGCCCGCCCCGCCGACGCCGACAGGGTCAGCGCATCCACCCCGAGCGTGCGAAGCGCGGCCTGCCACAACGCGTCCGGGGCGGTGCCGAACACCAGCGCGTCCGTGGCATCGCAGGTCAGCCAGCCGTTCTGGGCGATCTCGCCCTCGAGCTGCGAGGGGCCCCAGCCGGCATAGCCCAGCATCATGCGGAACTGTCGGGGCCCCTGCCCCGCCGCGATATCTTCGAGCACGTCAAGCGTGGCGGTCATGGCTATGCCCGGGGCCACCTCGAGAGACGCGATCGAGGACAGGTAGTCATCGGAATGCAGAACGAAGCCGCGCCCGGTCTCGACCGGCCCGCCGAAATGCACCATCCGACGCGGCGTGGCCGCCCCAGTTTCGATCTCGAGCTGCTCGAACAGGTCGGACATCCAGACATCGCCGGTGGGCTTGTTCAGGATCAGCCCCATCGCCCCCTCGTCGCTATGGGCACACATGTAGATCACGCTGCGATCGAAGCGCGGGTCGCCCATGTCGGGCATCGCGATCAATAGTTTTCCGGTAAGGTCGATGTCGCCCATATCTTCAACATGGAGCGCACACCGTCCCTGTGCAACCACACCGTTCACCGGAAATCGACGCAACGTGACTTGTGTGGCGCAGCGGGATCGGCCAGATGAAAGCCATGTCGATACGTTCCCTGACCCTGGCCGCCGCGGCCGCCCTTGCTCTGATCTCTCCCGCCACGGCGCAACAGACGCCTCCCGTGACGCTCGACGTGCTGCCGGGCTGGCGCACGGATGGGGGCGTGCACGTGGTGGGGCTGCGCTTTACGCTCGAGAGCGGCTGGAAGACCTATTGGCGCGCCCCGGGCGACGCGGGGATCCCGCCCATCTTCGACTGGTCCGGGTCGGACAACCTGGCCGGAACGGCCATCACATGGCCTGCTCCGTTCGTGTTCGACCAGAACGGCATGCGCTCGGTCGGCTACAAGGACAGCGTGATCCTGCCCGTGGCCCTGACCCCGCGCCAGCGTGACGGCGAGATCCGCCTGTCCGGCGTTGTCGATATCGGCGTCTGCCGCGACATCTGCATTCCCGAGACCCTGCGCTTCGACGCGGTTCTGCCTGCAGCCGCGACCCGTCCCGATCCGCGCATCGCGGCGGCCATCGCGGCGCGGCCCTACTCGGCGGAAGAGGCCGGGGTCAGCCATGTCGCGTGCAGCTTCGGATCGGATGGCGGGCGCCTGACGCTTCAAGCCGCCATCGCCATGCCCCCCCTTGGCGGGGACGAGCATGTCGTGGTCGAAACGGGCGACCCGGACGTCTGGATCGCCGAGGCCGCGACCCGTCGCAGCGGCGTGAACCTTCTGGCCGAGACCGAGCTGGTGCATATCGACGGCACGATGTTCGCGCTGGACCGGTCTGAACTGCGTATCACCGTGATCGGCGCCGATCAGGCGGTCGAGATCATGGGGTGCCCCGCACCCTAGGCCGCCTACTGTCCGCGCCCGGCCCCGTCAGGCGGCGCGGCGGGACCGCAAAGCGGCCAGGGACAGCGCCGCCAGCACATAGGCGACACCGCAGATCAGGGCGACCCCGGCCAGGAACGCGGCCAGCGCGCCCGACATGCCCGACAGCATCGGCAGCGCATCGGCCAGCAGGTCGGGCATCGCCCCCGTTGCCGCCGCCCAGCCCAGCGTCACCGCGAACCAACCGAGCGTCACAAGCGCCGCCGCCCCGATCGTGAGGCGGGGCAACACCGCGCGGAACCGAAGACCGCGCCGGGCGCTGCGGGCCAGCTCGCCGATATCCGCCTGCACCGCGATCAGCGCCGGCACCACCAGCAACACCAGTACCATGCCGAAGCCCAACCCGTAGACCAAGGTGATGACCGTCGGCTTGAGAAACTCGGCCTGGCTGGAGCCTTCGTAAAGGAGCGGGGCGAGGCCCAAGACAGTGGTCATCGTCGTGAGAAGCACCGGGCGCAAGCGGTCCGCCGCCCCGTCGATGATGGACGGGATCAGCCCCCGCTCCTCGGCATATTCGTCGATGGTCGTCACCAGCACGATCGAGTCGTTGATGATGATCCCGGTCATGCCCAGAAGCCCGACCACCGTGAACATCGACATCGGCACATCCCACAGGTAGTGACCGTAAATCGTGCCCACGAGACCGAAGGGGATGATCGACATCACCACGACGGGTCGCGTCCAGCTGGCAAAGACCCAGGCCAGGACAAGGTAGACCCCCAGCAGGACAAGGATCAGCCCGGTCCGCGCATCGCTCAGGAATTCGGATTCCTGCTCGCTCAGCCCCGACAGGCGATAGTCCACCTGCTGCTCGGCCGCGATCGTGGGCAGGATATCCTCTTGCAGGATCTCCATGATCTCGCTCGCCCGGGCCGGATCATCCTCGGAAATGTCACCGGTCACCGAAATCAGGCGGATGCCGTTCTCGCGCCGGACGGTGGAAAAGCCTGTGCGCTGTTCGACCGTCACGATGTCGGCCAGCGGCACATAGGCACCGGAGGGTGTGCGCATCAGCGTGCGTTCCAGGAAATCGGCCGTGAGCTCGCCCTCGGGCAGCTCGACCCGGATGGTGGCGCTGCGCGGACCATAGGGGTAATCCGCCGCCTCGATCCCGTTGAGCCGGTCGCGCAGCACGCGGCCAAGCCCGTCGATGGTAAAGCCCAGCGACTGGCCCTGCGCGGTCAGCTCCAGCACCAGCTCTTCCTTGTCATAGGCCAGGTTGTCCTCGACCGCCGACACCTCCGGAAAACGGGTCATCGCGGTCTTCAGCGCTTCGGACGCGGCCTTGAGTGTATCGGCATCGGCCCCGTAGAACTGCACGTCGAGCGCATCACCGCCCGGCCCGGACCGCCATCCCCGGAACGAAATCGTCTCGACCAGCGGGTGCCGCTCGACCCGGTCCTGCAATTCACCCACAAAGGCGAAGGACGAGTACGGCCGCAGATCCGCATCGATCAGCTCGATCGCGATGGAGCCGAGTTGATCCGGCGTCTTGGATTCGGTGCCCGACAGGCCACGCCCTGTATTGCCTCCGATTTCGGCCAGGGCGTAGTCCACCGGGTTGCGGCCATGGCGTTCCTCGTATTCGCGGCCCAGCTCTTCGACCGTGGCCTGCAAAAGCCGCATCTGCTCCAGCGTGTCGGCCCGTGTGGCGCCCGGCGCCATGGCGAAATTGCCCGTCACCGACGCCCGCTCGGGCGAGTTGAAGAAGCGCCAGGTCACGTCGCCCTTCAGGAACAGGGAGAGCTGGCTGGCCAGCACCAGCACGACCATTGCCAGAACCGGATAGCGCAGCCAGATCACCGCCGCCATCAGCGGGCGGAAGAGCCGTTCGCGCACCCAGCGGAAGCCCCGGTTCACCACGCGCGAGGGGACGTCGTACCAGTGATGCTTGGCCGAATGGGCGATCGCGTGGCTCATATGATTGGGCAGGATGAGAAAGCATTCGACCAGCGACGCGATCAGCACCACGATCACCGTGAACGGGATGTCCGCGATCAGGTCGCCGAACCGCCCGCCCACGGCCACGAGACCGAAAAAGGCGATGACGGTCGTTAGCGTCGCCGAAAAGACAGGCATCGCCATGCGCCGGGCGGCGTTTTCCGCCGCGACCACCGGTGGCTCGCCCAGGTGCCGCGCCCTGTGGTCCGCATGTTCACCCACCACGATGGCGTCATCGACCACGATCCCCAGGGTGATGATCAGCGCGAAGAGCGAGATCATGTTGAGCGTCAGACCCGCCATGTACATCAGCGCGATGGCCGCCATCATCGCGACCGGAATGCCCGCCGCGACCCAGAAGGCCGTGCGCGCGTTCAGGAACAGGAACAGGAGTGCGACGACAAGGCCAAGCCCCATCAGGCCGTTGTCCAACAGGATGTTCAGGCGCCCGGTGATATAATCCGACCGGGTGCGGATCAGGTCAATCTGCACGCCCTCGGGAAGGGTCGCCTGAAGCTCGGCGGCGACCTCTTCGGTGGTGCGCTGGATGCCGATGGCGTCGCCCTGGTCGGACCGGTCCACCCGCACCGAGATGGCCGGGTTCTCGCCCACGAAATAGCCCCGTTCGCGGTCGATCCCTTCCACCCGGACACGGGCCACGTCGGCGATGGTCAGGGTCGACCCGTCGGGGTTCGAGCGCAGGACGATGCCCTCGATCTGATCGGCCTCGCGTTTCTCGACGCCCGTGCGCACGCGCGTGTTGGCCCCCTCGACGTCGCCCGCAGGATCCGCGTTTACCTCTTGGGCGATGGCCGCGGCGATCTCGGACATGGTCACGTCATGGGTGATCAGCTGGGCCGAGGGCACCTCGACGATGGTTTCGGGCGCGGCGACGCCGCGGATCGTGGTCCGCGTCACCCCCGCCTCGAACAGGCGCAGCGTCAACTCGTCGGCGAAACGGCCCAACTGGTCCACGCCCACGGGGCCGGTGATGACGATATCGGTCACCCGGTCGCGCCAATAACCGCGCTGCACATTCGGGTCCTCGGCCTCCTCGGGCAGGTTCGAAATGCTGTCTACCGCACGCTGCACGTCATCGGCGGCGCGGGCCATATCCCAGCCCGGCTCGAACTCGAGCTCGATCCGGGCCGAGCCTTCGCGCGATACCGCCTCCGAGCTTTCCACCCCCTCGACCGCCAGAAGCGCGGGTTCCAGGACCTGCACGATGGCCGAATCCACGTCTTCGGCCCCCGCCCCGTCCCAGCGCACCGAGACGTCGATATTGTCGATGATCACGTCGGGAAAGAACTGCGCGCGCATGTTGGGTGCCGAAAAGGTCCCGGCGGCCAGAAGAACCACCAGCAGCAGGTTCGCCGCCGTCCGGTGACGTGTGAAATAGGACAGGATCCCACCTGCCGCGCCGCCGACCTTGCGCACCATGTCCTAGCCCCCCATCCGGCTTTCAAGCCGGGTGACCATCTCTGCGGGCACCTTGGCCTGGCCAAGCTGGGCCAGGATACGCTGCTTGGCCTCGTCGGGCATGCGCGCATTGGCCTCGACATAGGCCACGAGGCGCGCGCGCCGCTCGTCGCTCAGCTCCAGAAGTTCGGGCGCCTGCGTGGCCGACGCCTCGGGGCCGCCCAGCGGTCGCACCTTGATGCCCGCCCCCAGAAGCGGCGAGCGTTCGGCCACGACCTGACGGCCTGTCAGCGCCGCGCCGCGGACCAGCACATCGTCGCCCTGGCGGCGTTCAAGCGTCACCTGCAGCACCTCGAGCCGATCGTCGTCATCGAGCACCAGCACCGTGTTGTCCGCGTCCAGCGCCGAGGCGGGCAGCCGCACCACGCCGTCCAGCGGCGGCTCTTCGACCGCGACGGTCACGAAATCGCCGGGCTTCATGCCGCGCGCGGCATCTAGGCTGGCAAAGATCAGCCGGCCCGTCTGCCCCTCGCCCACGGCGGCGCTGTCCCGGCTGAGCTGACCCGTCGCCACGAGATCGGTTCCGAACAGGTCCAGACGCGCCTCCATCGGGGCCCGCCGCAACCGGCCCTCTGCGTCCAGAAGCCGGGCATACTGCGCAGTCGAGACCCGGAACTGCACCTCCAGCGCATCCGGGTCCACAAGCTCGGCCACCCGTTCGTTCTGCGTGACAAGCCCGCCTTCAACCACGTTCACGCCACTCAGGGTGCCTGCGAACTCGGCCCGCAATTCCGTGTCGGCCAACCCGCGCTCGGCCTCATCCAGCGCGATGCGGGTCCGCGCAAGGCGCGTCTGGGCCTGGTCCGCGCGCGCCTCGGCGGTGGCGACGGCCTGCCGCCGGGTCAGAACCGCCTGTCGCGCCGACGAGGCGGCCAGCTCTGCGGTCTCGACCGCCGCCGCGGTGCCCACGCCCCGCTCCTCCAGGTCGCGCTGTCGCTGAAATGCGCGCGCGCGCAGCGCCGCCTGCTCTTCGGCCGCGGCAAGCTCGTCACGTGCCAGGTCGAGCGCTCGTGCCGCTTCGCGCACCTCGGCCTCGGCATCGAGAAGATCGGATTTCACCCGGTCGAGCGCAGCCTGCGCATCCGCAGGGTCGATCCGCAACAACAGCTGCCCCGCCTCGACCTGCCCGCCCTCTTCGAACACCTCGGACAATTCCACGACCGTGCCCGAGGCGGCGGTGCGCAATTCCAGCGTGCGCCGGCTCTGCACCTCGCCAAAGGCGGTCAGAACGGGTGTCACCGTCTCTGGCGCGGCCGACACGACGTTGACGGCAAAGACCCGCTCGCGCGCCTCGGGCACGCGGGGTTCCTGCGCCATACGTTCCTGAACAGCGTCGCGCACCATTGTGCCCGCAAAGGCCAGCAGACCCAGGGTGAGGGCCAGAAGGAACAGGCCCGAAAGGCTTTTTCTCAGAAACCGCATGCGTGCGTCCTATGGTTGTCGCCGAGGCACCAGTCTTGAAGATAGGCAAGCCCCGGGCATTGCCAAGCAGCAGCTGATACGCGCGTCCGGCTCACTTCCGTCGCTCGTGTTCGTCGAGACGCGGAAAAATCTCGACGAAATTGCAGGGGCTGTGGCGATAGTCGAGCTGGAAGGCCAGGATCTCGTCCCAGGCATCCTTGCAGGCGCCGGGGCTTCCGGGCAGCGCGAACAGGTAGGTGCCGCCCGCAACGCCGCCCGTGGCACGGCTCTGCACGGCACTGGTGCCGATCTTTTTCATCGAAACCATGGTGAAAACCGTGCCAAAGGCCTCGATTTCCTTTTCATAGACATCCCTGTGGGCCTCGACCGTCACATCGCGACCCGTAAGCCCCGTGCCCCCGGTCGAGATCACAACGTCGACGCCCGGATCGGCCACCCAGGCGCGCAGCTGCCGGGCGATCTGGCCGCGCTCGTCGGGCAGGATCTTGCGGTCTGCGACCTGATGCCCCGCGCCTTCGATCCGGTCGATCAGCGTCTGGCCCGACCGGTCATCATCAAAAGACCGTGTATCGCTCACCGTCAGCACCGCGATGCGCACGGGTTTGAAGGGTTTGGTGTCGTCAATGCCCGCCATATGGGCCCTCTCTCAGTTTCGCCTGCAGCTCGAGCAGGTCGGCCCAGGCCGACCGCTTCATCGCCGGATTGCGCAACAGATACGCCGGGTGGAACATCGGCAGCACCGGCAAATCCAGAGCCTGGGTCCAAGTGCCGCGCAGCCGGGTGATGCCGCGCCGGCCCAACAGGGCCTGGCAGCTGATATTGCCCATCAGCACCAGAACCTCCGGCTTGGCCAGCGAGATGTGCCGCTCGACAAAAGGCTGCAACATCGCGATCTCGTCGGGCTTGGGGTCGCGGTTCTGGGGCGGGCGCCAGGGCAGGATATTGGTGATGTAGACCGCCCGGCCCGTGTCATCGGCATGGCGGTCCAGACCGATCGCCGCCAGCATCCGGTCCAGCAGCTGGCCCGCCCGGCCCACAAAGGGCTTGCCCTGAAGGTCTTCGTCCCGGCCCGGCGCCTCGCCCACGATCATCAGCCGCGCGCCCGGGCGGCCATCGGCGAAAACGAGGTTGCGCGCGCCCCGCCGCAGCTCGCAATGGGGATAGGCCGCCAACGCGGCCTGAAGCGCGGCCAGATCGCCCGCGCCCTCCGCAGCCGCGCGTGCCTCGGCCACCGGATCGACCATTTGCAGCGCGGGTGCGGCCTCGGGCGCCGCTGTCGACCGGGCCGGTACCGCCGCAGGTGCCGCCGCCGACGCCCGTGCCGCGACCCGCTCGGCTTCTAGCGCATAGCGGTCCACCGGCCCCTCGCCCAGCGCCTCGTCAGCGCCAAGCTCGATCTGCCAGCGCAAGGCGGCCAGCGCCGCGTGATGATCCATGTCCCCGAGCATGACCGACAGTCTAGCGCCCGGCGGGGGTGAAAACCACGCCCCATGCTTCTTCTTGGTCCAAATACCCCGATCCGACCTCGGCCATCCGCGCGCCACCCTTGGGCGCGGTGCGCTTGCCGCCCCCTGCCCCGCCCGCTAGAACCGTCCCCGCAGCCAAGCGGAGACTCGGGGCCATGAGCTTTACACAGCGCCATCTTCTCGGGATCGAGCCGCTGCACCCGTCCGAGATCACGACGCTGCTCGACCTGGCCGATACCTATGTCGACCTGAACCGCCAAAGCCAGAAGCATGCCGACGTGCTGGCGGGTCTTACGCAGATCAACATGTTCTTCGAGAACTCGACCCGCACCCAGGCCAGTTTCGAACTGGCCGGTCAACGGCTGGGCGCAGACGTTATGAACATGGCCATGCAGGCCAGCTCGATCAAAAAGGGCGAGACGCTGATCGACACCGCGATGACGCTCAACGCGATGCACCCCGACCTGCTGGTCGTGCGCCACCCCCATTCCGGCGCCGTGGACCTCCTGGCGCAAAAGGTGAATTGCGCCGTGCTGAACGCGGGCGACGGGCGGCACGAGCATCCGACCCAGGCGCTTCTGGATGCGCTGACGATCCGCCGGGCCAAGGGAAGGCTGCACCGGCTCAACATCGCCATTTGCGGCGACATCGCCCATTCCCGCGTGGCGCGCTCGAACATCCTGCTTCTGGGCAAGATGGAGAACCGCCTGCGCCTGATCGGCCCGCCCACGCTGATGCCCGCGGGCATCGCGGAATTCGGGGCCGAGGTTTACGACACCATGGAAGAGGGGCTCGAGGGCGCGGATGTGGTCATGATGCTGCGCTTGCAAAAAGAGCGGATGGATGGCGGCTTCATCCCGTCCGAGCGCGAGTATTACCACCGCTACGGGCTCGATGCGGACAAGCTGCGCCGCGCCGCACCCGATGCCATCGTGATGCATCCCGGCCCGATGAACCGGGGCGTCGAGATCGACGGGACGCTGGCCGACGACATCAACCGCTCGGTCATTCAGGACCAGGTCGAGATGGGTGTGGCCGTGCGCATGGCGGCGATGGACCTGCTGGCCCGCAATCTGAGGGCAGAGACCGAGGGCGCTGCATGACCGACCGGTTCGACATCAAGGCGGGCGAACACGGGCTGGTGCGCGTCTTTCGGCTCGATGAGCCCGCCAAGGCGGCGCAGGCCCGGCTCGAGGACGGCGGCGCGGGCCTGCGCGCCCTTCTGGGCGCCGCCCATATCGACCCGACCCATGTGGACCTCTTCGACACCAATGATCTGGGCGGCTTGCCGCTCAGCGCGTATCTCACCGACGGGATGGGCATCGCCGAAGAGACCCTGACCGATGAGGCCGCCCGCCTCGATGCGGTGGCAGGCCCCGTGGTGCTGGTCAGGTCTTCGGCCTTCGGCGGCACCGCGCAGACGCTTCAGGCCGCGCATCCGCTGATCTGGATCGGCACCTATCCCGAGGCGCGCGCGCCCGCACCGCTGGAAGGCCCCAGTGCCGACAGCGCCCGCGGCAGCGTCGAACGCCAGACCGCTCCCGTCCTGCTCACGCGCAAGGGACGCGGGCTTCTCACGCTGCTCGTCGCGGCCCTGGCCCTCACCGCCCTCGTGGCGCTTCTGCTGGCCTTTGGCGGGCGCGGCGGATGAGCGGCGCCGCACCTGTCATGACAGCCCGCCCAAGGAGCCCGTCCCGTGGCTGATCGTAGCTCTTACATGACCCCCAGCGCCGATCTGGAAGAGGGCGAGGTGGTGCGCGCAAGCTTCGCGCCCGACCGCAAGACCTATATCCGCGATCACACCTGGATGGCGGCGCTGGCCATGGGTGTCGGCATGGCGATCCT
>PR_CR_10_Liq_1_inCRDRAFT_1001234_pt1 | contig 14662 bp, 14 predicted proteins | sample PRCRCaboRojoPR_3_FD_10241 | JGI IMG/M metagenome (IMG submission 10241)
GCCGCAGCCTGCAGCCGCCGCCGTTGCCCTGCGCAAGCCCGCGCCGCGGAGCACTCGGCCTGGGCCGGCTGCCGGTAAGTCGGCGCGTCCTGCTCGCAGCAGCAGCCCGGCCTTCGGCCACAGCGGGCTGCACCCGCTCACGGACGCCGCCGCCAACGAGCGGCTGTATGCCTACGAGTCGTCGGTCAAGGGGGCGTTCGATGCCATCGTGCCGGTGCTGAAGCGCATCGCCAGCGAGCGCTGCGAGCCGGACTTCATCGACCGCGCCCAAGCCATCGCCCGCGATGAGCTTGGCTTCGCGCTGCCGCAGCACATTCTGGAGGCCACCTGGGTCACCGGGCTCGACATGCGCCGACTCTTCGCCGCCTGCGTGTTCGAGACCTATCACCGGTTCAGCGACGCGTTCTACAGCCAAGACCCCCTGGCCGGGCGCGACGGCGCTGACTTCCAGGGCTTCCTGCAAGCGTGCGGCTTCCATCTCATGGACGTCACGCCCTGCGCCGACGGCCGGCTCGCGCACGCCATCAGCTACGTGCTGCGGCTGCCCTACGGCGCGGTGCGGCGCAAGTCCTACGCAGGCTCGCTGTTCGACATCGAGAACACCGTCGAGAAGTGGGTCGAGACCGAATTTCTGCGCTTTCGCGAGGGCGTGCCGAACACCGCCGACGAGCCGACGCGCTATCTCAAGGTGGTGCTGTATCACTTCAGCAGCGTCGATCCTGCCCACCAGGGCTGCGCCAAGCACGGCTCCGACGACGAGGCCGCGGCGCGCGAAGGCTGGGAGCGCCTCAAGGCCTTCCGCCAGGCGGTGGAGAACGGCTTCTGCTGCGGCGCCTCCGTGGACCTGCTGCTGATCGGCATGGACACGGACACCGACGCCATCCGCGTGCACGTACCGGACGCCGACGGCTATTGCGACCTCAACGAATGGCTCGACGCCGGCAAGGTCTACGAGATCACCCAGGGCCTCGCCGCCGATGAGGCGCGCAGGCGCATCCTGGAGCTGGTGCGGGCGCACGCCCCCGGCAAGGCGGCAGGGCCACGCGCCCGCCGGCCGGCTGCGGAGACGGGCGGCGCCGCCTGGGCCGGCATGACCGAGCTCATCGCCTGGCTCATCGAGCAGAACCTCTCGCAGATCGACTATGTCCGCCAGTATCACGCGGGCGGCTACGCCGACATCGGCCATGCCGAGCGCTTCATCGGTGCCGGCATCGGCTTCGAGGAGATTCAGCTGCGCAATCTGACCTATTTCGCCTACCTGGACACGGTGGAGGAGGGCGCCGCGGACCTGGACGTCGGCATCAAGATCTTCACCGGCCTCAACGTCTCGCGCCAGCTGCCGGTGCCGCTGGTGGTGCGCTTCGACTACCACGGCCAGGTGCCGGGCGCCCGTGAGCGCGCGGTGGACCGTTGCGAGCGGGTGGCCGCGGCGCTCAAGGCCCGCTACCCGAAGCTCTGCGACGACGGCCTGCTGCACTGCCTGCGGGCGGTGCGCGATGTGGACGCCCAGGCGCCCATCGAGATCGTCGGCTCGTCACTGGCGCCGGCCGCGGCCGCGGCGCATTGAGGGTGCAGCCATGAAGATCTGTCGTGTCGTCAAGCCGCTGGTCTCGACCTACCGCATCCCGGAGTTCGAGCACAAGCACCTGCAGGTGGTGCAGGACGGCAGCAGCCAGCTGGTGGCGGTGGACGCCATCGGCTGCAAGCCGGACGACTGGGTCATCTGCGTCGGCAGCTCCGCCGCCCGCGAGGCCGCCGGCAGCAAGGCGTATCCGAGCGACCTGACCATCGTCGGCATCATCGACGACTGGCCGCCGCCGGAAGAGACCTGAGGAGGCGGCGCGGATGGAGATCAACCAGGTGGTGGGCACGCTCTACTGTACCCAGCGCGTGGCCGGGCTTGAGCACTGCGCCCTGCGCATCCTGCAGGACCGCAAGGGCAAGCTGCTGGTGGCCACAGACCCCGTGGGCACGCGCCCCGGCAACTGGGTGTTCACGGCGAGCGGCTCCGCGGCGCGCTACGCCATGGGCAACGCCGAGATCCTGACCGACCTCACCATCGGCGGAATCATCGACAACTGGGGGCCTGAGACGGTGGCCAAGCCGCAGCCGGCCACCGCGAGCAACAACACGAGCGCCTCCGCCACGACGGCGCAGAACAACGGTAACCGGGCGCAGGCGGCCTGAGGGCGCCGGCGTCAGACCAGGCCCGAGCAAGGGCCGCTTTTGAGGGTAAGCACATGGCCGAGCGGCCGTTCGGTATTGCACTGGGCATGATCGAGACCCGCGGTCTCGTGCCCGCCATCGAGGCGGCAGACGCCATGACCAAGGCGGCGGAGGTCACCCTCACCGGCCGCGAATGGGTCGGCGGCGGCTATGTGACCGTGCGGGTGCGCGGCGAGACCGGCGCCGTCAACGCCGCGGTGCGCGCCGGCGCCGACGCCTGCGAGCGCGTCGGCGACGGCCTGGTGGCCGCGCACATCATCGCCCGCCCGCACTCGGAGCTGGAGCCGCTCCTGGCCGGCACGGGCACGTCCTTCGCACCCGGACGGCCGGGGCGCTGAGCCGACAACAACAGAATCCCTCCCGGCCGGCCGACGGCCGCCGGGAACCCGCTAGGCAGGTTTAACGAGCTGACACAGACGGAGACAGACAATGGCGAGCGAGACCATGGGCATTGCCCTCGGAATGATCGAGACCCGCGGCCTGGTGCCGGCCATCGAGGCGGCGGACGCCATGACCAAGGCGGCCGAGGTGCGCCTCATCGGTCGTGAGTTCGTCGGCGGCGGTTATGTGACCGTGCTGGTGCGCGGCGAGACCGGCGCCGTCAACGCCGCGGTGCGTGCCGGCGCCGACGCCTGCGAGCGCGTCGGCGACGGCCTGGTGGCCGCGCACATCATCGCTCGCCCGCATCGCGAGGTGGAGCCGGTGCTGCCCAAGGGCGGCAGCGGCGAGTAACCGCCGACCGGGCGGCAGCCGCCGCCCCGGGGCGACGCACGCGAGCCCGTAACGCGGCTTTGATGCCCGCGGTCGACACAAGCTTCAAGAACACGCGAACCGGGCCGCTGACGCCCGGCGCACAAACCCAACGGAGAGCAGACTAATGGCAAACGAGACCATGGGCATCGCCCTCGGCATGATCGAAACCCGCGGCCTGGTGCCGGCCATCGAGGCGGCGGACGCCATGACCAAGGCAGCGGAAGTGCGCCTCATCGGCCGCGAGTTCGTCGGCGGCGGCTATGTGACCGTGCTGGTGCGCGGCGAGACCGGCGCCGTCAACGCCGCGGTGCGTGCGGGTGCTGACGCCTGTGAGCGCGTCGGCGACGGTCTCGTGGCCGCGCACATCATCGCCCGCCCGCACCGCGAGGTGGAGCCGGTGCTGCCGAAGGGCGAGAACACGCCTGACTGAGGAGTGACGAGGGACGAGTAACGAGTCACGAGAAAGGCGTCGCGAGGCGGCCCCGACGCTGCGCCTCGCGCCTCGGCACGCGATACTCGCAAAGCCCGCTATGCGCACCGCCACCATCCACCCCCGCACCCTCGGCTACCTCGGCCGGGCCTTGAGTCTGGAGTACTCTGCCGTGCAGCAGTACATGACCCAGGCCGGGCTCGCCGACGCCTGGGGGCTCAAGGACGCAGCGGACCGCCTGCGCCGGGAGGTGGTCGAGGAGCTCCAGCACGCCGAGCGGCTGGTGAAGCGCATGCTGGGGCTCGGCGTCGCCCCCAACGCCTCGCAGCTGCGCCCGGCGGGGGTGGCGCGGAACCTGGTGGACCTGCTGCTGCAGGATCAGGCCCTGGAAGCCGAGATCGTCGCCCTCTACCATGAGGCCACCGAGTTCTGCCGGCGCATCGGCGATGTCGAGAACGCCGCCTTCTTCGAGGGCCTGCTGCGCGAGGAGCAGCACCACGCCGGCGAGATCGACGCGTGGCTCAAGTCACTCGGTGTTGCACCCGACGGAGGTCGCGATGACCGGGCCTACTTCTGACGGCGGGGGCCCAACCCCCGCGGACGGTCCGCCGACACCGCCCCACGGCTGGCGCCGGCGCCAGCGCCCGCTGCGCCTGGAGCGCCGCCTGGAGTTCCCGGACTACGACAGCCTGCGGGACTTCCTGGACCAGGTGGCGGACCTCTCGGAGCAGACCGGCATCTACCCGAACCAGAGCTTCGGGCGGACCTATGTGAACCTCACCCTGTTCGCGGATGAAGACAGTGGTGAGATCAGCGCCGCGGCGGAAGCCTTCGCCGAGCGCGTGGATGGTTTTGCCAAAGGCTGACCGACCAGGCCGGCCGACTCGGCTGATCGACAAGAGGATCCAGTCCCATGAGCGAAGAAAAGGCCACCCCCGCCAGCGGGTCCACCGCCGGCAGCACCAGCACCAGCACCCGCCGGAGCGGCATGAGCGGCCGCCGGCGCAGCGCCGCCAAGCCCGGCACTCCCGCCGGTCCCGCCCTTGCCCCTGAGCGCGACGACAGCTACCAGCGCTTCCCGCGTATCTGGCCGGACTGAGCGCCCGGTGGCTGGTGATCGGGCGCCGGTGATCAGGCGCCGCTGATCAGGCGCGGGCGCTCATTGACGGGGCGCCCATGACGAGGCGCGGGTGCGACAGCCAAGCGCTGACGGATGCCTCAGGCCCGAGACCCCATTCCAAGGGTCCGCTCCGCGGACCCTTTTTTGTGTCTCGCCACAACGCGCTCATCCGCATCCAGTGACGCTTACGGGCCGTCGCCATCGCGGCGCGCAGCGCGCCCAGCCAAGCCCGACCCCGATTGAGCCGCGGGCTGTAACCACCACGCACGACCGCCCAAAGCCGGGCCGGTCCCACCTGGGGGCGCCGGCTTCCAGCCGGCCCGCTGTGTGCCCGGCTCAGCACCGGGCACGCGGCGTCAAACCTGCGATGACCACCCCGAAACCGCGACGGGACCAATCCCCCGGCGCCGGGCGACAACCTCCAGGCGTTGCAGATTCTGATCCGGTAGATCCAATGTAACCACGGTCAGTTGCGGCGCGTTTCGGGTCGGGGCTGCTGTAGCGCACCCGCAGGTACGACTGGCGCTCGTCGGTCACGCGGCGCTGCTGGTACTGCGTCGTGGCCACAAGCATCCCAGGTAGGGTTTTCGCACCAGGCATAAGGCCCCAGGCGCGCCATGCCAGGGCGACCTTGGCCGGCCTTCCCTTCCTTGAGGTGGCCGGGAGGTGGCCGGATCACAGCTCTCCCCCTCAGGATTTCTCCGTCGGGCAGGCAACGCCCGGGGCGACGAGCACGCTGCTGCGGTACACTTGGCTTGCGCTGGGCCAACAAGGAGTCAGGTTGCCGTAACCTAGGCCGGTCCCTGACGCTCCGCTCAGATTTGCCTTGGCCCTGCCGACCGGCCTACCGCCGCCAGCCAGTCCGACCAGGCATTCCTTGCGCCGCGCCAGCTACGCGTTGTTTCACGATTCGGAGGAGATCAAGCCAGTGATAAACCAAGCTCGCGCCGTCATAGCGCTGCGACGCGTACTTGTTGTGATCGGCCTTGCGGGGGCTCTAGTCGCCTGCGGCGAAGGCGACAGGAACACGCTCTCCGTCGCACTTTTTCAAGCTCCGTCGAGTGACGCACTGATCGAGCTGATTCCGGAATTCGAGGAGGAGACGGGTGTCAAGGTCGAGTACGACGTCCTGCCGTACGCCGACCTCAAAACCAAAGTCGAGCAGCAATTCTACGCCAGAAGCGGCACTTACGATGTTGTGATGGCCGATTGCATCTGGATCCCGTCCTTTGCCGAACGCGGGTATTTGCAGGAAGTCGATGAAACCGCCTGGCTCCCCGGCGAATATGACTTCGAGGACTTGTTGCCGGCGCTGGACGATTATCTCGGGCACTACCCCAAAGGCGGCACGCGTTATGGCATGCCCTTCATGAGCAATACGCACATGATGACCTATCGCCCCACCATGATCCAAGCCGTGGTTGACAAGCTCGGCCTTGACTTGCCGGGCGAAACGCCTGAGTCGACCTGGACCTGGGATCAGTACCTTCAAGTTGCGCAAGCTGTACAGGAAGACCTCTCCGCCGCCGGCGTCGATGCGTACGGCTCGTCCCTTCAGGCGCGCGCCGGGGCTTGGCTCATCTACGAATGGTACAGCGTGTTGTTCGGTTTCGTCACCGATGACGAAGCCCGCGCCACCGGCCTCCCCGCCTTCGATGCGCCTGCGGCGGCCGCGATGGCCTACTACGCGCAGTTGTACGACGATGCGGCGCCGAAAGGAGCCCTCACCTGGGGCCACGAGGAAGAAACGGCCGCCATGTGCTCCGGGCGCACGGCGATGGATGCGACGTCGAACGTGGAGTTGGCCGCCAACCTTCTGGCAGAAGAATGCCAGACGGCGGGACCGCTCGCGTTCGCCTATCCGCCCATCGGAGCGTCCGGAAAGGCATCCCCGGACATGGGTGGATACGGTTTGCTGCTGTCCGCTGACAGCGACATGCCCGACCAGGCGAGTGCCTTTGTCCTATGGGCCGCCAGCAAGGATGTGCACGCACGAGTCGTCGCTGGCGGCGGATCGCCCGTCCGGAAGAGTGAGGTACGCAATCCCGACGTGCTCGAGCAGTTTCCGTATCTCGCTATGTACGAGCAGCTTATCGAGGATTCGATCTATCGGGCACGTGTGGCCTTCTGGCCGGAGTTGCAGGATGTGTTGTCGCGCGAGCTCACGGCCGTCATGAAAGGCGACAAGGCCGCCGCCGCTGCCACGGCTGAAGTGCGGGCGTGGCTCGAGTCCCGCGCGGCCAATTGACGCAAGCGCACTGAACCACTGGTTCGTACCAGAGGCGCCTGTTCGATCAAGGGGGCGAGAGGCCATCGGGGATGGGGCTGGCTACGCTTCAGGAATTATTCGGCGGTCCGGCACGCTTGGTGAGGACTGTCTCCGTCGTTGGCGTGTTATTGGCCGTACTTGGAGCAGCCGGACCGCTCCTCTTTGTGCTCTATACGCTTGTGCCCTGGGCACCGTCGACAAGCGCCAGTCCGCTTGTGATGCCTTGGAGCGACCCTCGTCACATGCAGGCGCTGGCCAACTCGCTGTGGGTGGCTGGCGGGTTGACACTCGTGCTGACCGGCGGCAGTGCCGCGATCGCACTGTTGTTCAAACATCTGGCGCTGACCGGCAGCCCTTTCATCTATGCCCTGAGCGCCATCCCTTTGCTGATACCGGACTTCGCGTTCGGCGTCGCCGCCCGCATGGTCTTAGACCCGTCCGTCGGATTGTTAGGTCAGGCATTGCCGAGCACATTGCTGATCGATCGCCCGTCGGCGCTGTTGGCGGTCATCATGGTGGCGGCGCTGAAGTGGCTGCCGGTCATGACGGTGGTTGCAGATGCCAGCCTCGCGAGTATCCCGGCTGGGCAGCAAGCGCAGATTCTGCTGGACTTCCGTTCCTTCGGGCGAGCTGTCCGCCTAGCCTATCTCCCGTACATGCGTGGTGAACTGCTGCTGGTCGCAAGCCTCAGCTTTCTCATTGGTTTTCGCCAGCACGAGTTGGCCATGGAGCTCACCGCCGGCGGCGCCGGCTTCGTTGCCGAGCTCTGGTCGCCCTGGAACCACCGCCAGATCTTCGAGTTCGCACGGTTGGATCAGGCGGCACTGGAGGCGCTCTTCGTCCTCCCCCTCGTCCTCGGCATCGTGCTGATGATCAAGTCAAAGGCACAGGAAATGCTGCGCGATGACGACTGACGGCCGTCGCACCGCCCGGGCTTTCGCGCTGAGTGTTTACGCGGCGCTCTGTCTGCTCGTCCCAGCGTTGATGCTCTGGGTAGGAGCGCGCTCCTCGGGTATCGATCTCGGCCAAGCGCTCTCCGGCAGCGTGGATTGGGAAGGGTTTCGCCGCCTACTGTTCGACGACGGCCAGCGAGCCATGGACTTCCGCCGGAGCGTTGGCCGCGGCGTGCTCTACGCAACACTGGTCGCGGCGCTGAGTACCGTCATCGCATTCTCGTTCGCGGTCTGGACGGCGCATTGGCCACGGAAAAACGGCGTCGGGCTCGCCTTCGTTCTGCTTACGCTAGTTCTCCTGCCGCAGACCTACCTACTCATGCCCGGTCTGGTCCTGCTCCATAACATGCCGATACGCCTGCCGGAATGGCTGCTGATCTGTACTTTTCTGTTCATTGGGACTCTACCAGTCGCCGCCTGGGCCTGCTACATGCTCGCGACGCCGCGCATCCGCAATATGCAGCAACTCTGCGCAACGGACGGTACGATCCTGCTGGATTGCATCCGCAGGACCGGGCGCTATGTCAGTGTCGAACTCGTGGTGGTATTCGTATTGGCCTGGGCGCTGGCTTGGGGGAACTTTCTGGTTCCGTTTTCGCTTGGTTCGCGGCAGTCGTTCCCCGCCGTGGTGCAGATTGCAACTTTCACGACCAATCTGGGACGGGACTGGGCGATGATCGCAGCAGCGTCATTCGTGGTTTCATTGCCGGGCGTGATAGCGGGCGTGATTGTTGGCCTCAGATCCATATCATCGAAAGCGTAGATCGTCGAGGTGCCGCAAGTGAGCAGAAGTGAGGACTACGAAGCTGCGCTACGCGAAGCGCTGAGAAGCGAGAACTACAAAGCTGCGCTACGCGAAGCGCTGGAAAGCGTGAACAAACAAGAGACGGTATTCGAAGAGAATAAGGTTCCGACTGTTACACAGACAGGGGACTACTTAAAACGTATTATTGTGGACAAATCAAACGACCAGTTGCGCTCCGCGTTCGTTGCGCTGGTCGGCACACTAACGCTTCTGTATAGAAAGGAATTATTTGGCCACTTTAGCGATAACCCGCATCGCATTGTCGCGGAACTCGCTGACGCATTGCTCCCCGACCCCGAGGATGGTGGTACGGTCTCGCAAATGCTTGAAAGCCTCGTCAGATCAGACGACGATCTCCGAAAACTCTGGGATTGTCTATCGACTAGCCCCCACCCCCACTACCGTTTTTTTTACTGGAGTCGCCTCCCAATAACCTTACAAACAACCGGCGGCGAGAGAGCTGCAAAAACGATCTCACGCTTAGCCCGCGACGGCGGCCAAGAGGGCGTGTGGTTCGGCGTGGCACCGTCCGAGAAGGACTGTGCTCAATACGACACGTACTGTGATCTCCTCCACGACGAAATGCGCAGAGCGCTCCACTCTACGAACTTCGTGCTTCTGGACTCTATTGATGTGGGCAGCTACTACGATAAGGGGCTGTTAGTACCGATATGGAAGTACGGGAAGGCACCATTTGCAAACTTGGCTGATAAAGCCGAGGAACAATTTAAATCGATTAGCACTCACGAACTGGAGTTCTCAACGAAAGGAGGCAAACAGACACCAGGTGTTATAGATACACATAAACTTTCGCCAATTGTGCTACCAATTACTCTGAATTGGCATCTGCCGGCGCGTTCCAAATCATTCTCCACGTGCTCACATCCATTGCGCGAAGAAATTCGCCAGTGGGCTCGCCAGGATCGACCATGCATCGTTGACCTCGTAGGTTTAGTCGAACGAGCCATAGGCCAAGTTGGTGGCGACAAACCGGCTGACCAGCTTAAGTTTGAAGCAGATTTCTTTGTACCTCCCACAAACGACGCCGAACGACCGATCGTGCCCATGCAGTTGGCAAGTGGCGCGCATGTGACTTATTCACTATTCGCCTACACCGCCAAACTGCATGGAGAATGGCGGTCTTTGTTGCGAGTGGAGCGCGACCCAGGACAGTCTGGTGGGGAGACGTATAGGATTTTCTTCCCCGACCGAGGGTTCCGAGAAGAGTTGCGGCGCCGAATCGAGTACATGTTCAAGGTCGCTTTCTGCTTCGCGCCCGTTCTGACGCTATGCTTGGATCAGCAACGTGCAGCCGATGTCCGCAGTTTGTATAAATGCTGGTTCGATCCATGCTTGCCGATAGAGGGCGTTTACTTTCAGAAGCTGAACGTCAGCGATAATCTGCCCCTCTTTTCCAAGCATCCTGCCAGGGGTCGCGAAGACAATTCTGCATTGACCTGCATTGGTGGTTATTGCATCGCTGTTCTTAACCGCCTTCACAACTCGTCCCAAGAGGCGGAGAAAGCCACCGAGATCGCGGGGCTTCTTCGGAAGTATTTTTTGGCTGCCGATTTCTCCGGTTGCCTGCCTGAGAAGTCGGAAGGGGGCTTACCTGAGAAGTCGAAAAGGGGCCTACCTGACCTTATCCCAGACCGGGGCCAGTTCGCGGTTCGGCCAGCATTCCCGCAGTGGCGAAAACTCGAAGAGGCTGTGTCCGAGATCACTCGCACGTACTTCTGCGCGCTATTCTGGTACCGGGCCGTTTGGTGGAGGAAGCAGGACGGAGACTTAACGAACCGAAAAGCCGAAGAGTTGCGTGTTCAATTGGAAGCTTGGCTGGACTCTGTTTTGGACGAAGTCGCCGCCTGGGCCACTAGAATGAACGTGGGTGCGACCGCGGGGGGCATTAGGCCGGGTAAGCACTGGGACAGAGAGGTATTGAGACGTCAGACGCACGGTTTTCTTTCGGACGCTCCTCGGCTCATAAACGAGGCGATAGCGTTTAACAAAGCTTGGGACTCGACCATTTTTCGCCTAAGTGAAGGTTGCGTTGAAGCTCTTGAGCAACGACTTCGCAGCGTCTGTTTGCGAGAGGGCTGGGCGTTCGGTGCGAAGAGACAACAAGACGGGGAGGAGTAACAATGACCACTGGCGATTTTTTGATCAGCTTCGTGGGCAGTGTGGGCGCATCGATCCTGGCTATCTCTCTGGCGGCAGCTGCGGCGATATCTGGGTTGGTGCGGTCGGCGCAAGATCGCGTTCATCAGTGCATTGCACCCTTCGCTGATAAGGTGGGGCTTCTTGCCGATCAAGTGCGTAAGTATAGAAACGGCGGAGACATAGAGCCCAACGAGCTTAACAAGGCTTTGTCTGCGGTTGCCGCCGGAGGTGAGGACCTATCCGACGCTGCTGGATTAGTGTCTATCCTGAAAGACTACGGCACCTTTCGCGGCGAGTTGCTTGGCCTAGCCGAGTCTTTGGCGACGGTCTCCTTTGCGGACCATCTAGGAGACGCCGCTTCTGCGAGCGGTTTAGAACAAAAGATGGAGCGGATTCTCCCCAATTTAGACGATGAGGGCGTACCTATTGCGCAGAAGGTGTTAGCCTTGATAGAAAAGACGTGGTCTGAGGAAGAGTGGCCTAAGCTTGCCGCGGGCCGCCGAAGTTTACAGAGTTGGGCGCGGTTGCGTCGGTTAGAAGAGGCTGTTCACGCAAGCCTCGGGCTGTCGGTATTTTCTCTCTTGCTCGTTTCCGGAGCGGCGGTTCTCTGGCATCTTCCGGACAGCGTCTCCGTCTTGTGGATGTCTAGCACAGATCTGGCCGGGGCATTTTCCTCGGCCGCTTTGTTGTTGTTGTGGGGCGCCGTTTTCGTGTTGGCCTATCGGATCGTGGGGGAAAAGACGTCTGCCGGAATTACAGGGCTAGTGTTGGTGGTGGTTTTGATAATGTATGTCAGCGCAAAAGATAGTGCGAACCCGGCCAGTGACACAGCGTCTTCCCAGCAGAACACCATGACCGGCGCGCCGGCCGCGGCTCCCGTCTCGCCAGAGCCCTGATGCTGTCTTCAGCGATCGTTCTAGGCATGGCGCGTTATGCTCATACTCGATAGCCTGTCTTTCGGTTTTCGGGCCAGGCGCATTTTGAATAATGTGTCCTTGTCTGTCGCCCCGGGCGAGATCGTAGGTCTATTCGGTCCATCGGGCTCAGGCAAGTCCACGTTGGCCCGCGTCGTAGCCGGGCTGTTGGTGCCGGACAGTGGGAGGATCCGCCTGCACGGGGAGTCGCTCGGGGGCATTCCGGCGGCGATGAGACCTGTAGGCTTTCTCCAGCAGGGCTTCCCTCTGTATCCGCATATGACGGTGTTGGAGAACGTGGAGGTTTCGGTCGAGGTGCGGACGCCTGGCAAGGCGACCCGTGCGACCGCAGTTCTTGAGCAATTGGATCTACCCGAGCGGATCTGGCACCGGAAGCCTGAGAGTCTCTCCGGCGGCGAGGCGCAACGGGTGGCGCTCGCGAAGGTGTTGGCGAAGGATTGTCGCGCGTTGTTGCTGGATGAGCCGTTCAGCAATTTGAACAAGGAGCTGAGGCTGGCGCTCGGGCAGTTGGTTCGTGAGTCGGTGCGAGAAAGGCAGTTGCCGTGCATCTACATCTCTCACGACGAACACGACTTGATGCTGACTGCTGATCGGATAGCAGTGATGGAAGGCGGCAGGCTGATTCAAGCGGAGCCGATTGAGCGGCTTGTGCAATCCCCTTGCACTGCGCGTGCGGCTGGTATTGCTTTGGAGGTTGGCTTACAGTGGCTGCCACTCGCGTCTGTGGTGAAGCAAGCGGCAGTATCGGGCGTTGCCGAAGGTGGGCAGCTTCCCGAAGCGTGCGCCCGTGTCGCGTGGCGAGCGGACGACGCGAGTTTCATCTCTCGCCGCCCACACCGGGAGAGCACCGAACCGGGCGCGCTTGTCATCGGCGTGACCGTCGATCGCGTAGTGAGCGTCGGTCGGCGTCGTTTTTTGGCGTTGTGCGTTGCGGATGACACATCTGCTCGCATGCTCTGGGCTTCCGTCACCAGCGACCGCCTGGGTGATGGTTTTGCGGGGGAAGGGGCGCAGGCTGCCCTCCATATCCCCGCTGATCGTGTTCTGCTGCTCGATGCGCAGGACCGCGTTCTCGGTAGCTTGCGATGACCAACTATTACGAAGAGCTGTATGACATCGATTTCTTTTCGGGTCCGGTCTATGCGGCTCGGGTTGAGGGTGTTTCAGTAGACGTTGCCGTTACAGGCCCGGTGTGGGAGTCCTGGGCGTCGAGGGAAACAACCGTAAGCGCCGCGCGCCGGGCGTTTACGGAGCTCGCTGAGGCCGCGTGTGCTGCGGACGCGACACGCGCGCTGCGCTGCGTCACGTCGGAGGTGGACAGGGCGCTTCTCCTGCTGGTTGCAACAGAGGACGCCTATCGTTGCTGGGAACAGTCCCGGCTGTGTTGGCTGCTGCGGCTCCTGTGGGCGTCTGAGTTTCCGGACACGCGCCTGAAGGCGCGCAAGCTGTGTGCAGCCTGGGCGGCGTTGCGGGACCTGGATGCATGCCTTACTCCAACGTGCGTGCACGCAGCTTTCCCCGGCCATGACGCTGCGCACCCGCTGTGCCGTTTGGTGGGTGAGGCCGTCGACTTCTGCAACACGCACGACGGCGAGCGGTACACGCATAGTGACGTCAAGGTTGAGCGTCCTGTTCGGGAGGCGTGGGAACGCGGTGGCTTCGACATTCGGGTTCCGGCGGATGTCGAACACTTTTACCGCACCACATACGCCTATGTGCTGGAGCTCACCGCCGCGAATTTCCAAGTCCAGACTCTATTCAATTACCATGAGGTGTTGTCGCACCTGAGGCTTCTCGGCGTGCGGCAGATCTTTGACTACGGCGCCGGCATTGGGACCTTTCTCGCCCTGGCTGCGCGACAAGGGTTTGGCGGAACGTACGCCGACCTACCGTCGAGCACGTCAGCCTTTGCCCAAAGGATGCTTTCCGCCTGCGCGGCAGACGTTGTAATTGCGGAACTCGACTATCAGGAGACGCGGCTGGCCTCGGATCTCGACTGCATCCTGTGTACAGAGGTCATGGAGCATGTTTTCGAGCCGGAGCGCCTTGTCGAAGCATTCCATAGCTCGCTGAGGCCGGGCGGCGTTTTTGTTGTATCGGAATCCTTCGACTACACTGAGGAGTTCTGCACGCACCTTCCCTGGCATAAGGGCAAGGGCGGCCAACATTTCATCGAGTTCTTGCGCAAAACGGGATTTGCTCAGGTTCACACGCCTTTCACGATACATCCCACGCTTCACGTCAAGGTCGCCTAGCTCCGTCTCAGCTCTTGGCGCACCTCCATGCCTTCCCGGCCGCCAGGCGTGCAGCTCCTGTTGGCTGTCGCCTATGCAGCCTCACTGTGCTCAAGCACCTTATCCCGCGAGGCAATCCGGCGGTCCGTGACGTGGTGTCGGATCATCGCGAGCGTGTTCTGACGGGCTACGCAACGATGCGCGCCGATGATCGCCGCTGCTTGGCAACATTTGCAGCCGAGTCCGAGCGGCTAGTCCCGAGCGTTTGAGCGGCGGACGGCGGCGTTACATGCAGCTGCGCTGCCGAGGATGGCGCTGCGCAATCGCGAGAGGGTCTGGGACGGTAGACCAACGCAGCACCTCGGCGGCCCGGAAGCGTGCTGTGACCGCCAAACGCCTTCATGCTACCGCTCCCGCCACACCGTGGTGTACAGGTCATGCCGCCGGTCTTTCAGGTTCTGCACCGTGCCCTCGTAACGGGCCTCGGGCAGGGCCGTGAGGCCGGGATCGGCAAAGGCGACGGTCTCGACTGGCACGGCACCGTGGCCACGCGCACGGTCTCCATGAGCTGCCCGCCGTAGTGCTTCTGCCGTGTCTCCTCCGCCTCGTCCGCCGCCTGCGGGTTGCGCCAGAGCAGGTGCACCCCGTAGCCCATGGACTGCTGGTCCTCGGTCCGGTAGCCGGGCATCAGGCCGATGACCTTGAAGTCGTTGCGCGAAACCGGGAGCTGGAGCTGGGCCGGGCAAGTCTCATGAGGCGCGCCAGACCCGCCTGACG
>PR_CR_10_Liq_1_inCRDRAFT_1001235_pt1 | contig 14644 bp, 15 predicted proteins | sample PRCRCaboRojoPR_3_FD_10241 | JGI IMG/M metagenome (IMG submission 10241)
CCCGTTCGCCCAGGCCGTTGATTGTGCATTCGATCTGGCGGGCGCCGCCATTCACGGCCGCCAGCGAATTCGCCGTCGCCATGCCCAGATCGTTGTGACAATGGGTCGAGAAAATGACCTCGTCCGCGCCGTCAACCTCGGCAATCAAACGACGGATGAGATCGGCACTTTCGCCCGGTTCGGTGTAGCCAACCGTATCCGGGATATTGATGGTGGTCGCCCCGGCCTTGATGGCAATGTCGATGGTCCGCTTGAGGAAGTCCCATTCCGTCCGGGTCGCATCCATCGACGACCATTGCACGTTGTCACACAGGTTGCGGGCATGGGTGACACAGTCATGGATCCGGTCGGCCATCTCGTCCATCGTCAGGTTCGGGATGGCGCGGTGCAGCGGCGAGGTGCCGATGAAGGTGTGGATGCGCGGGGATTTGGCGTGTTTCACCGCCTCCCAGCAGCGGTCGATATCCTTGAAATTGGCACGCGCCAGGCCGCAGATCGTGGCGTCCTTGCTGCGTTTCGCGATTTCCGAGACGGCTTTGAAGTCCCCTTCGGAGGCGATGGGAAACCCGGCCTCGATGATGTCCACGCCCATCTCGTCCAGCATCTCGGCGATTTCGAGCTTCTCGTCATGGGTCATGGTCGCGCCGGGCGACTGCTCGCCGTCACGCAAGGTGGTGTCGAAGATCAACACATGGTCTGTCATTTTGGTATTTCCTTGATTTCCTTAGCGTTTCTTTGGCGCATCATCCCCTCTGAGCGGTCGCGCCGAAGGGCACGCTCAGAGGCGGCTAAGGAGAAGCAGGCCGAGCAGGGCCGGGATATGTGCGATGCTCGTCATGGGGAGGCACTATACGCAGGCGATCGTGTTTGGAAAGGGGGCCTGCGGAAAATTTTGCGCAGGCGCATGCCACGACCTTGGATTGAGAACCGCGACGGCATCAGATCCAGCTTCTGCTGTCGGCGCGGTCGGGCGAATCCAGGTGGGGGATGGCGTTGAAGCTGGACAGGTAGGTGCCGGTGTCGAGGACGCGGAACCGGTGGATCGACGAATTGTAGATCGGCAGCAGAACCTGGGCCAGGCGTTCGGGGTCGAGGTCGAGCGCCAGGCGCAGCGCCATGGCGATGACCCCGCCCGAGGTCACGCAGAGCACCCGGCGGCCCGGTTCGGCGGCCTCGTCCAGCACGGTCCGGATGCGATCCTCGAAACTGGCGAAGGGTTCCGCGCCGGTGATCTCGGCGGCGTGCCAGGCGGCGAAGGTCTGCGGGACATGGGCCGCGAAATCCTGTTCCGAGGCCGGTTGCGGCAGGCCGTGGGTGATCTCGATGTCGCGGGCCAGCGCGAAATAGTCGAGCTCGTTGAGCCGGTCGTCGGCCTTGTCGGCCGTCACGCCCATGCCTTCGGCGGTTTCACGGTGGCGGCGCATCGTGCCGGTCAGGACATGGTCGAACGGGGATTCGTGGGTTTGCATCCATTCGCCCAGCCACGCGGCCTGCCGGTGGCCAAGCTGCGACAGGCGGTCATACTCCGCCTCGCTGGTCGCCCCGGTATTGGCCTGCCCATGCCGCACCATCACGATTTCGCCCATCTTGGTCCCTTTCCGGTGGTGGAGTGGATTGGGTGGCATGGGCGCAGGTCGGATACAACTGGAAAGGTCCGGGGGGCGCCCTAGGCTTGGCTCTATGAAAAGAGCACTTGTCATCGGCGCCTCGGGCGGGATCGGCGCGGCACTGGCCGCGGAACTGGAAACACGCGACTACGCGGTCACGGGCCTGTCGCGGTCCGTTGACGGGCTGGACGTGACCGATGCGGCCTCGGTCGAGCGGCACCTCGGCGCGCTGGAGGGACCGTTCGACGCGATCTTCGTCGCGGTCGGCACGCTGGCGGATGGCGGTGCGCCGGAAAAATCCCTCTCAGCCATCGAGCCGGCGCAGATGGCCCGTGTCCATATGGTCAACGCGATTGGACCGGCGCTGGTTCTGGCGCATGTCGAACGGCTCTTGCCGCGTGAGGGGCGTTCGACGGTCGGTGTTCTGTCGGCGCGGGTCGGCTCGATCGGCGACAACCGGATGGGCGGCTGGTATTCCTACCGCGCTTCCAAGGCGGCCGTGAACCAGGTCATCCATGGCGCGGCCATCGAGATCGGGCGCAAGCGCAAGGAGGCAGTTATCGCTGCGTTGCATCCCGGCACGGTCGAAACCGCCTTTACCGCCGGCTATCCGGGGCATTCGAAAGTATCACCGGAAGAGGCTGCCCGAAACCTGTGTGACGTGATGGCGGGTTTGGAGCGGACGCAGTCGGGCGGGTTCTTCGATTATGCCGGCAAGGAGATCCCCTGGTGACGCGGCTGGTCCTGATCCTTGGGGATCAGTTGAGCGAGGGGCTTACGGCCCTGAAAGCTGCGGACAGGGCGCGTGACGTTGTGGTCATGGCCGAGGTTGCGAATGAGGCCGGCTACGTACCGCATCACCCCAAGAAGATCGCATTCCTTTTCAGCGCAATGCGCAAGTTCGCCGCCCGGCTGCGCGCGGGGGGCTGGGATGTGCGCTACGGGCGGCTGGATGACCCGGATACCGGCGACAGCATCTGTGCCGAACTGCTACGCCGGGCCGAGGAAACAGGCGCGACGGAGGTTCTGGCGACGGAGCCGGGCGAATGGCGGCTGATCGAGGCGCTCAAGGCCTGTCCGGTCCCTGTGACATTGCTGCCCGATGACCGGTTCCTGTGTTCCCACGCGGAATTCGAGGCCTGGGCGAAGGGCCGCAAGGCCCTGCGGATGGAGTATTTCTACCGCGAGATGCGCCGGAAGACCGGCCTTCTCATGGAGGGGGACCAGCCAGCCGGTGGCCAGTGGAATTTCGACCATGACAACCGCAAGCCCGCCCCCGGGGCGGTGGATTTCAGCGGCCCGATGCGGTTCGAGCCGGATACGGTGGCGCGCGAGGTCCTGGACCTCGTGCGCGACCGGTTCGGCCAGAACTTCGGCGACCTCGATGATTTCTGGTTCGCCACGGATGGCACACAGGCCCGCCGGGCGCTGGCGCATTGGGTCAAAGGGCGGCCTGCCAAAATTCGGTGACTACCAGGATGCGATGCTGAGCGGCGAGCGATTCCTCTGGCATGGCGTGATCTCGATGTATCTCAATGCCGGGCTTCTGGACCCGCTGGAGGTGTGCGCGGCGGTGGAACAGGCCTGGCGCGACGGGGCGGCGCCGCTCAACGCGGCCGAAGGGTTCATCCGGCAGGTCATCGGCTGGCGGGAATACGTGCGGGGCATCTATTTCCTCGAAGGGCCGGACTACGTGACCCGCAACGCGCTGGGCCATTCGCGCGACTTGCCGTGGATGTATTGGGGCGGCGAGACAAGGATGCGCTGCATGCAAGAGGCCGTGGCCCAGACCCGGGCCGAGGCCTATGCGCACCATATCCAGCGGCTCATGGTGACGGGCAATTTCGCCCTTCTGGCCGGGATTGACCCGCAGAAGGTGCATGAATGGTATCTGGCCGTCTATGCCGATGCCTATGAATGGGTCGAGGCGCCGAACACGATCGGGATGAGCCAGTTTGCCGATGGCGGCATCATCGCGTCAAAACCCTATGTGTCGAGCGGCAATTACATCAACAAGATGTCGGATTACTGCAAGGGCTGCGCCTATTCGGTCAGCAAGAAGACAGGGGAGGGGGCCTGCCCGTTCAACCTTCTCTACTGGCATTTCATGGACCGGCACCGGGATCGCTTCGCGGGCAATCCGCGCATGGCGCAGATGTACCGGACATGGGACCGCATGGACCCTGACAAGCGCGAAACGGTGCTGGCCGAGGCGGGAGAGCTGCTGGCCCGGCTGGATGCGGGCGAGGTGGTGTAGGGCGCGACCGGCCGGATCAATGTCGGTGCAGGGACTTGGGCTTCGAAATGGCGAAAGAGGAGCAGCGAACGGTTGCTGTGAGTTGATGTCCGACGTTTTTGGGGTGGCCTGTCGCCAGACCGCGGGATGGCGACCGACGCTTATCCTGCGCGCTTTGTCTCTGCCATGTCCGCGCTCCACATGAGCCATACAACAAACCCAACCTGATCGCCAGCCCCGGGGGCGGTCTGGCAATAGGCTGCCACCTTCGGTGCTATTCGGCCCAGACTACAGAATGACCGCTTCGTCCCGCCAACTCGACCGTTACTCGGTCGTGGACTCTTCGCCCAACGGGTCCGAGGCCGGACTGCCGCTGTCCTGGCTGACGAGGGCACCATCCTGCCAGTCGCCCTCTGCCACCTGGCCGGTGGCGTAGGTCATGGTGCCTTCACCCTGGCGGCGGCCCGAGCGGAACATGCCTTCGTAGACGTCGCCATTGGCATAGGTGGCCACGCCCAGCCCGGAAATCTCGCCGTTCTGCCACTGGCCTTCGTAGACGAAGCCGTCGGCCATGGTGATCTTGCCGGTGCCGTGGCGTTGGCCGTCCACGAATTCGCCTTCGTAGACCGTGCCGTCGGCATAGGTCGCCTTGCCCATGCCGTTGCGCTGCCCATTCGCCCATTCGCCTGTGTAGGAATATCCGTCGGCATAGGTCATCGTGCCTTGGCCGTGGTTCTTGCCGTCCTTGAATTCGCCCTCGTAGACCAGCCCGTTGGCATAGGTGGCGACGCCTTCGCCATCGATCACGCCGTTCTTCCAGGTGCCTTCATAGGTGGACCCGTCGGGATAGGTGATCTTGCCGGTGCCGTGGGCGATGTCGTCCTGGAATTCCCCAACATAGACCGAGCCGTCGGGATAGGTGACTTCGCCCTGACCCTCGATCTGGCCCTCGGACCACTGGCCGACATAACGATAGCCGTCGGTGCCGGTGAAGACCCCCTGGCCGTGGCGCAGGTCATTCTTGAAACCGCCCTGATAGACATCGCCATTGGCGAAGGTCACGGTGCCCTCGCCCTCGCGCTTGCCCGCGACGAGGTCGCCCTCGTAGATGTCGCCGCCGGGTTGGATCAGCCGGCCTTCGCCCTGGATCTGGCCATCGGCCCACGTGCCTTCATAGACCAGCCCGTCGGGCATGGTCAGCTTGCCCTCGCCTTCGCGCGTGCCATCCTCCAGGTTGCCTTCGTAGATCGCCCCGTCGGGATAGGTGATCCGGCCGATGCCCTGCTTGACGCCATTGACCCAAGGGCCTTGATAGACATAGCCGCCCGGGCTGCGCATGACGCCCTGGCCGTGATGCATCGCATTTCGGAACTCGCCCTCGTAGACGACGCCGTTGGCATAACGGGCGATGCCTCGGCCCGTGATGTTGCCCTCGGTCCAGTCGCCCTCGTACGTGCCGCCATCGGCAAAGGTGATCTGCCCGAACCCATGTGGCTTGCCGGCGGCGAATTCGCCTTCGTAGACCGAGCCATTGGGGAACTTCGCCGTCCCCTGGCCGCGAATCTCGCCCTCGAACCACTCGCCTGTATATTCGTAGCCGTTGGGCAGCCGGTAGGTGCCCTGGCCGTGCTGAAGCCCGTTGAGGAACTGTCCCTCGTAGACACCGCCATCGTCATACTGCTTGGTCTGGATGGACTGCGCCCAGCCCGGCATGGCGCCGGCGAGGGCCAGCGAGGCGGCAAGGATCATCGGCGTCTTGATACGCGGCATGGTTGGCTGCTCTCCCCACGAGTGATGCGCCACAGGGTAATCAGCGGCGGGCCGCAAGACAACGGTGAAACCGGACCCAGTCATGCCATTCGGCTTCACCTTGCCGGTCAGTCTGCTACATGAGCGGCCAGGACTGTCGAAGGATGTGCAGCAATGGCCGACCGTTTCCGCCTGACCATGGCGCAGCTGAACCCGACCGTGGGGGATATCGCGGGCAATGCCGCAAAGGCGCGCGCGGCCTGGGAAGAGGGCAAGGCGGCGGGGGCCGACATGGTCATGCTGCCGGAGATGTTCATCACCGGCTACCAGACGCAGGATCTGGTGATGAAGCCGATCTTCGTGCGCCGTGCGGTCGAGGCCGTTGAGGCGCTGGCGGAGGACTGCGCCGACGGGCCGATCCTGGCGATTGGGGCCCCCCTGCCGGAGACCAACAAGCTGCACAACGCCTATTTCATACTGAAGGGCGGCAAGATCCACGCCACGACACGCAAGTATTTCCTGCCCAATTTCAATGTTTTCGACGAGGTCCGCCTGTTCTCGCGCAGCGATATGCAGGGGCCTTGGGATGCCGGGCCGCTGCGGATCGGGACGCCGATCTGCGAGGATGCCTGGTATCCGGATGTCTGCGAGGCGATGGCCGAGAGCGGCGCCGAGTTGCTGCTGGTGCCCAATGGGAGCCCCTATTTTCGCGACAAGCGCGAGGTGCGGATGAACCAGATGGTGGCCCGCGTCACGGAATGCGACCTGCCGCTCGTCTACCTCAATACCGTGGGGGCGCAGGATGACCAGGTGTTCGATGGGGGCTCCTTCGTGCTGAACCGGCACGGTGCGCTGGCGATGCAGATGAGCCATTTCGCCGAAGAGATCGCCCATGTGGATTTCACCCATGACGGCGACGGCTGGTGCGCCGAGCCGGGCGAGATGACCCACGTGCCCGACAGCCTGGAACAGGATTACAACGCGATGGTTCTGGCCTTGCGCGACTACATGGGCAAGACCGGGTTTCAGAAGGTGCTTCTGGGCCTTTCGGGCGGGGTGGATTCGGCCATCGTCGCGGCCATCGCTACCGACGCGCTAGGGCCGGAAAACGTGCGCTGCGTGATGCTGCCCTCGGAATACACGTCCGAAGGGTCGCTGACCGATGCCAAGGCCGCGGCCGCGGCGCTGGGCGTGCGCTACGATACCGTGCCGATCGGCGAGGTGCGGGCGGCGGTCACGCAGACGCTGGCGCCGCTGTTCGAGGGACTGGCCGAGGACCTGACCGAGGAAAACATCCAGTCGCGCATCCGCGGCCTGCTGCTCATGGCGCAGTCCAACAAGTTCGGGGAAATGCTGCTGACCACCGGCAACAAGTCCGAGGTCGCCGTGGGCTATGCCACGATCTATGGCGACATGGCCGGCGGCTACAATCCGATCAAGGATCTCTACAAGACACGGGTCTTCGATATCTGCCGCTGGCGCAATGCAAATCACCGCGATTGGATGATGGGACCTGCGGGCGAGGTTGTGCCGGCTGCGATCATCGACAAGCCACCCTCGGCCGAACTGCGGGAAGACCAGAAGGACAGCGACAGCCTGCCCGATTACGAGGTGCTGGACGCGATCCTGCATATGCTGGTGGATGAAGAGGCCAGCGTGTCGGATTGCGTGGCCGCAGGCTTTGACCGGGACGTGGTCAAGAAGGTCGAGCACCTGCTCTACATCAGCGAATACAAGCGGTTCCAATCCGCACCCGGTCCGCGCCTTTCGCTCAAGGCCTTCTGGCTGGACCGGCGCTATCCCATCGTCAACCGCTGGCGCGACGACAGCTGACGGACGGGCGCCGCTCGCTGGCCCCGGCCAGCATTGCCCCGCCCGCCGTCCCGGTTGATGTCGCGAACGGGCGGCGAGGTCGAAAACGGAACAGATCGGCGCGCCGTTTCGTATGACAGGATCTCATGATCCGGACCCATGCGATTCCCGACGCTTTCTCCCCTGCCGAATGCGAGCGCCTTTTGGCCGTGGTCGCCGAGGCGCCGGCAAATGATGCGCGGCTGGTGGGCCGACAGACCGATCACAACCAGCGCCGTGCCAGCCTGGTCTGGGTAGAGGACCTCGACGAGGTCGATTGGGTCATGGACCGGATCGTCACGCTCGTGGCAGAGGCCAACCGGACCGTTTTCGATTTCAGCCTGACCGAGTTTGCCGAAAGCGCCCAGGTCGCCAGCTATGACGCAGGTGTCGGAGGGCATTTCGATTGGCATTCCGACATCGGTGACGGACGGCTGGCCGGCAGGCGCAAGCTGACCATGGTGGTGCAATTATCCGACCCCGCCTCCTATGAAGGGGGCATGCTGGAGATCATGCCGTCGGGCCATGTCATCGCGGCCAGCACCGCGCGCGGGGCCGCCGTTCTGTTTCCCTCCTACCTGCTGCATCGGGTGACACCGATCACGCGCGGGCAGCGGCAGTCCCTTACGATCTGGGCCCACGGACCGGCCTTCCGCTGATCGGATTGCCGTTGTGCGCAACCGCGCATGACCTCTGTATTTTCGCGAAATTGCGCGTTGTGCGCAGGGGGTTATCTGAGCCGGGATGCAATTCATGGAGAGTGAGATGAGCAACCCGAAAATCGCGATTATCTATTATTCGACCTATGGCACCAATCACGGTGTCGCCCAGGCTGCAGCAAAGGCCGCTGAAGAAGCCGGGGCCGAGGTGCGCCTGCGTCGCATCCCCGAAACTGCCCCGGCCGAGGTCGTCAATGGCCAGGATGCCTGGAAGGCCGCGGCCGAAGCGCAATCCGACATTCCCGAGGTCAGCCTCGACGATGTGGAATGGGCCGATGGCCTGTTCTTCTCCTCGCCCACCCGGTTCGGCAGCGTTGCCAGCCAGACCCGGGCCTTCATCGACACGCTTGGTCCGCTCTGGCAGAGGGGTGCCCTTGCCGACAAGGCGGTACGGCGACCACGTCGGCCCAGAACCAGAACGGCGGCACCGAGACTGCCTTGCAGGCGCTTTATGTCAGCTTCATGCACTGGGGCGCGGTCATCGTGCCGCCGGGCTATACCGATCCGGTCAAGTTCGAGGATGGCGGCAACCCTTACGGGTTCTCGACCCAGCCGGGTGCCCTCGACGAGGTCGGGCAGCGATCGGTGGCCCACCAGTCCAAGCGACTGGTTGCCATGGCGGCCAAACTGGCAGGCTGACCGCAGGAACCATGCTAGGCTGCCCCTGTAACGAGATTCGGGGGCAGCCATGAAGCCGAACAAGACAAAACCGACAGAGCAAGGCGTTCAGGCCTTTCTTGACAGCGTCGATCATCCCACTCGGCGTGCTGATGCGTTGGCGCTGGATGACCTCTTTCGCCGCGTGACGGGCTGGCAGCCCCGCATGTGGGGTCCGACGATCATCGGCTACGGCGAATACCATTACACATATGACAGCGGGCGCGAGGGCGACTTCCTGGCGACCGGGTTCAGCCCGCGCAAGGCGAACCTGTCGCTCTACATCATGCCCGGCTATGCCGATATGGGCGCGATGCTGGAGCGACTGGGCAAGCACAAGATCGGCAAATCCTGTCTTTACATCAACAAGCTGGCTGACGTGGACCTGGCCGTGGTCGAAGAGATCATTCGCAAGGGCCTCGATGATCTGGCCGCGCAATGGCCGGTGCGTGCGACCTAGAGCGTTTCCACCTCTGTCTTTTCAAGAAGCGCCTCGAAATCCTGCGGCAGGCACAGTTGCGTGCCCTCGGTCATGCAGGCGGCCGAGGCCGCGGCAGAGCCGCGACGGAAAGCCTCTTCGATCGGGTGATCCTGCGCCAGGGCCATCACGAATCCGGCGACGAAACTGTCGCCTGCTCCGACGCGGCTGCGAACGGTCACATCCGCCGCGTTGACCCGCAGCTTGCGGGTGCCATCGGCCAGAACGGACCCATCGGCGCCCCGGGCCACAATGACCATCCGCGCGGCCCCTTGTTTGACGAGGCGTTCGGCAAAGGCGGCGCTGTCGCCGCGGTTATTCAGAGGGCGCCGGGCAAGGGTTTCGGCCTCGTGGCTGTCCATACGCAGCAGGTAGGGCGGGTTGTCCTGCCCCGCGGCCAAATGGGCAAGCGCGGGGCCTGACGTGTCGAGGATCACCTCGGCCCCGGAGTCACTGACATCCTCGCAGATGCGGGCATAGAGGTCGGGGGCCGCACCGTGCGGGCCGCTGCCCGACAGAACGATGAAACCATCCTCCTGCGCGCATTCGCAGATCGCGGCGCGGGCCCGCAGGATATCTTCGCGCGACCAGTCCGGGCCGGGCAACATGAAGCGGAATTGTTCATTGGTGCTCAGGTCTGTGACGGCGAGGCTTTGCCGGGTCTCTCCCGGGGCTTCGTGAACGATGATCTGCAGTCCGGTCCGACGCAGCAGGTGTTCCAGCGCGCTGCCGGTATCGCCGCCGAGGGCAACAAAGGCCTTGGAGGTGCCGCCCAGCTGGTGGATCGCCCGCGACACGTTCAACCGCCGCCACCGGGGTCCTGTTCCGGCGGGGCGCAGCGCAGCTTGGCATCGGGGACGATCTTGGCGACTGATGTGGCCAGATCAAAGGCCGGGTTCAGCGTAACGGTGAGTATCTCGTGCATGGGCGACTCCTGTTGGCGCTAACATAGCCCCTTTGGCGCCCCCATGCCAAGCGGCGGCCCTCGCAGGGAGGGCCGCCGTGGCAGAAAACAATATCCGCAGGTCCGTTACATCAGCTGGTAGCTGTGCGGCACGTAGTGGAACCCGTCGCCACGGGTTTCCACGAAACCCAGACCGGGGAAGGGCATGTGATAACCGATCAGCGGAATGCGATCGGTTGCGGCCATGCCGAGCACGCGGCGCCGGGTTTCGGCGGCGGCGGCCTTGTCGGCATCAAAGCGCACTTCCCAGTCGGGATAGGCCAGCGACCAGACGTAATGGTTTGCCGTGTCCGCCATCAGCATCAGTTGTTCGCCGTTCGATTCCAGCATATAGGCCATGTGGCCCGGCGTATGCCCGAAGGCGGCCATGGCTGTGATGCCCGACCGCACGCTGTCGCCATCGCCGAGGAAGGACATCTTGTCAGCCAGCGGGCGCACCTTGGCCTCGAAGCCATCATTCTCCATCGTGGCCCAGGTATCGTATTCGATCTGGCCCGTCACATAAGCGGCATTGGAGAATGTCTCGGTGCCGCTGTCATCGGACAGCCCGCCGATATGGTCCCCATGCATATGGGTCAGCACGACATGGGTGATGTCGCCGGGCGCATAGCCCGCGGCGGACAGCGCGTCGGTGGTGCCGGCGGGGGACAGGCCCGTGTCGAACAGGATCACCTCGCTGCCGGTGTTCACGACCGTCGGCGTGAAGAAGAACTGTGCCATGTCGGTGGGGATGAAATTCGCAGCACTTGCCTCGGCGAATTCCTCTTCCGAGACATTCATGCCGAAGATGCCCTGCGGGCCCTCGACCGGGCGCGATCCGGCCAGAAGGGTCGTGACCTTGAAATCGCCCAAGGTGAAATCGCGGAACCGGGGCAGACTGGTGGTCGGGGCCTGGGCACTGGCCGTGTTGGCGAACGTGGTGGCGAAGGGCAGGGCCGCGGTGCCTGCCATGGCTTGGCGTCGTGTCAGATTCATCTTTGATCTCCCTGTTGGGTCGTGACGGAAAGCCTAGCGCGATTTGCGGGCCCTGACTTGGCCAATGCCGCAGATGTGATCTGCATGGTTGCACAGGGGCGCTCGGCTGCAGCCGGGACGGGCGCAGCCGTGGCGCTCACTCCCACCAGCGGTCGATGGTGGCGATATCGGCGTCGGACCAGCCGAAGTGATGCGCGAATTCGTGGATCGTCACATGGGCGACCAGAGTTTCCAGCGTGACATCGCGGTCCTCCAGCTCCATCAGGATCGGCTGGCGGAACAGCCAGACGATATCCGGGCCGTAGGGTTGGTCGTAGCTGGATTTCTCGGTCAGCGGGATACCGTCATACATGCCGGTGATCTCGTCGCGCTGGGCCTGCGGGTCATCGCCGGGGTCGAGGAGGTGATCGGGCAGCCAGTCCACAGCCTGGATCGCCACCTCCTGCGCCAGCCCGGCAAAGGGGGCCGGCAGGGCCGCGACCGTGTCGCGGGCGATCTGTTCGATCTGGTCCAGGCTGGGCGTTTCCATGCCCCCCGATATGGACAATTCCGCGCGGCTGTGAAAGAGCCTGCGCCGGAATAGGAGAGCCCCATGACCACCACCCGTTTCGCCCCGTCACCGACCGGCTATCTGCATATCGGCAACCTGCGCGCCGCGCTGTTCAACTATTGCATCGCACGCCAGGCCGGGGGCGAATTCATCCTGCGCATCGACGACACCGACCCCGAGCGGTCGAAAGAGGAGTATGTCGAGGCCATCAAGGAAGACCTGACGTGGCTGGGCCTGACATGGGACAGGGTTGAACGTCAGTCCGAGCGGCTGGACCGCTACGCTGCCGCCAAGGCGACGCTGATCGAGATGGGGCGCCTTTACGAATGTTTCGAAACCCCGATGGAGTTGGACCTCAAGCGCAAGAAACAGCTGAACATGGGCCGCCCGCCGGTCTATGACCGGTCCGCGCTTGACCTCACCGAAGACCAGAAGCAGGCCTATCGCGACGAGGGGCGCACGGGGCATTGGCGCTTCAAACTCGATCACGAACGGATCGAGTGGACCGACGGCATTCTCGGCGACATCTCGATTGATGCGGCCAGCGTCAGCGACCCGGTTCTGATCCGGGGGGACGGGCAGGTGCTCTATACCCTTGCGTCGGTTGTCGATGACACGGAAATGGGCATCACCGACGTGGTACGCGGATCGGACCACGTGACCAACACCGCCACCCAGATCCAGATGATCCAGGCGCTGGGCGGCACGGTGCCGAATTTCGCGCATCATTCGCTGCTGACCGGCCCGCAGGGCGAGGCGCTGTCGAAGCGCCTCGGCACGCTGGCGCTGCGTGACCTGCGGGCGCGGGGNATNGCCGGNATGGCGGTCAATTCNCTGATGGCGCGGCTGGGATCGTCCGACCCGGTGGAATTGCGCGAAACCATCGACGAGGTGGTCGCGGGCTTCGACCTGACGAAATTCGGCAGCGCGCCCACCAAGTTCGACAGTGACGACCTGGAGCCGCTGACCCATCGCTGGCTGGCCGCGCGGCCCTTTGCCGAGGTCGAGACCCGCGTGCGCGAACTGGGTGTGCCGGAGGAACTGGCCGAGGTGTTCTGGGATGTCGTGCGCGAAAACATCAACACGCTCGACGATATGGCCGAGTGGTGGCAGCTGTTCTACGAGGGCGGCAATCCGAAGGTCGCGGAGGAGGATGCCGAATTCGTCGATACCGCGTTGGGCCTGCTGGGTGAGCCGCCCTATACCGCCGACACTTGGGGCGAATGGACCTCTGCGGTGAAAGAGGCCACGGGTCGCAAGGGCAAGGGGCTGTTCATGCCGCTGCGCCGGGCCGTCACGGGCATGGATCGCGGGCCGGAAATGGCCGACGTGATGCGCCTGATGCAGGTGAAGCCGAAGGTCTAGCTGTCCTGCGTGCGGATGATCCGCGCGCCGATATCCTCCAGCGTGGTATCCACCATGCGCCGCTCGGCCTGTGACAGGGTTTGATGGCGCGGATAGATCGGTGCTTTTCGGTCATCGAGGATCGGCCCGTCGAACCCGGCTGTGGTGGCAAAGAAATGCGCCACCCCATCGGCCCCGTGCAGGTTCAGGTAGCCCTGCACAACGACGTCAAGATAGCTCAGCAGGATCGGATGTTCCGTCGAGGGTGGCGCGATATAGCCGCGTGCCGCTTCGTAGACGGCGGTTTGCCTGCGTGGACGGTCATGGGTCACATGATCGGTCACGTCGCGGCGCAGATAGGCCTGTTCACGCTGGTCCAGCGCGGCCCAGTCGCCGCCGGGCACGTGGGCGAGGACTCCGAGGATCTCGGCGCCTTCGGCCCGCTCGACAGAAAGAAACGCAACAGGCCGGCGCGAGGAATGCTTCCACACCCGGCGCCACCCGCGCAGGCGGGCCGTGAACGGGTCCTCGTAGTCATGGGTCGCAAGATTCACCAGCGAGCCATAGCCGAAGAAGGCGGGATGCGGGGCGTCCGTCGTCATTCCCGCGCCCTTAGCACGCGGGCCGGTTTTGCCGAAAGGGGGCGCAGCGCGAAGGCCAGCCCGGCCAGAAGGGTCGTCAGCACCCCGCCCAGCACGATGGCCAGCGCGTTGGACCAGATGGGTGTGAACCCCGTTTCCATGATGAAGGTGGAAACAGCCCAGCCGCCGGTCATGCCCGCACCAAGGGCCACCAAGGCCGCCGCCAGACCCAACAGGGCTGCCCGCAGGGCGAAGCTGCGCAGAATACGCGCCCGCGGTGCGCCCAACGTCTTGAGCACCGCCGCTTCATAGGTCCGGGCCCGTTCGCCCGCCGCCGCCGCCCCGATCAGCACGAGGAACCCCGTCACGAGTGTCGCCAGCGCCCCGTATCTCGTGGCCGCCGCGATGCCGCCCAACACGACCAGCACCTGGTCGATCGCGTCGCGGATGCGGATGGCGGTGATGTTCGGATAGGCNTGGGCCAGATCGCGCAGGATCGCCGCCTCGGCCTNTGGTTCGGCATAGACGGTGCTGATCCAGCTATGGGGTGCGCCTTGCAGGGCNGCGGGGTTCATGGACATCACGAAGCCCATGCCGGCATCATCGAAATCCACCTGCCGGAAGCTGGTGATCTCGGCGGTAATGTCGCGGCCCAGCACGTTGACGGTCAGTGTATCGCCCAGCGACAGGCCCATCTCCTCGGCCTCTTCGCGGCTGAAACTGACCTGGGGCGGTCCGCTGTAATCGGCCGCCCACCATTCGCCATCGGTGATGACGGTGCCCGGGCGCGGTTCAGTGGAATAGGTCAGACCACGATCGCCCTGGATGACCCAATGGTCGGTGACGTCTCGCGCGGGCTGGCCGTTGATGCGGGTGATGATGCCACGCAGCATCGGGGCGGCCTCATAGTCTTTCACCGCCGGATCCCCGTCG
>PR_CR_10_Liq_1_inCRDRAFT_1001236_pt1 | contig 14642 bp, 24 predicted proteins | sample PRCRCaboRojoPR_3_FD_10241 | JGI IMG/M metagenome (IMG submission 10241)
GCCGTGGGCCGCGCCACCCAGCCCCGGTTCCAGTCGAACCCGACGAGCCGATGCGCCCGCGTGAGCGCCGCGCAGTCCGCCGCCGCCGCGCGCAGGCGCTCCACGAAGGTCACCGCCACCGCGTCGTCGTCGTCGTGGCGAAACATCAGGCAGGGCGCGCGCATGTCCCGCGCGTCGTTGATGACCTCCTGACAGACCTGCCGGTGCGGCGCGGGCGGCCGCGCGACGATCCGGGCCTGCGGCACCGGCGCGAGGAGCCGTTCGAGGCGCTCGCGCAGGGGCGCGGGCATCGCCTCGCCCACCAGAACGAGGAACAGGAAATCCGGGTCGGTCTGCGCCGCGATGCCGGGCAGGCAGATCGTCTCGAACTGGCGGAACCGCGCCTCGATCCGCTCGGGCGCGTAGAGATAGGCCGCGCGCGCGGTGGCGTCGTCGTGCTCCACCTGGAAGCCGCCCTCGGCGGGGTAGGAGAAGCGGCATAAGCCGATGACCTGCATGGGCGCCCCGGTCCCTGAAACCCGGGGGAAGGGTGCACCGCCGCGCCCCGCGCGACAAGCGCCGGCGGGCTGTTGACAACCCCCGCGACTCTGCCTATACGCGCCGCATCCCGGCCCCCGGTCCGTTCTGGGCGCCGGCATCATGACTGAAGTGGCCACGATCCGGGCACACGCCCCGATCCTCTGGAACCCAGCCGCGTCGGCCCGAAGGCAAGGGCTGAGTGCGGCACTTGTAGTTTTGCGCGGATGCCGTGCGCGCCGCCGAGGAAGCCAGCCGCGGGCCGCCGCGGCGGACGAGACAAACGGGGAAGAGACCCTTATGCCAACGATCCAGCAGCTGATCCGCAAGCCGCGGCAGCCCAAGACCCGGTCGAACAAGTCGATGCACCTCGAGGGCAACCCGCAGAAGCGCGGCGTCTGCACCCGGGTCTACACGACCACGCCGAAGAAGCCGAACTCGGCCATGCGGAAGGTCGCCAAGGTCCGCCTGACCAACGGCTACGAGGTGATCAGCTACATCCCCGGCGAGAAGCACAACCTTCAGGAGCACTCGGTGGTCCTGATCCGTGGTGGCCGTGTGAAGGACCTTCCGGGCGTGCGCTACCACATCCTGCGCGGCGTGCTCGACACCCAGGGCGTCAAGGATCGCCGCCAGCGCCGCTCGAAATACGGCGCCAAGCGCCCGAAGTAAGAGGAACAGAGGATGTCCCGCCGTCACCGCGCCGAGAAACGCGAAATCCTGCCCGACCCGAAATTCGGCGATCGGGTGCTGACCAAGTTCATGAACAACCTGATGATCGACGGCAAGAAGTCCGTCGCCGAGAGCATCGTCTACAATGCGCTCGACCGGGTGGAGAACAAGGTCAAGCGCGCCCCCGTGGAGATCTTCCACGAGGCGCTCGACAACATCAAGCCGTCGGTCGAGGTCCGCTCGCGCCGCGTGGGCGGCGCCACCTATCAGGTGCCGGTCGAGGTGCGCCCCGAGCGCCGCGAGGCGCTCGCGCTGCGCTGGCTCATCGACGCCTGCCGCAAGCGCAACGAGAACACCATGGAAGAGCGCCTCGCCTCCGAGCTGCTCGACGCGGTGAACTCGCGCGGCGCGGCCGTGAAGAAGCGTGAGGACACGCACAAGATGGCCGAGGCCAACAAGGCGTTCAGCCACTACCGCTGGTAAGCCCCGGGCCGGGCGCGGACGGCCGCCCGCCCGCCTTTCCGACACAGCCGGCCGATACGGAACATGGGGAAGCCCCGGGCGCGGCCCGGACGACCTAAAGGACGCAAGGATGAAACGCGACTATTCCCTCGAGCGCTACCGCAACTTCGGGATCATGGCGCATATCGACGCCGGCAAGACCACGACGACCGAGCGCGTCCTGTTCTACACCGGCCGTTCGCACAAGATCGGCGAGGTGCACGACGGCGCCGCGACGATGGACTGGATGGAGCAGGAGCAGGAGCGGGGGATCACCATCACCTCGGCCGCGACCACGACCTTCTGGTTCCGCACCGAGGACGGCGAGACGCCGACCGGCATCTACGGCGACACCCCGGAAGAGGCGAAGTTCCGCTTCAACATCATCGACACGCCGGGACACGTCGACTTCACGATCGAGGTGGAGCGCTCGCTCGCCGTGCTCGACGGCGCGGTGGCCGTGCTCGACGCGAACGCCGGCGTGGAGCCGCAGACCGAGACGGTCTGGCGTCAGGCCGACCGCTATCAGGTGCCGCGCATCGTCTTCGTCAACAAGATGGACAAGCTCGGCGCGGACTTCTTCAACTGCGTCGAGATGATCCGCGACCGCACGGGCGCCACGCCCGCGCCGATCCAGATGCCCATCGGGGCCGAGGACAAGCTCGAGGGCATCGTCGATCTGGTCACCATGAAGGAATGGGTCTGGAAGGGCGAGGACCTCGGCGCCTCCTGGGTCATTCAGGACATCCGCGACGAGCTCAAGGACAAGGCCGAGGAGATGCGCGCGGAGCTCGTCGAGCTCGCCGTCGAGCAGGACGACGCCGCGATGGAGAAGTACCTCGAGGGCGAGGAGCCCGATCTCCCGACGCTGCGCTCGCTCATCCGCAAAGGCACCCTGTCGCTCTCCTTCGTGCCGGTCCTCGCGGGGTCCGCGTTCAAGAACAAGGGCGTGCAGCCCATGCTGAACGCCGTGATCGACTACCTGCCCGGCCCGCTCGACGTGCCGCCCTACATGGGCTTCGCGCCGGACGACGAGACCGAGACGCGCAACATCGAGCGCCGCCCGGGCGACGACGAGCCCTTCGCCGGCCTCGCCTTCAAGATCATGAACGACCCCTTCGTCGGCTCGCTGACCTTCACGCGGATCTACTCGGGCCACATGAAGAAGGGCGACAACATCCTCAACGCCACCAAGGGCAAGCGTGAGCGCATCGGCCGCATGATGATGATGCACTCCAACTCGCGCGAGGAGATCGAGTGGGCGGGCTCGGGCGACATCATCGCGCTCGCGGGCCTCAAGGACACGACGACGGGCGACACGCTCTGCGATTCGTCGCACCCGGTCGTGCTCGAGACGATGACCTTCCCCGACCCGGTGATCGAGATCGCCGTCGAGCCCAAGACCAAGGCCGACCAGGAGAAGATGTCGGCGGGCCTGCAGCGCCTCGCGGCGGAGGACCCTCCTTCAAGGTCGAGACGGACCTCGAGTCCGGTCAGACCATCATGAAGGGCATGGGCGAGCTTCACCTCGACATCCTCGTCGACCGCCTCAAGCGGGAGTTCAAGGTCGAGGCGAACATCGGCGCGCCGCAGGTGGCCTACCGCGAGACGATCTCGCAGCAGATCACGCACACCTACACGCACAAGAAGCAGACCGGCGGCTCCGGCCAGTTCGCCGAGGTGCAGCTCGAGATCACGCCGACCGAACCGGGCGAGGGCTATTCCTTCGAAAGCCGCATCGTCGGCGGCGCGGTGCCGAAGGAATACGTGCCGGGCGTCGAGAAGGGCATCCAGTCGGTGATGGACTCCGGTCCCGTCGCGGGCTTCCCGGTGATCGACTTCAAGGTCGCGCTCGTGGACGGCAAGTACCACGACGTCGACTCCTCGGTGCTGGCCTTCGAGATCGCGAGCCGGATGTGCATGCGCGAAGGTCTCAAGAAGGCCGGCGCGAAGCTTCTCGAGCCCGTGATGCGGGTCGAGGTGATCACGCCGGAGGAATACACCGGCAGCATCATCGGCGACCTCACCTCGCGGCGCGGTCAGGTGCAGGGTCAGGACCCGCGCGGCAACGCGATCGCGATCGAGGCCTTCGTGCCGCTGGCCAACATGTTCGGCTACATCAACAACCTGCGCTCCATGTCCTCGGGCCGCGCGCAGTTCACGATGCAGTTCGACCACTACGAGCCGGTCCCGCAGAACATCTCGGACGAGATTCAGGCGAAATACGCATAAGCGCGGTGCGTGGGAGACCACGCACCCTACCCCGTAGGGTGCGTGCCCGGCGCGCACCGTGAGACGAAAAGGAGGCCAGGCATGGCAAAAGAGAAGTTCGAACGCAGCAAGCCGCACGTGAACATCGGGACGGTTGGTCACGTTGACCACGGCAAGACGACGCTGACGGCGGCGATCACGAAGTCCTTCGGGGATTTCAAGGCGTACGATCAGATCGACGCGGCGCCGGAGGAGAAGGCCCGCGGCATCACGATCTCGACGGCGCACGTGGAGTACGAGACCGAGAACCGGCACTACGCGCACGTCGACTGCCCGGGTCACGCGGACTACGTGAAGAACATGATCACGGGCGCGGCGCAGATGGACGGCGCGATCCTCGTGGTGAACGCGGCCGACGGCCCGATGCCGCAGACGCGCGAGCACATCCTGCTGGCGCGCCAGGTGGGCGTTCCGGCGATCGTGGTCTGGCTGAACAAGGTCGATCAGGTCGACGATCCGGAGCTTCTCGAGCTCGTCGAGATGGAGGTGCGCGAGCTTCTGTCGGAATACGACTTCCCGGGCGACGACATCCCGATCATCGCGGGCTCGGCGCTCGCCGCGCTCGAGGGCAACAACCCCGAGATCGGCGAGGAGAAGATCAAGGAGCTGATGGCGGCGGTCGACGACTACATCCCGACGCCGGAGCGCCCGGTGGATCAGCCGTTCCTGATGCCGATCGAGGACGTGTTCTCGATCTCGGGGCGCGGCACGGTGGTGACGGGCCGCGTCGAGCGCGGCGTGATCAACGTGGGCGACGAGATCGAGATCGTGGGCCTGAAGCCGACGCGCAAGACGACCTGCACGGGCGTCGAGATGTTCCGCAAGCTCCTCGACCGGGGCGAGGCGGGCGACAACATCGGCGCGCTGCTGCGCGGCATCGACCGCGATTCGGTCGAGCGCGGTCAGGTGCTCTGCAAGCCGGGCTCGGTGACGCCGCACACGAAGTTCGAGGCGGAGGCCTACATCCTGACGAAGGACGAGGGCGGCCGGCACACGCCGTTCTTCGCCAACTACCGTCCGCAGTTCTACTTCCGCACGACGGACGTGACGGGCACGGTGGAACTCGCCGAGGGCACCGAGATGGTGATGCCGGGCGACAACGTCTCCTTCAAGGTCGAGCTCATCGCGCCGATCGCCATGGAGGAGAAGCTCCGCTTCGCCATCCGCGAGGGCGGCCGCACCGTCGGATCCGGCGTCGTCTCCAAAATCATCGAGTGATCGCAATCGGTTCGACGTGGGCCGGGCCCCGGTCCGGTCCACCTCTCAACTGCGAAAGGCAAGGCAGATGGCAGTGACAAGCCAGAATATCCGGATCCGGCTCAAGGCCTTCGATTACCGCGTGCTCGATGCGAGCACGAAGGAGATCGTGAACACGGCCAAGCGCACCGGGGCCGAGGTCCGCGGGCCGATCCCGCTCCCCAACAAGATCGAGCGCTTCACGGTCCTGCGCGGTCCGCACGTCAACAAGAAGAGCCGCGATCAGTTCGAGATCCGCACGCACAAGCGGCTCCTCGACATCGTCGATCCGACGCCGCAGACGGTGGACGCGCTCATGAAGCTCGACCTCGCCGCCGGCGTCGACGTCGAGATCAAGGTCTGAGGAGGGCACCGACATGCGTTCTGGAGTGATCGCCCGGAAGGTCGGGATGACCCGGGTCTTCATGGACGACGGGCGGCAGGTGCCGGTCACCGTGCTGCAGCTGGACAAGCTGCAGGTGGTCGCGCAGCGCACGCCCGACAGGGACGGCTACTCCGCCGTTCAGCTCGGCGCCGGCACGGCGAAGGTCAAGCGGGTGAGCCAGCCGATGCGCGGCCACTTCGCCTCGGCCAAGGTCGAGCCGAAGCGCAAGCTGGCGGAGTTCCGCGTGGCGCCGGAGAACCTCATCGACGTGGGTGAGGAGATCACCGCCGACCACTACTTCGAGGGGCAGTACGTCGACGTCTGCGGCACCTCGATCGGCAAGGGCTTCGCGGGTGGCATGAAGCGCCACAACTTCCGCGGCCTCGAGATGACGCACGGCGTCTCGATCGCCCACCGGAGCCACGGCTCCACCGGGCAGTGTCAGGACCCGGGCCGCGTCTTCAAGGGCAAGAAGATGGCCGGCCACATGGGCGCGGCGCGCGTGACGACGCAGAACCTGCAGATCGTGCGCACCGACGCCGATCGCGGCGTCATCATGATCAAGGGCGCGGTGCCCGGGCCGAAGGGCGGCTGGGTCACCGTGAAGGACGCGGTCAAGAAGGCCACGCCCGAGAACCTGATCCTGCCCGCCGCGCTGAAGTCCGCCGCCGACGAGGCCAAGCGCCAGGCCGAGGAGGCCGCCGCGCAGGCCGCCGCCGAGGAGGAAGAGGCGCGCCGCGCCGCCGAGGAGGCCGCCGCTGCCGAGGAGGCCGAGGCGCTCAAGGAGGCCGAGGCCGACATCGAGGCGCAGAAGAGCGCCGAGGAGAGCGGCGAGACGCCCGAAAACAAGGAAGGCGAGTGACATGAAACTCGACGTCATCACGCTCGACGGCGGGACGGCGGGCTCGGTCGACCTCGGCGACGAGGTCTTCGGGCTGGAGCCGCGCGCCGACATCCTGCACCGGGTCGTCCGCTGGCAGCGCGCGCGCGCGCAGGCCGGCACGCACAAGGTCAAGACCCGCTCGGAGACCAGCTACTCGAGCAAGAAGATCTACCGCCAGAAGGGCACGGGCGGCGCGCGTCACGGCGACCGCAACGCCCCGATCTTCCGCAAGGGCGGCATCTACAAGGGCCCGACCCCGCGCAGCCACGCGCACGAGCTGCCCAAGAAGATCCGCCGCCTCGGCCTGAAGCACGCGCTTTCGGCCAAGGCGCGGGAAGGCTCGCTCGTGGTCCTCGACGAGGCGAAGGGCAGCGGCAAGACCGCCGAGCTCGCCAGGAAGGTCTCGTCGCTCGGCTGGAAGCGCGCGCTCGTCATCGACGGGCCCGAGGTGGACGAGGGCTTCGCCCGCGCCGCGCGCAACATCGAGGGGCTCGACGTGCTGCCGAGCGTCGGCGCGAACGTCTACGACATCCTCAAGCGCGACACCCTCGTGCTGACCAAGGCGGGTGCCGAAGCACTGGAGGCGCGGCTGAAATGAGCGTGAAACCCCAACACTACGACGTGATCCGCAAGCCGGTCATCACGGAGAAGTCCACGCTGGCGTCCGAGCATAACGCCGTGGTCTTCGAGGTGGCGATCGACTCGAACAAGCCCGCGATCAAGGAAGCGGTCGAGGCGCTCTTCGGCGTCAAGGTCCGCGCGGTGAACACGACGATCACCAAGGGCAAGACGAAGCGCTTCCGCGGCCGCGCCGGCCGGCGCAAGGACGTCAAGAAGGCTTACGTCACCCTCGAGGAGGGCAACACCATCGACGTGACCACCGGCCTCTGATAACAGGCGCCGACTCACGCGCGAGGCCCCGGGCCACCGGGGCCTCGTCTTTTCGACCGGGGACCTTCGGGGCCCTTCACTGCCGGGCCCTCGGCCCGAGACCCAGGAGGCGGCCTCGACCGCCCGTAACGACGGAAGACAGGAACCATGGCACTCAAGTCGTACAATCCGACGACGCCTGGCCAGCGCGGGCTGGTGCTGATCGACCGTTCGGACCTTTGGAAAGGTCGTCCCGTCAAGTCCCTCACGCAGGGCCTGACGAAGAAGGGCGGCCGGAACAACACCGGACGGATCACGGCGCGCCGCCGCGGCGGCGGCACGAAGCGGCTCTACCGCATCGTGGATTTCAAGCGCACCAAGCACGACGTCCAGGGCGTCGTCGTCCGGATCGAGTATGACCCGAACCGGACCGCCTTCATCGCGCTGATCCAGTATCAGGACGGCGAAAAGGCCTATATCCTCGCGCCGCAGCGCCTCGGCGTGGGCGACAAGGTGATCGCCGGCAAGAAAGCCGACATCAAGCCGGGCAACGCGATGCCGTTCTCCGGGCATGCCGATCGGCACGATCGTGCACAACGTCGAGCTGAAGCCCGGCAAGGGCGGGCAGATCGCGCGCGCCGCCGGCACCTACGCGCAGTTCGTCGGCCGTGACGGCGGCTACGCGCAGCTGCGCCTGTCTTCGGGCGAGCTGCGGATGGTCCGGCAGGAGTGCATGGCGACGGTCGGCGCGGTCTCGAACCCGGACAACGCCAACCAGAACATCGGCAAGGCGGGCCGCAGCCGGTACAAGGGCCGGCGCCCGGCGGTGCGCGGCGTGGCGATGAACCCGATCGACCACCCGCTCGGCGGGGGCGAGGGGCGCTCCTCGGGCGGCCGCACGCCGGTCACGCCCTGGGGCAAGGACACCAAGGGCCGCCGCACCCGCAACACCAACAAGGCGTCGCAGAAGCTCATTCTGCGTTCGCGCCACGCTCGCAAGAAGGGCCGCTAAGTCATGGCACGTTCCGTCTGGAAAGGGCCTTTCGTCGACAGCTACGTGCTGAAGAAGGCCGAAACGGCCCGCGAGTCGGGTCGCAACGACGTCATCAAGATCTGGTCGCGCCGCTCGACGATCCTCCCGCAGTTCGTCGGTCTCACCTTCGGCGTCTACAACGGCCAGAAGCACATCCCCGTCCTCGTCAGCGAGGACATGATCGGCCAGAAGTTCGGCGAATACGCGCCGACGCGCACCTACTACGGGCACATGGCCGACAAGAAAGCGAAGCGGAGATAAGGCGATGGGCAAGGAAAAGAACCCCCGCCGCGTGGCCGACAACGAGGCGATGGCGAAACTGCGGATGCTGCGCACCAGCCCGCAGAAGCTCAACCTCGTCGCGGCGCTGATCCGCGGCAAGAAGGTCGATCGCGCGCTGACCGATCTGACCTTCTCGAAGAAGCGCATCGCGCAGGACGTGCGGAAGTGCCTGCAGTCCGCGATCGCCAATGCCGAGAACAACCACAACCTCGACGTGGACGAGCTCGTCGTGGCGGAGGCCTGGGTCGGCAAGAACCTCGTGATGAAGCGCGGGCGCCCGCGCGCACGGGGCCGCTTCGGCCGCATCAACAAGCCGTTTTCGGAGCTGACCATCAAGGTGCGCCAGATCGAGGAGCAGGCCTAATGGGAAACAAGACCAACCCGATCGGGATGCGCGTTCAGGTCAACCGCACCTGGGATTCCCGCTGGTACGCCGACACCAAGGAGTACGGCGACCTGCTGCTCGAGGATATCCGCATCCGCGAGTTCATCCGCAAGGACGCGAAGCAGGCCGGCATCGCGCGGGTCATCATCGAGCGCCCGCACCGCAAGTGCCGCGTGACGATCCACGCCGCGCGGCCCGGTGTCATCATCGGCAAGAAGGGCGCCGACATCGAGGCGCTGCGCAAGAAGCTCTCGGCGATGACCGACAGCGAGCTGCACCTCAACATCGTCGAGGTGCGCAAGCCCGAGCTCGACGCGACGCTCGTCGGTGAATCGATCGCGCAGCAGCTCGAGCGCCGCGTGAGCTTCCGCCGCGCGATGAAGCGCGCGGTGCAGAACGCGATGCGCATGGGCGCCCTCGGCATCCGGGTGAACGTGGCCGGCCGCCTCGGCGGCGCGGAGATCGCCCGACGGAATGGTACCGCGAGGGCCGCGTGCCGCTGCACACGCTGCGGGCGGACATCGATCACGCCAGCATCGAGGCCGAAACGCCCTACGGCATCATCGGGGTCAAGGTCTGGATCTTCAAGGGCGAGATCATGGAGCACGACCCGAGCGCGCGGGATCGGCGCATGCAGGAGATCCAGGACGGTCCGGCCCCCCGCGGCGCCGGCCGCCGCTGAGGAGACGTGACAGATGCTTCAACCCAAGCGCACGAAATTCCGCAAGCAGCACAAGGGCCGGATCAAGGGCGAGGCCAAGGGCGGCTCCGACCTGAACTTCGGCACCTTCGGCCTGAAGGCGGCGCAGCCCGAGCGCATCACCGCGCGCCAGATCGAGGCGGCGCGCCGGGCGATGACCCGTCACATGAAGCGTCAGGGGCGGGTCTGGATCCGCATCTTCCCCGACGTGCCCGTGACGTCGAAGCCCACCGAGGTCCGGATGGGCAAGGGCAAGGGCTCGGTCGACTTCTGGGCGGCCAAGGTGAAGCCCGGCCGCGTGATGTTCGAGATTGACGGCGTCGCCGACGATGTGGCAAAGGAGGCTCTCCGCCTCGCGTCGATGAAGCTGCCGATCAAGACGCGCATCGTCGCGCGCGAGGACTGGTAAGGGTTTCCGGGCGTCCGGCCGCCGTGCCGGGTGCCCGTGTCATGTTGGAAAAGCGCGGGACGGTGCGTGCGCGCACGGCGGTCGAGGCCGCGTTCCGCGACTTCTGATGGAAGGACGATCAGGCGATGGACGCCAGCGAACTGAGAGACAAGACGCCGGACCAGCTCCGCGAGGAGCTGACCCGCCTCAAGAAGGAGGCGTTCAACCTGCGCTTCCAGCAGGCGACCGGCGCCCTTGAAAACACCGCGCGGATGCGCGCCGTGCGCCGCGACGCGGCGCGGGTGAAGACCGTGCTGAACGAGAAGGCCGCGCAAGCGGCCGCCGAGTGAGGGGGACGCCATGCCCAAGCGCATTCTTCAGGGTACCGTGACCTCCACGGCCAACGCCCAGACCGTGACCGTCTCGGTCGAACGCCGGTTCAAGCACCCGGTGCTGCAGAAGACCATCAAGAAATCCAAGAAATACCGGGCGCACGACGAGGGCGGCCAGTATTCGATCGGCGACAAGGTGCGCATCATCGAGTGCGCGCCGAAGTCCAAGACGAAACGCTGGGAGGTGATCGCCCAGTAGGGCGCGGTCACATCCCGGTTTGATCGAAACCCTGGGGACCGAGGGCGTCGCCCTCCCCAAAGGTCGGGAGAAACCACATGATCCAGATGCAGACGAATCTGGATGTCGCTGACAACTCCGGCGCGCGCCGGGTTCAGTGCATCAAGGTCCTCGGCGGGTCGAAGCGGAAATACGCCAGCGTCGGCGACATCATCGTGGTGTCGGTGAAGGAGGCGATCCCGCGCGGCCGCGTCAAGAAGGGCGACGTCCGCAAGGCCGTCGTCGTGCGGACCGCCAAGGAGGTGCGCCGCGAGGACGGCACCGCCATCCGCTTCGACCGCAACGCCGCGGTCATCCTCAACAACAACCTCGAGCCCGTCGGCACCCGGATCTTCGGTCCGGTGGTGCGCGAACTGCGCTCGAAGAGCTTCATGAAGATCATTTCGCTCGCCCCGGAGGTGCTCTGATGGCTGCGAAACTGAAGACGGGCGACAAGGTCGTCGTGCTCGCCGGCAAGGACAAGGGCAAGACGGGCACCATCTCCTCGGTCGATCGCAAGACGGGCAAGGCCGTCGTGGAGGGGGTCAACATGGCCGTCCGCCACACGCGCCAGTCGCCGCAGAGCCAGGGCGGGCGCATTCCGAAGGCGCTGCCCATCGACCTTTCGAACCTCGCCATGCTCGACAAGAACGGAAAGGCCACCCGCGTCGGCTTCCGCGTCGAGGAGGGCAAGAAGGTCCGCTACGCCAAGACGACGGGGGACGTGATCGATGCTTGACGCCCAGACCTACACGCCCCGCCTGCGCGCGCTCTACGACGGCGAGGTCAAGGCGAAGCTGAAGGAAGAATTCGGCTACGCCAACGACATGATGATCCCGCGGCTCGACAAGATCGTGCTCAACATCGGCTGCGGCGCCGAGGCGGTGAAGGACTCCAAGAAGGCGAAGGCCGCGCAGGAGGATCTCTCCCTGATCGCCGGTCAGCGCGCCGTCGTCACCAAGGCGAAGAAGTCGATCGCCGGCTTCCGCGTCCGCGAGGGCATGCCGCTCGGCGCCAAGGTGACGCTGCGCGGCGGCCGGATGTACGAGTTTCTCGATCGTCTGGTGACCATCGCGCTGCCGCGCGTCCGCGACTTCCGCGGCATCAGCGGCAATTCCTTCGACGGCCGCGGCAACTACGCCATGGGCCTCAAGGAGCACATCGTCTTCCCCGAGATCGACTACGACAAGGTCGAAGAGGTCTGGGGCCTCGACATCATTATCGCCACCACCGCGAAGACCGACGCGGAAGCCAAGGCGCTGTTGAAGCATTTCAACATGCCTTTCAACGCCTGAGCGCCGAAGGAGACTGCATCATGGCCAAGAAAGCGATGGTCGAGCGCGAAAAGAAGCGTCAGCGGCTCGTCGAGAAGTACGCCGCGAAGCGCGCCGCGCTGAAAGAGATCGCCAACGACGAGTCCAAGCCGATGGAAGAGCGCTTCAAGGCGCGGCTCAAGCTCGCGAAGCTGCCGCGCAACAGCTCGCCCACCCGGCTGCACAACCGCTGCCAGCTCACGGGCCGGCCGCACGGCTATTACCGCAAGCTCAAGGTCAGCCGGATCGCCCTGCGCGAACTCGGCTCCACCGGCCAGGCGCCGGGCCTCGTGAAGTCGAGCTGGTGAGGGAGGGCGTCAGATGAACGATCCCATCGGAGATATGCTCACCCGCATCCGCAACGCGCAGATGCGCGGCAAGACCAGCGTCTCGACGCCGGCCTCGAAGCTGCGCGCCTGGGTGCTCGACGTGCTGATCGGCGAGGGCTACATCCGCGGCTACTCGCGCTCGACCGACGAGCGCGGGCATCCGCAGCTCGACATCGAGCTCAAGTATGCCGACGGCCGCCCCGTCATCCAGGAGCTCAAGCGCGTCTCGACGCCGGGCCGCCGCGTCTACATGGGCGTGCGCGACCTGCCGTCGGTGCGCCAGGGGCTCGGCGTGTCGATCGTGTCGACGCCGAAGGGCGTGATGTCGGACGCCGCCGCGCGCTCGGCGAACGTCGGCGGCGAAGTGCTCTGCACGGTGTTCTGAGGAGGTTCGCGATGTCTCGTATCGGAAAACAGCCGGTCGCGCTCCCCTCGGGCGTGACCGCCACCGTCTCCGGTCAGACCGTCGAGGTGAAGGGGCCCAAGGGCACCCGCAGCTGGACGGCGACCGACGAGGTGACCATCACGCAGGAGGACGACGCGATCCGCGTCGCCCCCCGCGGCAACTCGAAGCGCGCGCGCCAGCAGTGGGGCATGAGCCGCACCAATATCGCCAACCTCGTGCAGGGCGTCACCGACGGCTTCAAGAAGGAGCTCGAGGTGCAGGGCGTCGGCTACCGCGCGCAGGCGCAGGGCAACACCCTGAAGCTCAATCTCGGCCTCAGCCACGACGTCGATTTCCCGGTGCCGGAGGGCGTGACCGTCACGACCCCGAAGCCGACCGAGATCGTCGTCGAGGGTCACGACGAGCAGCTCGTCGGCCAGGTCGCGGCCAACATCCGCGACTGGCGGCGGCCCGAGCCCTACAAGGGCAAGGGAATCCGCTACAAGGGCGAGTACATCTTCCTCAAGGAAGGCAAGAAGAAATAGGGCGCGGGATCATGGCATTGGACAAGCAGAAACAGTTCCGCAAGCGCCGCCTGCGCGTCCGGAACAAGGTGAAGGCGATGAACCCGGGGCGGCTGCGCCTCTGCGTGCATCGCTCGAACAGAACATTCACGCCCAGCTCATCGACGACGTCGCGGGCCGGACCGTGGCGGCGGCCTCCTCGCTGGAGGCGTCGCTCGGCATCGCGGGGCAAAACAACGTCGAGGCCGCGACCAAGGTGGGCACGACGCTCGCCGAGCGCGCGAAGGCCGCGGGCGTGGAAGAGTGCTACTTCGACCGCGGCGGCTTTCGCTATCACGGCGGCATCAAGGCGCTCGCCGATGCCGCCCGTGACGGCGGCCTGAAGTTCTGAGGAGACGCGATATGGCTAGAGAACCGCAGGGCGGGCGCGGCCGCCGGGACCGCGACGAGACGCCCGAATTCGCCGATCGCCTCGTCGCGATCAACCGCGTGTCGAAGACCGTCAAGGGCGGCAAGCGCTTCGGCTTCGCCGCGCTCGTCGTCGTGGGCGACCAGAAGGGCCGCGTCGGCTTCGGCAAGGGCAAGGCCAAGGAAGTGCCCGAGGCGATCCGCAAGGCGACCGAGCAGGCGAAGCGCGGCATGATCCGCGTGCCGCTGCGCGAGGGCCGCACGCTGCACCATGACGAGAACGGCCGCTGGGGCGCCGGCAAGGTGATGATCCGCTCGGCCCCGCAGGGCACCGGGATCATCGCGGGCGGCCCGATGCGCGCCGTCTTCGAGATGCTGGGCGTTCAGGACGTCGTCGCCAAGTCGAACGGCACGCAGAACCCCTACAACATGATCCGCGCCACGCTGGACGCGCTGCGCAAGCAGCAGAGCCCGCGCATGGTGGCGCAGCGCCGCGGCAAGAAGGTCGCCGAGATCCTGCACAAGGACGACGCGCCCAAGCCCGAAGCGGCCGAGGCGTAAGGGAGAGAGATCATGGCAAAGACCATCGTGGTGAAGCAGATCGGCTCGCCCATCCGCCGGCCGGCCAAGCAGCGTCAGACGCTGATCGGCCTCGGCCTCAACAAGATGCACAAGACCCGCGAGCTCGAGGATACGCCCTCGGTGCGCGGCATGATCGCCAAGATCCCGCATCTGGTCGAGGTCGTCGAAGAGCGCGGCTGACGCCCCCGGAACAGATGAAAGAGCCCCCCGCGCCCGGCGCCGGGGGGCTTTTTCGTGCGCTCAGGGCGTGCGCTCGCGCCGCAGCCGCCGGACCCGGCCGATGGCCGTGGCCCCGGCGATGCCGCTGTAGAGCAGGAAGAGGTAGAGGGGATAGGCCGCCTCCATCGCCGAGGCGCCGAGGATCGACGCC
>PR_CR_10_Liq_1_inCRDRAFT_1001237_pt1 | contig 14640 bp, 15 predicted proteins | sample PRCRCaboRojoPR_3_FD_10241 | JGI IMG/M metagenome (IMG submission 10241)
GCTGTCCCTGCCGGGGCGGTGCGGCGCCTTGGCAGCGCTGTCAGTCGGGCTGTTGGTCCTCGCGCGCGGCATCGCCGTCTTGCGCGGCGGCCATGCGCTCGACCTCGGCGAGGTCGAGGCCGAGCAGCTCGGCAACCCTGGATGCATCGAGCTGGGCGAGCAGTTGGCGCACGACGTGCTGTTGGGTCTTGGCTGCGCCGCGGGCCTCGCCGCGGGCCTCGCCGCGGGCCTCGCCGCGGGCTTCGCCGTCCTCGTAGCCCAGTTGATAGGACGGAAGCCGTTTGACATCGACTTGGGTCAGCATCTTTTCTGCCTCTGCTGGGAGCGGCATCCTTGCGGCGATGGTGCTCGCGACGACGACACGGCATCGTCAAGGCAAGGGTACCGCTCCCGGGCGGTGTGGTGCTGTCGCGCGACTAGTCGCGGCGTGTTTGCCGGGCAAGCTCACGCGTGCGCCCCGCTGCCTCGATTAAAGCTGGCGGTACCTTCTCGTGCAAGGTGTTGAGCCAAGCCGTGCTGTCGGCGCTGTCGATGGTGGGGATTGCGAGATCGAGCAGGATGTCGAAGTCGTCGATCTGCTCCATGATGGCTCGGCTCGTCGCCGCGACCTCTGGGCCGAAGCGCTTGTGGATGAGGCCGACCAGCATGTTGCAGCTCGAGTGCAGCTCTTCGAGGCGGGCGCGGCGCGCGGTCGTTTCCGGGTCCGGCTGCTCGCGCAGCCCGAAGAAGCGATCCGGCGTGGCTGTGTATTCGTGCTGGAGCAGTGCCAGGGAAGTGATGCCGATGCCGTGCTCGCGGATGGTGGCGCGCAGTTGCTCCAGTTGCTTGCGCTGCCACGCGTTTTCATCCGGATGTGCAATCGCGTCCGCCGGCGTTGTCAGCACATCGGTTCCGTCGCGCTCGCACAGCTCGATGGCCACCTGGTCGATCCGGAACGGGTCTTGTGGGTCGATCCAGAAGAAGAATCGATAGCGGTAGTCGATATCCCATGACGGCTCCCAGTCGCCGGCGAGCGAGCCCATGTCCCCGGCATGCGTCGGCTGGGTGAGGTACTGCAGCCAACTCAGCAGGTCCAGGCGCAGCCCATAGTCCTGCCAGGGGCGCAGGTACGCTGCCGTGGCAATGAAGCCTCGGACCCTTTGCAACAGGGGGTCGGACTGTGGCGGGATCTCGAAGGGGCGCTCGGCCATGGCCGCATCGAGAGCGAAGCGCACATGGGCATCCGGCGGCTGCCGGCGCCCCTGCACGTCGAGTCCGCGCCAGCGCTCACGCTGCGCTTCGTCTGACGCGCGCTGCAGCAGGAACAGGAAGGCGCCGATTGCGAAATGCGGCGGTAGGCGCGCGTGCAGGTTGCCGAGCTGCTCGCGCAGCAGTCGGTCGAGCCATTCGACGGGCAGGCGATTGCTGTGCTGGTGCAGGCGGCCTTGGAACAACACATATTCCTCAAGCGCATTTTCCGGCGTACCGTCGCCCCATTTGTAGAATCGCATGGCGAGGGACAGCATTCCGGTGTCCGGTGCAATGACGTAGTAGTCGTACCAGGCGCGTGTTGACATGGCAGTGACGCTGAAGTGTTGCGAGTGGCGCCGTCGTGGCTGTGGAGCGGCTTTCGGCCGGTGCGCTGCGCCGGTGGCGCCGCCAGGTCTGTCGCGGCAGGGATGCCCTCTCACAGGACGCGCCAGCGGCTGTGGGAGCGGCCTCTGCAGCGTTTGATCCATTGACCGGCGGCGATGGACGGGCCGATGCGGCGTTGCCGGTGCGGGCAGTCAGTCTTTGGGCGCAGGGTGCTCGCGCAGCCAGGCTTTTGGGTCTGCCGGGGTGCTGCCGAGGTGCGGGACCTCGGACGGCTCGCCGCGCTGGGTGCTGGTGAAGGCGGTATCGTGCTCGCTCTTGCTGTCGGCGCTGTGCATGCCAAGCTCGTGTTCGGGTGACTCGGCTTGCGTGATGCGCGCGGTCACCTGCGCCAAGCGCGCCTCCATTGCCGCGAAGGCGTCGGCGATGATCCGCGCGCGGGTGTCGTCGTCCTTGGCTTCGGTGAGCTGTATGTAGACTTGGAGGGCGATGCTCATTTGGGGCTCCTGGAGTAGCGGTTGCGAAGCACGGCGGTAAGTGTAGAAGGGCGTTGTCGCGGCAGGTATGCCGCTTTCACGGCGACCGTTGAGGGTCAGGCAATCAGCAGGTCCGCCAACTTGAACACGGCGCCGAGCACGGCGAGGCCGCCGAGCAGCCAACGGGTTTGTGCCGCCATGGCCTTGTGCAGATTGACCTCCACCTGCTTGATCTGGAGCTCGACGCCTTTGATTTTCTCCTCGAGGCGGGCTTCCACCTCTCGGATCTGAAGCTCGACGGCCTTGATGTCCTGCTGCAGCCGCGCCTCGACTTCTTTGATGTCCTTCTGCAGGCGCGCTTCGACCTCTCGGATCTGGAGCTCGACGGCTTTGATGTCCTGCTGCAGGCGCGCCTCTACCTCTCGGATCTGGAGCTCGACGGCCTTGATGTCCTGCTGCAGGCGCGCTTCGACTTCTTTGATGTCCTGCTGCAGGCGCGCCTCGACTTCTTTGATTTCCTTCTGCAATCGCAGCTCTGATTCGCGCACGTGGCCCTGCGTGGCGAGGTCGTTGAGCTGCCCAAAGCGGGCGTCGAGCGCGTCGAAGGCGTCGGCGATGAGGCGGGCACGTTCCCTGTCATCCGAGGTTTCGGTGAGCTTGGCGTAGAGGTCGAGGGCGGCGCTCATGGTCGTACGCTTCGGTTCGGCGTCAGTGGCGGTGCATCATAGCATCCTGTCGGCGCAGCAGTTTTCGGCCGGTTTGCCATGCGTCGAGCACGCGGGCAGGCGGCCTGTCGCGGCAGGAATGCCGCTCCCAGGCGGCGCCGGTGCCGCTGTGGGAGCGGCCTCTGGCCGCGACCTGGGCCGGGCTGTGGCGGTCGCGGCCGGAATGCCGCTCCCACCGGCGCATGGGGCCTTGCAGCGAGCCTGACCCTGCCCGTCACGCCTCCAGCAGCACCACCTCGCCGCCGCGCAGCTGGTAGCGCTCGCCGGTATGGGGGCAGGTGGCCTCTGCGGCGCCGGTGAGGGGCAAGTTGAGCTGCTCGCCGAAGCGGCTCATCCAGCCGGCGTGGCGGGCGGGCACGCCCAGCACCAGGGCGAAGTTCGGTACATCCCGCGTGACCACGGCGCCGGCGCCGACGAAGGCATGCCGGCCGATGGTGACGCCGCAGACGATGGTGCAGTTGGCGCCGAGGGTGGCGCCGCGGCGGACCAGGGTGTCGCGGTACTCGTCCTTGCGGCTGATGGCTGCGCGGGGGTTGTAGACGTTGGTGAAGACCATGCTCGGGCCGCAGAAGACATCGTCTTCCAGCGAGACGTTGTCATACACCGAGACGTTGTTTTGGATCCTGACGTTGCTGCCGATACGCACGCGGTTGCCGACGTAGACGTTCTGCCCGAGGCTGCATCCGGCACCGATGACGGCGCCGGCGCAGACGTGCACCCAGTGCCAGATGCGGGTGCCGGCGCCGATGGCGGCGCCCGCGTCGATGATGGCGGTGGGATGGGCGGTGTAGGGGGCGTCCGTCATGGCCTGGGCAGTGCTTGGTACCGATCGCGCGTTTGCGGATGGCCGGGCACCTCATGATACGCGTCTGTGGGAGCGGCATCCTTGCTGCGACGGCAACGGCAGGCTGTGCTGCGGCGGCGGCGTGGCCGGTGGCCGCTGCCACGCAGGCACTCAATACTCCAGCGGCAGTGATACCTTGCGGCCATCCCGGGCGGACAGATAGGCAGCGATGAGCAGCTCCAGGGAGCGCAGCCCCTCGCGACCGTCGGTGGCGGCGTCCGCCTGGCCCTTGAGGGTGGCGATGACGTTTTCGTAGTAGGGCAGGTGGCCCTGGCCGTAGACGGACTGGGTCTGGTAGTTGGCCTGCTCCACCAGCTCATCGTCCGGGTCGCTGTCTGCAAAGGCCCAGTGGTCGAAGCGGTTGACGGCGACGCCACCCAGGCGGGCGGTGCCCTTCTCGCCGAGCAGGGTGATGGAGCCTTCCAGGTTCTTGGGATAGGTCAGCATGGTGACGGCCATGGTGCCGAGCGCACCGGAGCGCCATTCCAGGTTCATGACGGCGGTATCCTCCACCTCGATGCGGCGGGCGAGGGTGCCGGTCATGGCCTGCACGCTCTTCACCGGGCCCACCAGCCAGTCCAGCAGGTCCACGTAGTGGCTCGCCTGGTTCATGAGCGCGCCGCCGTCGAACTCCCAGGTGCCGCGCCAGCTGCTGCTGTCGTAATAATCCTGCGGGCGGGTCCAGAAGACATTCACCTGCACCAGGTAGAGCCGCCCGAAGCGCCCCTTGCGCACGGTGCGCCGCAGCAGCTCCAGCGTCGGGTTGTGCCGGTTCTGCTTGACCACGAACAGCCGGCGGTCGGCGCCGTCGAAGGCGGCCACCATGCGCTTGCCGTCCTGCCAGTGGGTGGCCATGGGCTTTTCGGTGATCACATGGCGGCCGGCCTCGGCGCAGCGGATGGCCTCGGTGGGATGCAGGCCGCTCGGGGTGCAGAGCGCGATGACGTCGGCATCGGAGTGATCCAGCACATCGCTCAGCTCCCGGTAGGTCTCCGCGCCGGTTGCCTGCGCGACGCGGGCGCGGGCGTCGGCGTCGGTATCGCACACGGCCACCAGCTCCATGTGCTCGGCATGGTGGCGGGCGGCGTCGATGTGTCGCTGCGCGATCCGCCCACAGCCGACGATGGCAAGCCTGATCTTACGCTGCTCCGGGATGATGGGGACCACGGCCGGCTCCTGTGCGTCTTGGGAGGGCTGCCGATCAGAGAATACGTGTACTCACCGATCAGTTTCCCCTTAGTGTTGCACAGGTGAGAAGCTTTCCGGGGTGCGGCATCCAAGGTCCGGGAAGCGGTGCACGAAACAGGTCCGAAAATCACGGGAACAAATTACGGGGATTATTTGGGGGGACGGTGTATTGATCTCACTAATAACGGGGACGGTATATCGATCTCCGGGATGGTGTGTAGCAATAACGGGGACGGTATATTGATCTCCGGGATGGTGTGTAGCAGAGTTAGATATACCGTCCCCCGATTCAGTCCCCCGATTCGGTCCCCCGATTCGGCGTACCCCGATTCGGTGTGGAGGTAAGTTAAATACACTGTCCCCTTACTCTGGTGCTGGTGCGGGTCATTAAGGTGGCGAAGCACCAGGACGCTCGCTGGCGCATGGGAGCTTGCGGCAGATCGCTTCGAGGGTGCACGACGGTGGTTTGCTCTTGGGCATACCCGGACACGGTCTTCCACCGTGCAGACAGTGCGCCCTCACGGACGTACGGGCGCCGACTGTCGGTCGGCGAGGCCCGCGGCGGCAGTGCGATGCCCAGGGCACGCACCCCGCAGGCTTCCGGTATCCGACGACTCCGCTCGGCATTATCGGCTGTGAGGATGCTGACTATTGGTCTGGGGCTCTTGTGGTACGGGCAGGGCGGCTATAGTCTGCTGCGATGCACAAATCCGGCGCCGCGCAGGCGCTCGGGGCCGGTTGCGGCGCGTACCCACGCACAGAGACCGGATAAACTCACCGGTCTCCGACGGCCGCCGGCGGCAAAACCAACAGCCTGCGGCGCGGTCACACCATCTGGAGACGGCGGCGGCAACCGTCGCCGCACTGCTGAGGACACAATGACAACGAGCCGACCCGTTTTCCTGGAGCTGTGGCACATCCGCCTGCCGATTCCGGCGGTGGTGTCCATCCTGCACCGCATCAGCGGCGTGCTGATGGTGCTGTCCATTCCCGTCTTCGCCTGGCTCTTCGCACAGGCGCTGGCGAGCCCGGCAGGCTTCGCGGCGTCCGCGGCCTTCCTGACGCATCCACTGGTGCAGCTGGGGCTGTTGGTGATGGCCTGGGCGCTGCTGCATCACCTGATCGCCGGTATCCGCTATCTGGTCATCGATCTCGGCATCGGCGTGGACCGACCCACCGCGCGCAGCACGGCCTGGACGGCGCTGACGGCGGCACTGGCGCTGACGGTGGTCGTGGCCGGGGGGATGCTGCTGTGAGCCGCCGCGCCTCCGGACTCAAGGCCTGGTTCCTGCAGCGGGCCACGGCTGTCTACCTCGGCCTCTTCGGCGTCTATCTGGCGCTCTATTTCATGCTTGCGACCCCGGCGGGCCACGCCGAGCTGGTGGCCTGGGTGGCGAGCCCCTGGGTGGCACTCGGGCTGCTCTTGTTCATCCCCATCCTGCTGGCGCACGCCTGGGTGGGCATCCGCGACGTGCTCATGGACTACATGAAGCCCATTGCGCTCAGGGCGACGGCCATGACGCTGGTGGGCTTCGTGTTCCTGGCCGCCGGGCTCTGGGCGGCGCAGGCCGTCATCGCCGCCCGCGCATTCCAATAACCACGGCTGGAGGTCCGCATGCCCATCCCTCATCGCAAGTTCGACGCATTGATCATCGGTGCCGGCGGCGCTGGACTCAACGCCGCGCTGCGCCTGGCCAGCGCCGACCTGCGCGTGGCCGTGGTGTCCAAGGTGTTTCCAACCCGCTCCCATACCGTCGCGGCCCAGGGGGGTGTCAATGCGGCGCTCGCCAATGTGCTGCCGGACGACTGGCACTGGCACATGTTCGACACCGTCAAGGGCTCGGACTACCTGGGCGACCAGGACGCCATCGAGTACATGTGCCGCGAGGCCATCCCGACGGTGTACGAGCTGGAGCACGCGGGCGTGCCCTTCTCGCGCATCGACGACGGGCGCATCTACCAGCGCGCCTTCGGCGGGCAGAGCCAGAACTTCGGCGGCGACCAGGCGGCACGCACCTGTGCCGCGGCGGACCGCACCGGCCACGCCATTCTGCACACGCTGTATCAGCAGAACGTCCGTGCCCGCACGCACTTCTTCGACGAATACTTCGCCATCGACCTGATCCGGGACGAGGAGGGCGCTATCCTGGGCGCCCTGGTGCTGGAAATCGAGACCGGCGAGACCCTGATCATCGAGGCCAAGGCCACGCTGCTCGCCACCGGCGGCCACGGCCAGGTGTTCCGCACCACCACCAATGCCTTCATCAACACCGGCGACGGCATGGCCATGGCGCTGCGCGCCGGCGTGCCGCTGATGGACATGGAGTTCTATCAGTTCCACCCCACCGGCGTCGCCGGCAAGGGCATGCTCATCACCGAGGGCGCCCGCGGCGAGGGCGGCTATCTGATCAACGGCGACGGCGAGCGCTTCATGGAGCGCTATGCCCCGCGGGCGCTGGACCTGGCCAGCCGCGACGTGGTGGCCCGCTCCATGGTGACCGAGATCCGGGAGGGCCGCGGCGCCGGGCCGGACAAGGATCACGTGATGCTGCGCCTGGATCACCTGGGCGCCGACGTGGTGCACCGCCGGCTGCCCGGCATCACGGACATCTGCCGCGTGTTCCTCGGCATCGACCCCGCGGAGCAGCCCATTCCGGTGTTCCCGACGGCGCACTACGCCATGGGCGGCATCCCGACGGACCGCTACGCGCGGGTGGTGGCGCCGGCAAGGCACGGGCCGGAGGAGATCGTCCCGGGGCTCTACGCCGCCGGCGAATGCGCCTGCGTCTCGGTGCACGGCGCCAACCGGCTCGGCGGCAACTCGCTGCTGGACATCCTGGTGTTCGGCCGCGCCGCCGGCACGGACATTCTGGACTACGTCGCCGAGAACCCGAACCACCGGCCCATGCGCGAGGCCGACATCGAGCCCGCGCTGACGCGCCTCGGCCGCTGGGACCGCACCGGCGAGGGCGAGTCCGTGGCGGCCGTGAAGGCCGATTTGCGCAAGCTCATGGAGGACCACTGCGGGGTCTTCCGCGACGACGCCACCATGGCCGAGGGCGTGGAGAAGCTGAAAGCCCTGCGCGAGCGTGTTGAGCATGTGCGCCTGAAGGACCAGAGCCGCACCTTCAACACCGCCCGCATCGAGGCCCTGGAGCTCGACAACCTGGTGGACGTGGGTATGGCGACCCTGATGTCGGCCTACCACCGCCAGGAGAGCCGCGGCGCCCACTCACGGGTGGACTACCCGGAGCGCGACGACGAGCAGTGGATGAAGCACAGCCTCTACGCCCGCGACGGCGACAGCATGGACTACAAGCCCGTGCGCACCAAGCCGCTGACGGTGGAGAGCTTTCCGCCGAAGGCGAGGGTCTATTGAGGACAGGGCCGAGGGCGGAGGGGTGAGGCAGGTCCCCCGCCAGCCCTCAGCCCTTCGTGCATCAAGCCGCCGCTGGGCAGATACGCTTCGCTTATCCGCTTTAAGACGCGAGAGCCGATCAAGTAAACATGCAAATCACCGTCTACCGTTACCACCCCGAGCAGGACAACAAGCCCCGCATGCAGACCTACGAGGTCGAGGAGCAGCCGGGCATGATGCTGCGCGAGGCGCTGCTCGCCATCAAGGCGCAGGACGAGACCTTCGCCTTCCGGCATTCCTGCGGCGAGGGCGTCTGCGGCTCGGACGCCATAAACGTCAACGGCGGCAACAAGCTCGCCTGCATCACGCCGGTCTCGGAGCTGAAGCGCCCCATCCAGGTGCGCCCGCTGCCGGGCCGCCCGGTGATCCGCGATCTGGTGGTGGACATGACCCAGTTCTATGAGCAGTACCGCAACGTCCAGCCCTACCTGATCCGCAAGGAGCCGCTGCCGGAGCAGGAGATCCGCCAGTCGCCCGAGGACCGGGACAAGCTGGACGGACTCTACGAGTGCATCATGTGCGGCGCCTGCTCCACCGCCTGTCCGTCCTTCTGGTGGAACCCGGAGAAGTTCCACGGGCCGCAGGCGCTGCTGGCGTCGTGGCGCTTCCTCGCTGACAGTCGCGACCAGGCCACCGAGGAGCGCCTGGACGCGCTGGAGGGGCCCTACAAGCTCTTCCGGTGCCACACCATCATGAACTGCGTCGAGGTCTGCCCGAAGGGCCTGAACCCCACCCGCGCCATCGGCAAGATCAAGGACCTGATGCTCGAGAAGTCCATCTGAGCCCGCGCCGGCACGCTGTCATGTATCCCACCGACGCCGCCACGGCCGAGATCAGCGCGCAGGCCGCGCGTCTGCGCTGGCAATGCCGGCGCGGGATGTTGGAGCTGGACCTGTTGTTGAACCGCTTCCTGGAGACGGGCTTCGCGGCGCTGGACGATGCCGGGCGGGCGGATTTCGTGCGCCTGCTGGGCTACCAGGACCAGATCATCCACGATTGGCTCATGGGGCAGGCGGTGCCGGCGGATGCGGCGCTGCGACAGCTGGTGGGGCAGATCCGGGCGGCGATGCGCGACGGCCCGGCGGGCGCCTGCTGACAGCGCCACGCACCACCCGCGTCAATCCTCCGGCGCCGGTAGACGGGCGATCAGGTCGTCCCAACGGATGCTGACCTCGGGCAGCACGCCCACCGGGGTCTGGCCGGAGAGCTCCTGCACCGCTGGCTTGCCATAGCCCTCCGGCCCCAGCCGGTAGATGGTGACCATGCGATCGCCCGGGTGCACCAGCCAGTACTCACGCACGCCGGCGCGCTCGTAGACGTGTCGCTTTTTCACGTGGTCGTGGCTGGCCGTGCTGGGGGAGAGGACCTCCACCACCAGATCCGGGCCGCCGCGCACGCCGCGGCGGTCCAGCTTGCCTCGATCGCACACCACCAGCACGTCCGGCTGGACCACGGTGTCGATGAGCTCATCCGCCTCGTCCGCCTTCGGCAGGCGCACGTCCACCGGGGCGATGTAGACGCGGCAGGGCTTCTCCAGCAGCGTGTTGGCCAGCTGACGGAAGATCTCGCCGGCGATGTCCTGATGCTCCAGCGTCGGCGCCGGCGCCATCAGGTAGGCGACGCCGTCGATGAGCTCGTAGCGGACATCCTCGGGCCAGTTGACGTAATCGCCGTAGGTGTGGTGCTCGCTGTCGCGTTGCGGCAGTCCCATGGATGACCTCCGTGAGGTTGGGCGGGCCGGCGCAGGCGGCAGCGGGTGCAGTAGGATTGGGGAGTCGGCCCCGGCCGGCTGCGTTCCCCGCCATCTTGGTGCTTCGCCCTGACCGTCAACAATGCACCTGATCGACACCCATTGCCACCTCGACGTGTCCGCCTTCGACGCCGACCGCGACCGCGTGCTCGCGCAGTGCCGGGCGCAGGGCGTGCGCGACATCGTGGTGCCGGCCATCGACAGTGCCGGCTGGCCGAAGCTGCTCGCGCTCTGTGCCGATCAGGCCATGCTGCACCCGGCGCTCGGCATGCACCCGGTGTTCATGGCTCGCCACGCTGATGCCGATCTGCCGGCGCTGGAAGCCGCGCTCGCCGAGCACCAGCCCCTGGCGGTCGGTGAGATCGGCCTCGACTTTGCGCTGGAGAAGGACGCCGCCGGCCGTGAGCGCCAGCGGGGCTTCTGCGCCGCCCAGCTCGCCATCGCCGCGGCCGCCGGGCTGCCGGTGCTCCTGCACGTGCGCAAGGCCCACGACGAGATGCTCGGCCTGTTGCGGCGGGCGGGCGTGCCGGGTGGCATCGCGCACGCCTTCAACGGCAGCCTGGAGCAGGCCCGGGCCTATCTGGATCTCGGCTTCAGGCTCGGCTTCGGCGGCATGCTGACCTTCGAGCGCTCCTCCAAGCTGCGCCGGCTGGTGGCGGAGCTGCCGCTGGAGGCCATTGTGCTGGAGACGGACGCACCGGACCTCACCGTCGCCTCCCATCGCTACGAGCGCAACAGCCCCGAGTACCTGCCGGAGGTGCTCGCAGCGCTGGCGGAGGCTCGCGGAGCCGACCCCGAAACCCTGGCCGCGGCCACCACCGCCAACGCCCGAGCGGTGCTCCGGCTCCCATCCGGCGCCTAGCATGAGCGGGGTCAGCCCGATCCGGGAGCGCACGTCGATCCTCATCGGCGCCGCCGGCTGCGAGCGGCTCGCAGCGGCCCATGTGCTGCTGGCGGGCCTGGGCGGCGTCGGCTCCTTCACCGCCGAGGCCCTGGCCCGGGCGGGCGTGGGGCGGCTCACCATCGCCGACTTCGACGTGGTGGCCCCCTCCAACCTGAACCGCCAGCTCTGCGCCCTGAACAGCACGCTGGGGGAGAAGAAGGCCGCCGTCATCGCCGCGCGCATCGCGGACATCAACCCGGACTGCCGGGTGAGCATCCGCGACGAATTCCTGTCCATGGACGCCATGCCGGCGCTGGTGGGGGAGGGTGCCTATGACCATGTCGCCGACGCCATCGACAGCCTGAGCGGCAAGGTCGCCTTGCTGGCGGCCGCGCTGACCGCGGGCGTGCCGGTGGCCGCCAGCATGGGCGCCGGCGGCCGCCTGGACCCCACCCGCATCCAGGTCACGGACCTGATGGACACCCGCGAGTGCCGCCTGGCCCGGGAGGTGAGAAAGCGCCTGCGCCGGCAGGGTCATAGCCGCGGCGTGCTCGCCGTCTGGTCCGACGAGCCGCCACTGCCGCCGCTGCCACCGGCACCCACCGCCCGCGGCCGCGACCGCGCCGTCAACGGCACCATCAGCTACATGCCGGCGCTGTTCGGGCTCACGCTGGCCGGACTCGTGGTGCGGCGGCTGCTCGGCGACACTGCCTGAGCACCGGCCGCTGCCCCGGCTCTCCATAGCGCCCTTGGCAATACGGGGGAAGGTGTGGGCGAATCACCGACCAATCGTGTCCGCCTTTTCCGACATGGTGATGCGCCCACAGGCGGTAATTCGCCGCAAGGCCGGCGTATAGAGTTGCACCCACAACAAGGTCGGGCGCGTCACTGACTCCGGCTGCGCCCGGCATCCCGTCAATGCGGCATCACGAGACAGGGTGCAACCCAATGACCAAGCGAGTGGATGTGGCAGTGATCGGCGCAGGGCACGCCGGTCTCAACGCAATCAAAGAGATCCGCAAGGTCACGGAGGACTGGGTGCTCATCAACGGTGGTCCGCTCGGCACCACCTGTGCGCGCGTCGGCTGCATGCCGTCCAAGGTGGCCATCCATCTCGCGGACACGTACAAGATGCGCGACAACCTGGCACGCTACGGCGTCAGCGGCGGCGAGGGGCTGGCGCTGGACCGGCCGGCGGCGCTGGAGCATGTGCGCGATCTGCGCGACACCTTCGTGGACCTGGTGCTTGCCAACACCACCGACGAGATGGACGACGCCCACCTGATCGAGGGCTATGCGCAGCTGCTTGATGCGCACCGGCTGCGGGTCGGCGAGCAGGAGATCGCGGCCGATGCCGTGATCATCGCCACCGGTGCCCGCTCCGTGGTGCCGCCGGCCTGGGCCGCCGACTTCGGTGACGGCATCCTCACCGTGGACAACGTGTTCGAGCAGACGGAGCTGCCGGCGTCCGTGGCCGTCATCGGGCTCGGGCCCATTGGGCTCGAGATCGGGCAGGCCCTGCACCGCCTCGGCGTGGCCGTCACCGGGGTTGACCACGGCGAGCGCCTGTCGCGCATCCAGGACCCGGCGGTGAACCGCGCGGCCATCGACATCTTCCGGCGCGAGTTTCCGCTCTGGCTCGGCGACGAGCCCGACATCAGCCGCTGTGACGCCGGCTTCCGGGTGCGTGCCGGCGAGCGCGAGGTGGTGGTGGAGAAGCTGTTCCTGGCGCTCGGCCGTCGTCCGAGCCTGGAGCGCCTGCGCCTGGACCGCCTCGGTGTGTCCATGGGCGCGCATGGTGTGCCGAAATACGATCCGCAGACCCTGCGCGTGGGCCGTACCGGCGTCTATCTCGCCGGCGATGCCGCCGGCGGCATCGCCAACCTGCAGCGGGCGGCGGCCCAGGGCCGCATCGCCGGCTGGAACGCGGTGCATCGCAGACAGCGGCGCTGGCGCCCGCACACGCCCATGGCCATCGTCTTCAGCGAGCCGAACATCGCCTGTGTGGGCATGGAGTGGCAGGACTTCGACGCCAAGCGCATGGTCGTCGCCGAGCAGCGCTTCGGGCCCGTGGGCCGCGCCCTCATCATGGGCCAGAACCGCGGTCTGCTGCGGGTCTACGCAGAGCGGCGCAGCGGACGCCTGCTCGGCGCGGCCATGGTCGGCCCGCGCTGCGAGCACCTGGCGCATCTGCTCGCCTGGGCCCTGGAGCAGCGACTCACGGTGACCCAGGCCCTGGCTATGCCCTTCTACCACCCCGTCATCGAGGAGGCCCTGCAGGACGCCCTGCTGGAGCTGCGGGCCGAGCTGGTCAAGCCGCGCCGACGGCACCTGCTGGCATGGGCCAGGGCGTCGTGGCCGGTGGCTCGGGCGCCGCTCGGAACCTGAGCCGCGCGGGCGACTGCGCTTGCACTGCGCATTGGGGCGTCGCGTCCACTGTCGGGCCAAGGCCGGTGAACCGGAGCACTCGCCGGGCCGCAGCCCTGCGCGCCGGCACTCGCCGGCGCCCCCATGCACCAGCGACGAGAGCGAGGTGCCAGCAAGCTGTGCTCGGAGCGCGCGCAAGTGTTGATACTGCGGCGTTTCGGGTGTCCCCTGTGTGTCAGAAACATGACTGCATGTACGGTTCGTCGGTTGGCTGGAGCTGCTGGGGCCGCTGGATCTCAGACTCAACTACCACCACGGGCTCACCGCTCCGCAGCGCGTCGCCGGCTGGGTGGACGGGATTCATTTCCAGGGCTATCGCACACTCACCAACGAGACCTTCGAGGATGCGCTGTCCGGCTGGGACGGGGAGGCGGGCATCCGCTTGCCCGTCGATGCGATGGAGACCCGCGTTTATGCGGGCGGCTACTTGCTGGATGGGGATCTCACCGGCAGTGTCGGGGGCTGGAAGGCGCGGCTGGAGGTTCGCCCGCTCAAGAGCCTTGCCATCGATGTGGGCTACCGCGACGATCCCTGGTTCGGTGGCAGGGTCGGCGTGACCCTGCGCTACGCCTTTGGTCAGAAGCCGGAACGCGGAGTGCGCAGCCTCGATGAGCGCATGATCGAGCCCACCCGCCGTGATCTCGACATCATCGTCTCACCCCCAGATTTGACGCCGCCGCAAAGCGTCGTGCTGCACACCAACACCATCCACATCGACAGCAGGCGTGGGCTGGTGGGCGGTGACGGCAGCTGGGAGCGCCCTTACCCGGGCATCGATGCCTGCCGAGAGGGTCGGTGTGTCGGCGGCGGCGGTGCTCTGGTGAGACTGTGGCAGGGCAACAGCAGCGGCGAGCCTTATGCCTTGACCTCGCCCTGGCGTCTGCCCGAGGGTCTGGACATTTGGGGTGAGGGCTGGCGCATCGAGCCGCGGCCGACGCGCAGCCCGAGCTATCGCGATTGGCTCGCGCGCGGATTTCCGGATGCCTCCAGGGCCCCGCGGATCGCCACCTGGCGTGGTCCCGGCGCGGGTGACCTCGGGCGCGGCGTCGCGAGCTCGTCGTCATCGGCGGATCACGCGGGCGGCACCCAGTCCCAAGCGAATCCGAGCGATACCGCCGGTATTGTCCTGGGTGACGGCGGCGCAGTCCGTGGCGTCGAGCTCGACGTGCGCGGCCTCACCGATGAGCTCGGCACGCCCGCACCCGCGGTGCTTGCGGATGGGGCGGCGGACTTCGTCGTACAGGGCAATGTGCTGATCACAGACGCCGTGGGGGTGGCGGTGCGCGCCCGGGCGGCGGCCATTGCGGCGCCCGCCTCCAATGGCGACGGCCCGGCCGCGGCACCGGAGCTGGCGGGG
>PR_CR_10_Liq_1_inCRDRAFT_1001238_pt1 | contig 14638 bp, 18 predicted proteins | sample PRCRCaboRojoPR_3_FD_10241 | JGI IMG/M metagenome (IMG submission 10241)
TACATGTTTTTGCGCGATGGGATCACCTGCGGATGGAGCCGCACCAGGTGACCGTCGGCCTCGTCCCGAGCCACCAGCCGGGTGTCTGCCAGCGCCACCCCGTTGCCTGACAGGGCTAGGTCGATGGCGCGGGCGCGGTCGGAATATTCGATCATCGTGATGTCGTCCGCGTTGTCATAGCCCACAGCGCGGAACCAGTTTCGCCAGTCCTCCTGCGCACCTTCGTTTATGGCCAAGGGCAGAGTGGCCAAGGTTTCAGGCGCAACCGGCAGGGAAAGGTCGCGTGCGATTCGTGGCGCGGCAACGGGGCCGAGTCGATCTTTTGTCAGGGGGAGAACGGTCAGCCCGATCCAGTCGCCCGTGCCATAGCGGATGGCGGCATCGATCGGGTCAACATTCAGATCGACCACCTTGCCCATCATCTGGATATCCAGCCGGATCTGGGGAAAAGCGGCGCGGAACCGCGCCAGCCGCGGCATGAGCATCCGGTTGCCATAGAACGGGGCGACCGACAGGGTCAGCGGCCCGTCCAGCGACCTTTCCTGCAAGGCTTCGACGGCGCTTACGATCTCTGCGAATGCGCCGGACAGCCGTTGCGCCAGTGGTTTGGCGGCCTCGGTAAGCAGAACCTGCCGCGTCTTGCGATGAAACAACTGCCGGCCGAGTTGCTCTTCCAGCGCCCGCACCTGATGGCTGACAGCGGCCTGGGTCACATGTAGTTCTTCCGCCGCCTTCTTGAAGCTTTGATGCCGGGCGGCCGCCTCGAAGGCGTAGAGTTGTCTGAGGGGCGGAATGCGGTGGGGCATGCCTGAACATACAAGATTTTCTAACGTATGTCGTGAGAAAGCATCGTTTGTCGCATCGGTCCTGAATGGGCAGGTTTTGGTCAATCGAAACGCGAAACGAAAAGGACCGAAACCATGACCAATCTTCGCAACACCCAGCAATTCTCAGAATTCGACATGATGATGCTGCGCGCAGGCTGGAATCCGCTTCTGGAGCACACGATGAAGCCGCGCCTGCGCCCGGTGCGCCGCCGGATTGAATGCGCGATCTGCAAACGGCTTGCCCTTGTGCTCAGGGCCACGGCGCAACGGCTCGAAAACCGTGTTCAGGACCTTGCGACAGTGCCGGACCCGGTTTGATGGGGTCAGGACGGCAGGCGCTTGGCGTGGCCGGTCTCAGAAGCGTCCATGCCAAACGCTGCCGTGCGATTCCTCGCCTGCGTCACGAAATCGCGACGGACATGGCCCGTTGATCGGTATAGGCTTGTCGCGAAGACAACGCGGAGGCTGCGGTGACATTCGACCCCGTCATGGCGGAAATCCGGTTCGGCGTGGGCCTGTCGCCTGACAGGGCCGCTCCGGGATCGGTGAACGATATGCTGGGCGCGCTGGCCGGGCCGGACGCCATGGCGCAGGCCTGGCCCATCGCCCGCTACGCCGGGGCCGAACCGTCCTTCGCCTCGATCCGCGCGGCTGCATTGGCGGTACGCGATGCCCCTGACACCGAGGCCGAGGCACGGGCCATGGCCCATCGCGACCAGCTGCGCGAAAACGGCCGCGAGATGTATGCCGCCAACCTCGCCACGGAGGTCGCCCGCACGGTCGATACCACCGACGGGATGCGCGAACGGCTCACCCGGTTCTGGGCCGACCATTTCACCGTGCGTGCGGTCAGCGGCGCGGTGCGCCACCTTGTGTCCCCCTATATCGAAGAAGCGATCCGCCCGCATGTGACCGGCCGGTTCGCCGACATGCTGCGCGCCGTGATCGTAAGCCCGATGATGCTGGTCTATCTCGATCAGCACCTGTCGCTGGGCCCGAACAGTGAGGCCGCCCGCAAGCAGGGGCGCGGGCTGAACGAGAACCTGGCCCGCGAGTTGCTGGAATTGCACACGCTTGGCGTGGACGGAGCCTATACCCAGACCGACGTGCGCGAATTGGCCGAATTGCTGACCGGGCTGGGCTGGTCGGCGCGGCGGGGATTCCGGTTTCGGCCTAACAGCGCCGAGCCGGGGGCCGAAACGGTGCTGGGCGTGGACTATGGTGGCGGCGCGCCGTCGCTTGATGACATCCTGAATGCGATGGAGGGGCTTGCGCGTCACCCGGATACGGCGCGGCACCTGGCGCACAAGCTGGCCGTTCATTTCATCGCCCCCGATCCCGACCCGATGCTGGTGCAGACCATGGCGGCGCGCTACCTGGCGGCAAATGGTGATCTGCTGGCCATGGTCGAGGGGATGCTGTTGCACCCTGCGGCCTGGGCGCCGACCGCGCGAAAGGTCAAGCTGCCCTTCGACTATATCGCCTCGGCCTTGCGGGCGCTGGCGGTGCCGCCCGAGGTGGTCGCCGGGGCGAGCCTGCAACAAGTGCGCCAGGTCGTGCAGTTTCCCATGCGCGTGATGGGCCAGACCTGGCAGGCGCCGACCGGGCCCGATGGCTGGCCGGAAGCGGCCGAGGAATGGATCACGCCGCAGGGGATGGCCGGCCGGATTTCCTGGGCGATGCAAGCCCCCGAACGGTTGGTCGATCCGCTGCCCGACCCGCGCGAGTTCGTGCATCACGCGTTGGGGCCGGAACCGCCCGAGCCGGTCGCCTTCGCCGCCCGCGCCGCCGAAACGCGGACCGACGGGGTGGGCGTTATCCTGGCCTCGGCGGCCTTTAACAGGAGGTGACGATGCAAAGACGCGATTTCCTGATGCGCAGCCTTGCCCTGGGCTGTTCCGCGGCTGCCGCGCCGCTCGTGACGCCGGTGGCCATGGCCGCCGCGCCCTGGGATACGCGGCTGGTGGTCATTATCCTGCGCGGCGCGATGGACGGGCTGGACGTGATCCGCCCCCATGGTGATGCCGATTTCGCCACTTTGCGTCCCGGCCTGGGCGGGGCCGGCGACCCGGGCGCACTGGACCTCGACGGATTTTTCGGCCTGCATCCGGGCTTCGAGCGGCTGCACCCCCTCTGGCGGGCCGGCGAATTCGGCGCGGTCCATGCGGTTTCGACGCCATACCGGGACAAGCGCAGCCATTTCGACGGTCAGGACATCCTGGAGGCGGGCCTGCCCGGCCTTCAAGGGGGCGGCCTGCGCGACGGGTGGTTGAACAGGATGTTGCAGCTGCGCGCCGGGCTGGAGCCCGAGATCGCCTACGCGATCGGGCGTGAGCGCCTGCTGGTTCTGTCGGGCGAAGCTGCAACGGCGCGCTGGTCGCCCGAGGCTGAACTGGAGGTTTCGGCCAATGCGCGGCAATTGCTCAATATCGTGCACCATGACGATCCCTTGTTCCGCGATGCCAGCGCCGATGCGATCGAGATCGCCGAGAGCCTGGCGCTGGATGCCGAGATGGCCGAGCAGACCGACGCGATGATGGCCGATAGCCCGATGATGGAGGGCGTGTCGATGAACCGGACGCATGTGAAGCTGGCGGAATTCGCGGCGTCGCGGTTGCGCGGGGATACGCGGATCGCGTCGTTCTCTATCAATGGTTGGGACACCCATGCCAAGCAGGCCGGTGGCTTGCGCCATCGGGGTGCTGCGCTGTCGGACACGATCCTGACGCTCAAGGCCGGTTTGGGTGAGGTCTGGGGCAAGACGGCCGTGCTCTGCCTGACAGAGTTCGGGCGCACGGCGGCCGAAAACGGCACAGGCGGCACCGACCACGGAACCGGGGGCGCGATGCTTTTTGCCGGCGGGGCCTTGCGGGGCGGGCAGGTTCTGGGCGACTGGCCGGGCTTGGCCGAGGCGGATCTCTACGCGCGGCGCGACCTGATGCCCACGCGCGATGTGCGGGCCCATGCGGCCTGGGTCATGGCGGGGTTGATCGGGCTGAACCGGGACGAGCTGGAAGGTGCGATCTTTCCGGGGCTCGAAATGGGCGCACCGCCGGGCCTGCTGCGCTAGCAGAGTGAACGGCGATTGCGCCAAGTGTCAGGCGCCCGGGAAATCAGGCGCCGGTGTCGACGTCTTCGATCACGGTGGTCGTGTCGTCGGCAAGGGCTTGAGCCGGGGGACCGACCGCCGCCATGACCGCGGCCCCAAGCAGAACGAGCCCCGCGGTCAAAACCATCCAGTCGATCGTTGTGTTGCCGTCCTCTTCGGACCAGAATTTCGTCAGGAACCGTTCCATGCCGCTTGTCCAATACAGTTGTTTCAGACTGCAGACTGACCCGCAAATCGGGCGCGAATGGGACGATGCGACGACGGGCGCAGGGTATTTTTGCGGACGCAGGTCGGGACGTTTGATGCCTAGATCGCACTGGCGCGGGCCAGCCTGGCCTGAACCATTTCCGCGATTTGGGCGCGTTGATCGGTGGTGGATTGCCCGCTGACCAGCTGGTCTTTCAAACGGTCCACCGCGTCGCAGAGCGGCAGATCGCGGGCGCTTTGGGCGACACCGCCGAGAAACTGCGCCAGATAGGTCAGGCGGCGGCGATCCACCGCCCCCGCCGCAAGCGCATCGGCGGCGGCCGAAAGATCATCGCGCAGGGCGATCGAGTCCGGTTCGACCCGGTCATCCGTCAAAACACGCAACCCTGTAGGGCGGCGATCCGGGGGCAGGTGTTCGAGGATCAGCGACTGGAACCGTCCGATATTGGCGATCGGCTTGCCGAGGAACCCGTCGGCCCCGGCCTTGAGCGCGGCGTCGTGCCCATCGGGGTCGCCGCTCATCCCCAACAGAACATCAACGCGCGGACTGGCCTGGGCCAGGTCGGCGATCAGCCCCGCCCCCGAGCCATCGGGAAGACCGAGATCCACCAGCACGACCGAGGGCCGGTAGACCCTCAGGTGGCGGCGCGCATGGCGCAGGTTGTCGGCCCGCCGGATGCGCGCACCGGATCGCAGGCAAAGCAGACGCAAGGCTTCCGAGGCGAAGCGGCTGTCCTCGACCGCCAGCACCGTCAGGCCCAGCAGCGGGCGCTTGGCTGTGGGTGGCCGAGTCATCATGAAGTCGTCGAGGCTGTCCATCTTGCATCCCCCAGGATGTTTTCGGTTTGGCTGCGACTCATTAAGCGGCAGCTTGGTGAATGCGGGGTTAACACCCGCGACGTTGGGGCGCGGGGTGCAGGGGGCGCGCGGCGATTGCCCCGAGGCCGGGCTTGGCCCATATAGAGTCAAACCCCGGACAGGAGGCGAGAATGATCGGACGCTTGAACCACGTGGCCATTGCCGTGCCCGACCTGGAGGCCGCTTCCGCGCAATACCGTGATGCGCTGGGCGCCAAGGTGGGCGCGCCGCAGGACGAGCCGGATCACGGCGTCACGGTCGTTTTCATCGAACTCCCCAACACCAAGATCGAACTGCTCTATCCGCTGGGCGAGGACAGCCCCATCGCCGGGTTCCTCGAAAAGAACCCCGCGGGCGGCATTCATCATGTCTGCTACGAGGTCGAGGATATCATTGCCGCCCGCGACAAGTTGAAAGAGGCCGGCCTGCGGGTTCTGGGCAATGGCGAACCCAAGATCGGCGCCCACGGCAAGCCCGTGCTGTTCCTGCACCCCAAGGACATGAACGGCACCCTCACGGAACTGGAGCAGGTCTGATGGGTATTACCTCTGCCCTGGTGCTGTTGGCCGTGGTCTGGTTCATGGTCTTTTTCGTGGTCCTGCCCCTTCGCCTGACCACCCAGGGCGAGGCGGGCGACGTCGTGCCCGGCACGCACAAAAGTGCCCCCGCTGATCCCCAGCTCAAGAAAAAGGCGAAGATCACGACGATCTGGGCGCTGATCATCTGGGCGATCCTGGCCAGCGTGATCTGGTCCGGACTGATCACGGTCAGCGATTATGACTGGGCCGGCCGTCTGGGCGATACCCGCCAACAGTAGGNCCGGTTTTCGNACGGGACGGCAGTCTTGCCTTCGCGGGGGCGGGANAGGGGAACGCCATGCACTGGCATCCGGCGCCGAAAGCACCTATCTCGGCTCCGGAACAGACCAAAGGACACCGCCAATGCCGCCCCGCAATCAGGCCGCGCTTGAATTCCTGCTGACCCGCCGCTCGCGCCCGGCCAAGACGCTCACCACCCCGGTGCCGAACAGGCTCGAACTGGACGAGATGCTGACCGCGGCGGCGCGCACCCCGGATCATGGCAAGCTGGAACCCTGGCGGTTCATCGTGCTGGACCGTGCTGTGCTGCAGCGCTTGGCCGAGGTCATTCCGCAACGTCACGCCGCCATCGGCCTGCCCAAGGAACAGCTGGAAAAGGGCGTGGCGCAATTCCGCGATGGTGATCTGGCCGTGGCGGTCATCGAAAGCCCGGTCCTGTCCGACAAGATCCCGCCNGTGGAACAGACCTANTCGGCGGGCGCGGCCTGNCTTGCGCTGCTGAATGCNGCGCTCGCGGCGGGCTGGGGNGCGAACTGGCTGACCGGCTGGCCNGTCCANGACCGGACCTTCGTGGAGACCTATCTGAACCTNACCCCCACGGAACGGGTGGTCGGCCTCGTCCATATCGGCACCGAGACCAACGCCCCGCCCGAGCGTCCCCGTCCGGACCTGTCGCAGAAAGTGACGTTCCTGGAATGATTTTCTCGGATTTCGCCAAGGCCCTGGGCCAGATCGGTGATCCGCGGTTTCGGCGGGTGCTGTGGTGGGGCGTGGGGCTGACCCTGGCGCTGTTGGTGGCGGCCTATGCGGGGCTGCTGCAACTGGTCGACATGCTGGACCCCGGTTCGGTCTCGATCCCCGGCATCGGGCCGGTCACCTGGATCGGCGACCTGCTCACATGGGGCAGCGCTTTCTTCATGCTGTTCCTTTCGGTGTTCCTGATGATCCCGGTTGCCTCGGCCATCACCTCGATGTTTCTCGACGACGTGGCGCAGGCGGTCGAGGACCGCCACTATCCCCACCTGCCGCCGCTGGGCAAGCAGAGCCTGTGGGACGCGTTCCGCGACACGGTCAATTTTCTGGGCGTCCTGATCGGGGCCAACCTGCTTGCGATCGTGGCCTATGTGATGCTGCCCTTTGCCGCGCCGTTCATCTTCTACGGTCTCAACGGCTTCCTGCTGGGCCGCGAATACTTCACCGTGGCCGCCATGCGCCGCGAGGGCCGCGCCGGGGCGGATGCCATGCGCAAGGCCAACCTGCCGGAAATCTGGTTGGCGGGGGTGCTGATGGCGCTGCCGCTGACCATCCCGATCATGAACCTGTTCATCCCGATCCTGGGCGCGGCAACCTTCACCCACCTCTATCACCGGCTGGCGGGCACCGCGCGCTAGGCCTTGTCCGGGGTGGCGTCCTTCTGGATACGATAGACGCCTTCGGGCAGGTCCAGCGCCATGGCCAAGTCGCGCAATTGCGCCAGAGACAGCGTGATGCGCACCACCTCGTCCCGGCGGGCGTCGAACTGTTCGACGGTCACGCAATCGTCGAACGCGTTGATCGTCACATCCTCTTGCAGGTGGCTTGCGCCCTCGTCCACAAGGGTGACGACCGTGGCGTCGAAATCGTGTTCGATGGTGAACATCTGCGGCTCCTTCGGTTGGCGCGTGCAAGGGCAGTGTTTCGCCCATGGCCGCGATGTCAAGGCAACCGGGTCTGGCGCGGACGCGGCCGAATGCTAGATTTGTTGAATGGGATCAACAGCGGAGTGAGATGGCCATGAGGGTAAGAGCGCTGATGATATTGGCGGGGCTGGTGCTTGCGGGCTGCAGCATGCCGCCGCTGTCTCCTGCTCCGACACCCCCAGCCCAGGCGCCCGCGCCGCAGCCGGTCGCCGCCTCGGAAGTCGCGTTCGAGATCCCGCGCAATCCCCGCGCCATCCAGCGTGCCTTTGTCGAGGTGATCGACCGGGTCGAACCCGTGGCCGAAGCGGAGTGCCGTCGCGTGACGCCCGGGCGCAATTGCGACTTCCTGATCGTGGTGGACGACCGGATCGACCAGCCCGCCAATGCCTTCCAGACCATCGACCGGACGGGCCGCCCCGTCATCGGGTTTACCGTGGCGCTGATCGCCGATGCCCGCAATCGCGACGAGCTGGCCTTCGTCATGGCCCACGAGGCCGCCCACCATATCGCCGGCCATATCGAACGCCAGCAGCGCAACGCGACACTCGGCGCCATCGTCTTCGGCCAGCTTGCCGGGGCCACGGGCAGCGATGTCGGCGTGGCACAGGAATTCGGCGCCGCGCTGGGCGCGCGCAGCTATTCCAAGGAATTCGAACTGGAGGCGGACAGGCTGGGCGCAATCGTTGCGGCCAAGGCCGGGTTCGACCCGTTGCGCGGGGCGGCGTTCTTCTTTCGCGTGCCCGATCCCGGCGACAGGTTCCTTGGCACCCATCCGGCCAATGCCGACCGGATCGCGGCGGTCCAACAGGTGGCCGCGGGGCTTTAACCCGGCAGGGCGAAGGCGCCCATGGAGATCGCGATGAAGAAACAGGCCGAGGCGGCCAGAACATGGCCATGCCAGATCGCGTTGGCAAAGCGCAGCTCGGCCCAGTAGAAAAGGGTCACGCCGACCGAATAGGTGATGCCGCCGGCCAGGATCAGAACCGAGGCTGCCACCGGCAGGAGTTGCACCAGAGGCCAGGCCAGAAGCAGGCTCATCCAGCCCAGCACAAGATACATCACCGCCGCCCATTTCCCCGGCCGCTTGCGCAGGGCCAGTTTGACGACCGCGCCGATACTGGCCAGCACCCAGACAAGCGTCAGCACGCCATAGGCGAAACCTGTGCCGATGAAGATGGCGAAGGGGGTATAGGTGCCGGCGATCTTGAAGTAGATCGCCGCCTGATCGATCCGGCGCAACGTGTCGCGCAAGGCGTCCCACGGGGCCAGGTGATAAAAGGCCGAAATGACGAAGGACGCGATGAGCGCCCCGCCATAGATCGCCAGCCCCGTGAGCGTGCCGCCATCAACCTGGGCGCTGGCGAATACCAGCAGGAGCGCGGTGCCGGTCACGGCAAAGCCGATGCCGAGCGCATGCAAGGTCGCGTCGGCAATCACTTCGGCTCGGCTGTGGGCGCGGTCAGACATGAGGTAAAGATAGCGATTCATCGCCACCCGTCACAGCAGACGTTGCGTCAACCGGGATGGATCGGCGTGGCCCTGCCGGTTTGATCTGGCGCAAGGCAGGGGCGGCCTGTGCGCGGCAGTCTTTTCGGGCATGACTTGAGGGGAGATGACCGATGACGAAGCTGGGCGATACGCGCGAACACTACTGGTTGATGCTGGGCATGGCGCGCGCCCGGGGCGTGGACCTGGGCCAGGCGATGAAAGACGGGCGTCTCAGTGCACCGGACTATGCAGAGATGGTCACGGCCTGCCGGTCCTGCACGCAGCCCGGCGCGTGTCGGAAACTTCTCGACAGTCACGCGTCGCTTGCGACCGGCCCTGGCTATTGCGTCAATCAAGACAAACTGTCCGCACTGGCCGAGTAACCTCGCGGTGTGCTTCCGCACGCTTTTTTCGCTGAAATCGGTGGCGTGCAACGCCGACCCGGCGACGGGCCGGTTGCAAGGGCGGAATCGAGTATTTTTGGCGAGATGAGAGAGCCGCCGGCGCGAAAGCCGGCGGCGGTCCTGTCAGCCCTGGACGTGGCGTGTCTCGGGGTGCAGGGATTTGCCGAGGATATGGTCGGTGCGGTGGATGACCTTGGCCGCGGGGCCGACGATTTCCGGTTCGGGCGGACGGGCGATCTCGGGATCCTTGTCCGGGTAATCCAGCGTCGAGAGGAAATGCCGCATGCAGTTGATGCGGGCGCGTTTCTTGTCGTTCGATTTTACCACGGTCCATGGCGCGTCGGCGGTGTCGGTGTAGAAGAACATCGCCTCTTTCGCCTCGGTATAGTCGGCCCACTTGTCCAGGCTCGCCTTGTCGATGGGCGACAATTTCCACTGTTTCAGGGGATCGGTTTCGCGCGATTTGAAGCGGCGTTGCTGTTCGCCCTGCGTCACCGAGAACCAGTATTTGTAGAGCCGGATGCCCGAGCGCACGAGCATGCGTTCGAATTCCGGGGTCTGGCGCATGAATTCGAGGTATTCATTGGGCTCGCAGAAGCCCATGACCCGTTCAACGCCGGCGCGATTGTACCAGGACCGGTCGTAGAAGACCATTTCGCCAACCGTAGGCAGTTCGGTGATGTAGCGCTGGAAATACCACTGGCCCTTTTCTTCCCATGTCGGCTTGTTCAGCGCGACGACGCGGGCCTGGCGCGGGTTCAGGTGCTCGGTGAAGCGCTTGATCGTGCCGCCCTTGCCGGCGGCATCCCGGCCTTCGAAGAGCAGGACGAATTTCTGGCCGGTCTCCTGCGCCCAGAGCTGCACCTTGAGCAGTTCCGCCTGCAGTTTCGCTTTTTCCTCTTCGTAGGGTTTGCGGCCCAGCTTGGGCAGCAGGGTGCGACTGTCTGCGGGTTTTTCCGCCGGTTGCGCGGCCGGCTTTGCGGTATTGGTCCGGGCCTTGGGCGCGGGGTTTTGCTTGGCGGGTGCAGCGGTGTCCGTCATGGTGTCTCCTGTCCGTATTGATGGTGCATAGTCTATCCGGGTCCGCCATGCGGTGCCTTGATATGGCGCAAGTCCTGTGCATTGTCCGGACCATGCGCATCATCGAGAATGTCATCAGCGACCGGGGGTCGAAATACGCGGTATCCGGTGGGCCGGTCGGGTCGGCCGAGGACGCCAAGGCGTTCATCAAGGCGCTGTGCCGCAAGAAGAAATTCGCCAAGGCGACGCATAATACATGGGCCGTACTGCTGCCAGAGGGGCCACTCAAGAACGATGACGGCGAGGCCGGGGCGGGCATGGTGATCGTCCGGATGCTGGAACGCGACGGGGTGGAGGGGCACCTCGTCTGCGTCACCCGCTGGTTCGGCGGCAAGCACCTGGGCGGCGACAGGTTCCGCCACGTGCAGGAGGCGGTGCGGGTTTACCTGGACGACCTCTGAGCCGCGCGGCGTTCCCGGCGCCTGTGCAGGGCGAATAGTGCCGGGGCCGCGATGTGACGATAGCCCCGGTCGGCCAGCCAGTGGATGCCGGGCAACCCGGTCAGCCGGGCAAGCCAGCGCCAGCCGGGCAGCCGTGCCCAGAGGAGGCGAAACGCGTCCAGCCCTTCGACAATGCGCCCGTTCTGCTGCACGCGAAAGGTGCGGGCGGCGGCGTCCCGGTCCAGCCCCCAGTCGGCGGCGGCGTCCAGCCCGTCGATCTCCAACGCCACGCCCGCACGCTCGGCCTGACGCGCATAGGCCGCAACCTCGCGCGAGCAGATCGGGCAGGTGTCGTTGTGGAGGAGCTTCGTCATGTGAAGGAGGTAGCTGGGTGGTGCGGTCGGGCAAGTTGCGATCAGGACTCACATCTCCCGGAACGAAGGCATAGCCGAAAGTCGCCGATCATCACGACCACGCCCTCAAGCGGCTCGCGCGAGCCGGCGATGGGCGGCTTGGAACGGGTGTGCTGTTCAAGCTGTAAGTGTCTGGCTCGCATCCATCGAGAGAACCGGTGCAACGCACCTTTCGTGTTTGGCGGCGATTGATCCCCCGGATCAATCACTTTTCGCCAAACACCCCCACAAATCATACTCCCCCGCCTCGTCCACCTCGACGGACACGATCTCCCCGACTGACAGCCCTTCCGTCCCCTCGTCGATGAACAGGTTCCCGTCGATCTCGGGCGCGTCGGCCTTGGTGCGGCAGGTGGCGATGCCGTCTTCGTCGATATCGTCGACGATCACGTCCATGACCTGGCCGACCTTGGCGGCCAGCTTGGCCTCGGAGATCGCCTGGGCTTTGGCCATGAACCTGTCCCAGCGGTCCTGTTTGACTTCCTCGGGGACGTGGTCGGGCAGGGCGTTGCTGCGGGCGCCGGCGACGTTTTCGTATTGGAAGCAACCGACGCGATCCAGTTGTGCCTCGTCCATCCAGTCCAGCAGGTGTTGGAACTCGGCCTCGGTCTCGCCCGGATAGCCGACGATGAAGGTCGAGCGCAGGGTGATATCGGGGCAGATGCCGCGCCATTCGGCGATGCGGTCGAGGGTCTTTTCGGCATGGGCCGGGCGGGCCATGCGGCGCAGCGTGTCCGGGTGGGCGTGCTGGAACGGCACGTCGAGATAGGGGAGGATCAGGCCATCGGCCATGAGCGGGATCAGTTCGCGCACATGGGGGTAGGGGTAGATGTAGTGCAGGCGCACCCAGGCGCCCAAGGACCCGAGGTCGCGGGCCAGCCGGGTGATGGGTTGCTCTGTGCCCGCCCGGTCCTCGCGGCTCCAGTCCGTGCCATAGGCCGAGGTGTCCTGGCTGATCACCAGCAGTTCCCGCACACCATTTTCGACCAGCTTTTCCGCCTCGCGCAGCACCGCCTTATGCGGGCGAGAGGCGAGCCGCCCGCGCATGTCGGGGATGATGCAGAACTTGCACTTGTGGTTACAGCCCTCGGAAATCTTGAGATAGCTGTAATGGCGGGGTGTCAGGCTGACGCCGCTGGCGGGCAGCAGGTCGATATAGGGGTCGGGATCGGGCGGGACCGCCCCGTGAACGGCATCGAGCACCTGCTCGTATTGATGCGGGCCGGTCACGGCGAGGATGCGCGGGTGGTGGTCGCGGATATAGTCCGGCTCGGCCCCCAGGCAGCCGGTGACGATGACCTTGCCGTTTTCTGTCAACGCCTCGCCGATGGCGTCGAGGCTTTCGGCCTTGGCACTGTCGAGGAACCCGCAGGTGTTCACGATCACCGCATCGGCCCCCGCGTAATCCGGCGAGATCGCGTAGCCCTCGGCCCGGAGCCGGGTGAGGATGCGTTCGCTGTCCACCAGCGCCTTGGGGCAGCCGAGCGAGACCATGCCGATGGTCGGCTGGCCGGGGCGAGCGGTTTCCGTGATGCGGGCACGGGCGAGATCGGGGCGCAGGTCGGGCGGGTTCTGGGACATGGGATGTGCCTTAGCGCGGGACGGTGATTTCGGGAAGGGGGCGTGACCGAATTGAGCGCTTCCGCGCGCTTTCATTCAGCCAGTGGCGGGGTGACGCATCGGGCCCGGCGGCGGTGCGCGTGCGAGGAGGGCGGGGGGCTCTGCCCCCGTCGGCCCGCCGGGCCGACTCCCCCGCGGTATTTTTGACCCAAAGAAGCCGGGGCCAGGGAAGCTGGGATCAGGCGGATTCGAACCTGGCTTGCAGGGCGTCGGCGTCGTAGTCATTGGTCAGCCAGGTTTCGAAATCCTTCTCGCCAGAGGCGGCGAAATCATCCAGCAACATGTCGAGAACGCCGGTCTTGGTCCATTTGAAGTGGATGTAGCGGGCCGAGAGCATGCGCCGCGCCTGCTCCAGAGGTTCGCCCTCGATGACCATCAGGTAGATTGCGCTGGCAAGCCCGGCCCTGTCGGCGCCGGATTTGCAGTGCAGCAGGAACGGGCGCTCGACGCTTCGAAACAGGGCGATCAGCTCGATCAGGGCGGATTTGCGAGGCGCGGCCCGTGACCGCAGCGATACCCCGTGCAAGGAGATGTCATGCCGTGCACAGGCCTCCTGTTCGAGCAGGAACCACGGGGTCGGGGCGGTGCCGCGCAAGGTGATGATGCTGCGGATGCCCTTGGCGGCCAGTTGGGCGATACGGGCCTCGTCAGGGTAGTTCGAGCGCCAGGCCCCCGGCGCGAATTGCGACTGGTTGTGCCAGAGGTTGCGCAGGAGCCCGTGGTCGATCCAGTGAACGAAGCGGCGGGCGGCGCGGCGGTCGGACTCGGTGTCGAGGGTTTCGGGGCGCAGGCCCTTGCGCCACTGCCGCAATCTTGTTCTGAGCGATGTCATCGGGGCCCTGTCCGTCGTCGCGATCGGGGGTCCATAGCCCGCCGGGGCGGTCACGACAACCGTTTGCGCATGCGGCAGGAGGTTCCGCCGGTGCGGGCTTGGTGCTATTGCGGAGCGCGTAGAGCAGGAGGGCGGCATGACCGACGAGGCGGTCAGCATGGGAGAAAGGCTGGAATACGCGGTGGTGATGGCCGTGCTGGGGGCGTTGCGCCTGCTGCCCTATCGCCTGCGCGTGCGCCTCGCGGGGCGGGTCATGGTGTGGCTTTCGGGCCCGCTCGGGCTGCGCCGGCGGGTGCGGGCCAACCTGGCCCTGGTGCAGCCCGACCTGGACCGAGACACGGTCGCCGCTCTGGAACGGGCGGTGCCCGACACGATCGGCCGGGTCTTCGCGGAGGTCTTTTCGCCCGAGGGGCTGGCTGCGCAGGTGCGCGGCGCGCCGATCACCGGCGACGGGGCCGAGGCACTGGAGAGAGCGCGGAGGGCCGGGCGACCCGTCATCGTGGTGTCCGGCCATATCGGCAACTATGACGCCTTCCGCACCGCGCTGATCCTTGAGGGGCATCGGGTGGGGGCGCTCTATCGTCCGTTCAACAACCGGCTTTTCGACCGGCGTTACCGTGCCGCGATGGAGGCCAATGGCGGCGTGCTGTTCGCGCGAGGGCAACAGGGCATGGCGGACATGGTCCGGCACCTGCGCGGCGGCGGGGTGTTGGCTATCCTGATCGACCAGCACATGGACCAGGGCGCGCCGCTGCGATTTTTCGGCAGGACGGCGATGACGGCGACCTCGGCCGCCGAACTGGCCTTGAGATACGATGCGGAGCTTCTGCCGGTCTATGGCATCCGACGCCCCGATGGGATCGGCTTCGATCTGATCGCCGAAGCGCCGGTCGCCCATTCCGACCCGCTGACAATGACCCAGG
>PR_CR_10_Liq_1_inCRDRAFT_1001239_pt1 | contig 14637 bp, 12 predicted proteins | sample PRCRCaboRojoPR_3_FD_10241 | JGI IMG/M metagenome (IMG submission 10241)
GCGAAGGGCACGCCCTTGCCGTCGACCGTCTGGTAGGCGTCCTGCTCGGCGCCCATCCGGCGCCACAGCCGTTCCGAGGCAAGCTCGGTCACGGACTGGCCCGACACCCGGCTGATCATCCAGCCCAGCATGTCGGAATTGATCGTCTTGTAGTGGAAGGCATCGCCGTGATTGCCCTCGGGCTGGACCTGCTGAAGGTATTCCCAGTAACCGTTCGGGCCCTCGTAGCCCTCGGGCTTGGGCAGCGGGCTGGCGGCCGCGGAATAGAGCCAGATATCGGCGTTCGGGTCCGAGTAATCCTCGGAATACTGCACGCCCGTCGTCATATCCATGACCTGCCGCACCGTGGCGGTGGCGAAGGCGCTCTCGCCGATCTCGGGGATGATCTCCGCGACAAGCGCGGTGTCGTCGAGGGTGCCCTCGGCCACCATGATTTCGGCCAGAAGCCCGGTGACCGACTTGGTCATCGACATGATGGCATGCTTGCCGTCGTCCTCGAGGCAGCCGAAGTAGCGTTCGTAGACCACCCGGCCCTCATGCAGGATCAGCATCCCGTCGGTGTAGTTGGCGTAGAGCGACTCTTCCCAGGTCATCGGCGCGTCGGCGTTCATCGGCATGAAGGTCAGAGCGTCGATCGCCTGGCGCATGTCGGCGAACTCGGCCGGCGGCAGGTAATCCAGCGGCACCGGCGCGCCGAGGCCGCGGCTGATNTCCTCGGTGGGCAGGAACTCGCGCAGGTGGCACACCGACCAGCGCAGGCGCGGGAAGCTGAAATAGACCGAGTCCGGCTGCGTGATGATCTTGTCCTCGGGNGGCGGGAAACCCTGCATCCAGCCCATCACCCTGGGATCGGAGTCCTGCGCCGAGAGCGGCGCCGTTTGCGCGGCGACGTCCCCGGCGGCGGCCAGCGACAGGGCAGCGCCGGCGGCAAGCGCGGCAAGGCTAGAAGTTGAAGACGACATTGACGAAACCTCCGGTCCAGTTCGGGACATCCCCGGCCACGGTCGTCTCGATCCCGTCACCCGGCAGGGAGACGCTGACGCCCGCGGTCAGGAAGGTGTTGCGGTTGATGATGCGGCTGTATTCGAGAAACACGTCATCGGCGAGATGCGCGTCGGTCACCCCCGACACCACGTTGGCGGTGCCGCCCGTCGTGTCCACGCGCGTCGCCTGCCCGAACTGGATCGGGCTGCGCAGCTNGTTGGCGCGGATATGCGAATAGCGCAGCGTCACCGTGTCCTGCTTGGTCGGTTGCAGGCGCAGCGCCAGCCCGTGCGCCTGGACGTTGGAGTTGATCGACACCATCGACGACTTGGAGCCGGTGGCCCAGGTGCTGGGCGAGCCATCGTAGTAGAGCGGGTCGAAGCGCTCCAGCTCCGGCGTGTCCGGATCGTCGCCCGAGAAGGTCTGGTAGGTATAGGTCAGCATCGGCGACCACGGCAGGCCGGCGAAGGTATACCCGGCCTGCACCCGCCCGCCCCAGGCACGGANATCGATCTCGTCGTTCCATTCGTAGGCGTAGTCGGCCGAGAACATCCAGTTGGCCAGCGCCCCGTCGAACGGGTTGGTCCTGGCATAGAGGTTGATCGCGTTCGTCCCCTCCCGCGCNCCGGGCAGCACGGTCGGCGCGCCGATACCGCCGGGGGCGGCCTGAATGTAGGGCGACCCGGACTCGAGCACGTTCACATAGGTCATGCCGGCATAGCCGCCGGCCGGATCGNCCCAGCGCAGGTCGAGACCGGCAAGCTCGTTTCCGCCGTCGCTGGCCGGGCGTTCGTTCGGATCGATGTAGAAGGCGGTGCCGGTCATCGCGCCGCCCGACAGCCGCGCGATCGCCGCCATCTCCCAGGCCTTGCGCGGCCCGAACTTGAGCGCCCCACGCTCGAACCCGCTGGAGCCGCCGTTCGAGATCAGCATGCCGGTGCCCAGCTTCAGTTCGCGCGGGCCGACCGAAACATCGAGCGACGTCCCGCCCCCCAGCCCGGCCTCAAGGCCCAGATAGGCCTCTTCCAGCGTCGCCCGGCCGGTATTGGCGAAGTCGTAGGCATCGGTGCCGAAGGTGTAGGAGGCGACGCCGGACAGCTTGCCGTAGAGCACCGGTCCGGTGTCGAGCGCGGTCTCGAAGCTCAGCCCCGGCTTGACATAGACCTCCAGCCAGTCGGCATCCGGGTCGAAGCCGGAGCCGGGCGCGATCGTGTCGGAGAAGTTCCAGAACAGGTTCCGTTCGCTGACCGCGTTCACGCCGAACTGCAGGTGCATGCGAACCGTGGTGCCGTCGCCCTCGTGCAGGAGCATCGGGTCGCGATCCTGCGCCGAAGCGGCCTGCGTAGCGGTGAAGACGACAAAAACCGCGGCAATCGCACACTTAGGGCTAGGCGCCCATATCACTGGTTTCACGGCTGCAACTCCACCCTGGCCCGCAGATTGACAGAATAGGTGGCCGTTATCACACTACAACACTGATCCCGCCCANTTTGGGCGCTGATCGCGGCGCAGGGGCGGAGGGATGGCGATGCAGGGAAAAGCCTTGGTCGAGAAAAACTTCGGACAGATCTGGCCCGTTCACCTCGCCCAGTTCACGCGCCTGCTGGTGGAGTTGCGTTCAGCCTTCGACGGCGATCTCGACTTGCTGCTCGTCATGGCCGTGATCGGCGAGAGAACCCGGCCCGAAGGCTGGTCTCCCGAACTGCTGACCTACCGGCAACTGACGCGGGGCGATGCCGACGCGCATTACCAGACGCCGATCAATATCCAGTCGGTGGCGGACTATTCGGGCATCCCGCGCGAGACCGTGCGGCGCAAGGTCAAGGTCCTGCAGGAACGTGGCTGGGTGGACCGGGACGCAACCGGTCACCTGGGCATCTCGAGGCGCGCCGCGGAAGACCTGAACGCCGCGACAGGCACATCGATCAAGTATCTCGCCGCGCTCGCCGATGCGATCATCGTCCTGCAATCCCGGCCCGACGCCTGAGCGCAGGGCGTCCGTCACGCCCTGCCCCTGCCGACGAGATAGGCGTAACTCGCGATCGTCGCACCGCTGGCGAGCAGCTCGACGGCCAGCAGCACGCCAAGCAGTACCGTGGCCGATTGCGGCAGGTTAAAGAACACCATGAACGCAAGCACCAGCGAGATCGCGCCGGACCCCAAAAGCGGCCAGAACAGCCGGCTGCCGCGCAGCGAAAAGGCCACCGCCACCTTGGCGATGCCGCTGACGAGAAAGGCCGAGGCCACCACGATCGTCAGCGCCACGATACCGGCCAGCGGGTTGGTCAGAAGCGAGAGCCCCAGCGCCAGGAAGGCGACGGCCAGCAGGATGGCCCAGACCCGCGCCCCGCGCCGCTCGGCCTGGAATGCGGCGACGGCTTGCAGGATACCGGCCAGCACGAAGATCCACGCCGCGATCTGTTCGGCCGTCAGCGTCGCGGCCAACGGGTTCAGCAGGGCCAGGACCCCGCCCGCGATCATGACGCATCCCGCGACCATCCAGACGATCCAACTCTGCATTCCGTCCTCCAGCTTGAAACCGGTCCGGGCCGCGCCTAGCGCGCCAGGTGCAGGAGCGCCTGCCCGCCCTCGAAAAGAACCACCCCGCCGTCATCGCCGACGTCATGGCGCGTCACCCGCGACAGCGCGTCGAGAAAGGCGCGCTCGAGCCGCATCTGGGGATCCGGGCAGGCCATCATGGTGACACCCAGCTGGCCGAAGGACAGGCCTTCGCCGCCCAGGCGGTAGGGACCGATCAGCCTGTTGCACCCGGCATTGCCCGCGACACGATCCTTCAGGAACTCCAGCGTGATCTCCACCTCGTCGGGCACAGCGGCCGCGCCGATCCTCACGACGCGCCAGGCCGTGCCGCGCAAGACGTCGGCCGGCGCACCGGCGGTGCCGGTCAGCACGCGATCACCGATACGCAGCTCTGCCCCCGCCGGGTAGGGCATCCCGGACATGTCGTCATGGGCGACCCCCTCGGTCACCGTTACCTGCAGCAGGCCGCTCTCGTCGGAAAAGCGGCGCATGCCCGGCAGGCGGGCCGTCTCGCCGAGGCGGCCCTCGGCGCGGAAGGCCTGCGTGTAGCCGGCCGTCAGGACACCGACCCCGTTCTCGATCCGCAGGGTCCATGGCGGTTCGTTGCCCCGGGCGACGAGCGGGCCGAGCGTGGCCTCGAGATCCGGCAGGCAGGGGGCAAGCGCCTCTCCGGCCAGGGTGACCGAGAGATCGTTTCCTTTCGTCCAGACCACGGTCTCGGGGCTGCCGCCATCGGAGAAGCGCGCCCCGGACGCCGCCGGAACCGGCGCAAGATCGAGCGCCCCGGTTCCGCTGTGAAGCCGCGCGGCCCCGTCATGGACGGAGAGCCGGAGCCGGGTCCCGGCGCAGCGGAACGCCGGTGGCCGCGGCTGGATATCCGCCGGGCTCAGGACCAGCCGCCCGGCATCGACGGTCGCGTCCCCCTCGGCGACGGTGACCGGCCCGCCGGTCGCCTGCACCGGGCGCCCCGCGACGTAGAGCGCCGCGCGCAGATCCAGCGCGCCCTCCGGCGCCGTCAGCACAAACGCGACCGGCGCCCCCGGCGCGGTGACGCGCACCGGCGCGGCGCGGTGCGCGTGGCCAAGGGCATCCACGGCCTCGACATACAGGGTTCCCGGCCGCGTGGCGTCCTGGTCGGGCGCGACGACGACCGTGCCCCGCAGCTCGCGCGCCTGCGCCGTTCCGCCCGCCATCAAGGCGAGCATGCCGACGAGCATCGCCGTCACGCACCGTCCTGCCATTCCCATCGCACCGAGTCTCCGATCATGTCTTCCTGATATTCCTACATGACCGCGGCAGCGCATGACGACACGCTCTGCGCTCAAAATGGGCAAGACCCGCGGCGGGGCCCTGACGACCCCGGCCCGCGGCGGTGGCGGCGAAGGCGCGCATGCTGAAAGGAATTCACGCGAGGCTGAAAAAGCATCAATTGCGGCATGGGCCGCTCCGGCAGCACAGTAAATCCGGCGGAATGCCAAGATTTTTTGGAAGACAGCTCATGCATTCGATCACACGCGCCGCCACCATTCCCACGCGCATGGCCCGCATTTCAGTCATCGGCGGCCTGGCCCTGGCAGATGGCGGCTATCCGACCGAGCACAAGGGCCTCAAGGTCGCGCAACTCGGCGTCGTCCCGGCGGACTCGATGGCACGGCAGGTCAGCCTCGACAGTCACGTCCTGCTCCTGCGGCGGATCACCATCGAGCCCGGCGGGCAGATCGCGCATCACGGCGCGGCCAAGGTTCCAGGAATCGTCTACAAGAAGAGCGGCGCCTGGACAGTGGGATGGGAAGGCGGCGAAGCCGTGCACAAGGCCGGCGAGACCTTCATCGAGGATGCCGACACGGTGCACTGGTTCCGTAACCGCGGGGACGAAATCGCCGGGCGCCGCGACAGCGGGGATCGGGCCGCCAGACATGCAAGGATTTGCTTTTCTGCGCGTCGGGCCGTCGAGATCCGACGCGACCGGCGCACCCGGCCGTTCTGCCCGGACAAACGCCGCGAAATGTGCTAAGAAGAAAAATCTTTCGTACCGAGTAGCCGAGGCAGCAGTCAGGCGAGGACCCTGGATCAAAAAGGGGGACTCAAGATGACCGGTGTGAAGACTCTGGATGGCAAAGTTACGCGTATTGATGCCGATGCGATCGAAGCGCTCTCCGCATCGCTGAGGGGAAATGTCTTTTCCGACGGTGACAGCGAATTCGACGATGCTCGGACGATCTGGAACGCGATGGTCGACCGCAAGCCGGCGCTCGTCGTCCGGGCCCTGGGCGCCAGCGACGTGCGCCAAGCCGTAAACTTCGCGCGTGAAAACGGCCTGCTGCTCGCCATCCGGTCGGGCGGGCACCAGATCGCGGGCCATGCGGTCGCGGAAGGCGCCCTGTTGCTGGACCTCTCGCAGATGCGGTCGGTGCACGTCGACCCGAACGCCAGGACGACCCGCGTCGAGCCCGGCGCCTCCCTTGGAGACGTCGACACGGAAACGCAGTCACACGGCCTCGCGGTGCCCATGGGCATCAATTCCACGACCGGCATCGCCGGCCTGACGCTGGGCGGCGGGTTCGGCTGGATCACCCGCAAACACGGCATGACGATCGATAACCTCCTGTCGGCCGATATCGTGACCGCCGACGGCGCATTGGTCCGGGCCAGCGCGGACGAGAACCCGGACCTGTTCTGGGCCATACGGGGCGGCGGCGGCAATTTCGGGGTCGTGACATCCTTCGAATTCCAGCTTCACGACGTCGGCCCGGAAATCCTGGCAGGGCTGATCGTGCATCCGCTCGCAGACGCGCCCGAGCTTCTGGGCGCGTTCGCCAAGATCGCCGAAACCGCCCCCGATGACCTGACGACATGGGTGGTCATGCGCAAAGCCCCGCCCCTGCCCTTCCTGCCAGAGGCCTGGCACGGCGAACCGGTGCTGGTCTTCGCGGTTTGCTATATCGGCGAAGAGAAGGATGGCGGCGAGGCCCTCCGGCAATTGCGGTCGCTCGGAACCCCGGTTGCCGACGTGATCGGGCCGACGCCCTTCGCCGGGTGGCAAACGGCCTTCGATCCGCTGCTCACCCCTGGGATGAGAAACTACTGGAAGAGCCATGACTTCGACGGCCTTCCCGACGACGCGGTGTCCGTGCTCTTGAACGCGGTGGAGTCGCTGCCGGACCCGAATTGCGAAGTCTTTATCGCCCATGTGGGCGGCGCCATGGCGAGAGTGGCGAACGATGCCACGGCCTATCCGCAAAGGGCGTCGCACTTCATCATGAACGTGCATACGCGATGGCAGGATCCCGCCGGCGACGATGCGTGCATCGGCTGGGCGCGGAAACTGTTCGACGACACCGCGCGGTACGCGACCGGAAGCGTCTACGTGAACTTCATGCCGGACGACGAGATCGAGCGGGTGGACGGGGCCTATGGCGCCAACATGCGACGCCTGGCCCGGGTAAAGGGCAGGTACGATCCGCTCAACCTGTTCCGGCTCAATCACAACATCCAGCCAGAGATAACGCCGCAAGCCGCGGAATGACCCGCTGCAGGGCCAAACGGGAGACCTGGACATGATGATCGCAAGATGGACCTGCGAAGCGAAATTCGGAATGAAAGCGGAGGCGCTGGCACTGCACAGGGAATGGGCGGAACAGATCGGGTCCCAGACCGACATCGACATCGCGAACAGCCGTGTCGTTACGGGCTCGGTCGGCGCGAAGGAGGCGATCATACAGGACGAGTTCCAAATCGCGAACCTGGCCGAGTTGGACGCCTTCTTCGACAAGATTGCCGGGATCGAGATGCATGCCAACTGGGGAAAGAAGATGGGCGATGTCATCGTGTCCGGCTCGACCTACTGGGAGGTCTTCCGCGTCGTGGACTGAGCCCGCGACGGACTGCGCCTGCCTTGTGACGGCGCGCGTCCCCTCTCAGGGCGTGTCGGCCGCGATGGCGCCCTTTGCCCGGGATCCGTAATCGGCCCGCGCATGGGCCAGCAGCCACCGGGCGAACTTCTCGGTCGCCTCGCCGGTCTTCTTGTTGCGCTGCGCGAGGTGGAAGGCGTTGCGCGGGACGACGACGGGAAGCCCCGCCGACACCAGCGCGCCCGACGCGACCAGCTCCCCGGTGATCGACCGCCAGCCCAGCATCATCCCGTGCCCCTCGAGCGCGGCCTGCGTCGTCTGGACGTAATTGGTGAAGGTCTGGCCGCCCCCCCGGACGACGGGCCGCCCGGTACCGGCGAAATAATCCGGCCATGTCAGCCAGGACGGCTCCGCCGACCGGACATGCAGAAGCGACACGGCGGCGGGCGGAACCTCTGAGCCGAACCGGGACCTGACCGAGGGGGCGCAGACCGGTTCGACGACCTCGTCGAAGAGATGATGCAGAACCCCGTCGTTCCAGCGGCCGTGACCGTACCGGATCGCCAGGTCGATCCTGTCCACCAGCGCGGGCACGCCGGACTGCGTCGTCACCACGTTCACCAGAAGGTCGGGATGGGCGCGGTAAAACGCCGACAGGCGCGGCATGAGCCAATAGGTCGCCACGCCCACCGAACAGGCCACCGTGACCGTCTTGGCCCGCTCGGACTCCGCCTGCCGGAGCGTGTCGAGCAGATCGGCGATCCGTGAAAGGCTTTCAGCCGTCGTTGCGGCCAGCGCGTATCCCGCCTCGGTCGGGCGCGCCGGCCGGCTGCCCCGGTCGAGCAGCGGGAGGCCTATGTGATCCTCGAGCTTGCGCACCGACTGGCTGATCGCGGGCTGGGTCACGTTGAGTTCCGCGGCCGCCGCCTGCACGGAGCCGGACCGGACCACCGCGGCAAAGGCGGTCAGCAGGCGGAGGGGCGGCAAATCGCGATCCATAGCATAACCATCCTCTAATACTTTCTTTAGCGCAATCGCCGTATCGCGGCGCCCCCCGGGCCGATTAGCGTATCCATCGAAGAGGCTTGCCACGAAGGGGGAGTCAGTCATGGACGGCACGCAGATCGACCCGGTGACGTTGGAAGAGGGCGGGTTGACCGTGGCCCTGCCCGACGGCCGCCGAGGTTATTTCAACGCATGGTGGCTTCGCGACAACTGCCCCAGCTCCTTCGACGCGGAAACGCGCGAGCGCACCTTCGACATATTCCACCATGCGACCACGCCGCGTCCTGCCGAGGCACATATCCACGAGGACGCGCTGGTGGTGCACTGGGCGGGCGAGCACCATGTCTCGCGCTATCCGCTCGCGATGCTGGCCGCCTACGCCGCCGGCGTACGCCGCCATGATCCCGCCGACCTGCCGCGCCGGCCGTGGTTCGCCGATCATTATCCGGACCTCACCCGCGTGGCGCATCCGACCCTGCACGAGGATCCCGCGGAACGGCGGCGCCTGATGGAGGCGCTGTTGGTCGAGGGCGTGGCGATCATCGGCGACATGCCTGACACCGACGCGGCGCTGACCCGAACGGCCGGGCTTCTCGGGACGATCCGGCCCAGCTTCTTCGGCGCCTATTTCGACGTGCGCACCCATGTGAAGCCGACGAACCTCGCCTATACCTCCAAGGCGCTGGAACTCCACACCGATGTTCCGGCCGAGGAACTCGCGCCCGGCATTCAGTACCTGCACTGCCGGCGCAACAGCGTCGAGGGCGGCCTGAACCTCTTTCTCGATGGAACCGCCGTCGCCAACGACCTGCGCGAGGACGACCCGGAGGCCTTCCGCCTGCTCAGCGAGACCGAGATACCCTTTTACAAGGAGCATGACGGCATCGACATGCGTGCCCGCCAGCGGGTGATCGAGCTTGACCATAACGGCGCGGTCTCGGGCGTCACCATCAGCCAGCACATGGCCGACATCTTCGATCTGCCGCAGCGGCTGATGGACAGCTATTACCCAGCCTTCGTGAAGTTCGGACGGATGTTGCAGGACGAGAAATACGTGATGCGCTTCACCCTTCGGGCCGGTGAATGCATCTGCTTCGACAATCACCGGATCGTGCATGGCCGCGCGGCCTATGCCGCCACCACCGGCGAACGCCACCTGCGCGGCACCTATACCGACCGGGGCGAGCTTCGCGGGCTTTACCGTGCACTCGTGTCGGAGGGGCGGTTCCACTGAAAGGCACGTCGCCGGCGCGGCGCCCGCGCCGCGGCCGGGGCGCGAGATCATCATCGATGACGCGGGCGCGTTTCGCCGATACCGGACCGATGCGCGATCGGGACGGGCCGGACTATCGCGATCGATACGAATCCGGCAAGGATGGGACCGTGGACGCGCGCCGGGCAAGGAGAGACACATGAAGGCAGGCTTCATCGGATTGGGCAATGTTGGCGGCAAACTGGCCGGGAGCTTGCTCCGCAACGGGAACGCGCTGCGGGTGCATGACCTGGATCCCCAGCTGGTGGCGGCATTCGTGGCGCGCGGCGCCGAAGACGGCGGCACCCCCGCGGCGATGATGCGGGACTGCGACGTGGTCATCACCTGCCTGCCCTCTCCCGCGGCCTCTGCGGCCGTGATGGACGAGATGCTGCCCGAGATGGGGCCGGGCAAGATCTGGATGGAGATGTCCACGACCGATGCCGAAGAGGTCCTGCGGATCGGTGCGGAGGTCGCCGCGACCGGCGGCGTGGCGGTGGAATGCCCGGTCTCGGGCGGATGCCACCGCGCGGCCACCGGCAACATTTCGATCTTCGCGGGCGGACCCCGCAGCGCCGTGGAGGCGGTGATGCCCCTGCTGAAGCATCTCGGCCGCCGCATCCTGCACACCGGCGAGCTTGGCACCGCCTCGAAGCTGAAGGTGATGACGAACTACCTCGCCACGGTGCACCTCGTCGCGCTCTGCGAGGCGCTGACGACGATGAAGGCCGCGGGGCTCGACCTTGCGACCACCTACGAGGCGATCCGCATCAGCTCGGGCACCTCCTTCGTCCACAAAACCGAGAGCCAGTTGATCCTGTCTGGATCACGTGACGTGAACTTCACCATGGATCTCATTATGAAGGATATCGGATTGTTCCAGAAACTCGCCGACACGGGCGGCGTGCCGCTGGAGTTTTCGCCGATGCTCATCGAGATCATGGCCGAAGGCCAGCGGCGCTGCGGCGACCGCGCGCAGTCCGACCGCATCATCGAGCGGCTCGAGGAGGCCACCGGCCTGGCGATCCGCGCGGACGGGTTCCCGATGACGCTGGTCGACGACGAGGCGGAGGAAGAAGGCTACGAGATCCTGCGCACGGCCCGCCCGTCGACGGCAGCCCAATGACGCCGGCCATGCGCCGCAACCCGGGCCATTGACGAAACTCGCGCACCGGCCGGAAGCCGCAGGGGCACGGAGATCCTGGCGTCACCCCGGGTCGTCCATGCGCGCAGGGCTCAGCCAGTGGTCCGGCCGATGGGTGCGAGGCCGACGGCAATGCCACCAATGATGAGTCCCGCGGCCAGCACCGCCGGCCAGGTGAGACTCTCGCCGAGCAGGAGCACACCAAGAGCAAGCGCGATGGCCGGAACCGACAGCTGGGCCAGGGCGCCCCGGGTCGCGCCCAAGGCCGGCAAAACGGCGTACCACAGGGCATATCCCAAGGCAGACGTCACCCCGCCCGAAACAGCCGCAAGGAATACGCCCTGCAGGCTCATGGTCTGTGTATCGGGCCAAAGTGGCTGCACCAGGAGAACCAAGGGCAGGCAATACAGGAAGTTCCAAGCCGTGGCTTCCAGCGGATCCGTAACCTTTCGCCCGATCAACGAGTAAATTCCCCACCCGATCGCGGCACAGACCATCAGGAAAAGCGCAACCGGCGTCACGGCCACGCCCCCTGTCGGAACGGACAGTATCGCCAGGCCCGACAGGGCCAAGGCCATACCGGCCCATCGCCTTGTCGGCGGGTTTTCACCCTCGGCCAGGGCGCCCGTGAACATGGTGATCTGAACCCCTGCAAACAGGACCAGCGCCCCCAAACCGGCATCGATCGACACATAGGCGAACGAGAAGCACAGCATGTATGCCGCAAGTCCCAGAACGGCCGGCATCCGCGGTGCCCGTGGCCTGGGCAGAGAGCGCTCCCGCAGCGAGAGCAGAGCGAGCAGCACCAAGGCCCCGGACGCGACGCGGATGAAGGCGAACCCACCCGGCCCGATCGCGTCGCCGGAGAGGGCTGCGCGGTTCAGAAGCGAATTGGCGGCGAAAGCCAGCATCGCGAGACCTGTCAAAGGGAAAAGCTTGATGCATGCCTCCGTCGGCTGCGGCCTTTCTGACCGGTCTCGAAGTCTATGTCTTATTCCCGGAGCAGACCAACACTTTGCCGGCAGGGGGAAAATTGCGAGACGGACAGCAAATTGGTGCACTTCGCGAAGAGGGCCGCCAACAGAGACGACCCTCTCGCGATTTGGCGCGTGATCAGCCCGGCGTTCGGATGATCAGTGCTGCGTCGCGCCATTATTTGACCGCCGAGACAATCTTGCTGCGAACCTCGAGGGTGGAGCCGCCCCCGTGAAGGATCTGGTTGAGAACGGTCTTCTCGCTTTCGGTCAACTGGGTCACGTCGACATGTACCGCGTAGCCCCGCAGCTCGGACTGAAGAATTGCGTCGGAATTGTTCATGGCCGAGGCGGCACCGGCAGCTGCGGTGACGGCCAGGGCGGTCAGGATGGCGATCCGTTTCATGATGTAGTCTCCTTTCGGGTTTCAGTTTCCAGCGGCACGATCTGTGCTGCCGTGAACCCGATCTGGGGATGTCTGCCCACGGGCCGAAATAACGTTTTCCTCTCAGTGGCATCACGCGCATTTGCCCTTGAAGAGAGCGCCTTTCCTTCCCTGCAGGCACCTCCGCGAAACCGGCACGGAAAAGGAAACGCCACAGGCCCAGGCCGTCCTGGAAAATCTGCGGCGCAACCGGAATGACGCGACCATCACGGCGTGGTGCCTGACCCGGGGCAGGCCGGTCGAGCGGCTGCGTCTCCCGTCGCGGCTGTGTGACCCACAGGTCTGGCAAAACTCACGAGGATGCGAGCGTTTCGACCCGGGAACGGTCCCGGCTCGTGAGAACCGGCGCGGACGGGGCGATCCGATCCTGGCGACGCAACATCCATCTCCCCGGTGCGACCACATCGGCTTCGGGCGCACGGCGGGCATTGGCGCGGTCGGCCGATGCGGACCGGGTCACGATCCGAGATCGCGACGCATGGCGGAACCGCGATGAAGACAAGGCGGCGGATGATCCCCCCCCCCAGGCCGCGCGACAAGCGGTGCTGCGCGACTACCGCGACCATTGCATCGGCGCGACCGAGGACGGGTGGCAGCGCTTCGTGCCGTCGACGGTGGACCCGGAGATGCTGGCGCGGCTCATTCCGGTGCAGGACGGTCGATGATCGCCTCCCGGCGGGCGTGTGCGTGTGTATTTCCTGCGGGGTGGCTCGCCGAGATCCTCGCCCGGTTAACCCGGCACGACCGCCTCTCAGGTGCCGAACCTTCTTTTGTGGATGCCGCTCGGCTTGCAAGGAATTTCTGATCGTCGGCACATGTGATCGAGTGCGTTCTTTTGTCAGGCCTGTTCAGTGCGGCCGACATGGCGCCGCTGGCCGGGATGGTGATACGCGGACCGGGGCCAAATCTCCAAGGGCGAGTTCGAGACTCGGAGAACGTTTCTGGTTTGCCCGACCCGGATCGTTTCGATCATGTGCCCATTCGGATCATGCCTTCCTCACAACTCGGTGGCCCCAGCTCTGCCCGCCGCCCGATCAGGCGCCGATCAGCACCGGACCACGATAGCTCTCACCGCGCATCAGCATCGCCCAGATCCCGCACGCCATCGTATTTGCCAGCGCCATCGCTACGACCGGGATCGGCTTGCGCTCCAGCATCTGCGCCAGCCACGACCCCTTTGGCGCCCCTCGCCGCGTGGCCCAGCGGATCACGGCGGTCGCCCCGATCACCAGCAGCCTGCGAATGTCCCGTTGGACGCTGGCCCCGGCCGTTGCGGCAGGGTGGCGGATCCCATGATCCGAAGTAGTGTCGAAGATCTTTCGCACTTGTGGTTTTCACGCGACGACGGCTCCTTGGATTGGATCCGCGAACAGTGGGCTCATGTTCATCTAGCCTCGAGTGGACCATTGGATGCCGGCAATGTGACGGAGGGTGCTGTCATTTGTGGACGGCTCCGGTTTTGCAAGGGTTTTCTGGAGCGACTTTGATCGAAGCAGATTGCGGTCATTTGTCCGGCCTGTGCGCGCGGTGCTTTTGACCGCTGGCTCTGATGAATTCCCCATGCCGGGTCCAAATCAGACTATCGAGCTGTAAAGCCATTCCAGCACGTCGGGGTATCCCGGCAGCGGTCTCGCTTGATCATCATCACTTATATCTGCCCTTGCATCTCGTTGCAGTGCCGCTGGGGTCCCGCCAGGTCCTCGTTCGTTCAGGTGGCCGGTGCGTCCGAGTCGTTCTCGCCCTTGGGGTCGGCTGGAGAGGCTACGCTTGCTGTTGAAATGGTTGGTGACGGAAGAGTGGACGGCGGCGAACTTCTGCAGCCTTCGCATACGCCGGAAACGGAGCATCGCCCGCTCTCGTCGTCGTAAGGGCAGGTGTGAGTTTTCTGCCCTGTTGTTCTCCCATCGGCCCGTCTGCTGGCGGCGCTGAGAACCCATTGTCTTGAGTGCGGCGCCGTAGGATCTCAGCCTGTCCGTGACGAGCACCTCGGGGCGGCCATGCTTGCGCATTGCTTTCCTGAGGAATTTCAGAGCGGCCTTTCTGTCACGCGTCCTTGTGACAAAGCTTTCCAGCACCTCGCCCTCGTGGTCGACCGCCCGCCAGAGGTAGTGTGTTCGGCCATTGATCTTCACGAACATCTCGTCGAGGTGCCATTTCCAGCGGCTCGATCGCATGCCCTCGATCCGGCGCTTGCGGATCTCGCCGGCAAACATCGGGCCGACCGCCCCGGTCCGGCGCCGGAAAGGCACCAAGCAGGAAACCCTGATCGAGATGCTCCGCGCCGAAGGTGGCGCGACCATCGATGAGATCGTCGAAGCCACCGGATGGCAGCCACATACCGTTCGGGGCGCCATGTCCGGCGCGCTGAAAAAGAAGCTCGGCCTGACCATCACCTCCGAGAACGTGGATGGAAGGGGAAGGGTCTATCGGTTGAAAGGCTA
>PR_CR_10_Liq_1_inCRDRAFT_1001240_pt1 | contig 14624 bp, 11 predicted proteins | sample PRCRCaboRojoPR_3_FD_10241 | JGI IMG/M metagenome (IMG submission 10241)
GTTGTTGCGCCAGATCGGCCAGCATCGCGTCTTTGTCGGGGTAGGCCGAGACCGGGCCGCAGAGGCCGCCGGATTTTTGCGCCGCCCATGCCATGAGGCTGACCGCCGCGCCCGCGTAGCCCGCCCAATAGCCGAAAGCGGCGACGCGGCGGCCNTNTTCNTCGACGAGGTATTCCAGATCGTAAAGCGTGCCGCCCCCGGCCTTGAAGCGTTCCAGAAGGCGGCGGCCCGAGTGNTGGCCCTTGAAGGCATGGCCGAACATGATGTGNCGATGCGGCAGGGGGGTGCCATCGTCGGGCAGCTCCTTGAGGCCGAAGATGATGGCATCTCGGGGGGCATCGGGCCATGAATTTTCGGGGGCGATTTCACAGCCTGCCTCGCGGTAGCCATCAATCGGGATGATGCGGCTGCTGCTTTCTTCGACCGTGACGCGCAGGCCCTTGGCGATGAGTTTTTCCGCGCCTTCGGGGGTCAGGCCGGTGCGGTCTTCATTGGGGCGTTGCTCGGATCGGACCCAGAGGTGTGTCATGCCTGTTATCCTTAGTCCAGAAGGCCCATCTTGCGCACGGCGGCGACGGATGGGCGGGCGTTCATCATCGCGAAATGCGCGGCGAGTTTCGGGGTTTTGGTGATGTCCACGCCATCGCCTTCAAGCCATGTGCAAATGGCGAAAAGCCAAGGGTCGGCGGGGGTGATAGCCTTACCCATGACGAAGGGTGTAAGGGCGCAGTTTTCCTCGATGAAGCGTGCGGAGGCGGCCATGGTTTCGGGCACCTTGGCGGTCATGTCGCGCAGGGAGCTTTCCTCGTTCGCCCAGCGGTGGCCGCGCCGCAGGTGGGCGTGGTTCACGTGGAAGGTCGAGGCGAGGTAATACATCACGCTGCGCAGTTGCGCGGCCTGCCACGGGTCGCTGGGCAGGGTCACCTTGTCGGGGGCTTGGGTGGCGAGGTATTCGAGGATCGCGCCGGTCTCGGTCAGGATACCCGCGTCGGTCACGAGGGCGGGCACCCGGCCCTTGGGGTTGATGGCAAGGTATTCGGGGCTGGTTTGTTCGCCAGCGGCGAAATCGACGCGGATGCCTTCGTAGGGCAGGCCGGTTTCTTCGAGCATCACGGCGGTGGCGACGGAAATGGTTTTGGGGGCGTAGTAGAACTTCATGGGGTCAGGCCTTTCAGACGAAAGTGCGGGCAAAGGCCCGGTCGGGCGCATCGAGGTGTGGTGTCGCCCCGTATTGGGTGAGGTAAACCCCATCGCGGCGCAGTTCGAATTTATGCATGGAGGTATGGGCCACGGTCAGGAACATCTTGGTTTTCGCCGAGGTGTCCAGCCCAAGGGCAATGGCCGTCAGCGTGGCGATGACACCGGTGGAGGTGACGACGAGCGCGCCGGGACCATCCTTGGCGATTTCGTTTAGCGACTCGGTGATGCGCGTGCGAAACGCCTCGTAGCTTTCCAGATCGGGCGACATGCCGCCCGAGCGCCAGACATCGAGAACATGCGGCACATGGGCGGCGAAACCTTCGGGGCTGTCGGGGAAGGGGATGCCGTGGCTGTCGCGCAGGGAATGGGCGAGGCCGTAGTAATCCAGTTCATTGAGGCGGGCATCGTGGGTATGGGGCAGGCCGGTGGGGTTGGCCCCTTCGGCGGTGCCCAACTGGCGGCGCAGGGTGCCGGAGATCACGCGGTCATATTGGCCCAAGGGCGCGATATAGTCGCCCAGCCACCGAGCCTGATCATGGCCCAGATCGGACAGGTAATCGTAACTGTCCGGGTCCTTGGCCGCCGCATTGGCCTGTCCGTGCCGAACCAGTGTGATTTCGGTCATGCGTTTCCCTCCGACGCCCATGCATAGGATAGCGCGGCTGGACTTGGAAGGCGGCGCGCGGGATTTTTCCCAAGGCGCAATCTGTTGCGGATCGGAAACTTACGCGCCTTTCACGGCGCAAATTCGCGGCGAGGTGTCGGGATTGTAAGACTCCCAATTTGTCGCACGTGCTTTACCATGCATCAGCAAGGAGGCGCGCCATGTCCGAGACCATCAAACTGACCCTGAACGGCAAGGAAGTTGAAGCCGAGAAAGGCATGACCCTTTGGGAAGTGGCCAATGGCCGGGGTCTGACGATTCCGCACCTGTGTCACAAGCCTGCGCCGGGGTACAAGCCGGACGGAAACTGCCGGGCCTGCATGGTCGAGGTGGAAGGCGAGCGCACGCTTGTGGCCTCCTGCATTCGCGAGGCCGCCGATGGCATGGTGGTGACCACGGATTCGGCGCGTGCCGAAACCTCGCGCAAGATGGTGATGGAGCTTTTGCTGGCCGACCAGCCCGAGCGCGATACCTCGCATGACCAATCGAGCCACCTGTGGGATATGGCCGAGCTGAACGGTGTCACGGAAAGCCGCTTTCCCAAGCTGGAACAGGACCGCGTGCCGCTTCTGGATGACAGCCATGTGGCGATGCGTGTCAATCTGGACGCCTGCATTCAGTGTAATCTTTGCGTGCGCGCCTGCCGCGATGTGCAGGTCAACGACGTGATCGGCATGGCGGGCCGGGGGCATGATGCCTATCCGGTCTTCGATTTCGACGATCCGATGGGCGCCAGCACCTGTGTCGCCTGTGGCGAATGTGTGCAGGCCTGCCCGACCGGGGCCTTGATGCCCGCCACGGTGGTGGATGAGGCGCAAGTCGGCGACAGCGCCGATTATGACAGCGAAGTCGATAGTGTTTGTCCGTTCTGTGGCGTGGGTTGTCAGGTGAGCCTCAAGGTCAAGGACGGTAAGGTGAAATACGTCGAGGGGATCAATGGCCCCGCGAACGAAGGCCGCCTTTGTGTGAAGGGGCGCTTTGGCTTTGACTACATCCACCACGATCACCGCCTGACCAAGCCGCTCATTCGGCGCGAGGATGCGCCGGACAAGGGGCTGAACGTGGACCCGGGCAACTGGCAGCAGTTCTTCCGCGAGGCGGAGTGGGACGAGGCGCTGGATCTGGCCGCCGGTGGGCTGAAACGCCTGAAGGATGAGCATGGCGGCAAGTCGGTGGCGGGCTTCGGCAGTGCCAAATGCACCAACGAAGAGGCGTACCTCTTCCAGAAATTCATCCGGCAGGGCTTTGGCCACAACAACGTCGATCACTGCACGCGGCTGTGCCATGCGTCGTCGGTTGCCGCGCTGATGGAGAACGTCGGCTCGGGCGCTGTGACGGCCACCTTCAACGAGATTGAGAACGCCGATGTGGCGATCGTGATCGGGGCCAACCCGATTGAAAACCACCCCGTCGCCGCGACCTATTTCAAGCAGTTCACCAAGCGTGGTGGCAAGCTGATTGTCATGGACCCGCGGGGTGTGGGCTTGCGCCGGTTCGCGACGCATATGTTGCAGTTCAAGCCGGGGGCGGATGTTTCGATGCTCAACGCGATCATGCATGTGATCGTCGAAGAGGGGCTCTACGACCAGCAATATATCGAGGCCTTCACCGAGAACTGGGAGGCCGAGAAAGAGCATCTGGCGCAGTTCCCGCCTGAAAAGATGCAAGAGTTGTGTGGCATCCCCGCCGAGACCCTGCGGCAGGTGGCGCGCGATTTTGCAGGTGCCAAGGCCGCGATGATCTTCTGGGGGATGGGCGTGAGCCAGCACATCCACGGCACCGATAACTCGCGCTGCCTGATTTCGCTGGCGCTGATGACGGGGCAGGTGGGCCGCCCGGGTGCGGGCCTGCACCCGCTGCGGGGTCAGAACAACGTGCAAGGCGCCTCGGACGCGGGGCTTATCCCGATGTTCCTGCCCGATTACCAATCGGTGACCGACGATGGCGTGCGCAATGCCTTTACCGAGGTCTGGAACTCGGGCGACTTCTCGGATGAGAAGGGCCTGACGGTGACCGAGATCATGGATGCGGTGCACGATGATCAGATCAAGGGGATGTATATCCTTGGCGAAAACCCGGCGATGTCGGACCCGGATGTGGAGCATGCGCGTGATGCGCTGGCCAAGCTGGAGCATCTGGTGGTGCAGGATATCTTCATCACCGAAACGGCGAATTATGCCGATGTGATCCTGCCCGCCTCGGCCTTCTATGAAAAATCCGGCACGGTGACCAATACCAACCGTCAGGTGCAGATGGGACGCCCGGCGGTCACCCCCCCGGGTGAGGCACGTGAGGATTGGGCGATCACGGTGGAGCTGGCCAATCGGATGGGCCTGCAATGGGGCTATGACAGCCCGGCGGATGTCTTTGCCGAGATGAAGCTGAACATGAAATCGCTCAACAACATCTCGTGGGACCGGTTGGAGCGTGAAAACGCCGTAACTTACCCCTGCCATGATCCGGAAGGCCCCGGCGAGCCGGTGGTCTTTGGCGATGGCTTCCCGCGGCCCGAAGGGCGCGCGCGGTTTACACCCGCCAGCGTCATCCCGCCCGATGACCTGCCCGATGCCGATTACCCGATGGTTCTGACCACGGGGCGGCAATTGGAGCATTGGCACACCGGGTCGATGACGCGGCGCGCCAGTGTCTTGGATGCGGTGGAGCCCGAAGCGAACTGTTCGTTGCACCCTTCGACCCTGCGCAAACTGGGCGTGGAGCCGGGCGGTATGGTGCGCCTGACCACCAAGCGCGGGAGCGTCAATGTCATGGCCCGCGCCGACCGGGCCATTGCGCCGGATATGGTTTTCCTGCCCTTTGCCTACGTGGAGGCGGCGGCCAATATCCTGACCAATCCAGCGCTGGATCCCTATGGCAAGATCCCCGAGTTCAAATACTCGGCGGTCCGGGTTGAGGCGGCAGACGGGCAAGTGGCGGCGGAATAACCTGCCGCTTGGCGCTTTTGGCCACTGTCGGATGCCTCCGGCGGGAGTATTTGGGGAAAGATGAAGAGGTTTTGCCTTTAGACTTCATCTTTCTGAAAATACTCCGGGGGAGTCGCCCGCAGGGCGGCGGGGGCAGCGCCCCCAACCCGGGCGCGCCGCAGGGCGCGCAACACCCGTCAGGTCCAGTTCACATCGCCCAGAAAAATATAGCCCGCGCCGTAGATCGTTTTGATCAGACGCGGGTTTTTCGGGTCTTCGCGTAGTTTGGTGCGCAGGCGCGAGATGCGCACGTCCATGGCCCTGTCAAAACTCTCGCCCGCCGCGCCGCCAAGCGCCTCTTGCATGGCGTTTCGCGAGATCAGGCGCTTGGGGCGTTCGAGAAACAGGCGCAACACTTCGCCTTCGGCGTGGGAAAAGGGCGTTTCGGCACCGGTGTCATCCTCAAGCACATAACGGTCGAAATGGGCGGTCCAGCCGTTGAAGCGGGCGGTTTCGCCGGTTTGGGGTGTGGCACTTTCGCGGCGCAGGCGGGCGCGGATGCGGGCCACCACCTCGGCTGGATCAAAAGGTTTGATGATGTAGTCATCGGCCCCAAGTTCCAGCCCGGTGATCTTGTCCTGCACCTCGGCGCGGCCCGAGATGATGATAACGGTGGCCCCCTGTTCAAGCGCCAGCCGATGAACCAGCGTCAGCCCGTCCCGGTCGGGCAGCGACAGGTCCACAAGGCAGACATCGGGGGCGGCGTTGCGCAGGGCGGCTTCGAATTCGGTCGCGCGGCCGAAGGCCATGGTTTGAAAACCGGCTTCCTCCAGCGCGTCGGCCAGCATCGTGCGGATGGCGGGTTCATCGTCTAGGATTGTGACAAGCGGCTGTGTCATGGCGTGGCATCCGGGTTGAGGAAGGCATCGAGGCGTGTGGCATCGAATGGTTTTCGCAGCACCGGTGCGGATTTGCAGGCTGCGTCATAAAGCGGGTCGCCAGGTGGTAACGAGGTCATCAGGTACGCCGGGCAATGCCCCTTGGGCAGGGATTGGATCAGGTCGAGGCCGGTCTTGTCGCCTTCCAGCGAGATATCGGACAGGAGTGCGGAAATCTGGGGTAAATCGTCAAGCAGGGCCAGCGCCTCATCCGCCGAGCTGGCTTCGATCACCGTATGGCCGCGGTTGCGGAGCATGTCGCGGATGGTGTCGCGCAAATCGGGGCTGTCTTCCACGAGCAATACCATGCCAGTGGTGTCCACCGTGCCGGCCAGACGCATGGGTAAGCGAAGCGAGACACGCCCGCCGGTGTCGGTATTCGAGAGTTTCACGCGGCCACCGGCGAGTTTGGTCATGTCGTAGACCATCGACAGGCCAAGCCCGGAGCCTTCGCCGCCCTTGGTGGTGTAGAAGGGATCAAGCGCATGACTCAGGGCTGATTTGGAAAACCCCGGCCCGGTATCGGTGACGGTGAACTCGATCCAGGTGTCTTGCAGGCAGGCGGTGGTCAAGGTGATCGCACCCTGTGGGCCTACCGCGTCGCGGGCGTTGATCACGAGGTTCAGCAGCGAATCCTGCAACATGCCCGCATCCAGAAGATACCGTCCGGGATGCGCGAGGTTGTTGATGGTGAAATGCACCTGTTCGGGCAGGGTGGAACGGGCCAAGGTTTCGAGGTCTGCCAAAAAGGCGCGCAGATCGGTGGCGGCGGGCGTGTGTTCGCGCGGGCCGGTCATATCGGCGATCCGGTTGAGCAAACCACCGCCGCGCCGCGCCGCGCCGAGGGTGGCGGTGATCAGGGTATCGGCCTCTTCGCCCAGATCCATGCGTTGCAATTTCGACTGCATGCCGAGGATGATGGTGAGCAGGTTGGAGAAATCATGTGCCAGACCGCTGGTCAGTTGCGCGGCCATTTCCCGGCGGCGGGTTTGTTGCAGGACCGAGCGGGTTTGCGCCTCTTCGGTGATATCCATCGAAAGGATATAGACGCCGCCCTGGGTGTCTTCGGGGGTGAAGGCCACGCGAATGCGGCGCGAGCTTGGTTCATGCGTGAACTCAAAAACCGATGCTTTGCCGCGGAAGGCATCTTCGAGATAGGGTTCGATCGCGGCATAGGGTTTCGGCCCCAGTGCCTCGTCGATGGGAACCCCGATGATGTCCGATTTGCTGCCGGGCATGACCGCACTGAGCCGCCGGTTGGAATAGGTATAGCGCCGGTCGGCGCCGACGTGCGCGATATGCGCGGGCATCATTTCGGTTGTCAGGCGGGTGCGGGCCTCGGAGGCGGTGAGCTGTCGCTTGGTTTCTTCCAGCGCGGTGATGGTGGCCGAAAGCTCGCGGTTGGTGGCGGCCAGTTCCTCGGAATAGGTGAGGAGTTGGCCCGAGAGTTCCTCGGACCGGGCGCGCAGCAGGCTCTCTTGCCGCTTGGTGCGGGTGATGTCGGTATAAACGGTGACCCAGCCGCCTTGCGGAAGGGGCGTGCCTTCGACGCTGATGATGTGGCCGTTGGCGCGGGTGCGTTCCATGTAGTGCGGTTCGAACGCGCGGGCCTGTTCGACTCGGGTACGCACGAAGTCGTCGAAGTCGGTCACCTCGCCATAATCGCCGCGTTCGGCCAGAAACCGGATGGTATCGGCGAAGGAGGCCCCCGGCGTTACAAGGTGGTCGGGGAGATCGAACATTTCCTGGAAGCGGTGATTGCAGACGGCCAGTTGCAGGTTCGCGTCATAGATCGAAATGGCCTGCTGAATCAGGTTCAGGCCTGCACTGGTCATCTCTTGCCGGGTGCGGTCGATGCTATCCATGGTCACGGCCTCGGCCCGCTTCGCCATGATGGATGGCCCAATGGATTGCCTCTTCCAGCCGGTCGTCGCCCCAGAAGAGTTCGGAGGCAACCGTGAAACTCGGGGCCCCGAAGAGGCCGCGGGCGCTGGCCTCTTCGGTGGTATGGCGCAGGGCCAGTTTGTTGTCGTCCTCGACGGCGCCGTCAATGAGGCCGTCGGGCAGGCCGGATTGCGCCAGGCAATCCGTTATGACGGCGGTTTGCGAGATGTCGTGGCCCTGACCGAATTCGGCGGAAAAGACCGCCTGGCAGAAAGCGACCCCCTGACTGGTTTGCAAGGCCAATTGCGCCACGCGTGCCGCCAGCACGCTGTTTTGCGGGAAGCTGTCGGACCACACCAATGGCAGGCCGAGCGCCTGCGTGCGACGCTCCATGTCGCGCCACATGTATTTGCCCTTGGCCGGGTAGATGAGGAACGGCGAGGTGGTCCAGCCCTGTGCGGCAAAGATTGGCCCCAAAAGGAACGGGCGCCAGACCACATCGACGCCGGCCTTCTGCGCAAGGCCGGGCAAGCGCATCGCGCTGAGGTACGAATAGGTTGATGCGAAGTCGAACCAGAATTCGAGCTTTGGCCGGGTCATGCGCGCCTCGGATTGCGGAGTGGGTATGACAGGTTTCCGGTCCGCCGGGCAGAGTGTCAAGCGCCGGGGCTACGCTGTTACAATTCGAAAGGTTTGCGAAAACATCAGGAAAAAGTTGACGGCGAGATTTTGTCCAGCACCCTTAGGGGGCACAAGAATCGCCTTGCTCAAGGGCGCATGGTTCGCTCGGCGGACAATGGGAGGAGAAAACTTGGTACAGTCGTCTCAGGCGGCGGAAGGGCTTGCGTCCATTCCGGCGCTATTGCAACGCAACGCCACGCAATTTGCGTCGAAAATGGCGTATCGCGAAAAAGAATACGGCATCTGGCAGTGCTGGACCTGGGCGGAAACCGAGAAAGAGATCGAGGCGCTTGCGCTTGGCTTCATCAATCTTGGTATCAAGGAGGGCGATTTCGTCGCCGTGATCGGGCGCAACCGACCGCATTTCTATTGGTCGATGGTCGCCGCGCAGTCGGTTGGGGCAATCCCGGTGCCGCTTTATCAAGACGCGGCTGCCGAAGAGATGGCCTATGTGATGGACCACTGCGGCGCGCGGTTTGCGATTGTCGAGGACCAGGAGCAGGTTGATAAGCTGATCGAGATTCAGGACGACCTGCATCAGTTCGAGCACATGATCTACGTCGACCCTCGGGGCCTTCGGAAATACGATCACCACAAGTTGCACACCTTCACCGGCATTCAGGAGCAGGGGCGCGCGGCCTATTGGGAGTTTATCGAGGACCTCAAGGCGCGGCGTGAGAAGCTGACTTACGACAGCATTTGCGTGATGCTTTACACCTCGGGGACGACGGGCAAGCCCAAGGGCGTCGTCCTGTCGAACCGCAATATCATCGAGGCGTCGAAATCCTCGGCCGAGTTCGACAACCTGAACAAGGATGACGAAGTTCTGGCCTATCTGCCGATGGCATGGGTGGGCGATTTCATCTTCTCGATCGGGCAGGCCTATTGGACGGGCTTTTGCGTGAACTGCCCGGAAAGCGCCGACACGATGCAGACCGATCTGCGCGAGATCGGGCCGACCTATTACTTTGCCCCGCCGCGGGTGTTCGAGACTCAGCTGACCAACGTGATGATCCGGATGGAGGATGCGGGCCGTTTCAAGAAATGGCTGTTCGATCATTTCATGGCGCATGCCCGCAAGGTTGGGCCGGCCATTCTTGATGGCAAGCCCGTGGGGGGCTGGGACCGGTTCAAGTATGCTTTGGGCAATATGTTCGTTTATGGCCCGCTCAAGGACACGCTTGGGTTTGGCAACGTGCGGGTTGGTTACACGGCTGGTGAAGCGATCGGGCCCGAGATTTTCGAATTCTACCGGTCGCTCGGCATCAACCTGAAGCAGCTTTATGGCCAGACCGAGGCCAGCGTTTTCATCACCGTGCAGCCGGATGGCGAGGTGCGCAACGATACGGTGGGTGTTCCGGCCCCCGGTGTCGAGATCAGGATCGACGAGTCGGGCGAGGTCTTCTATCGGAGTGCGGGGACGTTCGAGTATTATTACAAGAACGAGGAAAGCACCAAGAAGACCAAGGACCCGGAAGGCTGGGTCGCCACCGGTGATGCGGGGTTCTTCGAGGAAGGCACCGGCCACCTGCGGATCATCGACCGTGCCAAGGATGTGGGCAAGATGGCCGATGGACGGATGTTTGCGCCCAAGTATGTGGAAAACAAGCTCAAGTTCTTCCCGAACATCCTGGAAGCCGTGGTGTTCGGCAACCAGCGCGAGCAATGCACGGCCTTTATCAACATCGACCTGACGGCAGTGGGCAACTGGGCCGAGCGCAACAACATCGGCTATGCCTCGTATCAGGAATTGGCCGGGCATCCGCGCGTTCTTGAAACCATCAAAGAGCATGTCGAAGAGGTGAACCGCAGCCTTGCCGAGGACCCTATGCTGGCCCATTGCCAGGTGCATCGTTTCCTTGTGCTGCACAAGGAACTGGACGCCGACGATGGCGAAATGACCCGCACCCGCAAGGTGCGCCGTGGTGTGATTGCCGAGAAGTTCGAGGACCTGCTGGGCGCGCTTTATGACGGGTCAGGCGAAATCTACACCACGACCGAAGTGACCTATGAGGATGGCCGCAAGGGCAGCATCAGTGCGACGTTGCAGATCGTCGACGCAAAGGTGGTGCCGGTGGAGGCCCCGGGCAAGGTGGCGGCGGAATGATGGAATCACGCGCGCAACACTCATCAGGCCTGACGGCCTTCTTCGTGAAGAAAGGCCCATGGGCCTTGATGAACGCACCCCGGCTGAAGGAGAGAACAGATGCTTGATGCCTCAGAAGGGTATACCACCGAGGATGGCCGCAAGATCGGCGGGGTGGTGATGGAGATGAAAAACATCACGCTGCGCTTTGGCGGGGTGGTGGCGATCAAGGATATCAGTTTTGATATTCGCGAGGGCGAAATCCGCGCCATCATTGGCCCGAACGGGGCCGGGAAATCCTCGATGCTGAACGTCATCAGCGGATTTTATAACCCGCAGGAGGGGCAGGTTTTCTACAAGGGGGACCTGCGCCCGCCGATGAAGCCCTATCAGGTGGCACGCCAAGGGATCGCACGGACCTTCCAGAATATTGCCTTGTTCGATGGCATGTCGGTGCTGGACAACATCATGACCGGCCGCATTCGGCAGATGGAGGCGGGACTTTTCGCGCAGGCCATTTGGAAGGGCAAGGCCGAGCGCGAAGAAGTGGAAAACCGCGAGGCCGTTGAAAAGATTATTGATTTCCTTGAGATTCAGCACATCCGAAAGACCCCGGTTGGCCGCTTGCCCTATGGTTTGAAAAAACGGGTGGAGCTCGCCCGGGCGCTTGCCGCCGAGCCGTCGATCCTGCTGCTGGATGAGCCGATGGCGGGGATGAACGTCGAGGAAAAAGAGGACATGAGCCGCTTTATTCTAGACGTGAACGACGAGTTCGGCACCACGATTGCCCTGATTGAGCACGACATGGGCGTGGTCATGGACCTGTCCGACCGGGTGGTCGTGATGGATTATGGCAAGAAGATCGGTGACGGCACACCGGACGAAGTGCGCAGCAATCAGGCGGTGATCGACGCCTATCTGGGGGTGGCGCATGACTGATTTCCAAACACCCGTCCCGGGCCTGTCCCGGGACCTCAACTGGCGAGAGGCTCCGGGTCAGGCCCGGAGCGTGGGGACGCAAAAGGAGGCGCATCATGCCTGAACAGCTACTTTGGGGAATGGAGGTCTTCCTGAACGGCCTCATGGCTGGGGTTCTGTATGCGCTGGTTGCGCTGGGCTTCGTCCTGATTTTCAAGGCCTCGGGGATCTTCAATTTCAGTCAGGGCGTGATGGCGCTCTTCGCGGCGCTGACGCTGGTGGGCATCATGGAGGGGCAGGTGCCGTTCAGCCACCTGATCAACGCGGTGTTCGGTACGGAAATCCACCATTTCGGCTGGCATGTCCCGGCGCTGGCCGCGATCTTGTTGACCATGGTGGTCATGGTTTTGCTGGCCTGGCTGGTGAACCACTTCATTTTCCGACATCTCGTGAACCAGGAGCCGATCATTCTCTTTATGGCCACAATCGGGCTGGCCTATTTCCTGGAAGGATTTGGCGACATCATGTGGGGTGCTGATATCAAGAAGCTGGATGTCGGCCTGCCACAGGGCATCAACGGCACGATCGACGAGGTCACGTACAACCTGTTCGGTTATGGCTTTTTCATCGACAATCTGGACCTCTGGGCGACCTTCATCGCGATCCTGCTGGTTATCGGCCTGGTGCTGTTCGCGCAGTATTCGAAACATGGCCGTGCCATGCGGGCGGTGGCCGACGACCACCAGGCGGCGCTTTCGGTGGGTATCTCGCTCAACTTCATCTGGGTGATGGTGTGGTCGCTGGCCGGGTTCGTTGCCATCGTGGCCGGTATCATGTGGGGCACCAAATCGGGTGTGCAATTCTCGCTGTCGCTTATCGCGCTCAAGGCATTGCCGGTCCTGATGCTTGGCGGCTTCACCTCGATCCCCGGGGCCATCGTGGGCGGCCTGATCATCGGGGTGGGGGAAAAGCTGTTCGAATTCACCTTCGGCGGAATGATGGGTGGCGCGACCGAAAACTGGTTTGCCTATGTTCTGGCGCTGATCGTCCTCGTGTTCCGGCCGCAGGGCCTGTTCGGTGAGAAGATCATCGAGAGGGTGTAGCGATGCATAAGCTGATTGCCATTGCCAATGTCATCGCCTGGTCGGGCTTCTGGGCCTTTGGTTACCTCGCTCTTACGGCGGGGGTGGACCAGACCGGGCAGATGGTCACCGCCGCCATTCTCGCCGCGCTCGGCGGTGGGGTGGGAATGCTGGCCTACTTCTGGCTGGTGCGCCATTCGGAGGAAACGGGATATGCCAAGCCCGCAAACCGCGCGGAAAAGCGCGAGGAAGACGAAATTCATGGGGAGGTTCTGTAATGTTCTATCGTGAGGCGGGGGATTTCAAGACCTCCTATGTCGAGGACGGCCAGACCTTCCCGATCAAGTTCGACCGCTACCGGTATTACGCGGTTCTCATCGCGGCTTTTGCCGTGGTGCCCTTTATCATCAATGATTACTGGGTGAACGCCGTCTTTCTGCCGTTCCTGATCTACTCGATCGCGGCGATTGGCCTGAATATCCTTGTGGGCTACTGTGGGCAGGTGTCGCTTGGCACCGGTGGCTTCATGGCTGTCGGGGCTTATGCCTGTTACAAGCTGATGACCGCCTTTCCCGATGTGAACATCCTGTTCCACGTCATCCTGTCGGGCGGCGTGACGGCGGCGGTCTGTGTGCTCTTTGGCCTGCCCAGTTTGCGGATCAAGGGGTTTTACCTTGCCGTTGCCACCTTGGCGGCACAGTTCTTTCTGGTGTGGTTGTTCAACCGCGTGGGGTGGTTTTACAACTACTCGGCCTCGGGGCAGATCAACGCACCTGAGCGGACCGTCTTTGGCGTCCCGGTGACCGGTGCGGAAACAGCGCCCTGGGCCGCGTACCTGTTCTGCCTGGTCTTTACCGTGGCCTGCGCGATCCTTGCGCGGAACCTGACGCGGGGCATGGCGGGCCGCAAGTGGATGGCCATTCGTGACATGGACATCGCCGCCGAGATCATCGGTGTGAACCCGCTGCGCGCGAAGCTGACGGCCTTCATGATTTCGGGCTTTTTCGTCGGCATCGCCGGGGCATTGTTTTTCGCGGTGTACCTTGGCGCTGTCGAGGTTGGGGAGGTCTTTGGCATCAACAAGTCATTCCTTGTCTTGTTCATGGTCATCATCGGCGGGCTTGGCTCGATATTTGGTAGCTTTGCCGGGGCGGCCTTCCTCGTGCTGTTGCCGGTTCTGTTGAAGAACGTGCTGGTGGGCACGCTTGGCTGGCCCACCGATCTGGCCGCGCACCTCGAATTCGTGATCGTGGGGGGCTTGATCATTGTCTTCCTGATCGCCGAACCGCATGGCCTTGCGCAGCTTTGGCGCGTGGCGAAGGAAAAACTGAGGCTTTGGCCCTTCCCGCACTAGGGGCGGGCCTGAGAGGAGAGAATGGATCGGGGGCGCGTAACCCCCGGCGCATCGCAACATCGGAACAACACCAAGGGAGGAAATGAACCGATGAAAAAGACAATCTTTGGCGCAGCCGTGGCGGCCGTGATGGCCGCAGCCCCGGCGCTGGCGGATCTGACGATCGTCGATACCAGCTATCGCACCGGGCCTTATGCCGCGAACGGGATCCCGTTCTCGGACGGCTATCAGGATTACTTCACCCTGCTGAATGAACGCGATGGCGGCATCGGCGGTGAGATGATCAACCTCGTGGAATGCGAGACCGGCTATAACACCGAGAAGGGTGTGGAATGCTACGAGTCGACCAAGGGCGAAGGCGCACTTGTGTATCAGCCGCTGTCGACCGGCATCACCTATCAGCTGATCCCGAAAGCGACGGCTGATGGTATCCCGCTTCACACCATGGGTTATGGCCGGACTTCGGCCAAGAACGGTAAGGTCTTCGAGTGGGTCTTCAACTATCCCGCCAACTACTGGGACGGGGCGAGCCACGCCATCACCCACATTCTGGACCAGAACGATGGTGACATCAGCGGGAAGACCATCGCGCTTGTCTATCACAACTCTGCCTACGGCAAGGAGCCGATCCGGACCCTCGAAGGTCTGGCGGAAAAGCACGGGTTTGACCTGACCCTGCTGCCCGTCGATCACCCCGGTCAGGAGCAAAAATCGCAGTGGCTGCAAATCCGTCGTGAGAAGCCCGACAACGTGATTATGTGGGGCTGGGGTGTGATGAACCAGGTGGCCATCCAGGAAGCTGTGAACATCCGTTACCCGATGGAGAATTTCATCGGTGTCTGGTGGTCGGGTTCGGAGAACGACGTGAAAGCGGCGGGCGACCGTGCCGATGGCTA
>PR_CR_10_Liq_1_inCRDRAFT_1001242_pt1 | contig 14616 bp, 15 predicted proteins | sample PRCRCaboRojoPR_3_FD_10241 | JGI IMG/M metagenome (IMG submission 10241)
CCTCCAGCCCGTATTCCTCGAGCATCTCCTTGAGTTCGAGGTTGAAGGCCAGGTTGCCGCAGATCATCGCCCGGTCGGTTTCCGGCGACAGGGGCGGCACGCCCAGATCCTCGAACGCCTCACCAGAGCGCATCAGGTCGGTGATGCGGCCCATCTTGGGGCTCTCTTCGCGGGTGGTGGTGGGGTAGTAATGGATCTTGTCCGCAAAGCCCTCGCCGATGAGTTCGGCCAGCAATTCATCGTTGCGGATGCTTTCGATCAGTTCCGCGCCANAGGTCAGCTCCCCCACCTCGCGGCAGGTATGGGTGATGAAGACCTGATCGTAATCCTCGTAGGTCTGCGGGTCGCGCAGAAGCGAGGCAAAAGGCGCAAAGCCGGTGCCGGTGGCAAAGAACCAGATCCGTTTGCCGGGCAGAAGCGCGTCATGCACCAGTGTGCCCACGGGCTTGGGGCGCAGGATGATCTGGTCGCCGGGCTGGATATGTTGAAGCCGGCTGGTCAGGGGACCGTCGGGCACCTTGATCGAATAGAACTCCAACTCCTCGTCCCAGGCGGGGGAGGCAATGGAATAGGCCCGCAGAAGCGGCTTTTGCTTGCCGGTCTTGGGATCCGGATCGCCCATCAGGCCGATCATCACGAACTCTCCCGAGCGGAACCGCAGGCTTTGCGGCCGTGTTACCTTGAAGGAAAACAGGCGGTCGGTGTAGTGACGCACCTCTTTCACGGTCTGGGCGTCGGGCAGGTCTCGGGTGGCCTTGAGGGCGGCGGCTTCGGTCACGGGTGTCATCTCTGTCATATCTGCGTCGCGGCATGTATCCATGCCACGCCCCCTCTTAGTCTTTGATCTGTGTCAGTTAAAGGTGTCCCGAGGACACAGGTTTTCACGATGCGGCCGCGCGCAGGCGCGCTTGGTAGTCATGCGCGCGCCAATCGGCGCGGGCCAGCCATTGATCCTCGGGCTGGCGTTGGGCCAGCTCGGCCCCGATTTCCACCTCGTCAAAGCCCGAGCGCCGCGCCATGGCATATTGGTCGGCAATCACGTGGCCCTGCGCACGAAGCCGCCCGGCATAGCCCAGCCGCCGCAGCCGCGCGGCCAGGGTAAAACCGCGCCCGTCGGCAAAACTGTGAAAGGCGATGCGGATCATGGGCGCCGACAGAAGATCGGCCAACCGGGTCGGATCGGTGTCCGGGGGCAGGTCCAGACCCGCATTACAATCATTGGCGGGCCAGTCCTGCAACGCGGCAAACCCGCCGGTCCAGTCCTCGGGCGCAAAGCCTGTATCGGTGACGATCACGTTCATGTCCTGTCCTTTCACTCGGCGGCGGCGGTGCCGCGTACCAGCTTGCCATCCACGAAATGGATGCCGCATTCGTCCTTGTCCTGCCCCTTCCAGCGGCCGGCGCGGGCATCCTCGCCCGGCGCGACCGGATGGGTGCAGGGCGCGCAGCCGATGGACGGATAGCCCTTGCTGACCAGCGGATGACGGGGCAGGCGGTTCTCGATGATGTAATCCTGCACGTCAGCCGTGTCCCAATGGGCCAGCGGGTTCACCTTGATCCGGGGCAGGGCATCGGCGGGGCGTTCGACCTCGAAGAAATCCAGCGCCGCGCGTTTGCCGCCCTGATAGCGCTTGCGGCCGGTGATCCAGCCGTCATAGCCCCTGAGCGCGGTTTGCAGCGGCTCGGTCTTGCGCAGGGCGCAGCAGGCATCGGGGTCGTGCAGATGCAACAGGTTCTCGTTATCGGCCTCGAACAGGCGCGCGCGGTCGGCGCGAATCACCTGCACGTTCTCCAGCCGCAGCCTTTCGGCCACGTCCTGCTGGTAGACAAGCGTTTCGGCAAACAGCATCTCGGTATCGATGAACAGGACCGGCACCTTGCGGTCGATCAGCGCGGCCATGTGCAGCAGCACAACGGATTCTGCGCCAAAGGAACTGACCAGGGCGATATGGCCCAGCCTTGTCAGCGCATGCTCCATCACCGACGTAGCCGAATGGTTGCGGAACCGGCGGTTCAGGGTCTGGGTGCGTCCATCAAGCGGCATTGGCCTTGGCCTCCGGGTATAGAAGCGCCTTGAAGGGCGCGGGCCCCAGCCGGCGATAGGCCTCGAGGAAGGTCTCGTCGCGGCCCTCGCGCAGGTCGAGATAGCCCAGCACAAGCCGTTCGATGGCCGGGATGATCTCATCCGCCGAGAACCCCGGCCCGGCGCGTTCGCCGATGGCCGCGGTTTCGGTGCCGTCGCCGCCAAGCGTGACCTGGTAGTTTTCCAGGCCCGCGCGATCCAGCCCTAGGATGCCGATATGGCCCACATGGTGGTGGCCGCAGGCATTGATGCAGCCGGAAATCTTGATCTTCAGCGCACCGATATCATGCTCCAGCTTCAATTCGTCGAACCGCGTGGCGATCTGCTGGGCGATCGGGATCGACCGCGCCGTGGCCAGCGCGCAGTAATCCATGCCCGGGCAGGCAATGATGTCACTGACGAGGCCGATATTCGCGGTGGCCAGATCCGATGCCTTCAGCGCACCATGGATCGCAGGCAGGTCGCCCTTGTGCACATGGGGCAGGATCACGTTCTGTTCGTGACTGATGCGCAGCTCGTCATGGCCATAGTGTTCGGCGAGGTCGGCCAGCACGCGCATCTGGTCGGCGCTGGCATCGCCGGGCGTGGCGCCGTGTTTCTTGAGCGACACGGTGACGATGGCGTGGTTCGGGTGCCGATGTTCGGTCAGGTTGGTATCGGCCCAGGATCGGAAGACCGGGTCGGTCTGGTAGGCTTCATCATAGGGCGCAGCGGATTTTTCGGTAAAAGCCGGCGCAGCGAAGAAATGTTCGATATGTGAAAGTAGACCCCGGTCAAACCCTGCAAAACCCGGTCTGATTTGTTGAAATTCCTCTTCCACAAGACGGCTGATTTCCTCGATCCCGTGTTCGTGGACAGTGATCTTGATGCGGGATTTGTACTTGTTGTCGCGCCGTCCAAGCAGGTTCCAGACACTCACCACGGCCTCGGTATAGGGCAGCAGGTCCGCTTGCGGCAGGAAGTCCCGCAGGACCTTGCCGATCATCGGCGTGCGGCCCAGCCCGCCACCGACAATCACGCGGTAGCCGATCTCGCCGTCCTTCTCGACGATCTCCAGCCCGATGTCATGGGCGCGGGTGACGGCGCGGTCATGGCGGCTGCCGGAAACGGCGATCTTGAACTTGCGGGGCAGGAACTGGAATTGCGGATGGTCCGTGGACCATTGGCGCAACAGCTCTGCCACCGGGCGCGGATCGGCGATCTCGTCCGCGGCCGCGCCTGCGAAATGGTCGGCGGTCACGTTGCGTATGGTGTTGCCGCTGGTCTGTATGGCGTGCATCCCCACATCGGCCAGCGCGTCCAGCATATCGGGCACATCGCGCAGCCTGGGCCAGTTGAACTGGATGTTCTGGCGCGTGGTGAAATGGCCGTAGCCCTTGTCCCAACGTTCCGCGATATAGGCCAGCTGACGCATCTGGGCGCTGTTCAGCGTGCCGTAGGGGATGGCGACCCGCAGCATATAGGCATGCAGTTGCAGGTAGAGCCCGTTCATCAGGCGCAGCGGCTTGAATTCATCCTCGGTCAGCGATCCGTCGATGCGCCGTTCCACCTGGGCGCGGAACTGGGCGACGCGGTTGCGAACAAAGGCTTCGTCGAAGTCGTTATAGTGATACATCACGTCTTCTCCTGAATGTCGGCCTGCTTGCCATGGGCATGGTTCGAGGGGCCGCGCGTGCGGAAGGCCTCTCGGAAATGTGTGGGTTTGGGGCCGGTTTCGGCCTTGGTCGCGTCGGCGAGGTACGCCCCCACGACCAGATGCGCCTCGGCGGCGGCTTCCAGCAGGCGCAGCTCGGCGGTGCGGGCATCCTCGATCAGCTCGGCATCGGACAGGCGGGGCGACCAATCTCCGGTTACGGTGCGCCAGACGGCATCACCTTCCAGCAGGCGGTTTGCGGTGACGACCTTGGGGGTAAAGGGACGGGGCATCAGAGGGCCTCCTGTCTGTGGGGGGTGAGACGGTGCAGTTCGGCCTGTGGGTGGCGCGGGGCCAAGCCGATGAAGGTAAGGGCAGGGCCGTTCAGTCCGGCCTGTTCCATGTCGGGTTCCATCCGCGCGAGCGTGGTTTCCAGAATGCGTTGGTCGGGACGCGAGGCGTTCTCGACCACCGTCACCGGCGTCTCGGGCACGCCGCCATGCATCAGCAAACGGCCCTGAATGAAGCGCGCGGCCCGTTTGCCCATGTAGATCGCCGTGACCTCGCCCGGTGCGGCCAGCGCACGCCAGTCATGATCGGCAAAGCCCTTTGTGTCATGACCGGTCAGGAACCGGATCTGGCTGTTGCGTCCCCGTTTCGTCAGGGATTGGCCCAGGCTGGCGCAGGCGGCCGCGGCGGCGGTGATGCCGGGAATGATGCTGTAGGGCAGGTCATGGGCCGCGATGGCGTCGACCTCCTCGTCAAGCCGGCCGAAGATCATCGGGTCGCCCCCTTTGAGGCGCACGACATGCGCGCCGGCCTGTGCATGTTCGACAATCAACGCGTTGATCTCGTCCTGTGCCATGGCTTTGCCAAAGCCATGTTTGCCCGCGTCGATCATCAGCGCCTCGCGTCGGGCCAGTTCCAGGATGCCCGGGCTGACCAGCCGGTCGTGAATCACCACGTCGGCTTCGTCCAGCGCCTTGCGCGCCTTGAGGGTCAGGAGCTCCGGGTCGCCCGGGCCGGCGCCGACAAAATCGACACGGCCGCCGGAGGGTGATGCCGAAAGGTGCCGGACCAGCAAGTCGTCCAGTGCTGCCTGCGCCGCGTCCTCACCGCCGTGATCCATGGCGCGTGGCCCGGCATCGAAATAGTAGTCGGCCCAGAAATCCCGGCGCGCCCGGCCAAAGGGCAGATGTTCGGCCATCTTGCGAAACCCTTTGCCGATCCGCGCCAGCGGCCCCAGCGATACGGGCAGGCGTTCTTCCAGTTCGGCCTTGATCTTGCGGGCCAGGACAGGGGCCGCGCCCTCGGTGCCGATTGCGACGGTCACGGGGTCGCGGTCGACGATGGCCGGGGTGATGAAGGCGCTGTCAGAGAGGTTGTCGACGATATTGACCAAGGCGCCCTCGGCCCGGCCGATCTCGGCGGTGCGGGCATCCAGCGCCGCGTCCTCGTCTGCGGCATAGACCAGCACCGCGCAAAGCGCGTCGCCCGGCGCGATGGCGCGGCGGTGCAGTTTCAGCCGGCCCGCCGCCGCCCAATCCGTGATCTCGGGCGCCGGGGCAGGGGCGAAAACGGTGATCCTGGCGCTGGTCTTGAGCAGCAGGCGCAGCTTGGCAAGCGCCGCTTCGCCGCCGCCGGACAGGACGACGCGCCGGGCGTTCAGATCAAGGAAGATGGGAAAGTGCTGCATGATGACCCCTCTGGTTTCCGCTCAGAATAGAAAAATTTCCCGCGTAATTGGAGTGGGTCTTGCCAAATAGGGACGTATGTTCCAGAACGCGCAGGTGCCGGAACAATCGTTCATGAACCGGAAAGGAAGCGAAATGTCGGTCCGAATTGATGCGCTTGATCGGAAAATCCTGGAGCAGCTTCAGCGCGACGCCAGCCAGTCGCTGGACGATATCGCCAAGCAAGTCGGCTCTTCCAAGACGCCGGTCTGGAACCGGATTCGCAAGATGCGAGAGGCGGGGATCATCGGCCAGCAGACGGTTTTGCTGGATGCCGAGGCGCTGGGGTTCGAGGCCTGTTTCTTCGTCCTGATCCGCACCAGCGAACACGAGGCGGACTGGCAGGCGAAGTTCCTGAAGGCCCTGCGCGACCGAGCCGAGGTGCAGGAGGCCCACCGGCTGGCGGGGGATATCGACTATATCCTGAAGGTTCGTGTGAAGAACGCACGCGCCTACGACGCCTTCTACCAGGCGCTGATTTCCGAGGTGCGGGTGCACAACGTCACCGCGCTTTTGTCCATGGAAGAGATCAAGTCGACCGTGGCGCTGCCGCTCTAGCCCAGGATACGGCTAAGTTCGCGCAACAGCTTCTCGCGGATGGCGCGGGGATAATCGCGGTGCTGACGCGCGGTGATGACGAACCCGTCACGGGTGATGATTTCGCGGCGGTAGAAATTGGTGATCGCCAGCCCCATGCTTTCGATGGCGATGCCGTTGACGGTGACGCCGGCCCGTTCGGCGGCACGCACCATGGGCCGGGGGTCGCTGCCGGAATTGGGCGTGCCATCGCCCGACACATCGATGACCCTGCGGTCGCAGGCGGGCGCATCGGCGAACTGGCGCAGGGCGAAGTCCAGCGCTTCGGCCGGGGCGGTGTCGGACAGCACGAAGGCGCGCGCCATGGCGCGGGCCTGCGCAGCGAAGGTCTGCACATCGGCGCGGCTGCGCAGCTGGGTCCACGGGATCGACAGTTCCTGCCGGTCCACGCCCGACCATTGCACCACGGCCAGCGCCGACTGCCCTTGCACGATCACATCCGTGATCTCGGCATCCAGAAGCGCATCGGCCAGCCCGTCCACCTGCAGCCGGTATTCGGCCACATCAATGGAATTGGAGACGTCGATTGTCAGAAGAAGGGCAGTTTCGCAGGCTTGCGCAGCCTGTGCCATGCAGATCGCCACTGATGCCGCCCATAGCCTCATGGGATCAGCTTGCCCCAGATCGTCGCTTTTGAGAAGTGCAGGCTTCTGTTGCCAGGTGCCTGCGAACCCCGCCAGCCCTTGCTAGAGGACTGGGCTTAGATTTCGGTCTTGTTACCGCTTAGGCGGCAACTGCAACCGGAGCACGATTGTCGTTGGCAATTGTACTTTTTCGGGCCGATACGGTGGCACCCCGCCGAGACAAAGCTAACCCCTTTAGACGTTCGTCGATCCTGTTTCGGCCCCATGGTCCCCCAACGAGGGTTATTTGGTGGAGCCGCCGGGTACCGCCCCCGGGTCCGATCCGCTTATTACGAGCGCGTTTATGTCCATAGTCCCGAAGGACAATTGGAATATGCGGCTTGAGGCGCGCGATTTCAAGGGGGATCAGGGCCAGTGGACCCAGATCAGGTAGGCCGCCGGGGGCCACTCGAAAGCCAGGAAGACAAGGGCTTTTTTCAGCGGTGGCCGGTCCAGCAGGATCGAAAGCGCCCGACCGGCCCCTGCGCCGAGATAGGCGATACCAAGGGCGAAATAGGCTGGCGCACCCGCCAAAAGGCACCAGACCCCCAGCGCCACGAACAAACCGCCCGATCCCGCGCGCAGCTCGCTCAGACCCATTGTGCTGTCGGTCGGCGCCAGGTCAAGCGCGCTGGCGGTGTAACGCGGCGCAACGAAACCGAACGCGCCGAACGCGATGGTCAGAAGGGCGATGAGGATGTCGATGGCGGGCATGGGGTATCTCCTGTGGACGGGAACCTAGCCCGGCCCCCCGCAAACGGAAAGGGCGGCCCCGAAAGACCGCCCTCTGTCCCGATTTCAGGACGATCAGAACCCGGCTTTGATCCGCTCGAAGGTCTCGATCATCTGTTCGCGAAGTTCGATATCCATCGGCAACTGGGCCAGCACCGGGGTGCTGGGCTGCCCCATCCCGACCGCGGCCAGGGTTTCGTCGTCGAAACTGGCCATGGCTTCGGTGTTGGCGTGGGCATAGCCCCATTCGTTGACGATGTATTCCGCCGAAGAGGGCTGGAGCCACGCCTCGACGAAATCATGCGCCTTTTCCTCGGAGCCGGGACCGTCCACAAGGTTCACGTAGCCGCAGAACCATTGCGACGAGCCTTCCTCTGCCTCGCGGTTGAAGGCGACGGGGTGGCCTTCATCGGCCAGGCCCACATAGCTTTCATTCCACGACCAGGCCACGACCACCTCGCCGGTGGCCATCAGCTGGTTCAGCTCGGCCCCGTCGGCCCAGTAGGTGCGGGCATTCTGGTGGGCTTCGCGCAGCCACGCGGCGGCGCGTTCGAAGTCTTCCTGAGTTGCCTGGGTCCAGTCGGTGGTGCCGGTGGCCAGGTAGGCCAGCGCGAAGCTGTCATCGACATTGTCGGGCAGGCTGGTGCGGCCCGCATAGGCGGGGTCGAGGAAGACCTGCAGGCTGGCCGCATCCTCGGCGCTGACCTCTTCGGTGTTGTAGAGCAGGGCCGTGGCGCCGTTGTCGGCGGGGATGAAATAGACATCGTCGCCATCGGTGAAGACCGGGTCGGTCTTGAAGTTCTCGGCCAGGGTCGCGTAGCTGGGAATCTGGCTGATGTCCCAAGGCTCGATCAGGCCGGCGTCCCGCCATTTCTGGACCGAGTGCGGGCAGGGATGCGAGATATCCGCGCGAAAGCCCGAGCGCAGCTTCTGGAACGCTTCTTCCTCTTCGCCGAAGAAGGCGAAGGTCGGGGCGCTGCCATGGGTGTCGATATATTGCTGGTAGAAGCCTTCTTCCTCGTAGCCGGACCAGTCGAAGACCAGAAGGTCAGGGTCCTGAGCCGAGACGGCGGTGGCGAGGGCCGCGACCGAGGCGGCGCCGAGATAGGTTGTCAGTTTCATTCCGATCTCCCGTTTGGAACGTGGTGTAGAGACGCTATGGTCAACCGGGGCCGTCCCGCAAGAGCCAAAGCGCGATGCGGCTTGTCATATTGCCCCCTGCGCGCGGTTCTGCCAGTTTTGACGGCAAAGCCAGCAGGAAAGGGCGCGCAACATGGCCAAGGATCACGAAACCGGCAGGGCGGATCGGCTGCCGGTCAGCCAGCGGATCGACAGCCGGGTGGCTGCGGACCCCAAGCGGCGTCAGATGCGACCGACCGACTGGGCGATCAAGGGCGAGCTGTTCCTGAATTGCAATTGCACGGTTTTCTGCCCCTGCGTGGTCAGCCTCGGTCAGCATCCGCCGACCGAAGGCAATTGCAAGGCCTGGATGGCCATTGCCATCGACGAGGGCCATTACGAGGGGGCGGACCTGACGGGCCTGAATGTCGGGCTGCTGGCCGAGATCCCGGGCCGCATGGCCGAGGGCAACTGGAAAGTCGCTGTCTATGTCGATGAACGGGCCAGCGAGCCGGCCTATCAGGGCCTGCTGAAGATTCTCAGCGGCGAGGCGGGCGGCACGACGGGCCTGTTCACCATGCTGGTCAGCGAAATCATCGGCGCCGAGCGCGAAAAGGTCCAGATCATGCGCGAGGGGCCGCGCCGGGGGCTCTATATCGGGCGCAAGGTGCAGGGCGAGATCGAGATGATCCCGGGCGCCGATCCCGATCATCCTGTGGTCATGTCCAACACCAAATACTGGATGGGCCCCGACGTGATCGCCGCGCGCGGGCTGAAATCCAAGGTGCGCGATTATGGCCGGGTCTGGGACCTGTCCGGCAAGTCGGGAGAAATCTGCGCCATCGACTGGAAAGGGCCGTCCTGATGATGATCACGCCCGATTACTGCCGGACGATGGCCCGGTACAATCAATGGCAGAACCGCGCCGTGACCGACTGCGTGCAGGCCATGCCACCGGCCGCGCTTGAAGAGGATCGCGGGGCGTTCTTCGGGTCGATCCTGGGCACGCTCAACCACCTGCTTTGGGCGGATCTGATGTGGATGGCGCGGCTGGAAGGTGGTTCCGCGCCCGATGTGACCTCCGCCGACAGTCCCAAGATGACCCCGAATGTAAGGGAATGGGCGCGTCAGCGGTTCGTCGTCGATGGCCGCATCCGGGAATGGGCCCGAAAGCTGGACGCCGTCGATCTTGTTGGGGAATTGGCCTGGCAGTCCGGATCGATGCGGGTCGAAATGCGTCGGCCGATCGCCCTGTGCGTCGTGCATATGTTCAACCACCAGACCCATCATCGCGGGCAGGTCCATGCCATGCTGACCGCTGCAGGGCGGGATCCGGGTGTCACCGACCTTGCCATGATGCCGGACGCGGGCTGACATGCCGCTGCTGCTTGCCATCCTCGGCGCGGTGATCGTGTTCCTTTGGTGGTCGCATCGCCGTGCCACCGCCGAGGCGGCGCCGAAATCGCCCGCCTGCATCTGGCTGGCCACCGGCGAGATGCGCGGCCGGTTGCGCGAATATCGATGCGATAGCTGCGGCGTGACCGGCTACACCACGGGCGATGGCCCGCCAAAAACCTGCAAGAAGGACCTGAAGGGGCGGGGCTGAAATCGGCTCGGGCGACGGAATCCGACGAAAAATTCGTCGTTTTCGCGCCAAGAACCGCCTTGGACGGTTGTTTTCCCATTTCAAGGGCTGTTACGCTTCGCCGCAGGGAAGGTCGGCATTCCGGCTGGTCTGACCTCAAATAACAGAGGCGAATCAAGGGCTTGCGCCCAAGATGCGCAAGCCTTCGGTTCGACCGGACAGGAGGGAACATGTTCAAACACATCATGATGCCTGTCGACCTGGGTCATGCTGACAAGCTGGACCGGGCGATGACGGTGGCCGCTGACCTGGCCAAGCATTACGGGGCAGACATCACCTTTGTCGGTGTCACATCCAACGCGCCGGGCTCCGTGGCGCGCACACCCGAGGAATACCGCGAAAAGCTTGCCAAGCTCGCGGCGGCGCAGGCTGAACTCAACGGTATCGAAACCAAGTCCCACGCGGTCTTCAGCCATGACCCGGCGGTCGATCTCGACGACAAGCTGATCGAGGCGGGGAAGGAACTCGGCGCGGATCTGGTGGTGATGGCCACGCATTTGCCCAACATGGGCGACATGTTCCTGCCATCCCATGGCGGCGAACTGGCGCGTCACTCCGACGTCAGCGTTTTCTTGGTGCGCCACGTCTGAGCGTGGCCGCAGGACGGTGAAGCAATAATTACAGGGGGGCCATAGATGGCCGATGAATCAACGAACCAGGGCATACCCGAACCCGAGGGGCATGCCGACATCATCCAGACCGATTACGAGATCGGTCAGGACAATATCGAAACCAAGATCGGGCCGTTCGGGCTCGATATTCACAACCCGGTCTTCGCGATCGCGGGCCTATCCGTGATCGCCTTCGTGGCCTATGCGCTGATCGCGCCCGGCCATGCCAACGGGTTGTTCAACGGGCTCGACCCGAGCGACACCTGCGAGGCGGGCGCCTTCTGCGACCTCGGTCTCAGATCCTACCTGACGTCCACCTATGACTGGTTCTTCCTGCTTGCGGCGAACCTGTTCGTCATCTTCTGCCTTTTCCTGATCGTCAGCCCCTGGGGCTCGGTCCGGTTGGGCGGGTCCGAGGCGACACCCGACTACGGCTACCCCGGCTGGTTCGCGATGCTGTTCGCGGCAGGCATGGGCATCGGCCTGATGTTCTTCGGGGTGCTGGAGCCGACCTACTACTTCGGCACACCATGGGGCGATGCGCCGCTCGGCACGGTCCGCCCGTTCGATGAGAACGGCGCGCTGATCCCGGGCAACGTGGACGAAGCCCGGCGCATGGCGCTTGCGGCGACCTCGTATCACTGGGCGCTGCATCCCTGGGCCATCTACGCGGTGGTCGCCCTGGCCCTGGCCTTGTTCAGCTACAACAAGGGTCTGCCGCTTTCGATCCGCTCGGCCTTCTACCCGATCCTGGGCGATCGCGTCTGGGGCTGGTGGGGCCACATCATCGACACGCTGGCGGTCTTCGCCACGCTGTTCGGCCTGGCTACGTCGCTGGGGATCGGTGCGCAGCAGGCCAATGCCGGTCTGGAATACGTCTATGGCGTGCCCAACAACGTGACGGTGCAGGTGATCCTGATCTGTGCGATCACGGCGGTGGCGCTGGTCTCGGTCGTTCGTGGCCTCGACGGCGGCGTCAAGGTCCTGTCCGAGATCAACATGGTCATCGCGCTGCTGCTGCTGCTGTTCGTGCTCTTCGCGGCAGGTGCGGCCACGATCCTGTCCGAATTCGTCACCGGCGTCGGCGCCTATTTCCAGGAGCTGATCCCGCTGTCGAACCCGTTCGGACGTGAGGATACCGGCTACATGCAGGGCTGGACGGCCTTCTACTGGGCCTGGTGGATCAGCTGGTCACCCTTCGTGGGCATGTTCATCGCCCGCGTCAGCCGGGGCCGGACCGTGCGCGAGTTCATCACTTGCGTCCTGATCATCCCGTCGGTTGTCTGCATCTTCTGGATGGCGGTCTTCGGCGGGGCGGCGATCACCGACGTGATCAACAACCCCGACGCCAGTGCCGTCAAGGCGAACGTGATCGACAGCTACTCGCCCGAGCTTTCGCTCTTCGCGATGCTGGAAAGCCTGCCGCTGGCAGCGATCACCTCGACCATCGGTATCGTGCTGGTCATCGTCTTCTTCGTGACCAGCTCGGACTCCGGCAGCCTTGTGATCGACACGATCACCGCTGGCGGCAAGGTCGACGCGCCGGTCCCGCAGCGGATTTTCTGGTGCACCTTCGAAGGACTGGTTGCCATCGCGCTGCTGATCGGTGGCGGATTGGGGGCGCTACAGGCCATGGTGATTTCCACCGGCTTGCCGTTCACCTTGATCCTTCTGCTGATCTGCTACGCGATCCTGCGTGGCCTGATGGCCGAAAAGCGCGGCTGAGCAAGGTCGCATGACAAGACAGGCGGGCCGTCCCTTTGGGGCGGCCCGTCCGCTTTTTCACGGTTGAAGTCTTCGCGCGCGGGCTATCTGGTCGGATCACCATCCCAGCGGAGTGTGTCATGACCGCCCCCATCATCCTGTGGTTTCGGCGCGACCTGCGCCTGTCCGATCATCCGGCGTTGACCGAGGCCGTCGCCTCGGGCCGCCCGGTGATACCGGTTTTCCTGTATGACGAGGTCGTGGAAACCCATGGCGCCGCGCCGAAATGGCGGCTGGGTCTGTCGGTCGCCGCCCATGCCAAGGCACTGGAAGACAAGGGTGCGCGGCTGATCCTGCGGCGGGGTCGGGCGCTGGATTGCCTGCAGGCGCTTGTCAAGGAAACCGGGGCCGACGCCGTCTGGTGGACCCGTGCCTATGATCCCGACAGCATCCAGCGCGATACGGATGTGAAGTCGGCTCTGAAAGAGGCGGGGATCGACGCGCGGTCCTTTCCCGGCCATGTCCTGTTCGAACCCTGGACCGTCGAAACCAGGACCGGCGGCTTCTACAAGGTCTATACCCCCTTCTGGAAGGCCCTGCGCGACCGCGACCCGGCGGACCCGCTGCCGGCACCGGGGCGTATCCCGGCCCCGGAGAACTGGCCGGCCTCCGACAGGCTGGACGACTGGGCAATGGGTGCTGCCATGCGCCGGGGGGCCGATGTGGTGGCCGATCACGTCACGGTGGGCGAAGAGGCCGCGCGTGGCCGTCTGGGGGCCTTCATTGCCAACAGGATCGACGATTACGCCGATAGCCGCGATTTTCCCGCCCGCGACGGCACCTCGCACCTGTCCGAGAACCTGACCTATGGCGAGATTTCCCCGGTTGCGCTGTGGCATGCCGGACAGCGTGCCATGGCCGAGGGCAAGCGCGGGGCCGAGACATTCCTCAAAGAAGTCGTCTGGCGCGATTTTGCCTATCACCTTGTCTATCACACGCCCCGCATGACCACCCGCAACTGGCGCGAAGAGTGGGAGGCGTTCCCGTGGAACACCGAAGAGACCGAGGCCGTGACCCGCTGGAAGCAGGGCCGCACCGGCGAGCCCTTCGTCGATGCGGCCATGCGCGAGATGTATGTGACCGGCACCATGCACAACCGTGCGCGCATGATCGTCGCTTCCTACTTGACCAAGCATTTGCTGACGCACTGGCGGATCGGGCAGAAATGGTTCGAGGCGTGCCTGACCGACTGGGACCCGGCCAGCAACGCGATGGGCTGGCAATGGGCGGCGGGGTCGGGGCCCGATGCCACGCCTTACTTCCGGGTTTTCAATCCGGCGACCCAGCTTGAGAAATTCGACCCGAACGGCCATTATCGCCGCCGCTGGATTGCCGAAGGCGCTGCGAACCCGTCTGACACGGCGCTGTCCTATTTCGACGCGGTGCCAAGATCCTGGGGTCTGTCCCCGGATGCGGCTTATCCCGCCCCGGTGGTCGATTTGCAGGCGGGCCGCCAGCGGGCGCTTGATGCCTATCAGAACCGGGATTTCTAGACCCGCGTGACAGAAATCGATCAACCCGTTAACATTTTCCAGAACCGTTTGCCGTGCCGGTGCGTAGAAGCCTGAGAAGAAACAAGAAACGGGAAGACACAATGATCCTGACCACCACCGAGGGGCAAACCGACCTGCCCCGTTATTTCGTTCCCGTTTTCGAAAAGCTGAAGTCGATACCGCGCGGGCGGCTCGACATGAAGCTGCCCGATGGCCGGGTGTTCCGGGTCGAGGGAAAGGATCCGGGCTATGTCGCGCAACTGGATATTCACGATCCGGAAGTCTTTGCCCGCCTGATCCGCGAGGGCGACCTTGGCTTTTGTGATGCCTACCTGGACGGCGACTGGTCCACGCCCGACCTGATGGCCTTCATGGACCTGGTGCATGACGAGGCCGACGAGGTTTATGATGGCTTTCCGGGGCAGGGGTTGCTGAGGGCCTACGAGAAACTGCGGTTCTGGTTGCAGTCCAACAGCAAGCGGCAGGCAAAGAAGAACATTTCCTACCATTACGATCTGGGCAACGATTTCTACGGGCTGTGGCTGGACGACACGATGACCTATTCCTCGGCCCTGTTCGAAAC
>PR_CR_10_Liq_1_inCRDRAFT_1001243_pt1 | contig 14610 bp, 10 predicted proteins | sample PRCRCaboRojoPR_3_FD_10241 | JGI IMG/M metagenome (IMG submission 10241)
ATCCAGGCGAAACTGTAGGTTCACTCATGATGAAGGGCGCTATCGAGTTTTTGTTAGGAGAGACTCGCATGGCCAGATACTTAAGAAAGAACTTTGTATTTAAAATAGTGCCTATGCTCAACCCAGATGGAGTGGTTTACGGGAACTATAGAACCTCCCTGCTGGGCATAGACCTTAACCGGAGGTGGATCAACCCCAACAAAGTTCTGCACCCCACTATATACTACACCAAAAAGGTCACGCAAGTTCTGGGTGAGGAAAGAGAAATAGTTATGTTCTGTGACATGCATGGCCACTCAATCAAAAAGAATGTTTTCTTTTACGGGTGCAGACAAAAGGGCACTTTCCTTGAAAACATCAGAAGCAACATAATAACCAAGATGATTCCTGTGCTGCTTGCACACAAAAACAGAATCCTGAACTTCAATGACTGTAAGTTCCGGATGGAAAAAAGTAAAGAAAGCACTGCCCGAATTGTTATTTACAAGCAACTAGGTATTTTGTGCAGTTATACACTTGAAGCTTCTTTTTTAGGACCTTCACACCAGTCTGCACTTGAAAATAGAAAACCTGAACCTGAAGAAACTCCTCAAAACGTCCACATGCAGAAGCACCACTACATGTCTGTAGGGAGGGATCTTTGTAAACTACTTGTCTGCTTCGTCAACCCTAGAATCTTCCGTAACAGACTGCAGTTTGTGATTAGCTTTTTCAACTGTGACAAAAAAACAGCAGTTACTCAGATGAAAAAAGAAAACTTAGTTACAGAAGAAAGCGACTTTGGAGAGGACTTTGAGGAAGACTTAGAGTATAGTGAGAAGTCTGTAGACTTAAGTAAGGAACTCAAAGGCTTTGACTTCAACCAAATAGTAGACGAATCTGACTCTGACAGTGGAGGATCAGAAGACTCAAACTCTGACGAAGAAGTAATAGAAGTCAAGCCTAAAACCAATAAAAACCAAACCCCTACTTCTAAGTACTTCAAAAAAATCATAAAGCCCTTTGAAAAAGTCAGCTCGCCTGAATTTTCCACACTAAAAGCCAACGCCCAGAACTCTGCAAAATCTACTACACCCCTTTCACGCCCCAAAGTTCTTGAAAAGCCCAGAGATTTCTCTGAAGACTCCAGTCGCAAACCTCCTAAAGTCTCTCAGTTTTACAGACTCCAGTACTCAAAGAAGCCCCAAACACGCAACCTAACTCCTATAAAGCCAACCATCCACATGGAAACCACTTTTCAAGACCACAGAAACGCCAGTCCCCAAATTAAAGTCACGCAAGTTTCAGGAGGTTTCAAAGTTAACTTTAAAAAAGAAAGGGAATTCAACTCTTTTAACACCTTTCTGATAAAGTCTTACGAGAGAAGTGAAGACAGGCCTACTTCCAGAGACTTTGTCAAGAAAAAAGAGTCTTCTATTGGTGCTCCTCACCGAATATTTAAAAGATTTATAAGGTAAAAATGACAGCTGTGGGATTCGAACCCACGCCCTTTCGGAATAGCGCCTGAAGCTACCGCCTTAGACCACTCGGCCAAACTGTCTTCCTGGCTCTTGAAATACTCTCTGGCATATATTGCTAGAACCCTCCAACTCAAACTAGGAGTTTAGCCACTCCTTGTCCAGAAACTTCCATTTATAAAGCTAAGTTCCATAGTAAATCTCTTCAAAGAATGACTCAACAAAGTCTGGTCCATAATAAATGGTAAAAAGCACATACTCACGAGAGGCACCTGTCCCAGTCAAAAGCTGCAAAGCACGCGGAGACGACTTAAGAGTGTCCTTCAAAAACACCTTCGAGACTGCAGCCGCAATTAGAGGAATGACCCTCAAGCACGCACAAGACTACTTAAACGCTGTCATGGAGCACAAAGAATGCGTACCTTTTAGGAGGTTCTACGGTGGAGTTGGAAGGAAAGCACAAGCCAAAAAATACGGCATCAACCAAGGCCGCTACCCCGAGAAGAGCTGCCGCTTCTTGTTGAACCTCCTCAAGAACGTAGAGGCTAATGCCGACAACAAAGGACTCGACGTATCTAGTTTAGTAGTTTGGCACATCCAAGTAAACAGAGCTATGAAGGGCAGAAGGAGGACTTACAAGGCACACGGAGGCATCAAGCCTTACTTGAGCCAGAACTGCCACGTTGAACTCATTTGTGCTGAAAAGCCTGAGGCTGTGCCTAAAGGAGCTCTCGGTGCCTAAACAGATAACTAACTTTCTTTATTAATTTGACACTACTTTTACTAAGCAGCTTTTTTCTGTTAGCTCTTAGTAAGTTCAGGCTGGTGTTTAGATCAGTTTAAAAAATTAAGAAAACACTCAGGCCATTATATTCATAAAAATTAATAAACGATGACAAAAACCAACACAAGTTTATGTTCCCCAGTGCCTAAAAAACTTAGTGCTTCTGAGTCTCCTTCTTCTTTAAGCCCTAATCAAGCCAAAGAAGACACTGTACATACTGAAGTTGTGAATATTTTGAACAGACCTTGCAAGGCACCTAGACACAAAGTGGATTTTTGCATAGGACAAAGCATCCCAGAGAGGCATGTTACTAACCCTCTTGAAAAGGACAGTGCCTTCAAGCTTCTCAACTACCTCTACAACTTTCAAGTCTGTTAAGTTACTGTGTAAATAACAGTTATTAAGTACTTACCAAAACTATTGCCTTAAACCTCAAAATGGAGCGAGTGCACGAAAATAATACTAATGGGATCACTAGGCCGCGAGATACTCTCGTTCTTGTCACAGGAAAACCAACAAAGGGTTTGTAGAGTGTGTCACTTCGCTTCCCCTTTGCTGTGGATGTTCGGGTCGCTGTACCTGTCACTGCTTGCTTTGAACATCCACGGGGAGTTTGCAGGGACCACTTACACATGGCCAGTTACCTTTTTAGCTTTGTTCCTGATAGTTTGTGCTTTATTTACTTGTTCTAACTTCCTCCATGTGTGCATGCAAATCCCGACTTCAGGCCAAGCTGCTAAACTTCAAGTTAGGGCTCAGTGTATAATGCTTATATTCTTGGCTTTCATCCTCGGAATTAACTTTTACGTGTATTTTCAAGTAGAAGACAATAGCGAGTACTTAAAGATTTACTGGAATCTGCTTATACAGAGTTCTTTAATGTGTGCAGCCAAAACTTGCACTAGTGTGGGATGCTTGCTGGGGTAGTGTTAATTTGTTTAATAGTAAGTTACTAGTTAATAAACAATGAGTGGGTTTCGTCAAATTGCTTGTGGTTTACTGTAGGCTGCACTTCAAGCACTTGGGAATCTTGTTCTTGAGATTGGTTTCTTCTGAAGAAAGCTAGGACGCCGGAGTTTTGAATCGGAATTACTTCTGAACTAGGACTCCTCGTGCAGTTCTTTTTAATTAGTTCAACTATGGTTATAGCAAGGGGTAGTACTCCTTTCAGTGACTGAACTATAACCAAGCTTAGCGTAAGGTAAATCAATAAGGTTTCTATTAACCCGTAGTGGCTTTTCCAAGAGTCTTGTAAAAAGTAGTAGCATCCTATAAGCACCAAGCAAATGCCTATTTCAGTAACCACTGTAGTTACCTGTGCAATACTATCTTTAAAGGGCTTTACAGTAATGATAAAAGCTGTATATGCAACTACAAGTGCAAGGTTGATGCTATGCTGGATAAAAGAGTAGCTTCCCAAAAACACTAAACTTCCAGCAAACAACAGTCTCTTCAAAACAAAAACTAAGTGTGTGTAGCAGGCTGCAAACTTTTCTTGGCACCTATACTCGTACATCAGAGTTCCCCAGTACCTGTAAAAAATCGACTCTTCACTAAGCGAAGAGATTCTGCTTTTGTTTTTGATGTAGAATAACACCAGTGCCAAAGGAGTCAATAAAATCAGTAGTCCGCAAAAGACTCCTAAGCAGAAACTAACTAGCACAAAAGTGCTTGAGGAGATTGTTAAAAGCTGGATCAAGCAGTATATTGCTAGGTCAAGATAAAACTGAATCCAGCTCCTGAGGAAGATGTTATACTTGTACTCCAGTAAAAAAACTCTGCACTTCCTCGCTATAAAGGGAATCGTTGTTTTGGAAAGTGCCCAAGTTAGTGGCCATAGAAGCACTATGAAGCTTATAATGCTAATTTGTTTCCCGGCGTTGATCACAAACGAACTTGACTCAAGCCCAAAGTTTTTAAAAGCTTCTTTGTAGTTAGGACTGATGTCTGGGTCAAATATGTATTCAAAGGGGTTAGGAATCATTACTTCTAGAATGTCAAGTCCACTGAAAAGTGCCCTTAAGCTGGGTGTCAAAGGGTTGGTAGATAAAGGAATGTAAGCAAGTATCTGGATGGTATTGAGCATTGCCCATAAGGCCGCTGGGTTAGGGTTGAAAGCGCTACTAATAACAGCTGAAGTAACTGCAGCCCCTGCTAATACTTGCCCGGTTAACCTAGCTTGCTTGACTGCATCTGGCTCTGGTAGTTGATACTCGCTAAGTTGGGTTTGAAGGCTTTTAGTAGAAAGTGCAAACTTGGACTGTGACTCTATTTCAGAGGTTCGGTTAAAGTTTATGAGAAGAACTTCGCCAGCAGAAACGCTTTGATTAAATTCCAGTTCAAAGTTGTAAGTAGAGTCTGAGACCTCTACAACAGTGTACTCGAAGTATATAGAATCGTTTTGGAGGCGGATCGAGTAGTCACTGGACAAGAGTTCTGAATTCAGAGGTTCTGAAAACTTTAAAGTAACTGTGTTGTTGGAATTGGAGTACAACTCAGCGTAGAACTCTCCCCTCACACAAAATCCGTATTCACTGTAATAGCCTTCTAGACACTGGCAGGTTTTATTAGAGTTAAGGGTTGCGTTTTCCACACACTTAGTACAAACTTCAAAGTTGCATTCTGTGCAAAGCAAGTTGCCACATAAACTGCAGGTAGAATTGTTTATGCACCCATTTCTGCAGTTTTCTAGGCACCCTTCACAGTATTGGCCGTTCCAGAATTGGAGGATTCCACATTCAGGTAGACAGTCATTCAATCCTAAGGGACATAAATTGCAGTTTCTGCAGTTTAAACTGAACTCTGGAGTGATTCTAGGAGACTTGTAAACTTTTATTTCCCAAATGAACCCTTGAAAGAATTCCTGTAAAGTGGCATTGGCTCCTATCACAAAGTTAAAGTCCCTGTCAGTGTCTTCAAACTCAGTTTGGCAGAAAACACTAGAAACTCCTTGTTGCAGTCTTCTGGAGTTACTAGATGCACTCACTGTAACCATTGCTAAGTTCCAGTTATTGTCTAAAGTGCTGCTTGAGTAGTAAGTAATTCCTTCAATGGTAGAGTAAACTCTGCTTTGTAAACTAATTTCAACTTTGGTTTGATTAGAAGCTTTTGAAAGAATAGTTCCTTGAAAGGTCTCTGATTTAAACCACACACTGAGACTGAATTCTTGCGCAAAAACTAGTATTGGTGATTGAACTGATTCGTATGGAGGTAGTTTCATATAGGAAGATCCCTTAAAGTAGTAACCTCTTCTTTTTGCAGGGTAAGGATCACTTACCGTAAAAAAAGGATAGAACTGGTCCCCAGTTCCAGCTTTGACTGGAATGGAGTTGTAGGGGTCTGTTACTACCTTTTGAATTCCTTGAGGTCTGAACTCAAAGACGGTGTCAGGGCCTTGAGCTTTATAAGAGGTTTCAGAACACTTGAATCCTGTAGGGCATATTTTTGTGCAGGTCTCTTTGTATAAGTTCCACCCACTAAAACATTCTATGCACTTGGTAGGTAGTGTGCAGACCTTGCAGTTATTAGGACAAGTTAAAGTGATGTATCCCTCAGACTTGATCGGTTCATAGTCTTGGATTCGAATTTCAACCTGAAACTCTCCTTGCTGATATGATTCTAATTGGCATACTATGGAAGTTTTTGAGTTTGCAGTCACCTCACAGGTGCTAGGCCCAACGGCGGCACTGAATATAGACTTGTCTTCTGGAAAATTGACTCCAGTGATAGTGAATTCATTGGTGTTTTTGGAGAAGCCTTGAATCTTAGGAAATTTGTAAGTAAAAGAGCAGTCCCCTGCGCACATAGCGAGTCTACCGTCAACCCATACTCTCAACTGAGGAGTAGTTTCGTAGGTCCTCAAAAATTCAGAGGGAACTGAAAACCAAAACTGGGAGTCAGAAGGTTCTTTAACAACCACTCCAGGGTCTTCTCCACCACCGCTAGCTAAATTGAACTTTAAGTCATCTGGGCTTTGATAGATATAGCTTGGAATCATAGCATACAAGTAATTGTCAATGTAGTAACTGTGGATGCTATAGTACTGAGCATTGATGTTTCTAGAGTATAATTTGCCGTACCAGAATGAAGTCAAGTCATTTGAAATAGCTTTTACTTCACCTTTATAGACTAAAGGCTTGCTTTTGTCTACCCTAGAAAGTTCTATTTTCTTAACTAAAGGAAGTCTGTTTCTATGGAGTTTACCGCTCTCACTTGGTATCTCTACTCCCAAGTGTAAGTTTTGAGCTATTTCATCATGTGTAAAGTGAAGCTCAAAGTAGTATAGGCTATTTTCAGTTAATTGTATTGGTGATGACTCACAGTTAGGATTGTAAAAGTGAAGTCTGGTAAATGAGTATCTATTGCAATCCAAAACTAACTTCATATTTCCAGAGGTGCTGTCTGTGCTCAAGTATAACTTCCCAAAATCATCATTTACTAAGTAAAAAGTATATTTTCCTGTTCTGGGTGCTTTGAAAAATCCTTTGAATTTCTTGCTTTTCTCCCCATTATTGATGCTTACACTCAAAGACAGCTGAGTGCCCTTAAAATTGCCAGTGCTGAAGTCGTATACTTTTACTCCAGTGCTGCCTTCATAAAACTCAGAATCTGGTTCAGAGTAAGAAGGCCTTGTAATGCAAGTGATTGAATCGAAACTTGAAGTTTGAACATTGCATTCAACTCCATCAGCTTCTACTGTTATTCTGCTTGAGTTACTCACAAAGGACTTCCCAGAAATAGTTAACTCCAAACCTCCCCAAGAGTCTCCTTCATGAGCCGAAATGCTGGTTATAGAAGCTGTAGATCTAAAGTTGTATCTTTGTTCGTCTGGAGTGTATTGTTCATCTACCCATAAAAGACTTCCCGAAGAGCCATCTATATTTATGTGCAAACTTTTACTTCCGTGTTCAATTCCACTCATAGCTGAATAAAAAGCCCAATAGTCTAAAATGTAGTGGTAATCATCAAATACTGTCATGCTTCTATCTTCAATAGAGCATTGGAGTGCAGTTGCATCGCCACTCACTAAATTAAGAAAGTAAACTCTTTGATCATCAACTGCTTCAGCAGTGTTGGATGTCAAAAAAAGAGGACTTTTCCCTGCGTAATTAAGTGACTTAGTAAAAACAGAAACTGAGTCGCGTATAACCTCTAACTGGGGGCTAGCTGGATCGTTTTCATCCCAAGGAGGTATTAAGCATTCTATTTCTTTGTCCGATATTTCAATGACTCTGCATTCCCGGGCTCCAATTGTGACACTGTAGCTGGAGGTTTGGGAATTAAACTCGCCTGATATGAACAAGCTACTTAAACCGTAGAATGTATCTGACTTCCTTCCACGGTAAGGATTGGAGGTAATGAAGGTTGATGCATAGCGAATTTGCATGAGGATAAAGCACGCCAGCATATTATTACACTAGAAAAATAAATATTGATTCAATGTACGAAGAAATAATAAATTTCCAAGACTCCTCTGAAACTCCCGAAAAAAATCACCCTCACGGTCCTCCCCTAAGAGTTTTTGACCTTGGGCCCCTCTCTAGCCGACTTCCAGACAAAAGGGAAAACTACAACTGTGTACTAGCTAAAAGGAGTTCTTGTAAAGATTTCAACTACCAAATAGGAGATTACAATGGGTCTTTTTTAATCAATAGAATCCCTTACAACGAGTTCCAAGAATATGTAGACTTGATCGCATCAGAAATGAGGAGCTTGCCTGAGTTTACGAAGACTAGCGACTTTAAAAAGGCTATGTTCATGATTTTTACTATCATATTCGCGCTTATTCTTTGATTAATCATAGCCGCTACAGTGTACACTTACTTCATTGCTTTTTGGCCCTTTTACTGTATAATTGCTTATGGATTCTGCGAGTACTAAATCAAAAAAGCATCGTTATTAACTGACCACGGCTACAGACTAAACTTAAAGGTAAAGAAAACCAGACACCGTCTAGAAAGCAAAGGAATCAAAGTTACTGCAAGCAAAAGAAAAGGGAACTTTATTAAGTTCGTTCCTTTAAGTTAAGTTAATAGGAATCATGGCAAACATGGCACAATTATTTGGATCATGCTCGAAAAGAAGCTAATTGAAGAACCCAACTCAAACTACGAGAACGAAGTAGACTACGGTCCCCCTGATTCATATTCGGAACCACTTCAAGAGCTTCAGTTCCCTGAAGAAAACTACTACTGTGTACTGGCAGGAACTCCTTACTGTTTAAGTGAAGTATACCACAACAGAAAGGTTCCGGTTGTAGAGAAGTTTAGCTACACAGTAAAAAGTTACCACAACTCCTTTCTGTTTACTTCAATTGAAGAACACGAACTCCAGACTTACTTAAACTCAGTAAGCGAAGCAATGCAAAAAAGCATTTCTCAGATAGAAAACCCTTACATTTTCTATGCACTTATTGCTTTCCTCCTCAGCGATTTGTCATTGTTGATCGGGTTGATTCTGAAGCTGTTGGTTTCTCCATATTTCATGGTGCTAACTCTCACTGTGGCTTTATTATTGTTCTTTCTTTCGGTGGTTTTCATTTGCAAGTCTAGAAACAATGACGAAAACCTTGTAAAAGGAGTGTCTACCAGACTTCCCCAAATTGTGCATCAAACTAAGCACTTTTTAACTGCTAGAGGAATTCTAGTTCGTCCTGGCAACTACGGAGCTTTTTTAATGTTGCTTCCTTTAACTAATTAAACTTATGGGTCCTTCGTAAGCTTTTCTCAAGAATAAAAACCCAAACACTGTTAGTCCTGCTTGGAACATCACCAGAATGATTGCAAGGACCATTCCTCCGCTCATTTTGTAGTCAACTGGATTGAAGCTAAAAAACTGGGTGGTCTCGTCGTTTGTGGATTTGTACCCATCCATGCCTCCCACACCAGCTAGAAGTATCAGACCTAAAGTAAATGCAGCTGCAGGAACCCCTAAGGCAAACTTTAAAAAAGATGCATTTATTCCTCCCCTCCTTAAAGCAGTAAAGTTCGCTGAAGACAAAAGACCGTTCGAAATGATTGTAATAAACCCTGCAATAATCATAAGGGTTGTTCCAGTTGACATTTTGTTTCGATTGTCGCAAAAGTCAGGGCAAATTTGCTCCATCAGCTGCTTGCATCCACTGTAATCACAAAAGTCATTTTTTAGTCCTGAATAAGTCCAACTGCTCCCAGATTCATAGTAATAAGCTTTGCCAAAATCAGTGTCTTTGCAGTCAGGCAAATTCTCATTTGACTTAGCATAAAACAAGTGGAAGTCAAATTCGCAGTACTTAAACCAAGTAAGGAAAAACATATCGATGCCAGTCAGCAGAAGTAAGGTTCCAGATGCTGCAATATAAATCAAAAACATAATCCTTTTCACATTAGAACCTTCTCTTACTGGAGTATAACCCTGCATATTATATTTAAGACAATTATGGAATTTTTCTACTCAGAATTTCAAAGTGAGCTAGAAAGAGTTGACTTTCTAATGGGCAAGCAAGCAGACCCCAGCAAGCCTTACGAGTTTAAGTACGAAGCAAGAGAAGTCCTTCAGAAACTCCTTGAGCACCCTTCTTTGCAAGGGGAATCTTCCATATCAACTTCAGCAAAGGCTATTGTTTACTACATGCTAGGAGTCAACCACTTCGAAACAGAAGAAATCACACAAAGCGACAAGCACTACTCACAAGCACTGGAACTTCTGCACTCTCTGCCACACGAAGAACAGACAAGGTACTTAAATGCTTTCCAGGACCTCTACAATGCTTTAGGAATTCTTTACTGCAACAGAGGGGAAAACCAACCAGGTTTGGACTATTTTAACAAAGCCACCTTGCTTTACCAAGGAATGAAGACTGCAGGCGGCGACAAGTTCTCACACAACTTGATGGACTACTTGGCGGGGATCGACGACTTTAGATTTATTATAGACGGAGGAATTAACATACAGAAGGCAGAACAGAACTACACCTTGAGTTTGTTTTACATGGCTCAGTGCTACGAAAAACTAGGAGACAAGCAAAAAGCTGCTATGTACTGTGCAGAAACCATGCAGAGACAAATGGAAACTGGTGACTATGAAATCAAGGACTGGGCTGTAAATGCCATCAGCATGGCTGAGTACTACCAAGAAACTAAGTACCTCAACATGGCTCTTTATACTTTGCAGTGCGCAATGAAGCTCTTACCCACAGACTCCAAGCGCAAGCTAAGAAGCACCCTACACATGCAGATTGCTAGATGCTTCGAAGCCTTTTTGGAAACAGGAATCGAACTCCACGAGTCAGGTTCGGAAATTCCTAGAGAAGTCCACGAAAAGTCAGTAGAGTTTAACTTAGAAGTGCCTTTTCCCAGCTACACTCCTCCTTTGGACCTAGAAGCAGCGAAAAACACCTTTAAAATGTCCAACTACCACTTCAACGAAGCCTTGAAGTTCTTTTTGATAGAAGGGTACGTAACTGAGCACATAGAAATGAAAAGAGACATAAGTACTTTATACAGGTACTTAGCTTACTTCGAACAAGACAAAAGGAGAGTTCTAGCAATGGTCCAAAGAAGACTTGAGTTAGTGGAACCCTACACAAAAGAACTCAACAGCCAAGCTTACTCAGCTTTGTGGCAACAACTCATGAACGAAGTTGCACAGCTTTACCTTGACATTTACGACCTCAAAAACGACACACTTGCAAGCAAGGGCAAAAAGAAAAAGGACTTGTATGACAAAACTAACGACTTCGCAATGGTTTCTATTGAAAAGCAACAAGAACTTCTGGAGTTCATCAAAACTTTTGAAGTCAACGAAGACACTGCTAAAGACTTAATTCAGTCACGCTTAAACATAATGTTTGGAGTGGCAAGGATTTACTCAAGACTTGAACACCCAGACAAGTCTCGAAAATTAGAGTACATGAAAAAAAGTTTGCTTTGGTACGAAAGAATCCAGGAGTACTTGCAAGAAGTCAAAAAAGGCCAGTATGCTGAAAAGGTTTCTGATCTTAACGAGCAGCTGAGGATCTGCGAAGAAATGGTAGGCTTGATGCCTATAAGGATCAGTCAGGTCAATGCTGAATAAATTAAGAATTCATAACTTTGATGATAGACTCCAGTTCAGAGACTTTTTGGGTGGCTCGGTAGAGTTGGAGTTCTAAGTTGTGGATGACTTGGTTTTTGTTTTCTATGACGTGCTTAACTCTGTTTTCGATTTCTGAGATTTCAGAGGCGTGCTTGGACTCTAGTAGTTTTAGTTCGTTTTGGGTTCTTTTAGTTTGGGTTTCTTGAGTTGCAAGCGTTTGTGCACACTGGACTTGTTTGTGCTCTGAGGGTTGTTTTACAAGTGACTCGAGGCGTTTAACTTCTTTCTTAAGGCTTTCTTCGGTTTGTTTGGTTTGTTGTCTGCTTTCATCGTAAACTTTGCCAATAACTTCTTTAAGGCTTTGTTCTTGTTCTTGTTGGACTTCAGCTTTGATTTTGGGGATTTTTTTGTTGAGTTTGCGTTGGACTTCAGAGTGGATGTTTTCTTTGAGTTTGTGGATTTTGGAGCGGTAGTGTTCGTGAAGGTTTTGGGTTTCTTGTGAGTGTGCTTCTTTTTGTTTGATTATTTGGAGTTCTAAGTGTTCTTGTTTGGTTTTGGACTCTTCTAAGAGTTGGTTTGTGTGGGTTCTGTGTGATTGTTTTAGGTCTTCGATTTCTTGTTTGAACTGCTGCATCATAGTTTCAGTAGTTAGCTTGTGCACTTCAGTTAAGTTCTTTAGTCTTCTTTGGTGTGGTTTTTGCATGGGTTATTATTAACTTAAATAGGCGGAATCCCTACTAGTGACAAATCAATAGAGGGGTACTTTGGGCGGAACTTGTTTCTTAGGAAGTCTCTATAAAAGCTCCTAGAAAGCTTAGGGGTAGTTAGGGTAGAAATCCTCATCTTTCTATAAGGAGTACGAGGGGACCTTTTAAGCACAAAGGGTGGAGTTAACTGCGAAGGAGTATCTATCTTTTTGCACAGAGGTTTGGGCAGTTCCTCTGTGAAGCTTGCAAAGGTGTTTCTAAATGCTTCGTTGGGTTTCATAGGGATGCAAGATATGCATCTGCCTTTTCTAGGTCTTTTAGGAGACTCAGAAGAAGTTTTAGTTGTGCTTTGTGGAGAAAGTTTCCTGGGGAACTGAATCTTGGGCTTGTTAAGTGGGAGTTCTCTGAGTCGCGAGTAAATTTTGGTGGATTGCTTTTTGTAAGTGTTTTTGGTTTTGTCCAAAACGCTGATTTCCTTTGGAGTGATGATTTCGTTAGCGTGGAGGAACTCTGTAGAGTTGCACTGAATAGAGTTGTCTACTTGAGTTATGAGGCAGTTAGTTTGGGTGTTTTCAAGAAAGTCTGGACTATTTTCCATAGACTAATAATGATTATCAGAAGCTTTGCAAGTCAAATGCTGCTTAAGAAGCACAAGTTATAATAAAAATGAGTAAACGATTTTTTTCAAGCGAACGCAAGACAAGAACTCCTGGGAAACCTACCCTGCCTCCTTTAAACTCCCAAAGCAGCTACGAACCAAGGTTCCAAGAAGACTACAACCTGTCTATTTACCCTAACTTCACTGAATCCCTAACTTCCTCCAAAAAGCCTTACTCAGCCCAGAAGTTTTTCTCCACTCCAAAAAAGCAGTCGGAAGAAACCCCTGCAACCCTAATGCGTCACAAAGAGACCAAGTCTTTTTACGGATCTATGCGGGAAGTGACTCCTGAAAGGTGCATGGACAAGTCATTTAAATCAGTCAGTAAGCACATCATTTGGGAAATGACTGAAAGAGTGGAGTCCTACCAAATGCGCAAGCACTCAATAGCCAGCACCAGTAAAACTATTGAAAACACCTTAGAACAGTTTGAGCACTGGAAAAACTGCTACAGTGAGTTACTCCCTTTGATTAAAAAGCACTCAGGGGAGATGGCAAACGTGATTTCCAAGATGAACAACCAAGTAAGTGCTTTATTTAACGACTTGTTAAGCATCTACAAACAAGAAAAGCACCAGTGCTCTGAAAAAATGCTTTGGCTCAAAAAACAGTCTAATGAACTTGAACAAAAAGTTCTGGAACTCCAAGGGGCCTCTGAAGAACTTCTAAAAGTCAAACGACTTGAAGACGAACAAATCAAAAAAGAAATTGAAGAACTCTTTGAGTACGACGACACTGACTTCCAAAAGCTTAAGCGAAGAGCTTTGGATTACTCTAGTGCTGGGTTGCCTGAAACAGCAGAGTTCCTGAAGAGTCTTTACGACGAAATGAGCAAAGAAAGAGACATTCCTGAGTACAGAATTGGAGACATTTCTGCCATGAACCCTGAAGACCTAGAACTAGGACTTAGAAACAACTTCAAACTTATCCAAAAAAATACAGCTAACAAAATATTTTCTTTAATGATGAACAGGTCTACCAGGCAGGCTGTTTCTACCCAAACTTACAATGAGTTCATAGAACCTGAAGTTTACGATGAACTTAACAAAGAACTCGAAAGCCTTAAAGAAATCCAAATCAAAACCAACTCTGAACTTGAAAGAGCAACTAACCAAGTCAAACAAAAGTCAGACTTAGTTTCTGGAGCTGAAAAAGAAAAGCAGTTCCTTAGGGAAGAAAACCAACGCATTCAAAAAGAACTAGACAAAAGCAACCAAGATGCTATCTCCTACAAAAGGGAATGTGATAAACTAACTTCTAAACAGGAAACTCTTCTAAAAGAAAAAGACTCTCAAACTAGGGAAATCAAAAGACTCCAGTCTAAACTCGAAACTCAACAAGCAAATCAATCAAAAAACCCAACTACTGACAGCAAACCTAAAGAAGTCCCCAACTTAGAAACCAACCCTAAGTCACCTAACATCACAAGTCAAGAAAACACCCCTAAAGCCAAGTTGTCTGGAAAAAAGTCCAAACAACTACTCGGAAACAACACCAACCCTGCTTCCCAAAGTGAAAGGTTACCTGAAAGCAATGCCCACATTGAAGTAATTGACACCGACCGACCCAAAAGAAACATGCGCAAAATCAAAACAGACCAGCCAAACCCTTCCCAAAAAGGACTTAGTCCCTCTGCAAGCCGCGAAACAATTAAGGACAGCCGGCGGGACACAGCCAACGAAGGCAACTCAGAATCAATCAGAAGCAGTTATCGAGACTCAGCTAAAGATAGCCGTCCTCAGTCAAGTAGTTACGAAGAAGAAAGCTCTTCAGAGGAACCCTCAGACACCAAAAAGCCAAAAAAACAAGACCACTTTAAAAACAGAATTGACACTGCTGTAACTGAGCCCCTTTCTACTGTCCAGGAAACTCGTCACGAAAGCTCGCCCCAACCCGTTAAAAAAGGATCTAAAAAAAGGACTGAAACTTCACTTAAAAGTCCTGAACACC
>PR_CR_10_Liq_1_inCRDRAFT_1001244_pt1 | contig 14581 bp, 14 predicted proteins | sample PRCRCaboRojoPR_3_FD_10241 | JGI IMG/M metagenome (IMG submission 10241)
GCCGCTACGCCGGCCTGCCGAAGCCGACCGGCTGCGTCTGATCATCCCGCGTCGGGTCCGCGCCGGCGGCGTCAACACCCGCCGGCGCTCGGATCTGATCCTGGGCCTGACTCAGACCCGATCCCGGAGCTGCTAATGGCCCGCTAATGACCCGGATGTCCCCGGCGTCGTCCATACCCAAACAGTACAACCCACCATCATCGCATGGCGGGGATGACCGTCGCCGAACAGGCTGACCGGGAACCACGAGCACACCATCGAGGCACTGTCGTCATGTCCTTCGTTTCCACCGTCTACGCCTACCTCTTCTATTTTGCGGCGTTCGTCCTGGTGGCCGGGCTGGCGACCAAGGTGGTGCAGTATGCGCGTACCCCTGCGCCCTTGAAGATTCCGACGACGCCTGCGCCCACGACCCGCACCGGAGTCGTCTTTCGGCTGACGCGCGAGGTGGTGTTCTTCGAGAGCCTGTTTCGAGGGAACAAATGGATCTGGATCTTCGGCTGGATCTTCCACTTCGGCTTGTTCCTCGTCACCTTGCGACATCTGCGCTACTTTATCGATCCGGTCTGGGCGCCGATCCAGTTCATTCAGCCCTTCGGCATCTATGGCGGTATCGCCATGGTCATCGGCCTCGCTGGTCTGTGGGCGCGCCGGTTCCTGGTCGATCGCGTACGCTACATCACGTCCTTGTCGGATCACCTGATTCTGGCGCTGCTGGTGTCCATCGGGCTGTCCGGGCTGGCGATGCGCTTTCTCACCCATACCGATGTTATCCGGGTGAAGGAATTCTTCCAGGGGCTCTATGCGGGACAAGTGATGCTGCTGCCGGCAGACCCGTTGTTGTTGCTCCACCTGCTTCTGGTTGCCGGGCTGATGATCGTCTTCCCTTACAGCAAGCTGCTGCACATGCCGGGCCTGTTTTTCAGCCCATCGCGTAACCAGGTCGACAACCCCCGCGAGCGCCGGCACGTCGCCGGTTGGGCGCGCCGGCTGGAGCAGCAGCAATAGCCGGGCACGGGCCGAAACTACGGCCGGGCACCGTCGCCCCGTCGCAAGCAAGTAACCGCGGCTCCTGAAGCCTCCATCGCAACGCATCGCGTCCATACACCGGATGCACGGGCGCCAGACCTCGCTTTCGGAGACATTGACACATGGCCAAGGCCGATTTCGACGTTCCCGTCCTGAAACAATACCCGGAGATACCGGAAATCGAGCCGGGCATCATGGCGCATTCGTCGCCATTCAAGGCGAAAGAGCAATTTCAGGCACCGCTCGGCTTCCCCGGCGCCTTGGTGGATGACTGGCAGGAGAAGGCCATCGACAAGATGGGTGATCTGCTCGGGCGCTATCGCTCGCTGCGGGTCTATCTGGATTCCTGCGTCAAGTGTGGCTCCTGTACGGACAAATGCCACTACTACCTTGGCACGCACGATCCGAAGAACATGCCGGTGGGACGCCAAGACCTGATGCGTAAGGTCTACCGGCGCTACTTCACGCTCGCAGGCAAGTACTTTCCCAAGCTCGTCGGCGCCGAAGACTTCACGGAAGAGGTGCTGCAGGACTGGTATAGCTACTTCCACCAGTGCTCGCAGTGCCGGCGTTGCTCGGTGTTCTGTCCCTACGGCATCGACACCGCCGAGATCTCGATGGCCGCCCGTGAGATCATGGATCACATCGGGGTGGGGCAAAAGTACTGTAACGAAATCATCGGCAAGGTCTACAAGATCGGTAATAACCTTGGACTGCCGGGGCCCGCGTTGGCCGATACGCTCGAGGGGCTGGAAGAGGATGTCTTCGACGATACCGGCGTCGAGGTGAAATACCCATTGGATCAGGAAGGCGCCGAGGTGCTGCTGATCACCCCATCGGCGGATTTCTTCGCAGAGCCCCACGTCGACGGCCTGATCGGCTACGGCAAGGTGTTCCACGAGGCCGGTGTGTCCTGGACCCTCAGCAGCCACGCCTCCGAGGCGGCCAATTTCGGCATGTTCATCGGCTCGTACGAGAACATGCGTCGCGTGGCCCTGCGTATCAGGGAGGCCGCCATCAAGCTGGGTGTGAAGCGCATCGTCTTCGGCGAATGCGGCCATGCCTGGCGCGTTGCCTACAGCTTCCTCAACACCCTCGCTGGCCCATGGGATTTCCTGGACCAGCGCTATCCGATACCGCAGCACATCTGTGAGTTCACGTACGACCTCATCCAGCAGGGCAGGCTCAGTTTCGACAAGAGCCAAAACGACGACATGGTGCTGACTTACCATGATTCGTGCAATGTGTCCCGGGCATCGCGAATGGGCGATCGCCCGGGTGGGCAGTTCGACATTCCGCGGGCCATCATCCGGGCCACCTGCAATAACTTCTACGACATGGACGAAGATACCATTCGCGACCGTACGTTCTGCTGCGGCGGTGGCGGTGGCCTGTTGACGGATGACCTGATGGAAATTCGTGTGAAGGGCGCGCAACCGCGCGTTGAGGCGCTGAACAATGTCATCCAGGAGAAAGGCGTGACGCACATGGCCGCCATCTGCGCCATCTGCAAGAGTCAGTTCACCAAGGTGCTGCCGTATTACGGCATGGACATGGACCAGATCGTGAGCGTGCACCAGCTCGTGTCCAACGCCCTGATCCTGACGGGGCAGACCACCGACGAAGACGAGGTGGAGGCGGCCGACGAAGCCGCGTAAGGGTGACCCGTTGCACCCGCACGCGGCTCATCGTCATCACCTAGAGCGAGTCGTCGCAAATAAACGGTTTCGGCCGACGCGGTGTCGACCAGACCTCATCGATAAGCGAGCGTGACAGCTTGCAGCGTAAGGAGCGTTACCCATGGCAACTTCCAGCGATGAAATGAGCAAACTTTCCTGGCGTCGGTTCGAAGACGGCGACGATGTCTGGGACGACCTCACCGAGAAGATCTTTGTTCAGGATACTTCGCACAAATGCCCGACCTATGTGCACAAGACACCGCCCTGCCAGGGCAGTTGCCCATCCGGTGAGGACATTCGCGGCTGGCTGCAGATCGTGCGCGGGCTGGAGCAGCCGCCCGAGGGGATGACCTGGCAGGAGTACGCCTTCCGCCGCTCCACCGAGGCGAATCCATTCCCGTCCATGATGGGTCGCGTCTGTCCGGCGCCCTGCCAGGACGGCTGTAATCGCAACGAGGTCGAGGATTACGTCGGCATCAACGCCGTCGAGCAGTTCATCGGCGATAACGCCACCGCCCAGGGCTACAAGTTCCACCCCGCCGAACATGACACGGGGAAAAACATCGCCATCATCGGTGGTGGCCCGGCCGGTCTGGCGGCCGCCTACCAGCTCAGGCGCAAAGGCCACGCGGCCACCATCTTCGAGGCCAACGGCGATCTCGGCGGCATGTTCCGCTACGGGATTCCCGGCTACCGGGTGCCCCGCGACGCCTTGGATGCGGAGATCAACCGTATCCTCGATATGGGCAAGATCGAGGTCAAGCTCAACAGCCGTGTCGGTGTCGATATCACGGTGGAGGAACTGGAGCAGAACTACGACTCCGTGCTCTGGGCCATCGGTTGCCAGTCCGGTCGTGGACTGCCGGTGCCGGGCTGGGAGGGCACGCCCAATTGCGTTTCGGGCGTCGCCTTCCTCAAGGCCTTCAACGAGGGCCGCATGAAGGTGACCGCCGACAAGGTGGTGTGTGTCGGTGGCGGTGACACTCCATCGACGTGGTATCGGTGGCGCGTCGCCTCGGCCACATCACCAAATCCGGTAAGCGCGAGCTGCCGGAAACGGTCATCCACGACGGCTATGTCGCCCACGATGCCGCCATGACCGCCGCCGCTGAAGGTGCGGCGGTGACGCTGACCTCGCTGTTCACGCGCGAGAAGATGACGGCGGCCGAGCACGAAGTGCACGACGCCCTGCACGAAGGCGTGACCATCCTCGACGGCGTCATGCCGGTGGAGGTGCTGAAGAACGACGCCGGTCGCGCCATTGGTCTCAAGGTCGCCGACTGCGAGATGAAGGATGGCCGGCCGACGCCGGTGGCAGGCACCGAGCGCGTGATCGATGCCGACCTGGTGGTGGCGGCCATCGGCCAAGGCGGCGACATGGCCGGGCTGGAGGCCTTCGACAACGGCCGTGGCCTGATGAACTCCGACAAGTTCTACCAAGTGCCCGATCGTCCAGGGCATTTCGTGGCCGGCGACATCATCCGCCCGCACCTGCTGACCACCGCCATCGGCCAGGCGTGGATCGCCGTCGAGTCCATCGACGAGTACCTGAAGCAGGCCGAGCACCGGAAGCGGCCGAAGGTGGACGTGCACCACTTCAACCTGCTCGAGAAGATGACAGAAGCCCACCTCGCGCCGAGCGAGTTCAGTGTTGCTGAATCCGGCGATCTGCGCGGCACCTCTGACGCCAGCTATGCCATCCACAACTACGAGGACCGCTCCAGTGCTGAGGTGATTCCGCATGACGAGCTGTATCTCGGCCACTTCCCCTTCACGCCTCGCGTGCTGCGTCGGGAAGAAGTGCCGAGTGCCGAAGAGGTGCTCGGTCACTTCAAGGAGCGCGTCATCGGCTACAGTGAAGAAGATGCGGTGACCGAGGCCAAGCGTTGCATGAGCTGTGGCATGTGCTTCGAGTGCGATAACTGCGTCATCTTCTGTCCGCAAGACGCGGTATTCCGCGTCAATAAGGACCAGCGGACCACGGGTCGCTATGTGGACACCGACTATGCCAAGTGCATTGGCTGCCACATCTGTGCGGATGTGTGCCCGACGGGCTACATCAAGATGGGCCTCGGTGAATAACCGGGAAGCAACGGCGGGCCCGCGGCGGTATCGAGAGACCGCCGCGGGCCGGAGTAGAGCGATGAGAGATTACCGGTTCACGACGGTCCCAGGTGCGAGCGCTGCGGTTGCGCTGACGGCGCTGCTCTGGCTCGGTCTGGCTGGCACGGTACAGGCCACCGGCATCGGCGACTTCGTCGTCGGCAGTTCCAAGGCGGCGGGTCTCGAGAACTGCGTCGAGCCTACGGAGTACATGCGCCGCAATCATATGGAAGTCATTCGTCATCAACGCGACACCACCGTCTATGGTGGCATTCGCTCCACCAAGCATAGCCTGTCCGGCTGCGTGGAATGTCACGTTGGCTACGATGACAAGCATCAGCCCGTCGCCATCGATGATGACGATCAGTTTTGTTCCGCCTGCCACGACTATGCGGCGGTGACGCTGAACTGCTTCGACTGCCATGCCACCGTTCCCCAAGGCGAAGCCTGGAATCAAGTTCATCCGACCATGGGGCACTCGTTGGTGCCAGGGGTGGAAACGCAGGCTGCCGCCGCAACCGCGTCGGCTGGTAGCGCCGCCGCTCCGGAGAGCAAGACACGATGAGTCGAGAAGAGGAGCAACGAGTCGATACACAACGGCGCCGTTTCCTGGGTGTCGCCACCGCTGGAACTGTGGCAGGTACTGCCGTGGGCTCCGGCGCACTCACACTCGGCGGTCTCGCCGCGGCGGTCGCCACTGATGCGGCGTCGGCACCGCGCACCGAACCGGTGTCCAAGATCCACCGCTGGGGTATGTTCGTGGACGCTAGCAAGTGCGCCGACGGCTGTACGGCGTGCGTCGATGCCTGCGATCAGGAAAACGGCCTCAACCTGCAGTCCGAGCCGCACGGGAGTAACGAAGCCAAGTGGCAGAATCAGCGTTCCGTGTGGATACGCAAAGTGAAGCTGCAAGATCGGGCGAGTGGACATGTCACCAACCTGCCACTGATGTGTCAGCATTGTGAGCACCCACCCTGCGTCGACGTGTGTCCCACGGGTGCGTCCTTCAAGCGGGCCGATGGCATTGTGATGGTCGACCGCCACACCTGCATTGGCTGTCGCTATTGCATGATGGCCTGCCCGTACAAGGCGCGCTCCTTTATTCATGAGCAGGTGGATCAGAAGCTGACACGGGCACCCCGCGGCAAGGGCTGCGTCGAGAGCTGTAACCTGTGCGCGCACCGGTTGGACGAAGGCGATATCTCCACCGCCTGCGCCCAGGCTTGTGCCGACGAAAATCACCACGCCATCGTCTTCGGCGACCTGAAAGATCCGACCAGTCCCGTACGACAGGCCATGGCGAAGCAGGCGAGCCGACAGATTCGTGAAGATCTGCAGCTCAACACCGGCGTGCGCTACGCCGGTCTTTGACCCAATCCCCGGCGCCGTCGCGCGCCTGGCCCATGGCGGTCGCCGAACCGTCATGGCCAAAGCACCGAGATCGAGCGATGAGCAAGAGAATCGTCTACCGCGAGTGGTTGATACAGCCCGAACGTTACTGGGGCTTGCTCGCTATCCTCGCCACCGTCATCGCCATTGGTGGCGCGTCGGCCTTGTACATGGAGCACGAGGGGCATTGGGTCACAGGCATGACCAACTCAGTCGTCTGGGGGCTGCCGCACGTTTTCGCCGTGTTTTTGATCGTAGCCGCTTCGGGGGCGCTCAACGTTGCATCCATCGGCACGGTGTTCAATAAGCCCGCATACAAGCCCTTGGGGCGTCTGTCGGGTCTGCTCGCCGCTGGGCTCCTGGTGGGTGGTCTCCTGGTCCTGGTGCTCGACTTGGGCCGCCCGGACCGGCTGCTCGTCGCCATGACCACCTATAACTTCAATTCCATCTTCGCCTGGAATATCTTCCTGTATACCGGCTTCCTCGCGATCACCATCGGCTATCTCTGGACCATGGCCGAGCGTAAGGGGAATTTCCTGCAGCGTCCGGTGGGTATTTTCGCATTCCTCTGGCGTCTGGCGCTCACCACGGGTACTGGCTCGATTTTCGGCTTTCTGGTGGGGCGGTCTGCGTACGACACGGCGGTGCTGGCGCCCATGTTCGTGGTCATGTCGTTCGCTTACGGTGTGGCAATCTACATGCTCGTGCTGCTCACCAGCTTCGCGTGGGACGGGCGGCCGATCGGTCCGAAGATCCTCAGGCGCCTCAAGAATCTGCTTGGCCTTTTCGTCGCGGGCATCCTCTATTTCACCCTGATCTACCACCTCACCAACCTCTATGGTGCGAAGAGCACGGACTTCGAGTCATTCCTATTGCTCCAAGGTGGTATCTACACCCTGATGTTCTGGGGCGGCTGGGTCCTGGTGGGCGGTCTGTTGCCGCTTGGGATCATCTACCACCCACGTCTGAGCACAGATCGAAACTGGATCGCAACCGCCTGTGCGCTGGTGATCGCCGGCGGTCTTGCGGCCATGTACGTGATTATCATCGGCAGTCAGGCCTTCCCGCTGGAGATGTTCCCGGGTAAGAGCGTTCTGGCCTTCGGTGCGCCCGGTGATATCGGTGGTGCCGTCGCCCCGTACATGCCGACCCTCGCCGAGTTGCTGCTCGGCATCGGCGGCGTTGCCGTGGCAATGCTCATCGTCTCGGTCGGGATTCGCGTCCTGCAGTTCCTGCCGGAGTCGTTGTCGGACAGGGACATGGACGGTCTCGTCGAGCCGGTCTGAATGACATCATGCCGATTGGTCTCGCGCGGACGCTAACGGCGTCCGCTTCCTGTGCATTCGGAGCGCGACCTTCGCTCTTCGCGATATGGCCCATTTCTATCTCGCGGCCACCCGCAAGTCCTCCGGCAAAACGACGCTAGGGATTGGTCTTGCGCGGGCATTGCGTCGGCGTGGCCACGCGGTGCAGCCGTTCAAAAAAGGCCCGGATTACATCGACCCACTGTGGCTGTCCCGGGCCGCCGGGCGTGATTGTCTGAATCTGGACTACTACACCACGCCGGTGGCAGAAATCAGGTCTGCCTTCGCGCGTGCCCTGGGGCCGGCTGCGCTCGGCCTCATCGAGGGCAACGTGGCGCTTTTCGACAGCATGGATGTGCAAGGCGCCCACAGCAATGCGGAGCTTGCCAAGTTACTCGAGGCGCCGGTGCTGCTGGTGGTGGATGTTCAGGGTATGAGTCGGAGTATTGCGCCCCTGCTGCTGGGGTACCTGGCCTTCGATCCGGCGCTGCGCATCGCCGGCGTCATCCTGAACAAGGTCGGTGGTGAGCGGCACGAGGCCAACCTGCGCCGGGTGGTGGAGCACTACACGGATTTGCCGGTGATCGGAGCGCTGCCGCGGCAAGCAGATATGGGCATCGAAGAGCGTCATCTGGGGCTCATGCCCACCAACGAGGCGCAAACTGCGGATGCCATGGTCGATCGCATCGCCGATGTCGTCGCCGCACACGTGGATCTGAATGCGGTGGAGCGTATGGCCGCGACGGCACCGGCACAGCCCGAGGTGATGCCGCCGCCGGCTGGGCGGTCCGCCGGGTGTGCGAGCCCGGTGCGCATTGGCATCGCCCGGGATGAGGCCTTTGGTTTCTACTATCCAGACGATCTCGCCGCCTTCACCGCCGCCGGCGCCGAGCTGATCGCATTCAGTCCCATTGCTGACGCGCAACTGCCCGATGTCGAGGCGTTGTTCATCGGCGGCGGCTTTCCGGAAGTGTACATGCGGGAGCTTGAAGCCAATACCACCATGCGTCGTGCGGTGGCAGACTTCATCCACGACGGCAATGCCGTCTACGCAGAGTGCGGAGGGCTGATGTACCTGACGGAGCGGCTGCACTGGCAAGAGCGCGCCTGTCGTATGTGCGGTGTCCTGCGTGCGGAGGTGGCGATGCATCGACGTCCGCAAGGCCGCGGTTATGTGCACCTTGCGCAGACCGATGCCTTTCCCTGGCCGCCCCAGCGTGGAGGTGACAGCCGGGTCGAGATCCGCGCGCACGAGTTTCACCATTCTGCCATCGTGAGCCCCGACCCCGACTGGGCTTACGGCTATCGGGTACTGCGTGGACGGGGTGTCGACGGCCGTCACGATGGCATCGTCCGGTGGAACCTGCTCGCGAGCTATGCGCACCTCCGCGACGTCGGCGGCACCGGCTGGACCGGGCGATTCCTCGACCATGTGCGATCCTTGCAATGAGGGGGGACGGCTTCGCGATGGCGCAGCAGGGGGCGACGACGTCACGAGCAGCGCGTTATGATCGCGCTAAAGACGATGCCGGCGCGGCGCTCGCCGGCTCCGCAGACAGCAGTGGGAAAAAAGGCATGTTCAAGTTGACGCCGGCTGCGGCCGAACAAGTTCTGAAAGCGGCGAAACAGGGCAATGCCGAGGGCATGTCGTTGCGCCTCGCCGCCGAGCAAAAACCCGATGGTGCCATCGAGTATCGGATGGGCTTCGAAGACTCCATTCAGGAAGACGATATCCGCTTTCAGAGCGAGGGCGTCGACCTGGTGATGTCGCCGGAAGACGTGCCGCTGCTGGATCAGGCCGTCATGGATTATGCCGAGGTGGAAGCGGGCAAGATGCACTTCATCTTCATGAATCCAAAGGACCCGCACTATCAGCCGCCGTCGGATGCCTGAGACCGGGGTGGCGAGGGGCGAGCCATGGAACTTGCGAGCGAAGATAACTTCCGCCTCAATGTGCTGCTCGCCAACAAGCCGAAGGCGATCCGCATCGATGAGTCCAAGCTCATCGTCTACGGCTTGTCTGAAAAAGGCGAGGCCAAGGTCGAGCTCAATCCCACCGCGCGCCCGGAACAGTATCTGCGCGCCGTCAAAGAACTGATCTCGGGCCACATCCTCGGCTCGCCCGGTGGCTACCCCGTCTATCTCAAGCGCTGGACGCGCATGGGTCAAATGCGCGACGAGAGTCTGGAGCAGCTGCTCATGCTCGGCGAGCCCGAAGCCGTGGTGGCTGCGGTCGGCTCACCGGGTCTGACGGAAGAGCTCGCGCGGCGCGCCTGGTGGGCCATGGAGGACGCCGACAACGCCCGGCGCATGCTGCACAATCCCAACATCGTCGCCAGCGCCATGGGGCCGGTCCTGGCGGAGTATGTGCTCGATTATCTGCCCTTCGAGACCGAGACCGACCAACAGACGGACTCGGTGCGCCTCATCCTTCAGCCTGGTCTGCTGGATTCCGCGAAAATCGAAGACCTCTGGTCGAAGTCCGGGCGCAAGCAGGCATACCTGGTGGGCTTTCTCCAGGCCCTGCCCGATGACCTGCCACAGCCGGTCGCGCCGCGCGGCGACCATGTCGCCCTCGCCGAGCGGCTGGCGCCGCTGCACGCCGCCGGCAACGCCGCCGCCGGCCTGTTGTTACGTGTCACATCGGCGCCGGGGCAGACCTACCTGAAGACGCTGTCAGCGGTGCTCGACAAGCCGCCGAATCAGGACGTCGTCACCGCCGCCTTCGACTGCTTACGGGATTATTTCGGTGCCCTGCGCACGCAAGGCGATCCCAAGCGTCCACTGGCGGACATCACCGCGGAGGCGAGCGCTTTCACAGACCCAAAGGCGGCGCCGGCGTCGGTCCATGAGCTGCTCGCTCGCTGTCCCGAGGTACATGCGGATATCATCGCCATGCGCATCCTCTCGGGGGTGGGCTATGGTGTCATCCGGCCCGTGCTGAGCGATCCCACCACCCTCGGCAGCTTGATGCGGCGCAAGCTGAAGCCCATCCTGGACCCCGTTCAGGCACAGCTCGCGCAGCTTCGCCGCCCGGCGGCGTAAACGGGCGGGCATCCGGCCATCGATCGCCGCGCCGGTTTCCCTTGGGCTGGCGCCCTCGGGCTGGCTCGCCTCAGCGCGGTCGCTTCGGTGCCCGCCGGCGGGCGGCGGCGTCGGCCAGTTCCTCGAGCATCGGGACGGTGTCGTCCCAGCCGATACAGGCGTCGGTGATGCTTTGGCCGTAGCGCAGCGTGACCTCTGGCTTCAGGTCTTGGCGTCCGGCAACGAGGTGGCTTTCGATCATGGCACCGACGATACGCCGGTCGCCGCGGGCGATTTGTCCGGCCACGTCTTCACAGACGCGAATCTGCTTCTCATGCTGTTTGCGGCTGTTGGCGTGGCTGAAGTCGATCATGATCTTCGGCCGCAGCCCGGCCGCTTCAATGGCTGCTGCGGCGATGTTGACGCTCTCGGTATCGTAGTTCGGGCGGCCGCCGCCACGCAGGATGATGTGCGTATCGAGGTTGCCGCGGGTGCTGAAGATGGCGGATTGGCCGTCCTTGGTCAGGGACATGAAGACGTGCGGGCGGGCAGCAGCATGGATGGCGTCGATGGCCACCTTGACGCTGCCGTCGGTGGCATTCTTGAAGCCCACCGGGCAGGACAGACCGGAGGCGAGCTCGCGATGGCCCTGGCTTTCGGTGGTGCGTGCGCCGATCGCCCCCCAGCTGACGAGATCTGCGATGTATTGCGGGCTGATGAGGTCGAGGAACTCCGTGCCCGCAGGCACGCCCAGCTCGTTCAGGTCTAACAGGAGCTTACGCGCCAAGCCCAAGCCCTTGTTGATCTCGAAGCTGCCGTCGAGACCCGGGTCATTGATGAGCCCCTTCCAGCCGACGGTGGACCGCGGTTTCTCGAAATACACCCGCATGACGATCATCAGTCGGTCCGCCAGTGTCCGGCGGATCGCCGCCAGGCGCTGGGCATAATCGACGGCCGCCTCCGTGTCGTGCACCGAGCAGGGCCCCACCACCACCAACAGCCGGTCGTCGTCGCCGTGCAGGATGCGCTGGATTTCGCTGCGGGCGTTGAAAACGGTCGCTGCTGCCGTCTCGGTGATCGGGAATTCGGCATGCAGATCTTTCGGCGGGATGACCTGCTTGATGTCACGGATACGGAGATCGTCGGTTTCGGGGCGCATGGATTCCGAGGGCGCGCGATGGGCGCGGTTGTCTGAGCAGATGGCGACGCCGTCGACGGAGCCGCCGGCGCAACGCCGGACGGTGACCGCCACGGATGAGATCCCTGAGTATACCTGAAGGCGTTTTGGGTGGCCGCAGGCGTATCGGCCAAGACCCGGTGACGGGCATGGCTTGTCGCTACGGCCAGACCTTACAATAAGGGGTTTTTGTCGGCGGGTGCACAGACGTGCCGCCACACAGTCTTTCGCGCCGCCCGATGCCCGGCCGTTTAGCCATTGCCGCCGAGCGTCGCCGGCGCTGCTGCGAGATCGAGCACCGCAATGAACAATGACGGATCCAGCCAGGGGCCGGGGCAACCACCACGCCCGACGGGCCCCATCCGCGCCCAGCGGCGCGGGCGCCGGCGTCGCCGCGCGGAGACACCCGATACCTGGGCCGAGGAGATTTACGCCGCGCCCAAAGACCAACCGACGGCGGACGCGGACGAGGCGCAGGTGATCGTCAGCACACGGCTGCGCAAGCCCAAGGTGCATCTGATGGCGCCTGCGACGGCCGGTCACGTGGATCTGCGCCGCTACATGGGCCGTTGGTACGAGATCGCCCGGCTACCTTACTTCACGCAGCGCCGCTGTGTGAAAGACGTGCACGCCGACTATGTGTTGGGCGACGATGGAATGGTCTACGTGACCAACCGCTGTACGCATCAGGACGGCACCATCGGCAGCGCCAAGGGGATCGCGCGGGTGAGCGACCGCGGCACCAACGCGCGGCTCGAGATCAGCTTCCGTACCCTCTACGGCGTGCATGTGCTTTGGGACGATTACTGGATCATCGGCGTCGGCGCCGACTACGAGTACGCGCTGGTGGGGCAGCCCACACGCAAGCGCGCCTGGGTGCTGAGCCGAGAGCGCCACCCGAGCGAGCGTCTCATNGCGGCCTGGCTCGCAGAATTTGCGTCCCAGGGCTTCCCGGCGAACGAGTTCNTGCGTACCCGTCAGGACCCGGCGAGCGCAGCAACCGCCGACGCAGCGGCCACCGCCGCGACTGATTGAGCCGGGCTCGCAGGGTGGCGCGCGGCATCCCCGCCACCGTGTTCGCGCCCCGGGGGCGGGGCTTGCGTCATGGATCGCGCCGTCAGCGTCGCTGGACGCCGAAGCGACTCAGCAGTTCTGTCGCTTGATTCATCACGGCGAGCAGCGGCCCGACGCGCCCCTCGAGCTCAATGCTGTCCAGCAGGTTCTTCGCATAGAGCCCCAGCTCGGTATCTCCGCCGAGGCGCAGGCGCCGGTTGAAGAACAGCGTGTCCGGGTCCTCCCGGCGTGTGGCCAACAGCAAGAACTCGAAGGTGTTGCCCTCGATGCTGAGGTCATCCGGTGCGCCCTGCCGGGCCGCCTCCAGGCGACCCCGCCGCAGCGTGAGTCGGTAATGGAGGCGGGCATCCTGCACGCTGATGCGCATGACCTTCTGCTCCAGGAAGTCGAGCTCCCCGTCCGCCAGCTCAGGCTGGAAGACCCGGTTCAGGATCTGCGCGAGCGCGGCGCTGTTCAGTCGACCCGGGATGAGTCCGAACGGCAGCGTCAGTAATGCGGGGAGGCGTGGTGCGTGGAAGACGTCTGTGTGCTCGGACATGTGGGCATTCAACGAGGCGAAGGGCNACGGACGGGGTGCNGCCATCGNNGCGTGTGGACGGCGCGGCCACTTGTCGCCGCACGCGCTACAGCGCCCCGACGGCATGACGGTGGCGATGACCACCAGATCGGGCGGGCGCCGGGGCGATACTCAGGCGGCCGAGATCATGCCCCGGGCCTTCAGGCCATGGATCGCCGGCCAGAACTCGGTGCGCAGTCGCCGCCATTCCATGACGAACCAGGGGGTCACACGATCCGGATGCTGCTGGGTCAGGCGATCGACGTCGACACAGGGCAGCCATTGCCAGGCCGCGATTTCGCTGGGATTGACATCGATCCGCACCGACGACGGCACCTTGCCGACGAATACGGAGCATAGCTCGTGCTCGGCGCCGGCGTCCCTGAACGCCGCCTGATATTGAAAGCGGTAGAGGAACTCGAGGTCCGCGTCGACGGCGAGCTCTTCACGCAGCCGGCGATGCACGGCCTGCTCGTAGCTCTCGCCACGCCGGGGATGGCTGCAACAGCTGTTGGACCAGTACAGGGGCCAGAGCGGCTTCTCGCCGCTGCGTTGTTGCAGCAGCACCTCGTCCTGCTCCGTGAACAGGAAGATCGAAAAGGCACGGTGCAGTAAGCCGTCCCCGAGGTGGGCGTTGGCCTTGGTCTCGTAGCCGGTGACGTTATCCTCGCCGTCCACCAGGATCAGCGGCTCATGATCGAAGGATACGGTCTTGTGCTTGCTCAAGTGCGATCTCCTGCCCGTTCGGGCCGCGCGCCGGTGCGTCGGCAGCCGATCCCACCGCCACCGCAACCCGATGACCGCGGCCGCCAGTCGGGCGCCGGTGGGGCGTTGACAGCGCCAACTGACCCGGGCGCGCCCTGAGGGATAAGACTGCCACAAACCGCATCGCAGGCGGTTGACGATCGGCAATCGTGTGCCGGCCCGGCGGCCGTCATCACACTTTAAGTGTTTTTGTCCTCAAACAAGACATTCGCAATGTCCGCAGCCGTCGCCCCGGGCAGCGCCCGCCCTGTGCCTACAACGATACCTGGCTGCTGCGGCGCTCCGGCGGCAGGGAAAAACCGGGCGCCTGGGCTGGCGGCTCGACTGAAGCCGGATTGCGCCTGATCCGCAGGCTGCAACCCGGGGTCCACCGACTGAATGGCGTCGACCGATATGGAACACTCAAGCCCTTGTGACGACTGCCTGGCCGATCCTGCTATCCCAGGCACCAGCAATGCGGCAACAGGGAGCCATATCGATG
>PR_CR_10_Liq_1_inCRDRAFT_1001245_pt1 | contig 14576 bp, 11 predicted proteins | sample PRCRCaboRojoPR_3_FD_10241 | JGI IMG/M metagenome (IMG submission 10241)
CGGTGGGCGTCTTCGCGAGCCGCGCGCCCTATCGACCCAACCCCATCGGCCTGTCCGCGGTGGCGCACCAGGGGCTGGTGGACGAGCCCGGGGGCCTGGCGCTGCGGGTCTCCGGCGTGGACCTGCTGGACGGCACACCGGTGCTGGACATCAAGCCCTATGTGCCCTATGCCGATGCCATCGCCGACGCCGCCGGCGGCTTCGCCCACGCGGAGCCCCACAGCCGGTTCAGCGTGCACTTCACCGCCGCCGCGGAACAAGCCGTCGCCGCCCGCGATCCGGACGGCCGCCTCGCATTGCACCGGCTCATCGCGCAGGTCATCGCCCAGGACCCCCGCCCCGGCTACATGGACCGCTACCCGGAGCGCACCGACTTCGGGCTCAGGCTCTACGACTGCGACATCCGCTGGCGCGTGGACGGCGACACGGCGGTCGTGACGCACTGCATCATCGACGAAGACGCTCCCCTATGAACCACACCGCCGCAAGCCCCGCGAGCCGCTGGTTCCCCTGGTTCAAGTGGACAGTCTACGGTCTGCTCGCCGTCAACATCGTCCTGTTCCTGCTCCACGAAACCGTCACCGAGGGGCTGGACAGCCTCGCCTGGGTGGTACTGCTCCTGCTGTTCGAGTGGGAGACCAGCCAGATGGACAAGCCCTATCTGTCGAGCTGGGAACGGTACGGCATCCACGGCGGGCGCATCGCCGCCTACGCGCTGGTGCTCTGGAGCGCCTTCGGCTACTCCAGCGCCGCCTACATCGCCGAGTACGGCGCGGTGGACATGTGGAACGCCTGGACCTGGATCCTGATCGTGCTGATCCTGGAGTACGACGTCTATGTGCCTGGGCGCTACGGGCACTGGGAGTGGCGGGTGCGCAACGCGCTCAAGACGCTGCTCTACGGCGCCCTCTTCGTCTATGCCCTGCTCTGGGGCCTGGACGGCAGCTGGCTCGACTTCTACGACGCGCTGCTCTGGATCCTCTGCTTCTTCGCCATCGAGCTCAACATCTTCGCCATCGAAGCGCCGGAGGCCGACGCCGATGCCGCCACCGCCGCCGAGGCGCCCGCCGGCACCGATTAGTGCACGACTGAGCGAGCCACGGCCCGCGCCCGGGTACACCGACTTCTGTCGGCATCCTGGGGACGGCGGACTTGAGTCCGCGCAGCAACGCAGACGGCCTCGCCCCAGGCTTTCCGCAGCGCAGCACCAACAGCAGCCGTCCCGCGCAGGCGTGCGCAGGCCGGCCCCGCAAGCAGCGGCCGACAGATCGCTCGCAGGTCTGCACACTTTGCGCCAGGACGGCGCCAGCCACTGAAGGTCCCTCCAGGCGCAGAGCGCCAGCAAGCGGCGTGACACCGCAGAGCGGTGTCACGAGCGCCCGCCCAAGCCCCTCAGCCCTCAGCGCTCAGCCCTGCCCCGGAGCCCCTCCATCGTGAAAAGCCCACCGGCATCGGTTAAAGTGCCGGGTCTCGATTCATGCCCGTGCCGAGCGGCTGCCGCTGCGCCGCGGCACGCCCTACGGAGACCCACGATGGCCGCAGAAGACCTCATCGCACCGTCCATTTTGTCCGCGGACTTCGCGAAGCTCGGCGAAGAGGTGGACAACGTCCTCGCCGCCGGCGCCGACATCGTCCACTTCGACGTCATGGACAACCACTATGTCCCGAACCTCACCATCGGCCCGCTGGTGTGCGAGGCCCTGCGCAAGCATGGCGTCACCGCCCCCATCGACGTGCACCTGATGGTGAAGCCCGTGGACCGCATCGTGCCGGACTTCGCCGCCGCCGGTGCCAGCTACATCACCTTCCACCCTGAGGCCAGCGAGCACATCGACCGCACCCTTCAGCTCATCCACGGCGAGGGCTGCAAGGCGGGCCTGGTGTTCAACCCGGCCACCCCCCTGTCCTACCTGGAGTACGTCATGGACAAGGTGGACATGGTGCTGCTCATGTCCGTCAACCCGGGCTTCGGCGGCCAGAGCTTCATCCCCGCCGCCCTCGACAAGCTCCGGCAGGTGCGCCAAATGATCGACGCCTCCGGCCGCGAGATTCGTCTTGAGATTGACGGCGGCGTCAAGGTGGACAACATCGCCGAGATCAAGGCCGCCGGCGCCGACACCTTCGTCTCCGGCTCCGGCATCTTCGGCAAGGGGCAGGACAGCGACCCGAACCGTTACGACAGCATCATCGGCAAGATGCGGGAGGCCTTGAGGTCGGTTCGCGGCTGAGTGTTGCCGCAGGCCCCATGATCAGGGCGTCAGCGTCCTGATCACAGGCGCCGCCGAGGCTTGTCAGGCGTGATCGCCCTCAAAAAGCTTGAGCCATCCTATTTTTGAGGCCCAAGCGCATGGATGACATATCTTCTGCCCCGGAGTCTTGGGCTCTCGCCCGAAAGATCGCGACCTGAGCACTTAATCCAGGTCCCAGGGCGCCCGTGATAATTGATTGGAATTCCCACCGAGCTGGTGCCGGCCGTGAGGGAGCTTCTCGCAAAGCACAAGAGCGCGTAACGGGAGCACGGGGTCAGAGGGCATCAGGGAGCATGCGGTCAGGTCTTTCCTTTTGGCTCACATGAAAGAGAACGCCCAGGAAACCCGCAGGACCGACGCCAAACCGCGGCCGGCGCTTCGAACAGCTGGATGTCGAGCATCTGATCCAGGAGACCTGCGCCGATGCCGTCGAGCTGGCGGCGGAGGAGCGCCGTCTCGGTCAGGACACCTTCCCCGCATCCTGTCCCTACACGTCGGAGCAAGTGTTGGATAGGATCTTTCTGCCCAACTGAGGAGCAGCATCCGCATGACGCAGCGCTTCGGCCCCAAAATGGTCCTGATCGACCTCGACGGCACCCTGGTGGACAGCGTGCCGGATCTCACCCACAGCGTGGACGCAATGATGACCGAGCTTGGCCGTCCCCCCCATGGCGAGGCGGCGGTCCGCAACTGGGTGGGCAACGGCGTCGAGCGCCTTGTAAAGCGTGCGCTGACGGGGACGCTGGACGGCGAGCCGGACCCCGCCGACTTCGACCGGGCCTATCCGATCTTTCTGGAGCGCTACACGGCCCACAACGGCGAGCATTCCCGGCTCTACCCCGGGGTCGCGGAGGGGCTTGAGCTGTTGGCGGCCCGCGGCATGCAGGTCGGCTGCGTCACCAACAAAGCGGCGCAGTTCACCGAGCCGCTGCTTGCCGCGCTCGGCGTGGCCGCGCACTTCGGCATCATCATCAGCGGCGACACCCTGCCGGAGAAGAAGCCGAGCCCCCTGCCCCTGCTGCACGCGGCGGAGCACTTCGGCGTGGCGCCGGCGGCCTCACTGATGGTGGGCGATTCCATCAGCGACGTGAAGGCGGCGCGGGGCGCGGGCTTTCCGGTGGTCTGTGTGAGCTACGGGTACAATCATGGGCTGGACATCCGCGATGCCGGGCCGGATGCGGTGATCGATTCGCTGGCGGAGCTCGCCGGCCTGCTCACCACAGACGGTATTTGAGCGCAATCGGTGGATGCGCTTCGCTTATCCACCCTAGGCAGTGCTCACCAGCGCCCAGTGCAGTGCCCAGTGCAGTACCCAGTGCAGCGCCGCGGAAAGCCTGAAGCCAGGCAGCACCTGCTGTCGGCGGACTGAAGTCCGCGTGCCCCAAGTTGCCGACTGAAGTCGGCGTACCCGGGGGCCGGCCTCGCGGCTTGCGCCGCGCGCCAGTCGGGCGTGGGAGCGCCCACAACCCCGTCGCGGACAGCGTTTCGCGCGACGACGCAACGGGACGAAGCCAAGCTGATGACCCGCAACGAAGCAACAAGCGCCCCGCCGGATCGACACGACGCCATGCCGCCCGAGACGCACTCCGCACGTCCGCTACGCAGGTCACAACGATGGCGCGGCTGACGCCGCCCGAGCCGCCCTGCCGCCGCCGTCGCATCCAACGGAGTGCTCCACCATGACGCCTGAGAACTTCGCTGCCCTGGTGCGCCAGGGCCACAACCGCATCCCCTTCGTCTGCGAGGTACTCGCGGACCTGGACACGCCGCTCAGCTGCTATCTGAAGCTCGCGGCGGGGCCGTACTCCTATCTGTTCGAGTCCGTGCAGGGCGGCGAGAAATGGGGCCGCTATTCCATCATCGGCCTGCCGGCGCGCACGGTGCTCAAGGTCTACGGGCACCGCATCGTGGTGGAGCGCGACGGCAGCGTCGTCGAGGCGACAGAGGCCGAGGACCCGCTCGCCTGGATCGAGCAGTTCCAGGCGCGCTACAGCGCCGCCGAGCATCCGGACATGCCGCGCTTCGCCGGCGGCCTGGTGGGCTATTTCGGCTACGACACCGTCCGCTACATCGAGCCCAAGCTCGCCCATTGCCCGAATCCGGACCAGATGGGCACGCCGGACATCCTGCTGATGCTCTCCGAGGAGGTGGTCGTCTTCGACAACCTGCGCGGGCGCATCTACATCATCGTGCATCTGGACCCGGCCGCCGGCGACAGCCCGGCGACGGGCCAGGCGCGCATCGACGCGCTGGTGGCAAAGATGCAGTGCGGTGCTCCGCGTAATCCGGAGGCCGGCGGTCGTCAGGTGGCGGAAACCGACTTCATCTCCGGCTTCAGCGAGGACGGCTACAAGGCCGCGGTGGAGCGCATCAAGGAGTACATTCTGGCCGGCGACTGCATGCAGGTGGTGCTCTCGCAGCGGCTCTCCATCCCCTACCAGGCCGAGCCGCTGGACCTCTACCGGGCACTGCGCGGGCTGAACCCCTCGCCCTACATGTACTTTCTGGACTTGGGCGACTTCCAGATCGTCGGCTCGTCGCCGGAGATCCTGACGCGCCTGGAAGACGGCGTGGTCACGGTCCGCCCCATCGCCGGCACCCGCCGCCGCGGCTACACGGAAGACGAAGACCAGGCCCTGGAAGCCGAGCTGCTGGCGGACCCGAAGGAGCTCGCCGAGCACCTGATGCTGATCGACCTCGGGCGCAATGACTGCGGGCGGGTCGCCAAGACCGGGACAGTGCGGGTCACCGACCAGATGATCGTCGAGCGCTACTCCCACGTCATGCACATCGTGAGCAATGTCACCGGCGACCTTGCGCCCGGCATGAGCGCCATCGATGTGCTGCGGGCGACCTTCCCGGCGGGCACGGTCTCCGGGGCGCCCAAGATCCGCGCCATGGAGATCATCGACGAGCTGGAGCCCGTCAAGCGCGGCATCTACTCAGGTGCCGTGGGCTACCTGGCCTTCAACGGCAACATGGATACGGCCATCGCCATCCGCACCGCCGTCATCCAGAACGGCATGCTGCATATCCAGGCCGGCGCCGGCGTGGTGGCGGACTCCCTGCCGGAGCTGGAATGGAAAGAGACCATGAACAAGGGCCGCGCCGTGTTCCGTGCCGTGGCCATGGCCGAGGCGGGCATCGAGCGCTATCCCTGCGTTGTGGAGTAGGGGATGGGGAAAGCGCCTTGGGGCGTGATCGGCGCCGTCGCTCCGGCGCGCTGACGTGGCCCCGCCTCAGCCATTCGGTGCCGAGTCCAGATCCAGACCGGAAGCCGCCCAGGACAGCACCTGCCCCGATACCACTTCGGAGTCCGCGCCGGCCTCTTCATCGGCCCGCAGGGCGTCCAGGGCGCGGGCATTGGCGAGCGCGATGCCGATCTGCTCGGCGAGCTCGCCGATGAGCTCCAAGTCCGCATCGCCATAGGGGCCCGCCGCGGACAGATTGGCAAGATAGAGCGCCGCATCCGAAGCGGATTGACCGAGCGGCACAGCGAGCGCCACGTGCACACCGCCATCGGCGGCGTCGTCGACGCTGAGCGCAGGGCCACGCTTGGCGATGGCCGTGGCCACCAGCGCCATGTCCCAGAACGCACCATCGGCGGCATCACGCTCTGTGCGCTGACGCACGGCCAGGGTGTGGGGCCGCGGCGCGCCCGGGGAAGGCTGGGAGGACCGTTCGCCTGGGCTGGAGGCAGGCGCCGACGCCACCGCACCCGGCAGCGGCTCGGCATCCACGTCGGGCTGCTCAGGCTGCTCCAGCACCGCAGCCCGATCCACCGCCAGATAGCCCAGGGTCAGGTCCAGGGCCTGGCCCATGCGCGCGGCGGCCCCTGTGGGCGCGGACAGGCGATTGGCCAGGTCCAGCAGGATCTGGAGCCGGACGTGCTTCGGGTCAGTGTTCCATCCCTCCGGCACCTGCAACAGGGACGCCGCGCTGCCGGCATCCGGCCGGGATGCCGGCGTGCCGGCGACCATCTGCGCGAGCTCGGCCCGGCGGGCCGGTGTGACGCCGTCCTCCACCCGGCCCTTCTCGGCGATCTCGGCCGCCAGGGTGCCGTCCTCATCCTCCGCGGCGGTCTCATCCACCGTGCTGGAGCCGTCCTCCATATGCTCGCGGAAGCTGAGCCGGATGCTGCTGAATCGCACCTCGTCGCCGTCGGCAAGCTCTGTGACCTTGACCTTGCGGCCGTTGACGAAGCTGTGGTTGCTGCTGCCCAGGTCCTTAAGAAGGATGCGCTCGGGCGTGACAGCGATCTCGGCATGGTAGCGCGAGACATCGGCCCGGTTCAGATAGACCTGGTTGTCACGGTTGCGGCCGACCCTGTTCAGGCCGACCTGCAGCGGAAAAACCCGCTCGCTCTCGGTGTCCGGCTTATAGATCAGCGCTGGCATGGTCGCACGCATCCGTCAAACAGGCTGGTGGGACGGCCGACGCCCATCGCGGCAGGCTCCGCCGCCGACCGACCCGGCATCAGAGGCGCGCCGCCTCGAAGGTGTTGCAGCTCTGCACCGAGCCGCCCTCAAGCCCACGGCTGAGCCAGCGCACCCGCTGCCCGGCGCTGCCGTGGGTGAAGCTGCCCGGGACCACGAAGCCGCCGGCACGCCGCTGCCTGCGGTCATCGCCGATCGGCGCGGCGGCACTCAGGCCCTGCCCCGGCATCGATGTCAAACGCCCCCGAATCTTAGCACCGCCGCACAGCGTCACTCGCCGGCGCCGCGGCACCGAAAGGCCCGCGCGGGTCGCGACCGGCAACTCGAGCGTCACTTGTCATCCGAATGCGTACAGCAACAGGGCGCCTCTGCCCCGGCGACCAGGCCCGCGGCCGGGACTGCCCACAGCGGCACAACCTGCGTAAGCCTCGGATTTTCCGTCCGAGACATCGGGAAGCGTGGAGGCGACGGCATTGGGGCTGTCGCTGAAAATCTGGACAAGCCACCGACAGCTCCGGACGGCGACCCTCAGGGCCCTTCGGGCGAGTCTCAGGTGCGGCTGTGACAACTGGGCACCAGCCCAGCACGGCCGCGCACCCGCTCCCTGGAGACCCCATGGCGTCTTCCTATTTTCCTGGATTTGGCCACGGCTTACATAGAGAAGGTGCGCCATGATCGGCCCCGGGAGCGCCGCGGCAACCACCTTTCATCGGACCGCGCGGCGCTCGCTGAGCAAAAGGCATTGCGCCGCGCCTGTCTTTGACTACCATGGACCCAAGTCGGGAATGTCCAGCTTTTGCCACAGGAACTTTCCGTTCAAAAGCTGCTCGAAAACCCGGTACACAGTGTTGTCAAAGCAGCCTTATGCTGCTAGCATGATTTCCGAGCAAATTACTCAGGTATAAGCACCATGGCTGAAGAAGCATCGATCAAAGACATCGCCAACCTCGGCTCCCTGTCGACGGGCACGATCGACGCCTACATCGCGAGCGCTTACCAGATTCCTGTACTCACGCAGGAGGAAGAGCGCAGCCTGGCCCTGCGCCTGCGCGACCATGGCGACATGATGGCGGCCCGGCGGCTGGTGCTCTCGCACCTGCGCTTCGTGATCCGCATCGCACGCGGCTACCTGGGATACGGCCTGCCCCTGCCGGACCTGATCCAGGAGGGCACCGTGGGCCTGATGAAGGCGGTGCGCCGGTTCGAGCCGGACGTGGGCGTGCGGCTGGTCTCCTTCGCGGTGCACTGGATCCGCGCCGAGATCCACGAGTACATCCTGCGCAACTGGCGCATCGTGAAGGTTGCCACCACCAAGGCGCAGCGTAAGCTCTTCTTCAACCTCCGCAGTGCCAAGAAGCGCCTCGGCTGGTTCTCCAAGCAGGAGGTGGACGAGGTGGCCGCGGACCTTGGGGTCAAGCCCGAGACGGTGCTGGAGATGGAGTCGCGCCTGGCGAGCCACGACATGGCCTTCGACGGCCACGACGACGACGACGACGATGGCCCGTCGGCACCCTCCACCTATCTGCCCGACCTGCGCATGGAGCCCGCCGCGGCGCTGGAGAAGGAAGACAACGACGCCCATCAGCGCGAGCGCCTGTTCGCCGCCCTGGAGGGCCTGGACGAGCGCAGCAAGACCATCCTGCGCGAGCGCTGGCTGACGGAGAAGAAGCAGACCCTGCACGAGCTGGCGCAGCAGTTCGGCGTCTCCGCCGAGCGCATCCGCCAGATCGAGAAGAACGCGATGAACAAGCTCCGGGTGCAGCTGGAGCTGTAACCCACAGTCGCCGCCGGCGCGCGCCGGCGACGCTGCCCTCGCCTGAAGCCCGCCCCCGGCGGGCTTTTTCGTGCCCGCCGACTGCGCCTGCGATGACCCGGCCCAGGATTGGCATGCTCGGCGGCAACCGCGTGCCTGCCCATGCGAGCTTGCGCCGAGCCCCGGATGCTGGCGCAATACCGGGCTGACAACTCCCTGCCGCCGCCCCGGGTGCCGTGCCGAATTCACCACGCAAATGGCTGTTCCTGCTGCCCCTCGCAATGGCGCTCGGCATCGCCGTGCTGCTGAACCGCGGTGCAGGGCCACCGGCACAGCGCGATGCCGAGCCACCGGCGCGGGTGGTCAGGATCATCGAGATCCCCGCCGTGGATGTCGTCCCACGGGCCAACGGTTACGGCCGCGTGCGCCCGGAGCGGGTCTGGGAGGCGGTGGCAGAGGTCAACGGCCGCGTCATCGAGACGCATCCGCGCCTGCGCAGGGGTGCCCTGCTGCCGGCGGACGCCGTGCTGCTGCGCATCGATCCCACCGAATACGAGCTGCGCCTGTCCCAGGTCGAGGCGGACATCCTCTCCACCCGGGCGCAGCTCGCCGAGATGGCCGCCAAGGAGGCCAACATCCGCGCCTCCCTCGCCATCGAAGAGGAATCCCTGGCGCTGCGTACCACGGAGGTGGAGCGCAAGCAGCGCCTGCGCGACAAGGGCACCCTGAGCGCCTCCGAGCTGGAGCAGGAGAAGCGCAACCTGCTGGCCCAACGCCAGGCGGTACAGGCGCAACAGAACCAGCTGAATCTGCTGCCGGCGGAGCGCGAGCTGCTGGAGGCGCAGCTCGCCCGCTACGAGGCCCAGCTCGCCGACGCCCGCCTCGACCTCTCGCGCACCGAAGTGCAGCTGCCCTTCCGGGCGCGCCTGAGCGAGGTGAACATCGAGCAGGCGCAATACGTGCGCGAGGGCCAGGTCCTCATCAAGGCCGACGCCATCGACCGCGCCGAGGTGGAGGCCCAGATCCCCATCGCCCGCATGCGCGCGCTGCTTCAGGGGGCCGACCCCATCGATTTCAGCATCGGCCCCGGTGGCGCGCTGGCCGAGCGGCTCGGCATCCGCGCCCGGGTTACGCTGCGTGACGCCGGCGGCGATGTGTCCTGGGACGCCGAGCTCGCGCGGCTCAGCGACACGCTGGACCCGGACACCCGCACCGTCGGTGTCATCGTCGTCGTCGAGGCCCCGTATGCCGACGTGGTGCCGGGTGCGCGCCCGCCACTGGTGAAGGGCCTGTTCGTGGAGGTGGAGCTGTTCGGCGCCCCGCGTCCGGAGCAGCTGGTGGTGCCGCGCTCGGCGCTCCATGGCGACCGACTCTACCTGGTCGAAGACGGGCGGCTCGCCATCCGTCATGTTACCGTCGCCGTCCGCCATCCTGAATATGCCATCATCGCGGGCGGCGTTGCGGCCGGTGATGAGCTGGTGGTCTCCGATCTCTTTCCCGCCATCGACGGCATGCCCCTGCGGGGCGAGCCCGACCCGGAGGCGCGGGCAAGGCTGGTGGCGGCCGCCACCGGCGGTGCCGATGCTGCACGTGCCACACCGGCAGTGCAGCACACGCCGGGTGGTACGCCGAAAGACACCAGCCCGACAACGGCCGCCGCCCCCTGAGCCCGCATACGCATGCAGCCGCGGACCACCCCGGCTGCGAGACATCGATCACCATCGAGCTTCGCTCACAACCCAGGGACCGAGCCCAACCCCATGCAAGCCTCGCTGCGATCCGCCCTCGCCGCTCTCACCCTGCTGGCACCGGCACTCTTGTTCTCGCAACCCGCCGCCGCCATCCCTGCGGCGCCGGTGATGACCCTCTACAAGTTCAACGGCCCGCTGACGGTGCCCACCTATCGCATCGGCGCCAATGGCCCGGGTGCCCAGGCCGGCAGCCTCACCCAGGGCACCGCGGTGATCCCATGCCTGGTGGTGCAGAACGGCCGCGCCCTCACCGACAGCAAGGGCACGCCCTATGTGGGGTTCGAGGTCGTCGTGGATGCCTCCAGCGCCTCGGGGCAGTCGGCCACCCGCGCCTTCGAGCGCGCGGTGGCGGCCCAGAAAGGCAAGCAGGTCAGAAACCATCACTGCGGCCCGGGCGTGAACCGCGTCGTCAGCGTGCGCGACTTCTACCAGCTGGAGAAATCGCCCTTCTTCGATCCGCCCGGCCGCGGCGACCAGAAGGCCGCCGAGCGCAAAGGCCAGTCCACGCTCGACAAGATCGTGCGCAGCTTCCACAACTCGCCCCAGTGCGCGTCGGTGAACAAGCGCATGACCGGGCGCCGCGCCAAGCTGGCCTCCGCCTGGGACAGCTTCATCGCCCGCAACAAGGGCAAGTGGGACGACACCACCCTCGCCCGCGCCAAGCACCTGGACTACACCATGCGCACCGCCATTTTCGAGGGGCATCTGGACCGCGGCTGCTCCGCCTACGGCGCCTGCGAGCGCAACACCGTGGTGCTGTCCGTGCGCAACCGGGCGGTGGGCCAATGTCTGCGCCGGCAGGGCTGCCGCTTCCCGGGCGACTTCCAGGGCGTGTCCTCGGATGTGTCGCAATACAACATCTGGGACGCCTACCTGACCATGATCTCGGGGCTCACCGCCTGCTATCTGCGCACAGACCTTGAGCGCCAGGACTTCTATGACCGCGTACAGGCCATGTACACCCAGAGCGTCGGGGATGCCGAGCGCATTCTCTATGGTGGTGACGGCGCCCTGCGGGAGCTGTTCCCCGGCAACAGCCTGCGCGACCTCACCGAGATGCGCCACTACTACCACCCGCCGGCCATGGGCAAGTGCTTCCCGCAGCAGGACCGCATCGAGTACATGTCCGGCGCCGTCGCCGAGAACGGGCCCGATCACGCCCTCATCGCCAACACCCGCATCAAGGTGGGCGAGCGCGTGGGCAGCGGCTGGCGCTTCAAGGAAATGCGCTTCGAGATGGAAGACTGGGGCGATGACATCCGCATCGAGGACAACTACCCGGGCTTCATCGTGGACGGCCGCAAGGTGCGCCTCGGCGGCGGGGGCGGCTGCACCGCCTACGGCGTCTCGCCGGGGTGCAGCTTCAGCAAAGTCGGGCGCTGGCGCCGCACGCCGAGCTGGCTCAGCGCCGGTCGCCCCGTGGCGCTGAACTGCCGCATCCAGGACCAAGGCGAGTCCTGCCGCGGCGGCGGGCGCAGCCGCTCGGTGAGCGTCGGCGGCGCCTGCGATGTGGACATGATGCCTGTGACGGGCGTGCATTGACGGACGTCGCGCCGACGCAGCCGCATTCCTGCGCCAGCGCAATTCCTGCCGGCGGCGGGGATTGTAGGCTTCTGCCCGGCAATCCCGCATAACCAAGCAAGACGCCAGGAAGACGAACATGAATGCGAAATCCACTGGCCGGCTGCGCCGCATCGCAGGCACCGCAATCCTCCCCACGCTGATCCTCGCCAGCACCCAGACCCTGGCCGACGACGCCGCCCTGCGCGAGAAGGCCAAATCCGCGGGGCTGGAGCCGGTGCCCTATGGCCTCGCCGAGGTCGCAGACAACCCGGTGACCCGGGAGAAGATCGAGCTCGGCAAGATGCTCTTCTTCGACCCGCGCCTGTCCAAGTCCGGCGTCATCTCCTGCAACACCTGCCACAACCTGGGCACCGGCGGCGACGACAACATGCCCACCTCTTTGGGCCACGGCTGGCAGCAGGGCCCCCGCAACTCACCAACGGTACTGAACGCCGTGTTCAACGCCGCGCAGTTCTGGGACGGCCGCGCCGAAGACCTCAAGGCGCAGGCCAAGGGCCCGATCCAGGCGGGCGTGGAGATGGCCAATGAGCCCGAGCAGGTGGTGGCGACCCTGAACAGCATGCCCGAGTACGTCGAGCGCTTCGGCCGCGCCTTCCCAGGCGAGGATGAGCCGGTCAGCTTCGACAACATGGCCAAGGCCATCGAGGCCTTCGAGGTCACCCTGGTGACACCGAATGCCCCCTTCGATCAGTTCCTGGAAGGCAACGACGGCGCGCTCACCGATGCGCAAAAGGAGGGTCTCGCGCTCTTCATCGACAAGGGCTGCACCGCCTGCCACAGCGGCGTCAACTTCGGCGGGCAGGACTACTTTCCCTTCGGCCTCATCAAGCGCCCGGGCGCCGACATCCTGCCGCCGGAGGACAAGGGCCGCTATCGCGTGACCAAAACCGCGTCGGATGAATACGTCTTCCGCGCCGCGCCGCTGCGCAACATCGCCATCACGGCGCCCTACTTCCACTCCGGCGAGGTCTGGGACTTGGAGCAGGCCTTGGCGGTGATGGGCACGGCGCAGCTCGGTGCCAAGCTCACGGATGACGAGGTCGCCAGCATCGCTGGGTTCCTGGAGACCCTGACCGGCGAGCAGCCCAAGATCGAGTATCCGGTGCTGCCGGTGGAGACGGACGCGACCCCCAAGCCGAAGCCCTGAGCTTGTGCCCCGCGGCGACACCGAGCGCGCGCCAAGTCTCCAGTAGGACCTGACGGTGCTCGTGCTCGCCGACGGCGAGCGGCCCCACATCGGCGAGCACAACGCCGAGCCGGGCCGGGTCCACGTCCTCACGGACGGTCACCCGGCGCAGATCCGTGCCGCACTGCCGCCTGTGCGCGCGGCGCCCCAGCGCATCACCGCCGAAGTCGGGCAGACGGCTACGGGTACGCCGACCTCAGTTGTCACGCCAGGCAAGCGCACTTCAGTGCGCCTGCCGCAGATCATCTGCCCGGCCTGGGGTTCTCCGCGGTGCTGCGCCGCCCGCCAGCCCCACGAGTCACACCCGCCGGCGACCCGGGCCGCGCACGCGTGCGAAGTCCGACGCGGCGGCACCGCGGATGTCGTGTTCCGCACACTCGGCAGGCGGCAGCCCCTGCCTCCCCGAGCTTCTGAAATTCAGAGACTTACGCCTCGATTTCCACACTGGCTCGATGCTTGCTAAAGCTTCGACTCATGAGGTTTGTCAATCTGGACGCAACGGACATGCGCCACAGTTGAAGCGTGCGACCGGCATCTCTGCGGCCGTCCCGGTCCAACAAGACCCGAGCCACCCAGCGTCCGAGCCCAAACACTGCAAGCTACCCAGCGGAGCCGAGCCATGTGGGACTATTCCGAAACCGTCAAAGAGCACTTCTTCAACCCGCGCAACGCCGGTGCCGTCGCCGATGCCAATGCCATCGGTGAGGTGGGCTCACTCTCCTGCGGTGATGCCCTGCGCCTGACCCTGAAAGTGGACCCGGCCACCGACACCATCCTGGAGGCGGGCTTCCAGACCTTCGGCTGCGGCTCCGCCATCGCCTCCAGCTCCGCGCTGACGGAGATGATCAAGGGCATGAGCGTGGACGAGGCCCTCAATGTCAGCAACCAGGACATCGCCGACTTCCTGGAGGGCCTGCCGCCGGAGAAGATGCACTGCTCCGTCATGGGCCGCGAGGCGCTGCAGGCCGCCGTCGCCAACTACCGCGGCGAGGTCTGGAAGGACGACCACGAGGAAGGCGCCCTGGTGTGCAAGTGCTTCGCCGTGGACGCCGTGATGATCGAGGACACCATCCGCGCCAACGGTCTCAGCACCGTCGAAGAGGTGACCAACTACACCAAGGCCGGCGGCGGCTGCTCCGCCTGCCATGAGCCCATCGAGGAGATCCTCACCAAGGTGCTCGCCGAGCAGGGCAAGACCTTCGACCCCACCGCCGCCCCGCCGCCGCCCGCCGGCAAGCCGAAGCTCGGCAACCTGGCACGCATCCGCCGCATCGAGAACGCCATCGAGGCCATCCGCCCGAACCTCCAGCGCGACCACGGCGACGTGGAGCTGGTGGACATCGACGGCAAGAACGTCTTCGTCAACATGACCGGCGCCTGCTCCGGCTGCCAGATGGCCTCCACCACGCTGGAGGGCATCCAGCAGCGCATCGTCGAGGACCTGGGCGAGTTTGTCCGCGTTCTGCCGGCGCAGGCCATGCAGACGGCTGCTGCCTCAGCGGATTGACGTGCCGTCTTGTCCGTCGCGCGCAGGAGCGAGGGACGAGTATCGAGCAATGGCAAGCACTCGGCGCATCGCTCACTTGCCCCTCGCCTCCTCGCCCCTCGCCCCTCGCC